>Ga0070727_10005212_pt1 | contig 10725 bp, 9 predicted proteins | sample tdAd472_FD_66722 | JGI IMG/M metagenome (GOLD analysis project Ga0070727, IMG submission 66722) | Marine sediment microbial communities from the Atlantic coast under amendment with organic carbon and nitrate - tdAd47.2 | ecosystem: Environmental > Aquatic > Marine > Coastal > Sediment | place... | reverse complement strand
CGTCGGTGATCGCGTCGCTCTGCCACCCGCGCCCCTGCACGAGAAAGAACGCGTTGCACGCGTCGATCACGAGGTGGGTGTAGTCGGCGCGCTCGGGCTCGATGACGTGGGCCACCATGTCGTCGCGAGACCAGCGCCCCGCGGCGAGATTCAGGTACGCCGACGGCCGGTCGCCGGTGTCGTCGAGCGAGCCGTGCCCGCTGAACACGACGTGCAGCACGGTCTCGCGACCCGCCGCGCTCGACGCGTCGATGCCGGTCTGGATCGCCTCGAGGGCCTCCAGGATGTGGGCCCGGGTCGGCGACTCGGTGCGGCCGAACAGGTGTGGATACAGCGCGGCGCTGTCGTCGTCGAACGTCGTCAGCAGGTGGGCCTGCGTCGCGCCCGGGGCGAGCAGCTCGAAGTACCGAGCCGCGTCGTCGTCGGCGTACTGCAGGTCGTCGACGCCCTCGACGTCGGAGCCGTTGAACCCGACGACCAGCACGAAGCGGTCCGGAGCCGCCGTGTCGGCGAGCGCCACCGCCGGCGCCCACGACAGGGCGGCCAGGGTCAGCAGTGCGATGAGGGCGAGGCGATTCACGGATCGGCCGGGGCGAGATCGAAGCGCTGCACGTGCACGGCGACGGGTTCGCGCCACCACAGGCCAGCGAACGTGCCGGTCACCACGTCGGCGAGCGACGGCCCGCCGACGATCGGGGTCACGATCGAGAGCTGCTCGTGAAGGCTCTCGACAGCCTGCCAGTCCATCGGACGGTCGTCGAATACGAACACGACGAATCCCGGGCCCGGCTCGTAGTTGACCGCCAGCCGTCGCGCGGGCCCGACGCGCTGCTCGGTGCCCAGCGACTCGAGCTGTACGGTGCTCACCTCAGCCGGGTTGGGCAGCATCGGCGTGATGCGCGACGTCGGCCCCGGCTGCACGACGAAGACCGCGACGTGCAGCCCGGATGCGGCCTCATCGGTGACCACCGGCTGGGCGATGCCGGTCAGGGGGCAGGGCGTGTTCGACGCGCTCGCCCGGTGCACGAGCTGCCCGAGGGCGTCGAGGCAGAGGACGTCGACCCGCAGCCCCGCGTCGGCGTCCGGGCCGCGGGGCGTGAAGATGTCGGACCCGTCGGGCAGGGGCGCGCCGGTGTCCGGATTCGGTCCGCCGGGCACCGCGACGACGAGCGCCAGGGCCGCGCAGGCGAGGACGAACGCCCCCGCCGCCGGAGCGCGCGACGGCGCGCCCTCGCCGTCGAAGTACGCGAGCGCCCGCGCCTTGAACCCGCGGACGCGCAGCGCTCGCGCGGCGTCCGAGGGCGTGTCGTGCAGCGCGTCGGCGACCGCGTGGTCGTAGTCGGCGAGGCGGTACCAGAGGTCGGCGACCCGCGCGTCGCGGCCCACCTGTCGGCGAAGCCACGCGCCGGGCATTGCCCACCACGGCGCCGCGCCGACGAAGAGGCGTCGCAGGGTCGCCCGGGCCCATGGCGTCAGCAGTACGTCCATCGGTGCCATCACAGGACTCCGGTCGTGAGCAGCACCTGCAGGGTGCGCTTGAGATCGTCGGGGTTCGCGTCGTCGAGCCAGCCTTCGGCCTCGAGATGCCGCAGCATCCGCGTGCGCAGCTTCGAGATCACAGCGCGCACGCGGTTGCGGTTCATTCCGAGTTGCTCCGCGGCCTGGCGCTGCGACGCGTCGTCGTCGTAGTACACGCGCAGCAGGGCGCGCTCTTCGTCGGTGAGGTCGGCGAGAAACTCGGCCAGCGCGGCCGCCATCGCCCGCCGGGTCGCCGAGCGTTCCGGGGACCGCCCGAGCGCGACCGGGCCGGACGCCGACGCTGCGGTGCGGTCGGCGCGGGACCACTCGCCGGACGCCGTCATCACCTGGTCGCTCTCGAACATCCGCCGCTCGCGCTGGGCGCGGTGAAAGCGGTCGACGACCACGTTGCGGCAGATGCGGGCGAGGTAGGGGAAGAACGGCGCCACGCCCTCGTAGTTCTGGCGGGTACGCTCCGAGATCGCCCGCAGAAACACCTCGTTGGTGATCTCGGCCATCTCGTCTTCGTCCGCCGGGCGGTACCGGGCACGCCGCTCGTCCTGCCGCGTGACGAGCCCCTTCGTGAGGATCTCGCGCAGCTCCGGGCCGTACGTCCGCACGATCCGGTCGAGCGCGTCCGCGTCGCCGCGTCGGTACGCGGCCAGCCATTGCGCGTCGCGATGGAGCTCGGGTCGGGACATCGACTCGCACGCCGAAGCCCGGCGCCCGCGGGGACGCGGGACCGGGGCAGATAGAGACAGTGTGTTCGGGTGTACCATGCGCGAAAGGCTCTGTCGGCAGGGGTGGGGTGGGTCGGACGCCGGGCCGAGGCGAGAGGCGGTGCCTCGACCCGGGTCCGGGGCCCGGGCGGTGGCCGGCGCAGCGCGAGTGGCAGAGGGGGGGATTGCCGTCGCGCCGAGCCGACCGGCCCGGACCCGAATCACCGCCGGCGGCGCACCAGGGCGAGCCCGGCCATGAGCAGCCCCATGAAGCCGCCCGCCGCGCCGCCGGACGGAGCCGCCGAGCAACCGATGTTCACGTCGTCCAGGTTGGCGTTGATGTCGCCGACCTCGCCCGACACGTCGCCGTCGACCGCGAGGCTGTCGTCGCCGCCGCCGCCGATCGCGCCGGTGTCGTCGTCCTCGTCGTCGCCGTCGTCGTCGCCGTCCTCGTCCTCGTCGCCGTCGTCGTCGTCGTCGTCCTCATCACACTCGAGGCCAAGCTCCTCCAGGGCGGCGTCGAGGCAGTCCTCGAACGCGTCTTCGCCATCCTCGTCCTCGTCTTCGGCGCCGTCTTCGTCCTCGTCGGCGTCGGCGTCGGCGTCCTCATCGTCCGCGTCTGCGTCCGCGTCCTCGTCGGCCGCGTCCTCGTCGTCCGCGTCTTCGTCGTCGGCCCACGCTCCGGGGTCGCCCTCGCACGCTTCGATGACGGCGTCGATCTCGTCGATCATCGCGTCGAGGTCGTCGAAGCACGCGTCGATCATCTCGGCGCACGCGTCTTCGTCGCCGGTCTCGTCGAGGCAGTGGTCTTCGAGGTCCTCGCAGGTCTCGTAGAGGGCCTCGAGGGGATCGCACTCCTCGTAGTCCTCGTCCTCGTCGTCCTCTTCGTCCTCGTCGTCCTCGTCGTCCTCTTCGTCCTCTTCGTCCTCTTCGTCCTCTTCGTCCTCGTCGTCCTCTTCGTCTTCTTCGTCCTCCGCGTCTTCGTCTTCGGCGGCCTCTTCGTCCTCGGCCATCTCGTCCTCGGGCGCCTCCTCTTCGGCGAGCGCGGTCGCGGGGGCGGCCATCGCGAGGGCGGCGAGCAGGGCGAGCAGCTTCGTCTGGGTGCGGTTCGTCATCGTTCGGTCCTCCGGTCATGCTGACGCGCCATTGCGTCGCCTTCACGGGGTGCCTCGGACGAACCGGCGAACCGGGTGGATCTTTTTCACAGAAATCCGCGCATCCCCCGATCGGGGGACGTCGGGTTGCGTCCGGGCCGGGTGTCTCGCACCCTGACACACCCCCGGCATCACGGCGCCAGGTCATGCACTCGTCTCTGTCCGCAGCGGATCGCGCGTCTCGACGCGCGCTCGACGCGCGCCATCGTTCGACGGCGATCGCGACGGGCGCGGCCTGTGCCGTCGCCTCGTTGCTCACGGCAGGGGCGTCGCAGGTGATGTTCGTGCTCGTCGAGGGCGGCGACCTGTGGACCCCGTCGCTCGTCACCACGGCGGTCGGCTTGAACGTCGTCATGGGTGTCGTGTGCGGGCTCTACGCTGCCGTGAACGCCTGGTGGCCCCGCGGGGTCGCCGACCGCGACACCCTGTACGTCCGGTCGACGCGGGCGCTCTTTGTCGTCACCCAGGGCTTCTGCCTCGGGCACCTGCACCTCGCGGGCAGCCACAGCAGCTCGGTCAGCCTCGTGCTGCTCGCGCAGGTGATCCTGATGCGGTTCTTTCTGCCACATCGCGAGGTGTGGGCGTGGATCCTGTTTGCGTGGGCGTCCGCGGTCGCCCTCTTTGCGCTGGAGTTCGCCGGCGTCGTCCCCTACGCCCCGATTCTCTCGCAGCACGACTACCTGCGGCAGGTGTACCTGGACGGGCGCTGGGTGCTCGCCGATAGCGTGCACTACTTCGCGGTGTCGCTGCCGCTCGTGTGGGGCACGGGGCGCCTGCGCCTCGCGCTCGAAGCCCGACAGGACGAGCTCGAGGAGCGCGTGGCCGAGCGCACCCGCGAGCTCGAAGACAAGAACGAGCGCCTGCTCGCGTCGATCGAAGAGACCCGGCGCACGACATCCGCGCTGCTGCTCGAGCGCGACCGGCGGATGCAGAGCGAGCGCGCCGAGGTCGAGATGCGCGACGCTCTCGATCGCGCACGAGGCGCCGCCCTGCTCGGCGAGCTCGCCGGCGGCATCGCCCACGAACTCAACCAGCCCCTGGCCGGCATCGCCGCAAACGCCGAAGCCGCCCGCCTGCTGCTCGATCGGCAACCGCCGGACCTCGCCGAGGCGCGGCAGGCGATCGTCGACGCGGCCGAAGACGAACGACGGGCCCGCGCTGTGATCAACGCGGTGCGCGCCCTCGCGCAGGATCAGCCGATCGAGCGCCTGCCCGTCGACCTCGCCGAGACCGTGACCCGGGTCGTCGACCTGCTCGAGCGGACCCGCCCGGCGTCGAAGGTCACGATCGTCGTCGATCGTCCGGACGCGCCGGTCCTCGCGCTCGGGTCCGAGGTGCACCTCTCGCAGGTGCTGCTCAACGTCATCCGCAACGGCGCCGAAGCCGCCGAACCCGGTGGCACCGTCACCGTCACCCTGGCGATCACCCGCGCGTCCGCGGTCGTGCGCGTCGAGGACAGCGGGTCCGGGTTCAGCACCCACGCCCTCGAGCACGCGTTCGAGCCGTGGGTCACCTCTCGCCCGAACGGCATGGGGCTCGGACTCGCGCTGTGCCGCCGGATCCTGCAGGCCCACGAGGGCTCGATCACGGCCACGAATGGCGCGAACGGCGCCGTCGTGACGGTGACCGTCCCCGCCCCCCCGTTGCCCCCGAGCGCAGCATGACCGGTACGACCCCCGTGGTTCACCTCGTCGACGACGACCCGTCCGTACGCCGGGGGGTCGGCCGTCTGTTGCAGGTGCGTGGCTACACCGTCGAGACCTGGGACGACCCCCGCGCCTTTCTCGCCGCGGTGCCCGCCGATCCGATCGGCTGCGTGATCCTCGATCTGAACATGCCGGGCATGGACGGCCTGCAGACCCAGCTGAAGCTCGCGGCGCTCGCGGCGACGCTGCCGGTCGTCTTTCTGTCCGGTCGCGGCACGATCGCGAGCTGCGCCGAGGCCCTGAAGCAGGGCGCCGTCGACTTTCTCGAGAAGCCCGCCGACAGCGACGTGCTCTCGACGGCGGTCGAGAAGGCGTTCGCCCGCAACCGCGACCTGCGTGCTGCAGCCGCCCTGCGTGCAGAGGCCGACGAGCTCGTCGGTCGCCTCACGGAGCGCGAGCGCGACGTGTTTCGCCTCGTCGCCCGCGGCTTCACCAACAGCGAGACCGCGGACCTGCTCGACATCTCGGCCGAGACCGTGAAGGTGCACCGGTCGCGCGTCATGAAGAAGCTCGAGGCGGACTCGCTGCCCGATCTCGTTCTGCTCGCGGTCCAGTCGGGCCTCGCCTGACCGCATCCCCCCATCGGGGGACAGACGCGCCCCACGCCCGGCGGCACACTGCGTCCGTCCCCTGCAGGAGTGTCGTGATGCGAGACGATAGCCAGCGCCGTGATCTGCTGCACGCAGCCTTTGAAGCCAGCGTGTCCCTCGAGCCCCTCGAAACATGGGGGCCGATCGTGACCGCTGCAGGGGGCACCCTTGCGTTCGACGCGTTCGACGAGGCGTTCGAGGTCCCGGTGGACGTCGAGTCCACGGCCCCCGGGCGCGCAATCGCCGTGCGTCACCCCCACGACCCCGAGCGGCTGCTCTACGTGCGGCGCGACGAGAACGGGTGGACGGCATGGTGCGCGCCGGCTGCCGAGCCCATGAACCACGACGACGAGTCCGGGGCGTGGCCGGTCGTGAACGACGCCCCGGTCGTGCTCTACCCGGTCGTCGAGCGCGACGGGCGCCTGCTGGTCTGCGGCTGACGTCGACACAACGCGCATCGTTCGGACGCCCCTCGTGGTACGACTCCCCGGAGTCTCGCCGCGAGGGGCGCCGCCGTTCGTGGGTCGGCGATCGGACCCCGTGGCGCCGCCTCCCTCGGACGAGGCGCGAAATCGGGTGTCCCCCCGCCGGGGGATGTGCGCAGGTGGATTCGGGGACGACAATCAACCTCGGATGTAGGCAGATGTGTGGTGAATGCCTTCATCGGTCGGGACGCGCCCCCGCGCCCCTTCGCATCGACCCACCACGCTACGGCGACCGGACCGGAGGACCCCATGTCGGACGAAAAGACGAACAGCCGCCGCGACTTCATGAAGACGACCCTGGGCGCGTGCGCGGCGTGCCTCGCCTGCGGCTCGCTCGGCAACGTGCTCGCGGCGTGCGGTGACGGCACGTACAACTTCAAGCAGCTCGGCGCGCCGGTGACGATCAACCTGTCGGACTACCCGGCGCTGTCGAACAACGGCGGGATGGTCTCGCTGACGCGCAGCGTGACGGGCTTCCGATTCCCCATCTACGTCCGCAACGACGGTGGCGTGTATCTCGCGATGAGCGGCGAGTGCGCCCACGAGGCGTGCGCCGTCACGCCGCGCAGCGGGGGCTTCGTGTGCCCCTGCCACAACGCGCGCTTCGACGAGACCGGGCGCCTGCTCAGCGGCCCCGCGAGCGAGGGGCTGATGACCTTCCCGGTGAGCGTCAGCGGCGGTCAGATGACCATCGGCTGACCCGGTAGTCGGCGGGGTTGCTGGCAGGCGTGCCGATCGGGCATGGTCGCGCCAGCACCTCGCCCCGGGACCCCGTGACGGAGCCGGACTCGCCATCGCCCCTCGCCGGGGATTCGAGCGATCGAGCGGACGCGCCGTCCCCCGATGACGCATCCGCTGCGACGGTCTCGACCCTGCAGCGGATCGGCCTCGCCGTGTGGGGGATCGCGCTCACGACCGGGGTCGTGCTCGCCATCGGGTGGCCCCACCTGCTCGAGCCCGCGTCGCTGCACGCCTGGTTCGCGTCGGCGCGAGCGTGGATGCTGCCTGTCTTCTTGCTCGCCTGTGTCGTGCGGGTCGCGTTCTTCGTCCCGGCGTCCACGCTGCTGGTGACAGGGCTCCTGTTCATGCCGCCCGGCGAGGCGCTGGTGGTGACCTCCATCGGCTTCGTCGCCGCCGCCACCCTCGTGTACCTCGGCGGCCGACACCTCGGCCTCGAGGCGTTCTTTGCCCGGCGCTACCCGTCGGCGGTCGAGCGAGTGCGGGTCGCGCTGCAGAAGCACGGCAGCGGCATCGTGCTCGGGTGGGCGTTCTTCCCCGCTGTGCCGACCGACGCGATCAGCGCCGTGGCCGGCGCGGTGCGCATGCCGTGGCCGAAGTTCATCGCCGCGGTCACCGCCGGGCAGACCATCCTCGCGATCCCGATGGCGTTCGGCGGCGGCGCGCTGCTGAAGGGCTGGTTCGGCGCCGGATGATCCGGGCGTGACCCGGTCTGGCGCGTGGCCGGGGCGCTCGAGGGGACATGGTCGCCGACCCGGTGGCCCCGCCACCGACGCGGCGACGAGGAGCCGCGTCCGGGGGCGGCGTACTCGACGCAGTAGCGTGCCGGGCGACGTCGAAGCACGAAAGATTGCCACTGCCTGGATTCGGGTCACCCGATCCGGGGATTGCGCAGAGGGACCCTCGTGATGCCCCCCCGCGCCCGAGCCTGTACATGGACCGACTGAAACCCACGACCCGCGACTTTTGCCGCCCGGGATGTGTGTTCGTGGCTTCGCTCTGCCTCGTCGCGTTCGTCGGCTGCGGCGACGATGCGGACGTGATGCCCGCTGCGCCCGATGCAGCCGCGGCATCGGACGTCGACGCCGGGCCACCGCCGCCACGCCTCGACGATCCGGCGCTGCCCGCCGATTCAGCGCCCCTGCGCCGGATGACGAACCGGCAGTTCGAGAACGCGGTGCGGGACCTGTTCGCGCCGCTCTCGCCCTGGGTCACCCCCGGCGCGCTGCCGCCCGAGCTCGCGATCCGGGGGCTCGAGAACAACGCCGCGGTGAACACGGCCACACCGGGCCTTGCCGAAGCGTGGTTCACCGTGACCACCGAGGTGGCCGAGCAGGTGGCCGCGGAGTTCGACGCGGTGTCGGACTGCAGCGCGGACGACGCGACCTGCGTCCGCGCGTGGTTTCGCGACTTCGTACCGCGGGCGTGGCGGCGTCCGGTCGAGGCCCGCGAGCTCGACGAGGTGATCGCCGTCTTCGACGAGCAGGCCGCTCGCTTCGGCGCGCGCGCTGCCACCGAGTTGACGCTGATCTTCGTGCTGCTCTCGCCGGACTTTCTGTACTTCCCGGAGTTTGGCGGCGCGCCTGTACCCGGTTCGACCGGCGTGCCCCTCACCGCGTACGAGGTCGCCTCGCGGCTGTCCGTGCTGCTGTGGAACAGCGTGCCCGACGCGCGGTTGCTCCAGCTCGCCGCGTCCGGCGCGCTCCTCGACCGTGACGTCGTCGCCGCCGAGGCGTGGCGGATGCTGGCGGACGACCGTGCCCACGACGCCGTGTTGAACTTCTACCGGCAGCACCTCGACTTCGACGCGATCGGCTCGAACAGCCTCGACTTCGAAACGTACTTTGGAGGCAACGAGGACGACTCCGCATCGGACTTTCTGCACATCGCGCTGCAGCCGGCGATGCGCATCGAAGCCGAGGTGTTCATCGACCGGCACGTCTTCGAGCGCGAAGGCACGCTCGCGAGCCTGCTCACGTCGACGCAGACGTGGGTGACGCCGGACCTCGCCGACACGGTGTACGGCGTGGACGTCGACACCGGGCGCCGGTCGGTGTCGTGGTTCAGCGACGCGCTCGTCTTCTCGGAGTTCGAGCTCGAGGACGGCCTGTACCCCCTGCGGCTGGACCCGATGCAACGCGCCGGGGTGCTGACGATGGCCGGGTTCCTGAACGCGCACGGCAAGCCGATCCACCCGTCCCCGGTGCTGCGCGGCGTGTTCGTGATGGAGCGGTTCCTCTGCACGACGCCGCCCCCGCCGCCGGACGACGTGCCGCCGCTCGACGAGGGCGACGACGTCGAGATCCGAACGAACCGGGACCGGTACGCGCACCACACCAGCAACCCGGCCTGCGCCAGCTGCCACCTGCCGATCGACGGCGCCGGGTTCCCCTTCGAGATCTACGACTCGCTGGGTCGGTACCGGACGACCGACAACGGGTATCCGGTCGACGCGTCGGGGCAGCTGATCGGCACGGACGTCGATCGGCCCGTGTCCGACGCCGTCGACCTCGCGCACCTGCTCGCGTCGAGCCGCACCGTGCACGACTGCCACGTCACGTGGTGGGTGCGACACGCTCTCGGGCGCGACGTGACCCTCGAGGACCGCGAGCTGCTCGAACGGCTGCAGGACGGCTTCTGGGCGTCCGGCGGCGACATCCCGGAGCTCATCGTCAACATCGCAGCCAGCCACTCCTTTCGACACCGGAGCGTCCGATGACTCGCACGAACTCGACCCGCACGAGCCGGCGGACCTTTCTGCAGGCGATGGGCCTCGCCGCTGGCACGCTCTTTCTGCCCTCGCTTGGCCGAGTCGCCCATGCCGACACCGCGCTGCCGCCGCAGCGCCTCGTGTTCTTCTTCACCCAGCACGGCACGGTCTACGACGGCTGGTCGATGCATCAGGGGCGCGATCCGGGCGGGCGCTGGTCGTACGACCTCGCAGGTCTCACCGAGGCCGAATTCTCGGACGGGCTGCGGCCGCTGCACCGGCACCGGCGCAAGCTGACGATCCTCGACGGGCTCGCGCTCGTCTCGGCCGAGGCGGACCAGTCGGGGCTGCGCCACGAGCTCGCGCAGGTGCACGCGCTGACCGGGGCCAATGCGACCCTCGTCGGCGGCACGCCGCTGGCGAGCGCGCCCTCGATCGATCAACGCATCGCGGACGTGCTCGCACGGGCCGATCGCCACCGCACGATCGAGATGGCGATCGGCGGTCCGCCGATCGGGGTGAACTACCGCGGGGATCGCATGCTGCTGCCCATGGAGTACAACCCGGCGCAGACCTTTGACCGCCTCTTCGGCATGGCGGGCGGAGGCACCGATCCGATCGTGCAGGAGCGATCCAGCGTTCTCGACCGCGTCTCGAACCGGTACGACGCGCTGTCGTCGCGTCTCAGCGGCGAGGACCGGGTGCGACTCGAGGTGCATCGAGACCTCGTGCGCGACCTCGAGGTTCGTGTCCGCGGCCTCGCGTCCGCGACGTGTGGTACGCGCCCCGACGGCATCGGACCCGCGTCCGGCGACTACCTGACGGACTTTCAGACCTTTGCCCGGTGCATCACGGCGGCGTTCTCGTGCGACCTCACGCGGATCGCGACGTTCCACATGGGGCAGCTGGACGGCGATCGCGTGGACCCGAGCTTCCGCGGGGACATCCACGACGAGGCGGCGCACGGCATCTACGAGTCCGCCGAAGCGGCCCGCGTCATGACGCAATACACGCGCACCCACGCCGACGAGTTTGCCTGGCTGCTCGACCAGCTGGACGCGATCCCCGAGGGCGACGGCACGATGCTCGACCACACGACCGTGAT
>Ga0070727_10005211_pt1 | contig 10726 bp, 9 predicted proteins | sample tdAd472_FD_66722 | JGI IMG/M metagenome (GOLD analysis project Ga0070727, IMG submission 66722) | Marine sediment microbial communities from the Atlantic coast under amendment with organic carbon and nitrate - tdAd47.2 | ecosystem: Environmental > Aquatic > Marine > Coastal > Sediment | place... | reverse complement strand
GCCATAAAGCACCGTGTTGCCGATGATCGTGTTGTCCGCCGCCACCAGGGGCGAGGCCATCGGCGGGCGCACCACAACGGTGCCCCCACTCAGCCCCTTGCCGACATAATCATTGGCATCCCCCGACACTTCCAGCTTCAGCCCCGGCGCCGCGAACGCCCCCAGCGATTGGCCCGCACTGCCGGTCAGTTTGACCGTCAGATGATCCGGCATCAGCGAATTGCGCATCCCGAAACGCTGCACGATATGGCTGGACACCCGCGTCCCAATGGTCCGATGCGTGTTCCGCACAGCATAGCTCAGCTGCATCTTCTCGCCGTCTTCAAGGAACCGCCGGGCATCGCGCACAATCTCGCGGTCCAGCGTTCCGGGCACCTTGTTGCGTTTCTTTTCCCGGTCATAAACGATCCGATCCGCGCCATCGACGGTGATCAGCAGCGGGTTCAGATCCAGATCGTCCAGATGTGCCGAGCCGCGCGACACCTGGCTCAGCAGATCGGCACGCCCGATCACCTCGTCCAAGGAGCGCGCGCCCAGTTCTGCCAGAATCTCGCGCACTTCCTGGGCGTAAAACCCGATCAGATTGACAACTTTATCCGCCGTTCCGGTGAACTTCGCGCGCAACGCGTCGTCCTGCGTACACACCCCAACCGGGCAGGTGTTCGACTGACACTGCCGCACCATGATGCAGCCCATGGCGATCAGTGCGGCGGTGCCGATGCCGTATTCTTCGGCCCCCATCATCGCCGCCATGACGATGTCACGGCCCGTGCGCAATCCGCCATCCGTGCGCAGGGTGATCCGGTCGCGCAACTTGTTCATCGCCAGAACCTGATGCGCCTCGGTCAGGCCCATTTCCCAGGGCAAACCGGCGTATTTGATCGACGTCGCCGGGCTGGCCCCGGTGCCGCCGTTGTGGCCCGAGATCAGGATCACATCCGCCTTCGCCTTGGCGACACCGGCAGCAATCGTGCCAACCCCGCTGGCCGCAACCAGCTTGACCGTCACCTTGGCGCGCGGGTTGATCTGTTTGAGGTCATAGATCAGCTGCGCCAGATCCTCGATCGAATAGATATCGTGATGCGGAGGAGGGGAGATCAGCATCACCCCCGGCGTCGAATGGCGCAGGCGCGCGATCAGCTCGGTGACTTTCATCCCCGGCAACTGCCCGCCCTCACCGGGCTTGGCCCCTTGCGCGACTTTGATCTCAAGCTCTTCGCAGTTGTTCAGATACTCAGCCGTCACCCCGAAGCGACCGCTAGCAACCTGCTTGATCTTCGCACTCGGGTTGTCGCCGTTGGGTTCGGGCGTGAAATGCGCCGGATCCTCGCCACCCTCACCGGAATCCGACTTTGCGCCGATCCGGTTCATCGCGACGTTCAGGGTCTTATGCGCCTCGGGCGACAGCGCGCCAAGGCTCATCCCCGGTGTGACGAACCGCTTGCGGATGCTGGTGATGCTTTCCACTTCTTCAATCGGCAGCGGCTTGCCCAGCGGTTTGAAATCCATCAGGTCCCGCAAATGGATCGGCGGGGCCGAGCGCATTTTGGCGGAATACTGCTTCCAGATCTCAAAACTGCTGCGCGTGCAGGCCGCCTGCAACATGTGCATCGCGGTGGCTTCCCAGGCATGTGTTTCGCCCGATTTGCGCGCCTTGTAGAATCCGCCAATCGGCAGGATGTCGGTGCCGCCCTGCCAGCCAAGCGCGTGAACCTCGGCAACCTTGCGCTGGATGCCACTGACACCGATCCCGGAGATTCGGCTGTGCATGCCGGGGAAATATTCGGCGACCATGGCGCGGCTCAGCCCCACAGCCTCAAAATTCAACCCGCCACGGTAAGACGAGATGACGCTGATCCCCATCTTGGCGATGATCTTCAGCAGCCCCTGGTCGATGGCATTGCGATAGCGTGCCATCGCTTCGGTCAGCGTGCCGTCGATCAGCCCGCGATCCACCCGGTCGGCAATTGAATCTTCGGCCAGATAGGGGTTCACCACCGTCGCGCCACAGCCGATCAGAACCGCGAAGTAATGCGGGTCGATACACTCGGCGGACCGCACATTCAGCGAGCAGAAGGTCCTGAGGCCCTGCCGCGTCAGCCAGGAATGCACGGCACTTGTCGCCAGGATCATCGGCATCGCCACGCGGCCCTCGCCCTGATCCTGATCGGTCAGAATCAAATGCCCCGCGCCCGACCGCACAGCGTCTTCGGCTTCTGAACGCACCCGCGCCAGGGCCGCATTCAGCGCCCCGGCCCCTTCGTCGACGCCGAAGGTACAGTCGATTATCGTGCAGGGCGCATCAAAGGCCTGAACCAGTTTGTCAAACTGCGCGTTCCCCACGAAAGGGCTGTCCAGCACCAGAATCTCGGTCTGGCTGGAATCTTCGTCCAGCACGTTCTTGAGGTTGCCGAACCGTGTCTTCAGGCTCATCACCCGGTATTCCCGAAGGCTGTCAATCGGCGGGTTCGTCACCTGGCTGAAATTCTGCCGGAAGAAATGGCTGAGCGGTCTGTACTTGGTGCTGAGCACGGCGCTGGGCGTGTCGTCGCCCATCGAGGCCAGCGTTTCTTTGCCGTCCTCGGCCATGGGGGCCAGGATCTGCTCAAGTTCCTCCAGTGAATAGCCCGCCGCGATCTGCCGCTTGCGCAGCTCTGCGCCCGAGAACATCGCGGCTTCGGTCACGCCCGTCAGCGCGCCATCCATCTCGTTAATCCGCCCGACCCATTCACCAAACGGCAGCGCCGCTGACATCGCGTTCTTCAGGTCCGCGTCATGGAACAACGCCCCCTTGCCCATATGAACGCCGATCATCTGGCCCGGCCCCAAAGCGCCTTTTTCGACCACATGCGCCTCATCCACCGGCACCATCCCGGCCTCGGACCCGGCAATCAGCATCCCGTCACCGGTCACAACATAGCGCATCGGTCTGAGGCCATTGCGGTCCAGCCCGGCGCAGACCCAGCGCCCGTCGGTCATGGCCAGCGCCGCAGGGCCGTCCCACGGTTCCATGACCGAGTTGCAGTAGGAATACATATCCGTCCAGGGCTTGGGCAGATCGATCGCCTGCTTGGACCAGCTTTCCGGCACCATCATCGTCTTTGCCATTGGTGCCGACCGTCCCGCGCGCACCAGAACTTCGAACACCGCATCCAGCGCGGCGGAGTCACTTGACCCCTGCGCCACGATTGGCTTGATATCTTCGGCCATATCGCCGAACGCCGAGGACGCCATGCGAATCTCGTGGCTTTTCATCCAGTTGAGGTTGCCGCGCAGGGTATTGATTTCCCCGTTATGGGCCAGCATCCGGAACGGCTGCGCCAGCCACCATTGCGGGAACGTGTTGGTGGAATAGCGCTGGTGATAAATCGCAAACGCACTCTCGAACCGGTCGTCCATCAGGTCGGGATAAAACTCCGCCACCTGCTCGGCCAGCATCATGCCTTTGTAGATGATCGACCGGCAGGAGAGGGAGCAGATATAAAGCTGAGGCACCTGCGCTGCCGCCGCCGCTTTTTCGATCCGGCGGCGGATCACGTAAAGTTCCCGCTCAAACGTCTCTTCATCCACGCCCTTGGCGTTGGAGATCAGGATCTGCTCAATCTCTGGGCGCGTTGCATTGGCCTTGTCACCCAGGCAGGAGACATCGACCGGCACATGCCGCCAGCCATAGATGTAATAGCCCATCCGCAGAACTTCGGTTTCCACAATGGTCCGGCAGGTCTCCTGCGCCCCGAAATCCGTGCGCGGCAGGAACACCTGCCCGACGGCAATCAGCTCATCCGCGCGGGGTTCATGGCCGGTGCGCTTGACCTGATCATAAAAGAACGGAACCGGAATCTGAACGTGGATGCCCGCCCCATCGCCGGTCTTGCCATCGGCATCAACCGCGCCCCGGTGCCAGACCGCTTTGAGCGCATCAATGCCGTTCTCGACCACCTTGCGCGATTTGGTCCCGTTCACCGAAACCACAAGGCCCACGCCGCAGGACGAATGCTCATCTTCAGCGGAATAGAGGCTGTTTTCGTCCATAAATGCGCGCCTGGCTTCCTCGGCGACGGCCCAGTTGGGGTCAAATTCGGTCATCTTGTCTCTCCCTCAACATGGGCGTTCTTCGCCTCATACACTTCAGCCGTCGCCGTCGGGTGATCCCCCGCCAGCTGCACGGAGGCCATCGCGCGATCCACGTAAACTTCGGACCTCAGCGGTGCTTGCAGAACCGCGTCGAACAGCCCCGGCATCAGCTCGTAACTGCTGGCGTTCAGATCCCGCATCCACAGGTGCGACCCGCAGGTCGAACAGAATGCGCGTTCGGCGAACTCGGACGAGGCATAGCGCGTCACCGGCCCCTCGATCGTCACACCGCCCGCGTCCGCTTCAAAGCACAGGAACAGACCGCCGGACCAGCGCTGGCACATCCGGCAGTGGCAGGCACCTGGGCGCGGGTCGTGGTGGCCCGCCACGCGGATCGTCACCGCGCCGCACAGGCAGCGTCCCTGGATCGTGTCACTCATCCGTCGCCTCCGAACAGCGCTTCAACCTCGGCCTGTGTCATGCCCGGCAGGTCACCGGCAAAGCGATATCCGCCGGGTCGCTTGTCCACAAAAAGCTCGTTGTTCAGGGTCAACCCGCCCGCATCGGCAAACAATCCGCTGGCAACATGGTGCATGTCAAAATGCGGGCCCGGTGCCGTCACTCGGTAATACAGCGACGACCCGCACTCATCGCACCAGGCCCGTTCCGCCCAGTCCGAGGTTGCGCGTTTGCGCACTGGTCCGGTCGCCTCAAAGGTGCCGGGGTCCGCCTTGAACGACATCAGCGCCGTGCCCGTCCAGGCGCGACACATATCGCAATGGCAAACGTGCATGCTGTCGCCCAGCGGCGTTGCGGTCACGCGCACCGCGCCACACAGGCAGGACCCGTCAAGTTTTGATTCAGCCATCGCCTTGCCTCCACCGCTTGTTGGTCAGCAAGGCTGACACATTGCCATCGCCGGAACCGGTTCCGATCATATGCGAGTCATATGAAACCCATATGTCGGTCATACCGCTCATTCAGCAGCCATCTGCGCTGCATCGTCCAGCCGATTCAGGATCGCTTCGGCCGCTTCGCGCCCGTCCCGGATCGCCCAGACGACCAGACTGGCACCGCGCACGATATCGCCCACGGCATAGACCCCCGGCAGGCTTGTTTCATGGCTTTGAAAGTCGGCCAGAACCGTACCCCAACGAGTCACTTCCAGCCCCTTGGTGCCCCACAGGGCAGGCAGGTCTTCGGGTTCAAACCCCAGCGCCTTGATCACCAGATCGGCGCCTTCAACGTAATCCGCCCCTTCGATCAACTCCGGCGCCTGGCGCCCGCTGGCATCCGGCGCGCCAAGGCGCATTTTCTGCACCATCACGCCCTCCACCGGGTCGCCAGAGAAACCCTTGGGCGCGCTTAGCCAGACGAACTCGACGCCCTCCTCCTCGGCATTCTGCACCTCACGTTGGCTGCCCGGCATATTGGCCCGGTCGCGGCGATAGAGGCACTTCACACTGGTTGCGCCCTGCCGCACGGCGGTGCGCACGCAGTCCATTGCGGTGTCACCGCCACCGATCACGACCACCCGCTTGCCACCGGCGTTTAACGAGCCATCGACGAATTCCGGCACTTCGTCCCCGAAACTTTTGCGGTTCGACACGGTCAGATAATCAATCGCCCGAACCACGCCATCGGCCCCGACGCCAGGCGCGGGCAGATCGCGCGATTTGTAGACGCCAGTGGCGATAATCACTGCGGAATGCGCCGCGCGAATGTCTTCGAAGGACCGATCCTCGCCCACATTGCAGTCCAGCTCAAACGTCACGCCGCCCGCTTCCAGCTGATCAATCCGGCGCATGACGATGTCTTTTTCCAGCTTGAATCCGGGGATGCCATAGGTCAGCAGCCCGCCGGCGCGATCATAGCGGTCGTAAACCGTGACCTGCACGCCCGCACGGCGCAGCATATCTGCCGCCGCCAGCCCACCGGGGCCAGCGCCGATGATGCCGACGCTTTCCTCACGCTCGACCTGCGGGGCAATCGCGGGCACCCAACCTTCATCGAAGGCGGTATCGGTCAGATACTTCTCGACCGAGCCGATGGTGACGGTGCCATGCCCGGATTGTTCGATGACACAATTGCCTTCGCACAGGCGGTCCTGCGGGCAGATGCGTCCGCAAATCTCGGGGAAGGTATTGGTGGCCTGCGACAGGTCATAAGCCTCGCGCAGCCGCCCCTGCGCCGTCAGGCGCAGCCAGTCGGGGATGTTGTTGTGCAGCGGGCAATGGGTCTGGCAATAGGGCACGCCGCACTGGCTGCACCGGCCCGCCTGTTCAGCCGCCTTTTCGGTCGCGTACTCACCATAAATCTCGCGGAAATCCGTGCGGCGCAGATTCGGCATCCGCTTTTCCGGCATGTCCCGGCTTACCGAGATAAACTTGAGCATCTGTGTATCAGCCATAATCCGAGTCACACTTTCCCTGTCCCGCGAAGGCACTGTTTACGAACTGTGACTCCGTTTGAAAAGTCAGAATATATGACCTAATTAAAGAAATACTGCGCGTGCCGTGACATTTTCTGGGCGTCACCGGCTTTTTTAGACCCATATCGGACCTAATTCTCAGCTTTCCTTTCGGAATCCAATCATTAGGTTAGGCCGCGATCCCACCCCGCCAGCCGCGACAGAGGCCCTGATGCCGCTTTTCCACATCATCCTCGTCGCGATCCTGCAAGGGCTGACCGAATTCCTGCCCGTCTCATCCTCCGGCCATCTGATCCTGTTGCCAAAACTGACCGGTCTGCAGGATCAGGGGCAAGCGATCGACATTGCAGTTCATATCGGCACGCTGGGGGCGGTTCTGATCTATTTCCGCCGGGATTTTTCTGCGGTGCTGCGGGGCATTCCTGCGTTGTTTGCAGGCAACATCACCCATCCCGGCGCGCGGCTTGGCCTGTTGCTGATCCTAGCAACCGTGCCGCTGGTGATTTTCGGAGCGTTGCTGAAATTCTCTGGCCTCGACGCGCATCTGCGTTCCGTCGCGTTGATCGGATGGACGATGCTGATCTTCGGTGTGCTGCTCTTTTGGGCAGATCAACTTGGGCCAACGCTTAACAGCGCAGAAAGCTGGAACCGTCGCGACGCCCTGCGCATGGGTATTGCCCAGGCACTGGCGCTGATCCCCGGCACATCGCGTTCCGGCATAACGATCACCGCCGCCCGCGCGATGGGTTACCGGCGGCAGGATGCCGCACGGCTGGCCATGTTGATGTCGGTCCCGGCCATCCTTGTTTCCGGCGGCTATCTGCTGTGGGAGACGTCGACCGGCATGCATCCAGGGTTTTTGCGCGACGGCGCCATCGCCGCCGGTCTTGCCTTCATCGCGGCCCTTTTCGCCCTGTCGATCATGATGCGCCTGCTGCGCTCGGTCAGCTATACACCCTACGTGATCTACCGGATCGCGCTTGGCCTGATTCTGCTAGGAATTGCCTATACGTAGGTTCTTCGCGCTTTCCGTAATCTCGGCATATTGCCCCGACGGACGGAAGCGCCACAGATAATCTTCAAGCACCGCATCCATCGAAACAGGTAAGATACCGAGGTCGGACAGCGAGTTTGCACCCTCTGCGACAACATTGTCATGGCGCAGATCTTCAACCTGATCACGCGTGAAAGGCACAGGCGCCAGGCCCAGGCTGATCTTGCCGAAAAACTCGAACACGGCGGCTTTGATCCGCGCCGCCCAGAACGGGATGTTCAGAATCAGTCGCCGCCGCCGGATCACCCCCAGCATGCGTTGCATCAGGGCGCGCAGGCTTTCGGTATCCGGGCCGCCAAGCTCATAAGTTCCTGCGGCGACCTGGCCAAGCAACGCCTTTTGCGCAGCCTGTGCGACGTCGTCCACATGGACCGGCTGAAACAACGTATCGCCACCTACGATAGGCAGGATCGGCCCGAACCGAGTCATTCCGGCAAACCGGTTGAAGAACGAATCGCCGGCCCCGAACATGATCGAGGGGCGCAGAATGACGGCCCCCGGCACATGGGCAAGAACCGCCGCTTCGCCAAGCGCCTTGGTGCGCGCATAATCGCTGTCGCCGTCAGCATCCGCCCCGATGGCCGAGACGTGAACCACACGCGCAATTCCCGCTGCCGCAGCAAGTCTGGCGATCCTGTCGGGGCCGTCGTGCTGCACGGCCTCAAAGCTATTGCGCCCGCGCTCAGCCAGAATGCCAACAGTGTTCACCACCGCGTCGGCACCGGCCATCGCAAGCGCCACGCTGTCATCATCGCGAATGTTACACAGCACAGGCTCCACCTGACCGACCGAGCCATAGGTGCGCACAAACCCGGCCTCGGCAGGGCGGCGGACCGCCACCCGGACCCGCCAGCCAGCCTGCGCCATTCGGCGCGCAATGTGGCGACCCAGAAACCCGGATCCGCCGTAGATGGTGACCAGCTTCATCATCCGGCCCTTTCTGTCGTTACGCAGCACAGCTTTATCGGGGCGTCGTGCAGGCAGCAAGCGTCAATGGAAAAGCGGGGTGGGCGATCCGCAATGTCAAAGCTATGGTCGCCCAAATATCAACCGCCGGAGAGCCCCATGTATCGCCTTGCCTATATCCTTCTTGGGGCCACTGGCCTGGGCTTGTTTCTGGCCGTTGCCGCCCCGGCGCGCGATTCCTATCCGCCGCTTGATGTGCTGTTGTCGGGCGCCGAAACCGTGCTGGGCCAGACAGTCGCCTATCCGGATGGTCCGGCAAAGATCACGGCGGCGATCGTCACCATGGTTCCGGGCCAGACGACCGGCCCGCACCATCACGAGGTTCCGCTGTTCGCCTATGTGCTGGAGGGTGAATTGACGGTTGATTACGGACCAGACGGCAGCCGCACCTACACCCGCGGCGATGCGTTCATCGAGGCCTATAAGACCAGCCACAACGGCACTAACACAGGAACCGGCCCGGCCCGGATTCTGGCCGTATTCGCAGGGTCTGAGACAGTCCCCAACACAGTGACGGAAACACCCTAGCCATTGTCTTTCAGCCCAACGGCGTTGCGTAGCGCACGGCCAATTGCCGCTCCGGAACAGGCGACCGGCCTGAGAGCGTAACGCCAAGCATCGCCGCCACCAGCGCTTGATTGGCCCCAACGACAAGGCCCGCGCCGCACTCTTTTCGGGGCAGGCATGCATACCGTCCGGGCCAGCAACGCTTCCTTTACCGACTTCGTGCTTAGGTCCCCGAGCCGATGCATCCGCTTCAAGGCCTGCACCAACCGTATCGTCGTTTCCCGCCACCTTCAGTGCGCAAAACAACCCCACCAATCCCGACGACGGCGCCGCGCCGCATCAAAACTGACAAATCACACCAAGACCTTGTTGACACCCCGCCCCACTGCGCTTACCCCCCGCCCTCACGACACCTGCCCAGGTGGCGGAATTGGTAGACGCGCCAGCTTCAGGTGCTGGTATTCGCAAGGATGTGGAGGTTCGAGTCCTCTCCTGGGCACCAATCATCCCGAACATAGATGCTCAAACCCGTTGAAAAACAACGGGTTTTGTTGTATTCAAGTGAACATAGCTGACCGCCTGTACCCAGCAAATCGCACCCATATCTGGGTACAGAACTGGGTACGGGCGTTGAATTTGCAGGAATCCGGATCTCGTACCCAATATGCACCTAAGCGACCTTAAGATACGCAAGCTAAAACAGGAAGATAAGCCGTTTCGGATAAGCGACGGTTGGGGGCTGTTTTTACTGGTCAGACCGAGCGGGACGAAATCGTGGCAGTTTCGCTATCAATTCATGGGCAAAGAGAAGGTCTTAAGTATTGGTCAGTATCCGGCAGTGTCATTGGCGGACGCGCGGAGGAAGCGAGACGGCGCAAAGAACCTCTTGGCGGACAGCAAAGACCCTTCAGTTCAGAAGCAGTTGGACCAGATTGATGCGCATGTGAAGGCGCGGATGACCTTCAAAGATGTAGCTGACGAATACTACGATGGCTTGGTTGACCGAGAACTGGCACCTGCCACTTTGCGCAAGAAGCGCTGGCACATCGAAGATCTCGCCAAATCTCTGCACAACCGTCCAATCGATCAGATCACTGCCGCTGAACTGCTTTACCTCTTGAAACCGATTGAACGAAGTGGGCGGCGTGAGACAGCCAAAAAGCTGCGGGCGACAATCTCGGCAATCTTCCGCCTTGCCATGGTCACTATGCGCGCGCCTGCAGATCCTTCTGCCGCATTGAAAGACGCGTTGCTGCCTCCGAAAGTGAAATGCCGGGCTGCTATTACTGACGAAAAGGAGTTCGGGCAGCTCTTGCGCCGTCTGGACGACTACACTGGCTGGCCAGTCATCCCAGCAGCGATGAAATTTCAGATCCTAACGTGTACTCGTCCGGGCGAGACCCGAGGTGCTCGGATGAGCGAAATCGACCTCGAGGCCAAAACCTGGACGATCCCTCCTACACGGATGAAGATGCGCCGTGAACACACAGTTCCATTGTCACGGCAGGCGTTAGAAATTGTCTTGGATAACTGGTCAGAGATCAAAGGTGTTGATCTGCTTTTCCCTTCATTAAGGGAGTGTCCTGAACTCTGTGTATCTGGTCTGGCCCACGCGGGTTTCAGATACGGTCACGCATTGAAGCGTTCGTCGAACATGATAGCGAATTGATTTCGGGCGGCAAACCATTCTCGGA
>Ga0070727_10005207_pt1 | contig 10734 bp, 7 predicted proteins | sample tdAd472_FD_66722 | JGI IMG/M metagenome (GOLD analysis project Ga0070727, IMG submission 66722) | Marine sediment microbial communities from the Atlantic coast under amendment with organic carbon and nitrate - tdAd47.2 | ecosystem: Environmental > Aquatic > Marine > Coastal > Sediment | place... | reverse complement strand
CGAGGCGAACCCCGAGAGCGTCGAGGCGCGGCGGTACTGGGCCGAGCTCTTTCTCGAGAAGTACCGCCCCGACGAGGCGAGCGGCCTGATCGCCGAGGCGCTGGAGCGTTCACCGTCGAACCCGTGGGTGCTGACCCTCGCCGCTCGCATCGAGCTCGACACGACCTACGACCTGCGCGCCACGAATCGCCTGCTCAATCAGGCGCTGACGGTGCATCCGGACATGCCCGAGGCGCTCGAGCTGCAGGTCGAGATGGACCTCGACCAGCGCCGGTTCGACGAAGCCGAGGCGCGGCTCGCTCGCATCGAGGCGGTGGCCCCGGGGCGGCTGCAGACCCTCGCGCTGCGCGGCGCGCTGCACTGGCTGCGGGGCGACCGCGATGCGTTCCGCGACGTCGAGGACGTCGTGCTGCGGCAGTACCCGACCGGCGCGCCGTTCTATCACGTCGTCGGCGAGATCGCGGTGCGCAACTTCCGCTACGTCGACGCGATGGAGCTCTTTCAGCAGGCCCTCGATCTCGACGCCGGCTACTGGCGCGCGTTCGTCAGCCTCGGCATCGGCTACTCGCGCCTCGGCGACGACGAGCGCGCGCTGGAGTTCCTGCGCCGCGCGTTCGACAACGACCCGTTCAACCAGCGGGCGTTCTACATGATCGAGCTCTTCGAAGAGACGCTCGCGTCGTACCGCGTGCTCGAAGACCCCGAGATCGACGGGGTCCGCTACCGCTTTCACCAGACCGAGGCGCCGGTCCTCGAACGGGTGGTGCCGCCGGCGATGCGCGACGTGTGGGCGGCCTACGTCGACCGCTACGACCTCACGCCGCGCACCCCTGTGCAGTACGAGATCCTGCACGACGTCGAGACCTTCAGCGTGCGGTCTGTCGGGCTGCCCTGGGCCGCGCCGCACGGCATCTGCTTCGGGCGCGTGGTCACGAGCCGCTCGCCGAACGCCGGCGACTTCAGCTGGCGGCAGGTGCTCGAGCACGAGATGAGCCACGTCTTTCAGCTCAACCTGTCCGACTATCGAGTGCCGCGGTGGTTCACCGAGGGGCTCGCCGAGTACGACTCGATCCTCAACGAGGAGGGCTGGCGTCGCGAAGAAGAGCTCGCGATCGCCAACCTGCTGCGCGAGGGCGACTACATCCCGATCGACGACCTGAATGTCGCGTTCGTCACCGGCGACGTCATCGCCGCCTATTATCAGGCCTTTCTCGCGGTGGAGTACATCGCCGAGGAGTGGGGCTACGACGCGCTGCTGGGGATGCTCCGCGGGTGGGCGGACGGCCAGATGACGGACGAGGTCTTTCGCACGGTCCTCGAGATCGAGCTGGACGCCTTCGACGACCGGTTCGAAGCGCACCTCGACACCGTGTTTGCCGAGCAGATCGCACTCTTTGATCCTTCGGTCGACGCCCTGATCGACGATCCGTCCGGCACCGACGACGGCGTTCGCGAAGTCCTCGACATGCTCACCGACGGATACGAACCGAGCGAGCGCGCCGAGATGCTGCGCCGCCTCAACGACCTGCGCGACGAGCCGACCGCGCTCTACCTGCTCGGGATGCTCTACAACGAGTTCGGCGAGCCCGAGAGCGAGCGGCAGGCGTGGGCGGACCTCATCGCCGCCGGGCACGAGAGCTACCGCGCCCGGGTGTCCCTCGCCGAGATCAGCCTCGACACCGGCGACACCGTGCAGGCGCGTGTGCACCTCGACGCTGCGATCGCCGCCTATCCCCGTGGGGTCGACGCGTGGCGGCTACGGGTGCGTCTCGAGCGCCTCGACGGCCGCTCGTCGGCGCTGCGCGAAGCGATGGAGCAGGTGTCCCTGCTCGACGAGGGCGACGTGCAGACGGCGATGCAGCTCGCCGAGCTGGCGCTCGAGGCCGGCGAGCTGGACGAGGCGAGGCGGTTCGCGCGCCGCGCCGTCGACATCGCGCCCTTCACCCGCGACGTCGCCTCGATCGCCGGGCGTGTCGCCCACGCGTCGGACGACCACGAGGCGACCCTCGCGTGGCTGCAGCGCGAGCTCGATCTCGGACCGGTCGACCGGGATCGCAGCCTGCGCATGCTCGCGGCTTCGGCCACGGCGCTCGGTCGCACCGAGGACGCCGCACGCTTCGAACGCATGCGGTCGGGCAACACGCCGGAGGCGCCGTGACAACGCCCGAGTCCGAGCTCGTCGACGCCGCACGAGACGGCGACTACGCGGCGTTCGAGGCGCTCGTGCGCTCGTGGTCCGATCGCGTGCACCGCCTCGCCTGGTCGTTCACCCGCAACGAGGCCGACGCCGAAGAGGTCACGCAGGACGCGTTCCTGAACGCCTTTCGCGCGCTTCCGGACTTTCGCGGGCATGCGTTCGGCGCGTGGATGCGCCGCATCACGGTCAACACCGCGCTGATGCGCCTGCGCCGCCGCCGGCGCCGGCCCGAGGTCAGCCTCGAGAGCACGAAGGGCGACGACGTCGAGGGCCATCACCACGATTCGCCGCTCCTCATCGACGACCTGACCGCCTCGCGCGAGCTGCGCCAGCAGCAGGTCGGCGAGCGCATCGCCGAAGCCGTCGACACCCTCGACGAGAAGTACCGCACCGTCTTTCTGCTGCGTGAGATCGAAGGGCTCTCGATCGCCGAGACCGGCGAGGTGCTCGGCCTCACCACGGCAGCGGTGAAGAGCCGGATGCACCGCGCCCGCCTCGCGCTGCGCGCCACCCTCGAGCGGTTCGCGGCCGAGCACGGGGTCGACACCGGCGACGACGCGCAGGACTCGACCGAAGGCTGACTCTGCCGGGCAGGCCGGTCAGTCCCTGGCGGTGTCCTCGGCGTCGTCGACATCGACGTCGGCGTCCGCGTCGGCGTCTTCGTCGGCGGGGCGCTCGAAGAGGCTCTTGATGCGGTCGAAGAACCCGTGGCGGGTCTTCGTCTTGACGCCACCCTCGTCGGCCAGCGCCTGCAGCAGCTCGCGCTGCCGCTTCGAGAGCTTCTTCGGCACCTCGATGCGCACGTGCGCGAAGAGGTCACCGCGGTCCGAGCGGTTCACCCGCGGCAGGCCCTCGCCACGCAACCGGTGCACGTCGCCGTGCTGGGTACCGGCGGCGATCGTGATCGACTCCGTGCCTTCGAGCGACGGGATCTCGACCTCGCCGCCGAGCGCCGCGACGGTGAAGTCGATCGGCACCGCGAGGTGCAGGTCGGCGCCGTCTCGTTCGAAAACGTCGGGCTCTTCGACGCGCAGCAGCAGGTAGAGGTCCCCCGCCGGACCGCCGTTGCGGCCGTCTTCGCCCTCGTTGCGGATGCGCAGCCGGTTGCCCGACGTGACGCCCGGGGGGATCCGCACGGTCACGTCGTGCTCGCGGCGGGTCTGGCCCTCGCCGCGGCAGGTGGGGCAGGGGTCGGTGATGACCTCGCCCCGACCGCGACAGCGCGGGCAGGTGGTCTGCACGGTGAACAGCCCCTGCGAGTGCCGCACCTGACCGACGCCCTTGCAGGACGAGCAGGTCGAGGGCTTCGCGCCGTCGCGCCCGCCGGTGCCGTGGCAGGACTCACAGGTCTCGCGACGGGGGACCCGCAGCGGGATCGATCCGCCGTGCACGACGTACTCGAACGGGACGTCGAGCTGCATCTGCAGGTCGTCGCCACGGCGCGGCGCGTTCGGATCCCGCGGGCGACCGCCGCCGAAGCCGAAGAACTCGCTGAAGATGTCGCCGAACGACGAGAAGATGTCGTTCATGTCCGGACCACCGCCCGCACCCGCCTGGTGCAGGCCCTGATGGCCGAATCGATCGTAGATCCCGCGCTTGTCGCGGTCGCTCAGCACCGAATAGGCCTCGGCGGCGAGCTTGAACTTCTCTTCGGACTCGGCGTCGCCCGGATTTCGGTCCGGGTGATGCTGCAGCGCGAGCTTGCGGTACGCCTTCTTGATCGCGCGCTCGTCCGCGTCGCGCGGGACGCCGAGGACCTCGTAGTAATCGGGCTTGCTGGCCATGGGACGCGGTCCTGTGGGGGCTGCGGAAGGGGCCGTTTCGAAGCCCGAATCGGTACGCACCGGGCAGGGGGTGTCAAGCCGACACGAATCCGGGAACAAGTGAACCCGATCGGGGGTTGGTTGCATCACAGTGACGCCGGGCCGACGTGCCGCGCAACGCGCCCCGGACCCACGTAGCCGCTCGCTGCGGCTAAAGTGGACTCATTCAGTCCACCATTGCGCGCTAAAGTGGACAATGATAGTCCACTATTCGACGAAACGACGGCGCGCCGCGATTGGCGAGGAGGCAACAGAGCATGGCACGAGCTGCGAACAAGGCGACCCGAGCGGGCGACGCTCGCGAGAAGGCGTGGGTCAGCGACCCGGTGCAGCGGTACCTCTCGGAGGTCCGCAAGTACTCGGTGCTGACGCGCGAAGAGGAGTCCGAGCTCGCCACGCACTACGTCGCCACCGACGACGCCGCCGCCGAGCGCAAGCTGGTGAACAGCAACCTGCGCCTCGTGGTGAAGATCGCCCTCGAGTACCAGTCCTCGCGGCTGAGCCTTCTCGACCTCATCCAGGAGGGCAACGTCGGGCTCATCCACGCCGTGCGGAAGTTCGACCCCGAGAAGAAGATCCGCCTCGCGTCGTACGCCCAGTGGTGGATCCGCGCGTACATCCTCAAGTACCTGATGGACAACTACAAGCTGGTGAAAGTCGGTACGACTCAGGCCCAGCGGAAGCTGTTCTACAACCTGAAGCGCGAGAAGGAGCGCCTGCTGCGGCAGGGCCTCGTGCCGACCCCCGCGCTGCTCGCCCGGGCCCTCGCTGTGCGAGAGCGCGACGTGGTCGAGATGGAGGCGCGGCTTGCCGGTCGCGAGAGCTCCCTCGACGCCCCGCTGCAGGACGGCGAGCGCGGCACGCTCGGCGACCTCCTGCCGAGCGACGCGCCGTCGGCGCACGAGCGCATCTTCGACGCGCGGTCGACGAAGCGCATGCACGAGCACCTCGAGGCGTTCGCTAAGACCCTCGAGGGACGCGACGTCGACATCTGGTCGCGGCGCATGGTCGCAGAGAACCCCGAGACGCTGCAGCAGATCGGCGATCTCTTCGGCGTGAGTCGCGAGCGCGCCCGCCAGCTCGAGGCGCGGATCAAGAAGCGTCTCGGCCGGTTCCTCAACGATCGTGTGAAGGACGAGGACGAGCTCGACGCGGTCGTCTACGGCTGATTCAGCCCACAGCGGGGCCGGATTCGGTCCCTCTCCGCATGGCGCCGGGTGGATTTCGCCTGGCGTCTCGCATTTTTGCGTGGTATGGCAGGCGACGCCGGTGAACTCGAACGACCGCGAGAGATGGACGCCTGTAAGCTCCTGTCATCGATGTTCGCCGTCGCCGTGCTGCTCGTCGGCACGTCGTCGGCCCACGCAGAGCGCGTGACCCATACCGTCGAGTACGGGGACATGCTCGGCAGCATCGCCGAAGAGTACGGCGTGTCGGTCTCCCAGATCCGGCAGTGGAACGACCTGTCGTCGGACATGATCCGCATCGGGCAGGACCTCGTCATCCACACCGACCAGGCGAACCGGGGCTCGACCCGCGGCGGCGAGCAGGTGCACGTCGTCGCGTCCGGCGAGACCCTCGGCGGCATCGCCTCGCGCTACGACTGCTCCATCGACGACCTCGTCTCGTGGAACCGGGGCCTTGACCCGGATCGGATCCGCGAAGGGCAGGAGCTTCGGGTCCGCACCCAGGGGCGCGTCCAGCGGCGGGTCGAGTACGTCGTGCAGCCCGGGGACTTTCTCGGGGCCATCGCCAGCCGCCACGGCGTGAGCGTGTCGGACATCACCGGCTGGAACCGGGGCCTCGACCCGGATCGCATCCGCAACGGCCAGTCCCTCGTCCTGTGGCTCGAGGGGCCCGAGGAGCCGAGCGAGTCCGTGGGCAGCGCCAACGGCGGCCAGCTCGTCAACGGCGAGCAGCTGCCGCCGCACCGCGCGTACGTCATCCGCAACGCCGACGTCGCCTGGGGAACGAACGAGACGATCTCGGCGATCCTCGACAGCTTCGACGCGATGGTCGCCCACTTCGACCGCCTGCCGCGGGTGCGCGTGCACGACCTGTCGCGCGAGAGCGGCGGGTACCTCGCCGGGCACCGCAGCCACCAGAGCGGGCGCGACGCCGACATCGGCTACTACCACGACGGCTGCACCGACGACTGCGCGTACATCGCCATCGACGGCGACGACCTCGACGTCGAGCGCCAGTGGTGGCTGCTGCGGTACTGGATCAATCACGACCTGATCGAATACGTCTTCATCGACTACGACCTGCAGCGCGCGCTGTACGAGTACGTCGACGAGGTGCGTGGCGCCACGGACGAGCAGCTTCGCGAGTGGTTCCAGTACCCTCGCGGACGCGACACGGCCGTCGGGCTGATTCGCCACGAACCCAATCATGCCGATCACCTGCACGTGCGCTTCGCGTGTGCCGGTGGTGACAACCGCTGCCGCTGACCTCGGGGAACAATGGGCACGACCTGGACCGACGCAGACATCGACGCACGCCGCGCGTGGGTCGCTGCGCGTCGCGAGGAGGGGGTCGAAGGTGTGTTCCGCGCGACCGCGGCGGCGCTCCCCCTGCCTCCGTCGTTTCACGACGCATTGCGGGTGGCGCGTTCGGCCCGCGCCGTCGTGGCCGAGGTGTACCGCACCGATCCCGGCACCGGTGAGGCGTGGGACATCGAGCCCGCCGAGCGGGTTCGCCAGCTCGAGGCGCTCGGCGCGTCGGCGATCGCCATGCACGTCGACGAAGACCGGCGCGGCGCGTCGCACACCGACCTGCTCGCCGCCGCACAGTCCACCTCGCTGCCCATCCTCTGCCGCGATCTGATCCTCGATCCGGTGCAGATCGTGATGGCCCGATCGCACGGTGCAGCGGCGGTGTCGCTGCACGCCGGCGTGCTCTCGGATCGCGAGCTGAAGGCGCTCTTTCGCGAGGCCCTCGACTTCGGCCTCGACGTGATGCTCGAGGTGACCACCGCCCGCGAGCTCGACGTCGCGTCGCGCCTGCGTCGGGGCTCCGCCGAGTCCGCCGCGGTGCGCATCATCGCCGTCGACGCCTGCGGGGAGCCGTCGAACTGGGAGCGCCTGCGCGCCGGGATCCCCGAGCACGCCGTCGCCGTCGCGACCGGCGTCTGCACCCCGGATCACCTCGCCGCGGCCGAAGCCGCCGGGTTCGACGCGTTCTTCGTCGGCGGGCCGCTCCTCTGCCCGGACCCGACCACCGCCGCAGCGACCTGGCTCGGCGACCCGATCGGTATCTGAACTCGACGAGCGGGCCCGTGCGCGTGGCCGGTCGGCCGGGCGTTCGTTCGCCCGCGCCCCTCGACCCCGCACGCACGGACTCCGCATGCCCCGCTTCGAAGGCCAGTACGAAGAGACGTTCACCGTCGACGCCCCGCTGAAGGTCGTCGCCGACCACTTCGGTGACCTCGACACGATCGCAGCGAACTACGGTCCGCTGCTGCGCTTCGAAAGGATCGGGGACGACACCCTGCACCTGATCCTCGAGCCGAAGTCCGAGAAGGGCGTGACGTTCAACGGCGAGCAGAAGTGCCGCTGGCAGCGCCCGTCGGACGACGTCCTCACCTGGGACACCGCCGAGACGCGCAACATGTGGTCGAAGGGGCGCGCGACGTTCACCGCCGTCGGCGAGAACCGCACCCGCGTGCACTTCTCGCAGAACATCACCACCGAGATGCAGGTCAATCGCCTGCTCGCGAAGGTGATCCAGCCGATCGTGAAGCGCGAGATCGCGAAGGGCGTGCAGCAGTACCTCGAACGGATGCGCAAGTCGCTCCGCGCGAAGTAACCGCCGTCCTTTCGGCCCCGTGACCCGCCGAGGGCGGGCGCAGGATCAGATGGCGCGCAGCGTGTCGCGGGTCTCGGCGAGGACGCGGCGCATCTCGAGGCGCTCGAACACGTCGCGGGCCTTCTCGAGGTGCTGCTTGCCGCGCACGAGCATCCCCTGCTCGATGAGCCAGGTGCCGTACGCGTGCCACGTGCGCCCGAGTTCCGCCTCGTTGCGCGAGCTCTCGAAGATCTGCATCGCCGCGCGGAACGCCGACTCGGCGTCGTCGCCGCCTTCGCCGCCGGACGCGTCGAACATCGTCTGGCCGCGGAGCTGGCCGAGGGTGCGCAGGGCGACGCCCTCCATCGCGCGCGAGCCGAGGTCGCGGGCCATCTCGAGGGCCTGCTCGACGTGGTCCACGGCGAGTCCGTGGCGCCCCTTGCGCGACTCGAGCACGCCGAGGTTGCGCGTGGCGTCGAACACGATGCGACGATCGCCACGCCCGGTGGCGAGGCGGATCGCGTCGATGAGGCACGTCTCGGCGTCGTCGAGGTTGCCGCGGCTCGTCTCGACCTCGCCGAGGTTGTTGAGCAGGATGCCCTCCATCGAGCGGTCGCCGGCTTCGCGCGCGACCTGCAGCGCCTCCGTCCACAGCCGCGCTGCGGAGTCGAGGTCGCCGCGCTCCATGAAGATGACGCCGATCGTGTTCAGCGACTCGGCGATGCCCTGCAGGTCGCCGGTCTTGCGCCGCAGCTCCAGCGCCTCACGGAACGTCGCCAGCGCCTGCTTGAACTGCCCTCGCTGCACGAGCAGCGTGCCCATGTGCGAGAGCGAGAGGGCCATCGAGCGCTCGTCGCCGATGTCGCGTCGCAGCTCGAGGGCGCGCTCGTAGCGCTCGCGCGCCCGGTCGTAGTCACCGCGGATCCAGTCCACGCGTCCGATGTCGTCGAGGGTGGCGGCGACGCCGACCTGGTCGTCGATCTTCTGAAAGAGCTCGAGGGCGCGCTCGAAGTACGTCAGCGCCTTGTCGTACTCGCCGAGGCTGCGCAGGGCGCGACCGAGCTTGTTGAAGGCGATGCCGCCGCGACCGCGCGAGCCGACGAGCCACGACAGGCGACCGAGGTCCTCGAAGATCGGGATCGAGCGCTCGTAGTCGCCGAGCAGGTCGTAGACGGAGCCGAGCTCGTGCAGCACCTGCACCCGCAGGTCGACGTCGCCCGTCGGCAGCAGGGTGCGCGCGCGCTCGAGGTACTCGACGGCACGGGCGTTCGCGTACCGGCGGCGCGACAGCTCGCCGACGCGCAGAAAGCAGCGCGCGGCACGGGTCGGGCGCCCGGCCTGCTCGAAGTGATCGCCGATCGCGGACACCCACCGCTCCGGGTGGTTGCGCGAGCGGATGAGCAGCCACTGGGCGAGCAGCAGGTGCCGGCTCTTCGCGGCATCCGCGTCGACCGACCGGGCGAGCAGGCGCTGCTCGACGCGGTGCTTGAACACCCACGTCGTCTCGTGCTCGAGGTCCGTCTCGGACGCGACGTACACGAGGTCGCGGCGGGCGAGGGCGCGCAGCTGCTGCTCGATGCGATCGAGGCGGTCGGCGTCGTCCCAGAGGGCGTCGAGCTCGACGCCGTCGGGCACCTCGCCGCCGCGGTCGAGAACGAGCAGCGCGCCCTTCTGAAAGCGCGGCCCGACGAGCGCCGCGTTCTCGAGGAGCTCGCGCTCGTCGGGGTCGAGGCGGTCGAGGCGCGCGGCGATGACGTCTTCGAAGTCGAACGGCAGATCGACCTCGTCGATGCGCTCGGCGTCGACCGACCACGCGTTGCCGCGGGTGTCGATCACGCCCTCGCCGATGAAGATCCGCATCAGCGATTCGACGGCGAACGGGTTGCCGAGGGCGCGCTCGGTGATCCGCTCGACGAGCCGGTCGGGCAGGTCCTCGACGCGGTCGAGCATCGTGCGCACGAGCCCGGCGACGTCCTCGTCACGCAGCGGCGCCAGGGGCAGGGGGGTGACCCGATCGTCCTCGGTCACCGCCACGGCGTCGGGTTCGTCGACGATGGCGAGCACGAGGACGGGAGCGTCGCGCAGGGCGCGGTGCAGCTCGACGACGAGCTCGCGGGTCTCGCGACCGGCGCGGTGCAGGTCGTCGAAGGCGAGGATCAGCGGGTTGCGGGCCGCGTCGGCGCGCAGCAGCTCGGCGAGCGCACGGCGGGACGCCGCGGCGACGTCGTCCCCGTCGAGGTCGCGGACCCAGGGCGAGTCCTTCCAGGTCACGCCGAAGAGGGCGCCGACGCGGTGGGCGATCTCGGGGCCGCGGTCCGGTCCGGCGAACGCCGTGGCACCCTCGACGAGGCGCGCACGCCACTCGTCGGAGTCGGCCATCTCGTCGATGTACAGGCGCTGCCGGATGAGCTCGGCGAACATCTGGTAGGGCCGCGCGTCGTCGGCGAGCGGGGCCGAACGAAGCAGCAGGGCGTCCGAGAACGCGTTCTCGAGCGAGGCGGCGAGGGCGTCGATGAGCCGCGACTTGCCGAGGCCCTCGGGGCCGCTCAGCACGACCAGCGCGCCGTGCCCGGACGACGTGACCTCGTTGGCGAGCGCCGTGAGCTGCTCGACCTCGTCGTCGCGACCGACCATCGGCGTGTCGACACCGAACACGCGCCAGGCGTGCTCGGCCTCGTCCGGCGCCAGCCCCGGCACGTGGCCGAGGGGCGCACCGCAGTTGAGGCAATAGTCCGTGTCGGGCTGGTTGACGTTGCCACAGGACGAACAGACGTGCGTCAGCGGCACGACGCCGGAGGTCTCGGTAGTCATGGCTCGACCATCGATGATCATGCGGGGCGTCCGGAATCTCCCTGCATCAGCGGGAGTTGTACCGACCGGCCCCGGGGTCTGGTATGGTACTGCGGCGGGGCTACTGGACGAATT
>Ga0070727_10005206_pt1 | contig 10734 bp, 6 predicted proteins | sample tdAd472_FD_66722 | JGI IMG/M metagenome (GOLD analysis project Ga0070727, IMG submission 66722) | Marine sediment microbial communities from the Atlantic coast under amendment with organic carbon and nitrate - tdAd47.2 | ecosystem: Environmental > Aquatic > Marine > Coastal > Sediment | place... | reverse complement strand
TGTGGCAGCTGCCCGACGTGATCCGGGTCGACTCCCTCGCCAACTTCAAGTTGGTGCAGGCCGACGAGGAGCAGTTCGAGATCGAGGCGGTGTTTCCCATCGACGAGGAACTCTCGCCGTCCTTCGTGGCGGAGCGAGAGCGCCTGGTTCGCAAGCACCCGACCCTCGTCGGAAGCATCGTGTCCGACGACCTCGACACCGCCATGGCCGTGGCCTTCCTCAAGCCGCTCGCAGAAGGCACCAATCGCGATGCGGGCGGGATCGCGCGCGCAGCACGCGACCTGGCAGAGCGCCACAGCAAGGGGGATCACGAGGTGTACCTCTTTGGGGTGCCCGTCCTGACGGACACGTTCATGCGCATGGCGCGAGAGGACGCGCCGCGGATGCGACGGATGGCGGGGATGGTCGGAGGCCTTGCGCTGCTGCTGCTCTTTCGCCGCGTCAGCGGGCTGATCATCCCCATGGTGATCGCCTATGCCGCGATCGAGAGCATCTACCCACTTGCTGGGTGGCTTGGCGTGGAAATCACCACGCTCACCGGCGGCATCTCGACGTTGCTGATTGCGGTGTGCCTATCCATCACCGTCCACCTGATGTCGCGCTTCTACTACTACGTGGGGCTCGGCGTGGCGCGGAAGGAGGCGGCTAACCTATCGATTCGAGACAACCTGGTCCCGACCTTCCTGACCACCCTGACGACGGCCATTGCCTTTTACTCGTGCACCACCGCCGACCTGAAGATCGTAGCTGGCTTTGGCAAGCTGGGCGGCACGGGCACACTGTTGGCCTGGGTGCTGACGTACACCATGGTCGCCGCGCTACTGCTGTACTTTCCAATGTGGCGTCTGAAGAAAGACGACACCGTGGTGGAAGACCCAGCTGCGCTTCCACCCGCTCCGCGAGCCCAGGCCTACATCGACGGCCTGCTGCGGTATCGGTGGTTCATCGTGGCGGCGTGCGCGATGTTCTGTGTCGTGGGCGTGTACGCAGCGACTCAGGTGAAGGTGGCGACGAATCCGTTGCTTTCGATCAAGCGCGGGCACCCCGCCCGGGAAGCAGCCGAGTTCATGATCGACGAGATCGGCATGCTCACCTTCGAGGTGGTCGTCGAATCCGGCAAGCCCGACGGTGTGAAGGACCCCACATTCCTGAAGAAGGTGGAGGCCCTGCAGGAAGACCTCAAGCAGCAGCCCGGCGTGACCGCAGCGTTCTCGGTCGTCGACATCCTCAAGCAGGTCCACATGGTGCTCCACGGTGGGGAAGACGATGCGCTCGTCATCGCGCCGAAGCAGGCGACCATCGCCCAGGAGCTGTTCGTCTTCACGATGGGGCTGCCGCAGGGGGTGTCGCTCACCGATCGGGTGACGGTCGACAACGACGCGCTCCGAATGTCCGTGTCCAGCCGAGTGCTGCAGTCCGACGAGCACATACGATTGGTCGACTACGCGGAGCGGCGCGCCGAGGAGCTGGGTCTTGTGGTCCACACCACGGGGCTGCACAACATGTACCAGGTGTCCTCGGTGCCCATTGTTCGCTCCGTGCTTCGTTCGACTGTGCTGGCGCTACTGGGGGTTGCGATCGTGCTGGGGTTCGCACTCCGGTCCCTTCGTTTGGTCACCATGTCCATGGTTGTGAATGTGGTGCCGCTCCTGGTGGGCGCTGTGGTGTTCTGGGTCGCTGGCCGCCCGATCGACGTTGGCACGGTCATGGGGTTCACGGTTGCTCTAGGGATTGCCGTGGACGACACGGTTCACATCGTCGTTCACTACCTTGAGTACCTACGGCGCGGTGACACGGTGCGTGTGGCCCTAGCCAAAGTGGTCACCCACGTGGCGCCCGCCTTGGTGACCACGTCGACCATCATCGTCGGCGCGGCCTGTGTGTTCTTGCTCGGCGACTACATCCCCAGCTTCTGGTTCGGCACGTTGCTGGCGTCGATCCTGGTGTCGGCGTTGGTGACCGACCTGACGCTCCTCCCCGTCCTGTTCCTCCTGTTCGGTGGCGACGAGCAGAAGGAGGCTACGACGGCGTAGCGTCCGAAGGCGGCTGCCACTTCCTCTGGACCCAGATGGTGCCGAAGATGGCCGCCAGGCTGAAACGATTGACTACGTTGCACGCCCACACGGCGGTGAGCCCCAGCCCGAGCACCGGCCCTACCACGTACTCGCTGACCAACACCACGGTCTGCAACGCCATGGACCAGCGCATGACCGTCTTGGCATTGCCCGAGCCGAGGAGCGCGAACATCAACACCGTGGCGATGGCGTCAACCGACGCAGCGGCTCCCAGCAGCTGCAGCGGCAGCCGGCCGGCGGCGATAGTGGCCTGGTCGGTGATGAAGAGCCCCAGAATGGCGTCGGGCGCGAGAACCATAGGGAGCCCTGTGAGACCCAGAACGACGATGCCCACACGGGAGACGAACCACGCCCACTGATAGGCTTCCTCCGGCTTCTTCTGCCCGAGGTTGCGGCCCACCTGCGTGGCCGCGGCGACACCCAGGCCGAAGGCGGGCATTAAGGTGACGGCCACCATATTCATGAGCACCGTGGCCGCGGCTACCTCGGTGGTTCCGATCTGGGCGATGATCCAGAACATCACGGAGTGGGTGAAGAAGATCCAGGTCTGGTCGACACCTGCGGGCAGGGCCTGGCCCAGCACGGCCCGCAATGTCTCGGTGGATGGTCGGGCAGCCGAGAAACCGTGTGCCTTGCCGAGGGTGAAGCCAAGGATGAGGTACAAGAGGCAGCCGAGCCACAGCGACGCCGCGGTGCCAATCCCCGCGCCGAGCACGCCGAGCTCCGGCAGGCCGAAGTAGCCGAAGATGAGGCAGATGCTGAGCCCGATGTTGGTGGTGTGCACCACCACCTGGGTTGCCAAGTAGACATTGGCCCGCGCAATACCTGTGAAGTAGCCTCGGAACGAGGTCATCACGCCCAGAGCGACCAGTGCACTCACTCGGGCCTGGAAGTAGGGGACACCGAGCTCTACAACTTCGGGGTCGGGGTTGAGGAGCGGAAACAAGTAGGGGGCCACGAGGAACAGCGCTACGGTCGCCGGCAGTGCGCAGACAAACGAGATGAGCAGCCCGGCGACGACTGGCTCTGCCACCTTCGCTTTGTCGCCCTCGCCGACGCGCCGCGCCGTGAAGGCTTGCACTGCGGAGGCGAGGCCGATGAAAGGCGCCCCCGCGAAGATGGCGAGGTAGCCGCCCTGGCCTACGGCAGCGAGGGGGGCCTCGCCAAGCGACCCGACCATCGCGCTGTCGAACAGGTTCACGATGGTCTGGGAACTCATGGCCAGCGCCACGGGAAGCGCGATGGCAACGATCGTCTTGAGCCTGACGAGCAGCGGGCTTTCGATTGGCGTGGTCACTCGGACTCCTTGGAGATGGCACGGGGCGGCTCGAGGAGGAGGACGTGTCGCTTCGATTGGGCGTGGGCTGGGCGCAAACCGTCCCACAGGGCGGGGTCGTCGAGTACGATCTGGCGAAGGGGCTGGACGAGCTCGCCGGCAATCTTGGCGGCGTAGGGCTCGTTCGACGCAACGAGCATGTCTTGCATCCGGGTGATGTCGTGGGCTGGGAGTGGCCTGTCGGTGTACAGCACGAGGCCCCGGCCGTCATCGCTGGGCCCGAACACCAGGTCAACTTCGGGTGGAGGAGGCACGTGCTTCAGCAGCGTCACGACCTCGTCCTCAGTGAATACGCAGCGACCGAGCGACAACTCTGCATGCACTCTCCGGTGGTAGCGAAGCTTGGGCATGCGGTGGAAGTGCCCCGTGCACTGGACGAGGTCACCGACGCGGTAGCGAACGACTCCCATGGCGGTGGTGAGCAGGACCTCGTAGATCCCGCCCTCCTCCAGCTCCCACGCCTTGAGGATCTCGTCGGCCGTACCCGCCGCACCCTGGGGCAGGAACTCGTGGACTACGCTGTCAGCCAAGGAGGGGCCCCCCACTTCATCGATCGCGATGGGGTTGGCGATGGGCCCCTCAGAGGCGTTGTAGCAGAGGTCGATGAACCGCACGCTCTCGCTCGTCGTGGCCTGGAGTCGCTCTGCCTGAAGCCCTGCTGCGCCCGCACGCCACGTGTGGATGAAGTCCAGCTCGGGCCAGATGTCGGTCAGGTCGAGGGGGCCTGTGCCGAGGCGGTCGAGTAGATATCGCCGTCGTTCATCCGCCAGCGGCAGGGGGGGCAGGTCGTCGGGCAGTGCTTTGCGGCCTTCGAGTACGGCTCGGTAGTGGTCGCTGGCTTCCTCGAAGTGCTGGAGCATCAGGAAGATGGGCTCGCACGTAGTGGTCATGATGCTGCGTACGGGGGTCGCCAGCGCGTAGCAGGAGCGCCACCAGCGGATGCGCTCGACCGAGCTGCAGGCCTCGTCGGGGTAGATGCTCCCGTCGTTGGCGGCCGTGAAGGTCGTGGCGTATCCGATGGGCACACCGGCCGGCGAGTGACGAGAGGCCGTCGGGGTGGTCATGGCCAGGTGCCCTCCTGCCTTGCCGCGAAGGCGAGCCATCTTCTCCATCATCGGCAGCGGCAGCGTCGAGCCGTCGACGTACTGCTGTCGGTAGGTGGGTGTCCACGGGAACAGACGAGCCTTTCCCGAGCTTCCGGAGGAGCGCACCCATGCGATGATGGGCTCGCCGTTCAATGGCGACGTGGTCTCGTGGAAGCAGCCCTCGATCGCCTTGGCATACAGGCTGTAGTCGGTGGGAGCGAAGTCGTGCAGAGGGGGCACCGTGTCGTCGCCCCACAGCTGCGGCCAGAAGGTGCCGCGGGCGAGGAGTGGCCGGATGCTCTCCCATGCGCGCTGCTGGGCGGTCGGTGGGTCTTTCGAGGCCGACTGCCACCGAGGCCACAGCCTCGCCGCGTCAAAGAGCGTGTTGGCCATGCGTCTCCTGCTACAGCCGTTCGAGGGCTGGATAGTCGACCTTGCCGGAGTGTGTGCGCGGCAACGCATCCAGGATGTGCCATCGTCGCGGCACAGCGTGGGGGGGAAGAGACTTGCCGTAGGCGCGCAGCGTCGCGACGTCGACGGTCTGCCCGGGCGTCGGCACCACGGCAGCGCAGATCTCGTGGCCGAGCGTCTCTTGCTTTCGGCCCCAGACCGCGACATCGGCCACCATCGGTGCGAGGCGCAGCATGGCCTCCACTTCGTCGGGCGATACGCGCACGCCCATCGACTTCAGCTGCCGATCGGTTCGGCCCAGGAAGTAGAGCAGACCCTGATCGTCGAGCCTGCCCTGGTCGCCGGTGAAGAGCGCCATGGGGGCGTGGGGGACCTCTGGTGGCGCCAGTGGGTCGGGCCGCAGGCGCGTTGTCGTGGCATCGGGGTTTCCCCAGTAGCCTCGGAACAGGTAGTCGCCGCGATGCACGATCTGCCCCTCTTCGCCGTCTGGCACGACGCGACCTTCTTCGTCGACGATGACGATTTCGACGCCCGGAATGCCCCGGCCGACCGACGTGGGGTGGGTCGGCGCGAGGCTGGGCGGTAGCAGGCTGGACCTGTAGGACTCCGTCAGGCCGTAGTTGAGGAAGAGTTCTGCCTGGGGCAGCTCGGCCAGCAGGCGCTCCATGAGGGCAGCTGGGATGGCACCACCGGTGTTGGTGATGGCTCGCAGGGACGCGCCCCCGCTGCCGCGCAGCGCGCCCAGCGCGAACGGAAGCGCGGCGGGCACCCCCACGAAGACGGTGGGCCGATGTCGGTCTACGGCCTTCGCGATCTCGAAAGGCCCTCCGGCCTCCGGGAGGTAGTGGGGGAGGCCGAGGCACAAGGTCATCTGGAGGTTGACGTAGCCGTAGTCGAAGGACCAAGGCACGGGACACAAAAGGCGGTCTTTCCTGCTGAGGGCCAGGGTGGACGCCACGGCTCGGGCTCCGCGTTCCAGGTTTCCGTGGCTTTGCACCACGCCCTTCGGCATGCCCGTCGACCCGGAGGTGAACAGGATCGACGCCGGCTCGCAGGCCAGCGCGTCGCGGGGGCGGACTCCCAGTGTGAGGGTAGGCACTTGCTGCAGGGACACCTCCGGACCGAGGTGCCGAGGGGGAGGATGGCTCTCGTCGTGCAAGACCACTGCGGGGCTCACCGTCTGCACGACGTGTCGGTAGGTGGTCTCGTGCACGTTGGGATCGACAAGCACGGCGATATGCCCGGCAGCCCACACCGCCAGCAGTGCGGCGGCCATGTCAGGCGAAGGCGAAAGCCACAGCACGACCCGGTCTCCCCTATGGGCCCCTTTCGACAGAAGCCAGGCGGTCAAGTGGTCGGCTCGTGCCTGGAGCTCCCCGAACGACGTGACTTCATCTCCCTGGACGATGGCCGGGGCGTCGGGGTGTTCGAGGGCATGACGACGAACGGCGGCGGGATGGACCATGGGACCTCTGCTGGGAGGATACCAATCGCCATCGCTCAGCGGCGAGGATTTCGACCTGTTCCGTTTCCTCGCGAGAATGGGCCCACACCCGGCCTTAGTCTCCCAGGGCGTGGCTTAGGAAGAGGTTGGCGTCTAGATCCGCACCCACCTTGCGATTGGTCACGTGCAGCCTCGACTCCTTCCGTGTCTGCACGTTCTTGACGTGAACGGTGGCGGGAGCCCAAAACCCCTCTTGCTGCTGGAAGTCGGAGTATTCCGACACCTTGAGCAGCTCGTTTTTTCGGTCGTAGTACTCGATTTTCACAGGGCCAAGGTATTCCTTGTCGGACCACACGACCTGGCGTTTGTAGCCGCTCTTGGGGTCGGTCGGGAAGCGCTCGTATTTCCACGCGGGCCTGTCGTTCAGTTCGGTGTCTTCCAGGAACTTGTAGGTGAACTTCTCTACCTCGAAGCTGCTGAAATCTTCGAAGGCGAACTCGCTGCCCATGAACGACGCAGACTTGTTGCCGCCCGCGATGCGCTTGGTCATCGTCACGGACGGTAGGTAGAGCCACTGGTCGTCGGGCTTGTCGTGGTGGCTCCACGTGAGAACTCTCGTTCCCTGTACGTCTGCGGGCCAGGTGACCTCCAGCCTTGAGCGGTCACCGTCGCCCTCTTGCTCAGCGGCGATAGAGGTCATCTTGCGGCTGGTCTCCGTACCGTTGGCGTCGATCAGGACCATCTCCAGGTCTGCCTTCTCGCTGCCGTAGCCTTTTCGACTGTCGCGCTCCTTCGTGGCGATCTCCAGCCCTTTCTGGGCGGCGTCTTGGGCCAGTGCGGCGCTCGGCGCCATGAGACACAGGCCTGCCAGTGTGAGTAGGCATCGTCGGGTCATGCGTCCTCCTCCTCGCGTTGATGAAACCACCAACGGCGAGGGGTCTTCCAGGGTCATTGGGTGGGGGGGGTCTGCAACAGGATGGTCGGCTTGCCTTGGTCGTGGGCCGCCTTGGTGGCGTCCCAGTAGGGGTGGCCTGTGTCTACCACCTCGTTTCGAATCGCAGCGGACCAGTTTCGCGTCACCGTGGCTCCGTACGTCTCGTTGCCTTCCGCGAGTCGTTCGTGGATGTGGCTGACGACGTGCTCGGGGAGTCGCTGCGTGGTGTACAGCGTCAGGGCGCGGCCATCCTGGCTCGGCGCGAAGACGCAGCGTGTGTCAGAGGGGATGTCGGCCGACTGTAGCGCGCTCGCCAACTCGTCTTCTCCAAAGGTGGAGACGCCCATGCTGATCTCCGCACTAGCTCTGCGCAGGAACTCGATCTTGGGGACCTTGTGGAAGAACCCGTTGCAGCGGACGAGGTCGCCCAGTCGGTAGCGCACCATCCCCATGGCGGTGGTCATCAGGACTTCGTAGGTGCGACCCTCCTCGAGGTCCCATGCCTTGATGACATTGCTGGGCTCAGGTGCTGCGCCAGGCTCCAGGAACTCGTGCAACACGCCATCGGCGAAGATGGGCCCGCCAATCTCATCGGGATGGATGGGGTTCGAGATCGGACCCTCGGTGGCGTTGTAGTGATTGTCGAGCACCTTGATTTGTGGGTAGAGCGCCGCAAATCGCGCCGCCTGTATGCCCGCGACTCCGCTACGCCATGTGTGCAGCAGCCGCAGGTGGGGGAATACCTCGGTGAGCGTCAGCGGCTCGGCGGAGGCGAAGCGTCTTTCTACATAGGCGAGGCGCTCAGGGGTCACTCTCAGAGGTGGGTAGCCTTCTGGCATCGCGCGTGTGCCCCGTAGCAGCTCGAGGTAGAAGGTGCGGTTGCCCTCGAATCCGTCGACCATTCGGTAGAGCGGTTCACAGGTGACGGTCTCGATGGAGCGGAGGTCGACTGCTAGGCAGTATGCGGGTCGCCACAGGCGGATGGCCTCCGGGTCGGCGTTGGCCTGTGGCGGGTAGATGTCTTCCTCGGGCATGCCGAAGCCGGAGCCGTAGCCTTCGACGATACCTGCGGGGCTCTCCTTGGTCGGAGTCATCGCATGGAGCATGAGATGGCCGTTGCGACCGCCCCGCATGCGAGCGAGGAACTCGACGATGGGCAAGGGGTAGTTGGCGCCGTCGTACTTGCGCTTGAGGAAGGTCGCCGTGCAGGGAAAGCGCTTCTGCACCCCCGAGCTACCGCTGCTGAGGACCCACCGTACCAGCGGCTCGCCGTTCAGCTCCGAGTGGGTGGTGAGGTAGGAGCGATCGACGGCTTCGCGGTAGTCGTCGAAGGTCGTGATGGGCATCGCCGCAAGCTCGGGCGAGGTGGCCGTCCCGAGGCGGCCCTGCCAGTATGGTGCGACACGCATGAGGCCCTGAAGCTCACGCCAGAGGCCATCCTGCGCGGCTCTGGGGTCTTTGGAGGCCGCCAGCCAGCGTGGCCATAGCGCCGCTGCTGTGAGCAACCAGTTTTTCCCCACAGACTCTCCACGTCCGCTTGACGGTACCTCAGCGCAGACGCGGGGTCTATCGCCGGGTGGTCAGAGCTCGGGGGCCGCGCTGTGGGAGAGAACCCTGGGCTTGGCCTGATCGTGGCGCGGCCGAACGCTCGACCAGAACGGGTGGGCCGGCGGAACGACGAGGTGCCTCAAGCTCGCTGTCCACGCCGTTGTCACGGTGTCGGCATAGGAGTCATTGCCTGACGCGACCGCTGCCTGCACCGCGTCGACCGTGCGCTGCGGAATCGGCGCGGTGGTGCACAGGCACAGCGCCCGGCCGTCGGCGCTTGGTGCAAACGCCGCTCTCACGTGGGTTGGCAGCTGTACGGAGTTCAGGGCGACGGCGAGTTGGTCTTCTCCGAAGGTGGCAGTGCCCAGCGATACCTCAGCGCTAGCGCGCCGCTTGAAGGCCAGCTTGGGCACTCGGTGCCAAAACCCGGTGCATTGAACCAGATCGCCGAGGCGGTATCGGACCAGCCCCATCTGCGTCGTCAGCAGGACTTCGTAGTCCTTGCCCTCCTCGAGGTCCCACGCCTTGAGCACGTTCCCGGGCGATGCCGCGGCCCCTGGCTCCAGGAACTCATGCAGCATGCCGTCGGCGAAGATCGGGCCACCGGTCTCGCTCGGGTCGATGGGGTTGGAGACGGCACCTTCGGTGGCGTTGTAGGCGGTGTCGAGAAGATGGACGTGTGGCTGGTTCCTGGTGATCCGGCGCGCCTGCTCTCCACATACGCTCGCCTGCCAGGTCTGCAGGAGCCTGAGGTTGGGCCACAACTCGGTGAGTGCAAGAGGCCCGTCGCTGGCTAGGAGGCGGCGGAGATAGGCAACGCGCTCGGGCGCCACCTCGAGGGTAGGCCAACCATCGGGCGTTGACGCCTCGCCCGAGATCAGGCGGAGGTAGAAGGCTCTGTCGTCGGCGAACCGCTCCAGCATCACGAACAGCGGCTCGCAGCTCAGGGTTCGGATGCTGTGCAGGTCGCGAGCCAGGCAGTAGGCGGGACGCCACACGCGGATGGACTCCGCGTCGCTGTTGGATTGGGGGGGGTAGATGTCGGGCTCGGTGTGCCCGAAGGCCGACCCGAAGCCCTCGACGATTCCGGTCGGGGAGCTCTCGGTGGGTGTCTTGCCGTGAACGGTGAGGTGATGGCCGGGCCTCCCACGGTTTCGTGCGAGGAACTCCACGACGGGCATGGTGTTGGTCACCGCGTCGTAGAGGCGCGACATGTAGCTTTCGGTCCAGGGGAATCGCTTGATGCGAGACGTCCCGGAGCTCTTGACCCACCGCTCGATCGGCTCGCCATTGAGTGGCGATGTCGTGTCGTGCTCATACGCGTACGACAGCGCGTCGGCGTAGTCATCGAAGGTGGTGATGGGCATCGACTCCAGCGGTGGCATGACGCCGGAGCCCACGGTCTCGGCCCAGTAGGTCGACTGTGCCATCAGGCCCGAGATCTCGCCCCAGAGTGCGCTCTGGGAGGCCTGTGGTGCCTTTCCCGAGTCGTTCCACCGCCGCCACAGCTTGGCTGCGGTCAAGAGCCAGTTGGTGCTCATGCGCTTCCGCGGGTCGTCGGTGCCGTGGGCATCCACGCCACCTGGGTGTGGGGCAGTGTACCGCATGGGAGGCGGTTGGCTGGGTGATGCCGCTGGGGCTCAGGGACGTTTGGCGCGCACGACCTGGATGCCGCTGGCCTCGGTGAAGGGCTGGCCCTGGAAGCCGCCGTCGATGTGGACTTCCACGAAGCCAACCGCCGCCAGCGCGGTGCGGATCTCGTCGGGGCCGATGCAAGCGAGCTCGGAGTCTTGCAAGACGGTCCGAACCAGGTTGCCCTCCGAGTCCACCCACTCGAAGCGTAGACGATTGTGGAGAACACGTGTTTTCGGGTTGGCTCGACCGGCGACCGACAGCATCAC
>Ga0070727_10005204_pt1 | contig 10739 bp, 7 predicted proteins | sample tdAd472_FD_66722 | JGI IMG/M metagenome (GOLD analysis project Ga0070727, IMG submission 66722) | Marine sediment microbial communities from the Atlantic coast under amendment with organic carbon and nitrate - tdAd47.2 | ecosystem: Environmental > Aquatic > Marine > Coastal > Sediment | place... | reverse complement strand
AAAGGTTTCGATGGTGCTGCTGCCGCGCGAGTCTTCTGACGATCTGTCGAGCTTCGTCGTGCAGAACTTCATCGACGAGAACGTGAAACAGCACTGGCTGCGGCTCGGGCTGGTGCCGGCTGGGCTGTGTTCGGACGAGGTCTTCATTCGCCGGGCGTTTCTCGACGCCATCGGCACGCTGCCGCCAGTGGAGAAGGTCGAGACGTTTCTGGCGTCGACCGCCGACGACAAACGCGAGCAACTGGTCGACGAACTGCTCGGCCTGACGGGGGATTCCAGCCGCGACATTTACGTCAACGGGTGGTCGGCGTACTGGGCGCTCAAATGGGGCGACCTGCTGCGGAACAACCGCAACAAGCTCGGCGATGGCGGCATGTGGGCGCTCTATAACTGGATGCGAGCCTCGCTGCGGGAGAACAAACCGGTCGACCGCTTCGTTCGCGAGATCATCACCGCGCAGGGGTCGATCTACGCGAACGGGCCGGCGAACTACTACAAGGTTGCAACGAAGCCCGATGATCTGGCCGAGACGACGGCTCAGGTGTTCCTCGGCGTCCGCATGGCCTGCGCGAAGTGCCATCATCATCCGTTCGAGGTCTACAGCCAGGCAGACTATTACGGGCTGGCGGCGTTCTTCACGCGGGTCGGCACGAAGGGCAGCACTGACTTCGGAGCCCTCGGTCGCGACACGGTCGTGATGCTGAAGAATTCGGGCTCGATCCGGCATCCGCGAACCCGGCAGACAATGGAGCCGACCCCGCTGCAGGCGGATCCGGTCAAGCTTGACGGTGTCCGCGACCTGCGCCGGCCGCTTGCCGACTGGATCACCTCGCCGGAGAACGAACTATTCTCGCGAAACATCGTCAACCGCTTCTGGGGCTACTTCATGGGAGCTGGCCTGGTCGAACCGATCGACGACATGCGGGCGACGAATCCGGCGTCGATTCCAAGCCTGCTCGACGCGCTGGCCGCCGACTTTGTTGCCAGCGGGTTCGACCTGCGGCATCTGCAGCGGCAGATCATGACCAGCCGCGTCTACCAGCTCAGTTCAACGCCGCGTCCGGAGAACGTCGCCGATACGCGGTTGTGCCTGCACTACAACGTGAAGCGTCTGCCCGCCGAAGTCCTACTCGACGCGATTGACGATGCCTGCGGCACGCAGGAACGCTTCTCCGGAGTTCCACTCGGCACACGAGCCATCGAACTGCCCGACTCGAATTACTCGTCCTACTTCCTGGACACGACGGGACGTCCGCAGCGCGTCGTCACCTGCGAATGCGAACGAACCAGTACACCAAACCTCGCCGCCGTGCTGCACTTGGTTAACGGCGACACGATCCAGAAAAAGCTGGCCGACAAGAAGGGTCGGCTCGCGAAGCTGACCGCCGACAAAGTCGCACCCGCCGACGCTGTTCGGGATCTGTACCTCGCCACGTTCAGCCGCCCGCCGAGTGACTCCGAAACCGCCGCGGCGGTCGGTTTGATCGAGACCGCCGAATCCCCGCAGCAGGGCCTCGAAGACGTCCTCTGGGCACTCCTCAACAGCCGCGAGTTTCTGTTTAATCACTGAGTCATAAGGACGCCGTCGTCGTTTAACGCCCAGCCGCAGGCGCCTGCTACCAGAGCAGGTGAAGCTGTCTGGTGGCCGGCGCCTGCGGCTGGGCGTTAAACAACCCATTCTCGACCCAGACTCAACTGCCCACCTCCCTGAGTCACCCATGCGCATTGGAATCTTCGCTGACGTTCACGATCACCTCGACAACCTGCGTCGGGCTGTCGACCTCTTCAATGAGGAGCAGGTCGAGCTGGTGCTGTTTGCTGGCGATCTTGTCTCGACGTTTACCGTGCCGCCACTGCGGAAACTCAATTGCCCGTTCGTCGGCTGCTTTGGCGACAACGAGGGCAACAAGGTCGGCCTGCTGGGAGGCATCAAAATCGTTGGCACACTCGGCGAGCCGCCGTTCTGTTACCGGGCGGCTGATGGCACGCGCTTTCTGCTGACGCACGCTCTGGCCTGGACGAAAGGCTGCGAGGGCGACTTCGACGTGCTCGTCTATGCACACACTCACAAGCCGCGAATCTCACACGACGAGCAGGGGCGCCTCTGCATCAACCCCGGCGAGACCAGCGGCTGGACTTATCGCAACCCGACCGTCGCCCTGCTTGAGACATCAACGATGGAAGCGACCATCGAGCCGCTGCATGTCGCGGCGGAAGATGAGTGTCTCAAACGAAGGCACGAGGGCACAAAGGTCTGAAATCGATGGCCTCACACTCTTTGTGCCTTCGTGTCTTTGTGTGAGGTTTGTCAGCACTCAGAGAGAGCCGTCTCGCTGCAGATTCTTCAGCGTGTCTGCGAGCCGTGTCACATCGTCAGGTCGGTTGTAGAGATGCGCTGAAACGCGGATGAAGCGGTGGTCGTGCCAGCGGACGACGGGGGTTTCGATCTGGAATTCGTTGCGGAGTGTGATCTGCAGCGGGTCTGGTTTGCCGTGCGTGACTTCTGCATAAGATGGCGGGAGGGGCAGGGCGGTCATCGTGACGTCGTCGGTCAGTGACGGGTGAAACGGTGATTCGAGTTGAGTGAGTTCTGTGATGCGTTGTCGGGCTTCGGCCAGCAGTGATGCGGCGTGAGTGCGGTAGGTTTCGAGCGTTGAACGGTCCGGCGGTTCGGTGGCGACAAGGTCGGTGGCGGGGGTCTCGAAGAATCGGACGGCGTCGGCGATGGCGAGAAACGCGGCGGGGTTGTGGGTGCCTTGCCAGACGAATTCGTCTTTCCAGCTCGGCTGACGTCCGCCGACGCTGCCGCCCCAGCTCACGATGGCCGGCTTCACATGCTTCTGTTGTCGAGGGTTGACGTAGAGGAAGCCGCTGCCAAACGGGGCGCTCAGCCATTTGTGGCAGCTTGCGGTGTAGAAGTCGCAGTCGATTCGCCGCAGATCGACGGGCAGCATCGCGATTGCGTGCGGACCGTCGACGCAGGTGGCGATGCCGCGTTCGCGGGCGGTCGGGCAGAGTGACTCGACCGGCAACCGGATCGCGGTCGGCGAGCTGACATGGCTGACGACGAGCAGCTTCGTCTGCTCGGTTGTGGCGTCGAGGATTGTGTTGGTGATCAGCGCGGCGACATCGTCGTCGGTGCTGCCTGTTGGGAGCGAATCGTTCGTGACCGGCAGGTCGACCGTCACGACGCGGGCTCCGGTCGCCTGGCAGACTCGCTTCCAGAGACGCGTGACGGCTCCATATTCGTGGTCGGTGACGAGGACTTCGTCGCCGGGCGAGAGCTGCGTCGAGGCTGCGACGATGTTCATCGCGAACGTCGAGTTTTCAACGAAGACCAGGTTGTTGCGGCTGGTGCCGAGGAAACTCGCGAGTGTCGCCGTGGCGTCGTCGAGGGCGGGTTCCATCTCGTCGAGAAAGAACCGCATGGGCTGGCGTTCGAGTTGCTCGGTCCAGCGCTGGAAGGCGTCTCGAACAGGAGCTGGTGACGGGCCGAAGGAGCCGTGATTGAGGTACGTCACATCGTCCGGCAGAAGAAAGTAATCCCGCCAGGTCGAACGTGCGTCGTGATTCGTCACTGCCAGAAGTTCCGGTCGAGGGTGCGGTAGTTGATGGCCTCGCTGAGGTGCTCGCTGCGGATTGTATCGGCGGCGTCGAGGTCCGCGATCGTTCGTGCGACGCGGAGGATGCGGTCGTGTGCTCGGGCCGAGAGCCCCATTTCCTCCATTGCTGTCTTGAGCAGGTTTTCGGCGTCGGTGCCGAGTTTGCAGTACTGACGAATCTGACGCGGCGACATCTTGCCGTTGACCATCGCTGGCTGGTCAGTGAAACGCTGTCGCTGAACGTCACGGGCGAGTTCGACGCGTTCGCGCATCTGATCGCTGTTCGTGCCCTCGTTCGAGTCCTTCAGTTCTCGGAACGGGACGGCGGGCACTTCGACGTGGATGTCGATGCGGTCGAGCATCGGGCCGCTGATTCGACCGATGTACCGCTCGATCTGCATTGGGCTGCAGTTGCACTGCCGTTTGGGATCTCCGCGATAGCCGCAGGGGCAGGGGTTCATCGCGGAAACGAGCATCACGTTGGCCGGGAATGTGACGCTGCCCATCGCTCGGGAAATGGTGACGCAGTTTTCTTCGAGCGGCTGCCGCATGACTTCCAGCGTGCGACGATTGAACTCGGGCAGTTCGTCGAGGAAGAGGATGCCGTTGTGCGCGAGGCTCAGTTCGCCCGGAGCCGGGTTGCTGCCGCCGCCGACGAGGCCGGCTTCGCTGATCGTGTGGTGTGGCGAGCGGAACGGTCGTTGGACCATCAGTGGAACGCCGCGTTCGAGCCGGCCGACGGCACTCCAGATGCGCGTCGTTTCGAGGCTCTCTTCCGGATGAAGCCTCGGCAGAATCGTTGCCAGTCGTCGGGCGAGCAGCGTCTTGCCGGTGCCTGGCGAACCGAGCATCAGCAGATGGTGCCGGCCAGCCGCCGCGACGGTGACCGCTCGTTTGGCGTTCTCCTGGCCTTTGACGTCTGAGTAGTCGATGTCGTACTGCCCGTGTGTTTCGACGGCCTGCTCCCAGCTGAAGTCGAGCGGTGCGATCGGCACCTGCTCCGTCAGAAAGCCGACTGCTTCCGTCAGGCTGCCGACCGGGATGACATCAATGCCGTCGACGACTGCTGCTTCCTGACCGTTCTCGACGGGGACGATGATACCGCAACGGCCACACTCGCGAGCGCCGATTGCCATTGAGAGGGCTCCCTTGACCGGTCGCAGTGTCCCATCGAGAGCCAGCTCTCCAATGACCGAGTACTTCGGGAACAGGTCCGAATCGAACTGGCTGCTGGCGGAGAGGATGCCCAGGGCGATCGGCAGGTCAAACGACGCGGCGTCTTTGGGCAGATCGGCGGGCGATAGGTTGATGACGATCTTGTCGTACGGTCGCGTGTAGCCGCTGTTGACCAGTGCCCGTTCGATCCGATGGATGCTCTCTTTGACTGCGGCTTCGGCGAGCCCGACCAGCGTTGTTTTGGGCATGGCCGCTGGTGAGATGTCGACTTCGACGTCGACCGGTTTGGCTTCGATGCCCAGCAATGAGAATGTCGACAACGCTGCCAGCATGGCGTGTGGCCCTTGAACATGATGTACGGTGAGGTTGTGCGGCACTTCACCGTGTTCAGGAGCTGTTTGTCAAGCAGGCGGGCTCGTTGCGCGACGCGTTTGCCCGGAAGCCGGAGGCGACGGCGTTCTGGCTGCATGAAAACGCAGTCGCCTCCGGCTTCGAGCCAAACGAGGTGTTCTGCCATCGGCTGTCACTCGGCCGCCACGTCGAGCAGCACTTTAAGGACTGGCTGGGACGCCGTGTGCTGCAGCGCGGCGACGGCGTCGTCGAGCGGGAAGCGGTCGGAGATCAATGGCTTGACCGTGACATGGCCGGCGTCCAGCGCGGCGATGGCGTCGGGGAACGGGCCGCAGCGCGAGCCGATCACCCGGACCTCGTCGATGACGATCGGGGCCAGAGCGAGAGTCTGCTCACCGGCAACGGTCGTCTTGAGAACCACCGTGCCCCACGGACGGACGAACTGCAAAGCGGTCGGCAGTCCGCTCGACGATCCGGTGCAGTCGACGACGACGTCGCTGTCGTGCTGTGGGTTGATGTCGCCGAGCAGCCCTGTCTGAATGCCGAGATCGCTCAGCACGCCGAGCTTCGATGCGTGTTTGCCGATGACGAGCACCTCGCAGCCGGACCAGACGAGCACCTGAGCGCACAGGTTGCCGAGCCGGCCATCGCCCAGCACGGTGACTCGGTCGCCCTTCTGCACGAGTTGCTGCCGCAGAATCTGAAAGGCGGCGGCGACCGGTTCGACGAAGACCGCCTCGTCGGTCGAGAGCGAATCCGGAACCGGGTGCAGGTTTTTCTGCGGCACGGAGATGTAATCGGCGAAAGCTCCGTCGCGTCCGAGAATGCCGATGACTGTCCGGTTCGGGCAGTGAGTCGGCAGCCCGCGGCGGCAGGTTTCGCAGTCCCAGCAACTGCAGTTGATCTCGCCGACAACCCGCTGTCCGGCGAGCGGTCCAGATTCCGCGATGCCGACGAACTCATGCCCGAGTACGCCGCGAAAGCCCATGTAGCCCTGCATGAGCTGCAGGTCGGTCTCGCAGATGCCGGCGCGCAGAACCCGGACGAGGACTTCGCCGTCGCGCACGTCCGGTGTCGGATAGTCGGTCTGCAGAGTGACGGTCGATCCGTTGAGGTGGGCGGCTTTCACTTGAGTTCTCTTTCTTGTTTAACGCCCAGCCGCAGGCGCCGGCGACCAGAACGGGTGAAGTTGTCTGGTGGCCGGCGCCTGCGGCTGGGCGTTAGACGACGGTCAGTCTGCGGAGTGGTACTGGCGGACGAGTTCTCTGGCGGCGCGGAGACCATCGACGGCGGCGGTGATGATGCCTCCGGCGTAGCCCGCGCCCTCCCCGACCGGGTACAGGCCAGCGAAACCTGGCGTCTGGAATGTCTGGCGGTCGCGTTCGATGCGGACGGGCGAGCTGCCTCGCATTTCCGGGCCGACCAGCGTGGCGTGTTTCAGGAAATCGCCGCGCCACTTCTTATCCATGATCGGCAGGCCGCGGCGGATCGCGTCGACGACGACCGGTGGCAAAACGCTCGCCAGGTCGCCGGGCACGGTGCCGCGCGGGTACGACGACGGCAGACGCTCGACGGGATTCGGGCCGCGCTTCGCGATGAAGTCGGACGCGCGCTGAATCGGGCAGAGGTAGTCGCCGCGGCCGAGTTCGTACGCGACGGCCTCGAAGCGGCGCTGCAGTTCGACGCCGGCCAGTGGATGTTCGCTGCCGAATTCGTCGGGGTTGATCGTGACCATCAGGCCGCTGTTGGCGAACGGCGTGTCGTGCCGCGAGTTGCTCATGCCGTTCGTGCAGAACATGCCGGGCTCGGAGATGCTGGGGATGACGAGCCCGCCGGCGCACATGCAGAAGGTATACAGGTCGCGTGAGCCCTTCGCGTTCAGTGTGTAGTCGGCGGCGCCGAGAATCTGTTCGTACTCGGGTTTGCCGTACTTGTGGCGGTTGACCTGGTCCTGTGGCTGCTCGATGCGCAGCCCGAGTTGAAATGCCTTGCGTTCCATCGGGACGCCGAGGTCGTGCAGCATCTGGTACGTGTCGCGGGCGCTGTGGCCGATGCCGAGGATGACGGTGCTCGTTTCGATCCGACCGCTCGACGTGAGCGCCGCGCGGACCTGGCCGTCGCCGATGTCGAGGCCCTCGAGCTGGCATTCGAAGCGGTATTCGCCACCGAGTTCCTCGATCCGTCGCCGGAAGTTGCGGACGACCATCGGCAGGCGGTTGCTGCCCAGATGCGGGCGGTTTTCGTAGACGACGTGCGGCTTGCCACTGAAATCGGCGAACTGCTGGAAGACCCAGTCGACGTCCGGGCCAGTCAGGCGGCAGGTCAGCTTGCCGTCGCTGAACGTACCGGCCCCGCCCTCGCCGAACAGGTAATTGTTCTGCGGCTCGAACGGCCCGCCGGTGTCGAAGCGGCGAATCGCGGGGACTCGTTCCTTGACGGCAAACCCGCGTTCGATGATCAGCGGTCGGAAGCTCTTCAGGGCGAGATAGTAGCCCGCGAGGATCCCCGCTGGTCCCGAGCCGACGATGACTGGCCTTTCTTTGAGTGGCGTGCTGCCCGGCTGTGGATCGTCGAAAACGGGAGGCTGCCAGACGTCGACTCCGGGGAGATTGCGGCTCAGCAGCGAGGTTTCGACTTCCGGCGGTGTCTCAACGGCGATCGAGTAGACGAAGTGCAGATCGACCCGCGAACGAGCGTCGAGACTCTTTCGCAGGATCCGCCAGTTGGAAACGTCAGTTTCCCGCAGTTCCAGCGCGGTAACGAGGCGCTCGCCGAGTTCGCTTTCGGGCAGCTCGACAGGGAGTTTCAGATTGGAAACGCGGATGGTCATCGGGTGGCGGAGTGTCTGTAGAAACGCGAAGGCGCGGCAAGAAAAGGTGAGCCTCGGGCGTCAGCCCGATGTTGTGAGGACGAAAACTGCTTGCATGATGAGAGCCCCCTCTCCCCCAAATTGTGCAGAGGAATACGGGTAACGCGTGGCTTTGGAGGAGAGGGCTGGGGTGAGGGGGACAGCCTGCAGGTGACTGTGTCAGTGGCCCCTCTCCCCAACCCTCTCCCCAACCCTCTCCCCAACCCTCTCCCCAACCCTCTCCCCCGCATCCAAGTGAGCTGTGTATTCGCGTGCACAATGCGGGGGAGAGGGGACTTTCAGTCGCCAGATCGCCTACTTCAGCAGCGGCTCGATCACTTTCCGAAACGCCTCGGCCTGACGCATGAAGCCCAGGTCGTTCGGGTGGCTGGTATCGACGGTGCCTTCGTCGTCGTTGCCGATCATGCCCTCGCCCTTGATGTAGTAGAGGTGCTTATCGCCGCCTGCGATCAGACGGTCGTAGACGGCCTTGAGGGCGACTCGGCTGGTTGCGTTGCGTTCGCGTTTCGACGTGACGAGGAACGAGTCGCCGTAGCTGCGGTCTTCGACGAGCACGATCGGCGTGGTTGGGTGTTTCTCTCGAAGGATTTTTACCAGCGGTTCGGTTCGTGACGTGACGTCGGCGGCGCCGATGTTTGGCAGGCAGTCGATCACGAAAACGGAAGCGTCGAGTTCGGCCATCAGTGTGGCGACTTCGGCTTCCATCCGACCGTTGCCGGAGAAGCCGAGGTTGATGACCGGGGCGTCGAGCCAGCGGCCGAGGATCGCGGTGTGAACCATGCCGGGCCGCGACGCGCAGGCTCCGTGTGTGATCGAGGTTCCGTAGAAGATGATCGGTTTGCGGCCGGACGCTCGCGACGGGGCGATCGAGACGCTGTTGCCGTCCGGCACGCCGACTTCGACAAGTTCGACACCGTTATATAAGGGGAGGTAAAGCAGGTACTCGCGAGTGCCGTCGGGGATGCCTGTCAGGATGCGGATGTTGTTTTCCTGTTTCGTCGGCCGACCGTTTGCGATCCAGCGCCAGCGACCGTCGTGTTTGACGTACAGGTCGAGTCCGCTGACGCCGGTGGCCGGCATGTGCGGCATGGCCAGCGAGGCGGACGTCAGTTTCCAGTGAGCGTGGATGTTCGTGGCGTCGGTGACGAAGCGGACGGCCATTCCGGCGGAGTGGCGGCTGAGGTTCCAGACAGCGCCGCGGACTGTCTGTTCGGCGCGGGCAGGCAGGCGATCGAACGGCGCTTTGATGTCCGACCAGCCCTGGCCTTCAACGCCGAGGCCTCGGATGTCGAACCAGTTGATGCCGTCGACGGAGCGGGTTGGCGCGAGTGGCTCGGCAGCGATGCTCCGTTGGGAAATTGAGGCTGTCAGTGCGAATACAGCGAGAGCGGTAAGCGGCAGAAGTCGAGTCATGTGAGTGACCTTTGTAGTGGGGACAGGCCAGGATTGAGAGGCGAGCGGAAGGATAGACGATCGACCTTGTCCCGTCGTCTACTGGAAAATGTCTGGCAGTGACGTAAGTTGCCGTGCTCGAAGGACGTCCTGAGCAGCATCTTGTTTAACGCCCAGCCGCAGGCGCCGGCGACCAGACATCTTCACCTGCTCTGGTGGCCGGCGCCTGCGGCTGGGCGTTAAACGAAGCCAGATCGTCGCCAGCTTCCAAAGGACCAGTGACCAATGACCGATGACAACCTGCCGCTCGATGTTCTGGTCGTTGCTCCGCACCCGGACGATGCGGAAATCAGCGTTGGCGGGACGATCGTCACTTGTCGGCGGCAGGGACTGCGTGTTGGGGTCGTTGAGCTGACGGATGGCGAGCCGACTCCGCGCGGCACGGTCGAGCGGCGGGCGGCGGAGACGGATCGGGCGACGGAGGTGCTCGATCTGAGCTGGCGGGAGAATCTCGGGCTGCCGAACCGGCAACTGCAGCACACGCTGGATGCCCGGCAGGCTCTGGCGAACGTGTTCCGCCGGACGCGTCCGAAAGTGATTCTCGCTCCGTACTGGGAAGACGCTCATCCGGACCATGTCGTTGCGAGCGATCTCGTCGACGCGGCCCGTTTCTGGTCGAAGCTGACGCGGACCGACGAGCCGGGTCAGTGGCCGCTTAAAGGCGAGCCGTTCTGGCCGCCGCAGATCTACTACTTCTGGAGCATCCACCTGCGGATTCATCCGAAGCCGGCGTTCGTGCTCGACATCAGTGACGCGATCGACCGCAAGCTCGAAGCGGTGAGCTGCTTTGAAAGCCAGGTCCTCGAAGGCCGCTCGACTGAGCACCCGACACTGCTCGATGACATCCGTGACCGAGGCCGTTACTGGGGCTGGACGATCTGCAAGTCGTATGGCGAACCCTTCGCCAGCCGCGAGGAAATCGGGCTGGCGACTCTGCCAAGGGATTTGTAGGGCCGGTTCCCACCGGCCGTCGTGACTGCAGCTCCCATCGGCTGGCGGGAACCTGCTCAACGGGGACTCGCGCTGGGTAGCGTCGCCGGTAGGAACCGGCGCGACGTCAGCCGCTCAATCGCGGAACGCTTTGTGGCAGGCTTCGCAGGAGACGTCGGATTTCTCGAATAGCTTTTTCGCGGTGTCGGCGTCGTCGGCTTTCATGGCTTTGGCGATGCCGACGGCGTCTTCGCGATAGGTCCTGGCCCATTTCGTCCATTCCTTGAGATCGTCGCCTTCAAGACCGTAGCTGTCGGCTTCCATCGCGAGGGCAAGGGTGATCAGTACGGAGGCGTGGA
>Ga0070727_10005203_pt1 | contig 10740 bp, 9 predicted proteins | sample tdAd472_FD_66722 | JGI IMG/M metagenome (GOLD analysis project Ga0070727, IMG submission 66722) | Marine sediment microbial communities from the Atlantic coast under amendment with organic carbon and nitrate - tdAd47.2 | ecosystem: Environmental > Aquatic > Marine > Coastal > Sediment | place... | reverse complement strand
GAGACAAAGACCTCGCCCGACAACTCCGCAGAGCCGCGTCCTCGATTCCGCTCAACATTGCGGAAGGGAATCGCAGGACGGGGAGAGACAAGAGCTACCACTTCCGCGTCGCGGCAGGCTCCGCAGCCGAAAGCAGCGCAGCCCTCGAAGTCGCCCAGGCTTGGGGGCACCTCGAAGACACCAGCACAGCGCTGGACCTGCTCGACCAGATTCGGGCCATGCTCTGGACACTCAGCAAACGCTGACGGGGGCAATCCCCTGCGGGCGGAACCAGCCGCCGCCCTTCCCACGCGAGGGTCGCTTGACCCCCGCGTGTCCCACGCGTATCTGAGAGACGCAACACAAGAGGATCTGATACGTGACTCCCGGCTACGCCGTCGACCCAGAGACCGAGGCCCAGGTGTGGGAGGTCTTCCAGACCTGGTCTCCGCACTTCAAGGCCAGGCTCGCCGAGTCAGGGATCCCGGGGTTGCTCCACAGAGACGAGAACCTCGTCGAGCGAGTCGAGAACGCGATCTCCTCCAGCTCGACGCTCTACGTCTACGACTACGACCACTGGCTCACGACACGGGACGTGCTCGAGATCCTGGTGGAGCACGCCCCCACGGGACTCAGCCAAGAAGACGCCGCGTCCCTCGCCGCCCTCGACGCCAGGCTCGAGCCCCTGATCCGTCCGGGCAAGACTCCCCTGGTCCACAGCAGAACCCACGAGTCGTGCTGGTGGCACCAGGGCCTCCCCCCGCTTCGAGGTGCGTGAAGCGACCGCTGCCGGTCTGGGGCGAGCGCCCGTGAACTGTAGCCCGGCGCTGGGGCGTGGCCCCTCGAATGCGCTGCGGAGGCCGTCACTGCCTGGGAGCAGTGCGACGTCTCGGACTTTGGCTTCGTCGGCCCAATCGACTTCCAGCTTCGCCGCGCCACCCACGACGACTGAAGGAGCCGAGCAGCCCCCTCCCCTGCGCCCACACGAACCACTTTCGTGCGCGCGCAGAGCGTCGCGGCGCGGCGCGGCGCGGACGACCCTCGTGTGACCCCAGGACGTCCTTGCGCCGAGCCACTCAGCGGCTCGTCGCACGCCGTATCCGCGTGCGTCGTGCAACTCAGTCACTCGGTGCTCGCCTGCACCCCTTGCGTCGTGCCATTCAATGCCTCGTCGCATGCCCTGAACCCGTACGCCGAGTCACTCAGTCGCTCGTCGTACGCCCTGACCCCGTACGCCGAGTCACTCAGTCGCTCGTCGTACGCCCTGACCCCGTGCGCCGAGTCACTCCGTCGCTCGTCGTACGCCCTGACCCCGTGCGCCGAGTCACTCCGTCGCTCGTCGCATGCCCTGACCCCGTGCGCCGAGTCACTCGACCTACAGCATGAGCGGGTTCCCCCCCCTCTCAGAGGGGGGTGGACCCCCAGCATCTTGGGGTCGTCCCCCGCTGCGCCTGCTGCGCGGGGCGCTGCGCGCCGCTGAGGGAAAGAAAACTTTTCTTTCCGGCAAGAATTCTGGTTCCGCGGCGAGGTCGGTTTCGCTAAGCGCCCGGGATCGTTCCGGCTAGTTCTGCTGAACGTGTGACGGCAAATTTTGGAACGCCACGCCTCCGCCCCGCGCGCGGAAATCGCGGTGAACACCGAGCGCGATCTCGAGGTCTGGGGGGGCGAGCGACGGGGTGGTCTCGTCGTTCGCTTTCAACAACCCGGTCCGCAATGCGGGCCACAACAAAGGAGTGAATCAGTCATGAACGATCTGATGAACTATGTCTTCTTCGACCTCTACCGGTTTAGCACCCGGCGGGGTCTGTTCTGCCTGTGGCGGGTGCGTGAGCGACTCGTCGGCTTCGGGGGCTTCGACGCCACCGTGGCTACGGTCGATCGCGCGATCGCCCACCACGAGGCAACCAAGAGACTGGAGGGTGTCTACGACGCCGCCAGTCGATCCAGGCATGGCCCTGAGGCCATGGAGCTCGACCGTGAGCTCACCCGAGCCCTGAGCGCGATCGACGACGCGCTCGGGGCGGCGATCAAGGGCCTTGGCCTGGAGTCGCCACGGGGCAAACGGGCGAACGAGGTGCGCGGCGCCCTGTTCCCCAGGGGCATTGGCCAGGTGGCCAACCTCGCCTTCGTTGAGAAGGACGCCGAGGTCCGCTCCATGCTCGAGCGCATGGACGCGGAGCCCGAGCTGACGCAGTCGCTGCGTCAGTTCGCCGCCATGGAGATCGTCGACCGCGTCGCCGAACTCCACGAGCGGTTCAGCGAGGCGGTCCAGGTGCCGCGGGTCAGCTTCGCCGAGGTGCGCGACGCGCGCCTGGCGGGGCAGGACCTGCTGTGCCGGGTGGCCGTCGAGCTGCTCTACCACCGCGGCGCCGACGGCGTCACGGCGGACGAGGTCGAGGTGCTCAACGCGGCGCTGGGTGAGGTCGTCGCCCAGAACCAGGCGATCCGTCGCCTGCGTCGCCGGCGGAACCTCCCGCCAGACGAGGAGCTCGACGACGACGACGGGTTCGCGGACGGGGAGGCCGGCGTCCCGCCGGTCGCTCAGCCGCTGAATCCGCCCAAGGCCGACGACGCCGACGTGGCCTAGACGACGGGGACGGGGACGGGGCGGGGGGCGCATGCGCCTCCCGCCCCTTCTCTTCTGGCGAGCCTAGTGGCCCAGGGGGCAGCCGCCGCCCTGGGCCTTGAGCGCGTTCAGGCGCTCGGTCAGCCCGGCCCCACCCGCGGACGGGTCCGGCTGCACGCGGTGGCTGAGGTGGTGGAAGTGCAGGTCGAGGTCGCCGCCGTCGCTGACCACCGCGCGGCTGGTGATCGTGAGCGTGCCCAGGGGCCGGGTCGCGCCGCGGCCGCCGGGGCCCCACTCCACGTAGCAGATCTCGAAGGCCAGCCCGTCCGCCGGGTCGTAGGCGCGGATCAGATCGCGGAAGTCGTAGGGGATCGTGCGGTAGAGCACGCCCTCGGCGAAGTCCTTGACGAAGCGCGGCGAATCGCGGAAGTAGCTCAGGTGCGGACCGTGCACCCGCCAGAACAGCGGGCCGCCGATCGGGCCGTAGTGATCCTCGATCGCCTCGATCCGGAACCGCGGCTCGAACAGCGGACGGAAGAGGACCTCGAAGGGCGCGCAGGCCGCGCCGCGGACCGGCTGACCCTCGGCGTCGACCTCGGCCAGCGCCTGCACCGGGCGGTGCTCGTTGGGGGCGTCGAAGTGGTTGAAGAACCGGTTCAGGTTGCGCGGGAGGAAGGCGGTGGGGTCCTTGGGCGGGGCGAAGTTCGTGTAGTAGATCGGCTCGCCGGCGTCGGAGTGGAACGGGCGCACCCGCTTGTCGGAGTCGAAGCCGAACTGGTCGAGGGTCAGAATGTTCCGGGTCAGCACCGGCTGGTCGGGGTCCTGGGTGGGGAAGAGCTTGATCGCCATGCCCAGGATCCGCTCGTCGAGGCTCTTGGAGTCGCGAGTCCCCGACGACACGCGCACGATCGCGTGGGGCAGCTTCGCCCCGGGCGCGAACAGCCCGCTGAAGGGGCTGTCGTCGCGGATCTCCCAGCGCGCGCTGAACGCGATCCCTAGCGGGTGCAGCGGCTTGGGGTGGTCGCGGTTCACCTCGCGGAAGTCCCAGGTCGCGCTCGGGTCGAGGGTCGTCCGCGAGCGCACGATCAGGTTGCTGGAGCTGGTGGCGTAGGACTTGGCCCGGGTGAGGAACACCGCGCGGATCTCGTCGGGGATCAAGGACGCGGGGAAGCCTCGGGGCAGCGGCTTGCGGGCGGGCAAGGGCTCGTCTTCGCCGTAGACCCGGGTCTCGGACACCTTCGTCCACACCTCGTTGAAGGAGCTCCCCGGCTGGGGCTCCTCCTGGGCCGCCGCAGCCGTGATCAGGCACGGGGTCAGCGCCAGCGCCAGCAGCGATCGGTTCATGGGTCCCTCCCGCGGCGTCCCCGCGCAATTCCCGCGCCAATTCCCTCGCGCCCCAAAGCCGTCCCCTCGCTCACCCCGTTGTCCCCACCGTCCAGGCTGAACGCCGGTGCTCTGCATATGCAGCGCCAGCTGACCTGCATCTGAACGGGTGAACAGAGTCGGAGAAGCGGGCTAGGCCTGGACCACGTGCACGAAGCGCTGCTGGGTCCAGGGGCGCGGCGTCCAGTGGTCGGCGATCCGCAGGCCCCGGGCGGAGAGCTCCCGCCGCACCTCGCGCAGGCGGGGCCGCCGCGCCGTGTAGCGCGCGCCCTCCCGCGCGCGCTTGACCCACGACACCGCGCCCTCGCGCAGCAGCAGATCGCAGAGCGCGCCGCGGCGGCCGACGCGCGCCAGCTCGGCGAGGGCGTCGTAGCGCACGTCCACCGGCAGGTGCCGCAGGAGGCGCACCGAGACCGCGAGCTCGACCGCGTCGTTGGCGAGGGGCAGGCGTTCGACCTCGCCGACCGCGGCGCGGAAGCCCGGCGCGCTCAGCCCCGGACGGGCCGCGGCGTAGCCGGCCATGGCCGGAGAGACGTCGAGGCCGACGACGCGGTAGCCCCACTCGACGTAGGCGCCGGCGTGGCGCCCGGTGCCGCAGGGCACGTCGAGCAGCAGCGCGTCGGCGGGCACGAGCTGCGCGAGCACGCGGCGCAGGAGCCGCAGCTCGGTGGCGTTGCGGAAGCGCTGGCCCCAGGTGCGGGCGTGATTGCGGTCGTAGTCGGCGGCCCGCTCGGGGGCGAGGAACGAGCCGCGGATCGGGTAGTCCTCGGGCACGGGCTAGCCTGCGGCGGGCAGCTCGAGGAAGCGCAGGTGCCCCTGGTTCTGCACGAGCAACCGCTCCCAGAGCGCGCGGTCGGCAGGATCGAGGGCCGCGCCGTCGAGCAGACGGCGGGTGGGGCGGGCGAGCTGGGTGTTGATGCTCCGCTGGACGCCGGTGGGTTGGGCGAAGTGCGAGGTGGCCAGCTCGCGAAGGAAGCCGGTGGAGCGGCCGTCGAAGGCGCGCATGCTGCAGAAGGCGCCGAGGGTCGCGTCGCGGTGCACGCGCTCGATGATCGACTCGGAGAAGGTCATGACCGCCGTCGCGCGCAGCACGAGGCGTGAGCCGGCGCGGTTGAGCGGTGAGCGGCGGTGGATCGGGAGGCACTCCGGGGCCGCGGCGCTGATCAGGTGCGAGGAGGCCATGTGGCAGCTCTCGTCCTGGGTGTGCAGCAGCGAGAGCTCCTGCACCGGCGCGTTGGAGGTGCGGTAGCGGCAGAGCGGGAGCTCGTAGCCCTTGCCGAGGTGGTTCGCGAGCCCGCGCCCGGTGAAGTAGGTGGCGACGAAGTCCACGCCGTAGGCCTTCAGCAGGCGGCTGACCACCGGGCGGTTGCGCACGAGGCCGTGCCCGAGCTTGTCGCCGGTGAAGCGGCGGTCGATCCCGTAGTGGTCGTAGATCGCGGCGAGGGTGCGCCCGATCCCGGCAATGTGGTCGAGCTCCTCCTCGGCCTCGTGGCGCAAGAGCGCGGCGACGTGGGGGGCGAGGGGCTCGACCCCGTCGGCGATCACGCTGTTGGCGACGACGGCCATGCGCTCGCCGCGCACGATCTTGTTGTAGTGCAAGCAGTAGACCCAGTGGTTGCAGGCCAGGCGCTCGGCCTCGCTCAGCGACTCCCACAGCGGCGTGTAGTAGCCGACGCTCCACGACTCGGGGACCAACCAGTCGTCGAAGCGGATCCGGAGCTGGGCCGCGTAGTCGGCGAGCAGGGGGCCGCTGCGTCCGACGCGTTTCTTGGCCAGCCGCTCGAGGCGGCCGAGGGCGTCGCGGCTGCGCGGGCTGCGCGCGCGGACCCCAGGCGCTGAGTGCGCGCGCGACTCGGTAGTGGTCGTGGCCCCGCTCAAAGCAGCTCCTGCACTTCAAGGGGTCTTCCCAAGACCCCCTCGCTCTCGCAGCAAAGCTGCGAGAGCTCAACCCCAACGGGCTGAAGGCTCTGCTACAGGCTACTTCAGGCGGGCGGTGGAGGCGAGGATCGCTAGGGAGCCTTGTGTTCGGTCCCCGCGCGCATGACGTAGATCACCTCCTCGAGCTCGGTCACGTCCTCCAGCGGGTCGCCGGCGACGGCGATCACGTCGGCCTGCTTGCCCGGGGCGAGGGTCCCCACCTGCTCGCTGAGCCCGCAGAGGTCGGCGGCGTTGACCGTGGCCGCGACCAGGGCCTGCTGCGGCTTCAGCCCGGCCTGGACCATCAGCGCGAACTCCTGGGCGTTGGTGCCGTGCTTGCTGACGCCGACGTCGGTGCCAAAGGCGACCTTGACCCCGGCCTTCACCGCGCGCCCGAAGGCGTTGCTCAGCTGGGGGCCTACCTTGCGCGCCTTGGCGGCGACGGCGGGGGGGAAGAAGCCGTCGATCTCGGCCCAGAGCGTCACGTCGCGCCCGGCCATGAGCGTGGGCACGAGGTAGGCGCCCGTCGACTTGAACAGCTCCAGCGACTCCTCGTCGAGGAAGGTCCCGTGCTCGACGGAGTCGACCCCCGCGCGGAGGGCGGCCTTGATCCCGCCGGGGCCGTGGGCGTGGGCGGCGACCTTGCGCCCCAGCTGGCGCGCGGTCTGCACGATCGCCTCCAGCTCGTCGGGGAAGAACTGCGCCTCGGTGCCGGCCGAGGTGGCGCTGAGCACGCCGCCGGTGGCCGTGAGCTTGATCACGTTGGCCCCGCGCTTGACCTGCGCGCGGACCGCCTTGCGGCAGCCGGCGACGCCGTCGCCGATCCCCTCGCGCGCGCCGGGGATATCGAACAGGTCCTCGCGGTAGCCCAGCGTCCCGTCGGAGTGCCCGCCGGTGGGCGAGATCGACTCGCCGGCGACGAGCATCCGCGGCCCAGGGACGAGGCCCTTGCTGATCGCGTCCCGCAACGCGAACGCGGCGTCGCCGCTGGAGCCGACGTTGCGGATCGTGGTGAACCCGGCGAGCAGCGTGCGCCTGGCGTAGACCGTGGCCTGGATCGCGACGTCGGCGTCGGACTGCTCGACCCGCCGCAGGCGCACGTCGGCGGAGTATTCGCCCGTGATATGCGTGTGGCAGTCGATCAGCCCGGGGAGCACGAAGGCCTGGGAGAGGTCGACCAGCCGCGCGCCCTCGAACTCGCTGGGGTCCGCGAAGCCATCGCGGACCTCCATCACCTCGTCGTTGAGCACGATCAAGGTCTGCTTGGCCTTGGGCGCTTCGCGCGCGTCGGCGAGCAGGGTCCCGCAGTGGATCACCGTCCAGCGCGGGCGGGGCGCCTCTTGCGCTCCGCTGGCGCTGCAGAGCAGGAGCAGGAGCGCGAGGAAGCGACGCATGCTCGTGGGGCTACTTGGCTCCCGGGAGCATCACGCCCGGGTAGTGGGCGTCGAGCTGGGCGAGCAGCGCGCGGCGATCCTGACGCACGCGGGTCGCGATCGAAGCCACCTCGTCGTCGTCGGTGGTCCGCCCGATCTCGTCGAGCTCGAACACGTCGCGCTCGAGCACGCGGATCAGGCGGGGGAGGGTCAGCGCCTCGTCGGCGCCGACGGCGTCCCAGCGGTAGGCCTCGGGCTCGGGGAAGGTCCAGCCGTTGTCGCGCGCCGCGGCGAGGACCTCCTCCTCGGTGGAGCGATCCGCCGCAGCGATCGCCTCCAGCTCGGGCGTGTCGAACAGCTCGCGGTCGAGGGCGACACGCGCCACCGACGAGACGCCGACCATCTCGTAGATCCGCGCCAGGTGCCGATATGCCAAGGGTCGCTTCATGCTAGCCTCCAGGAGGCGCGATTCTACGCGCCCAGCCGGCCGGCTCAAGCCGGGTGGAGAAGCCGGGACCCATCGGCCGCGCGGCAGCGTCCAAGGACCCTGGAATCGACCCGCCCCAGGAGGCACCCATGCGTATCCCCTTTCTGATCCTCGGCTTCTGCCTGACCCCCCTCGCCTGGGCCTGCATTCACGGCCCCGAGGGCTACGAGGGCGAGTTCCACCAGGAGGGCCAACAGGCCCTCGCGGTGTGGGACGGCGGCCAGGAGGACCTCTTCCTCCGCCCGACCGTCGTGTTCGAGGAGGACGCCCCCGCCGAGATCGCCTGGGTGATCCCGGTCCCCAGCGTCCCCAGCCACTACGCCGAAGACAAGGGCCGCGCGCTGGAGGACCTCGTCAAGCGCTACCGCGACCTGACCCGGCCGCGCAGCGCGCGCAACGGCCCGCCGACGGACTCCGTGGAGTCCTTCGACGACGACGCCTCCAAGTCCATGGAGCTGCTCGAGGCCAAGGTCGCCGGCGACTACACGATCCAGCCGATCAAGGCCCACGGCGAGGCCGGCGCCAAAGCCCTCGGCGAGTGGCTGCAGACCAACGGCTTCGGCGTCGTGCCCGCGGAGAACATGCGCTACTACGTCGAGCGCGAGTGGGTGTGGCTGTGCGTGAAGGCCAAGCCCAGCGGGCGCAAGGCCAAGCTCGCCCCGCTGCAGATCACCTTCGCCACCCCGCGGGTCGTCTACCCGCTCAAGTTCAGCACCCACCAGGGGACCTTCGCCCTCGAGCTGTTCGTGGTCACCAAGGCCCCCTGCCCCGAGGTCACCCGGCAGGCCAAGCCCTACGGGCTGCAGCACCGCTCCCTCGAGCTCGAGCTGCCCGCGAGCACGGCCGCCGCGCTGAAGGGCGCCAAGCTCTCGGGCAAGGTCTCGCTCACCCGGCTCTACCACCCCGGGCTCAGCGGCGAGACGATCATTGGCTGGGAGCGCGACCTGGCCCTGACCCCGGCGCCGTAGCCCATGCGCCTGCTGCTCGCGCTGTTGATCCCCCTCGCCGGCTGCACCGGGCTGCGGGTGCACGTGGGCGCGCACATGCTGGCCAGCGGGCTCTACGCGATCGAGCGCTACGACGCGACGATCAGCGAGCGCGGGATCCTCCGCGCCGACCCCGAGACCGAGGTCGTCAAGCGCGTGCGCTACGCGCGGCTCTGGCACGTCGACGCCGAGGTGCTCAGCCCGGCCGAGCACAAGGGCGAGCGCTTCGTGTTCGACGGCGAGACGCTCTCGGTGTGGTGGCCGCGCTACTTCTTCGGGCTGCGGGTGCGCAACCTCACGGTGCCCCCGCGCAACGAGGTCGGCGACGCGATCTTCTCCAACACCGAGTGGCTGCTGAACCGCTACGAGGTCGACGAGCACCCCGCCGCCCCGGTGGCCGGGCGCGCGGTGGAGGAGTGGGTGTGTACCCCGGACGAGCCCGCGCCCTGGCGCTTTCCCTACCAGGCGGCCATGGACACGCGCTACTTCGTCCCGCTGCGCCTCGACGTGCAGGACCACGAGGGCCAGCCCTGGTACAGCATGCGCTTCGACGCCGTCGACTTCGAGGCCGAGCTTCCCGCCGACGCCTTCGCCTTCGAGTTCCCCGAGGGCGCGATCGTGCACGACTGGGACCTCGCCGCCCCCGGGGTCTCCCTGGCCGAGGCCGACGAGCGCACGGAGTTCCCCGTGCTGCTCCCCGAGCACCTGCCGCCCGGGCACGCGCTAAAGCAGGTCCTGCTCAGCGACCACGGCGACGTGCACGGGGTCGCGCTGATCATGAACCACCGCGCGCGCTGGCTCTCGCTGAGCGAGATCCCCAACATGGGCCCGATCCTCGTGCCCGAGCTGGGGCTCCCGGTCCAGATCGGCGAGCACGAGGGCGTGCTGAACTTCGTGTTCGGCTTCACGGTGATCAGCTGGGCCGTCGACACCACCGCCCTGACCCTGATCGGGAACCTCCCCTACCCGCAGCTGATCGAGGTCGCGGCCTCCGTCCGCCCCCGAGGAGAGTGACCATGCGCAGTGTCGTGTTCTGCCTGTTGTTCGCCAGCGCGCTGCTGGCCGACGAGCCCCCGGCGATCGGCGAGCGTGTCGAGCGCTTCACCTTCACCGACGCGCGCTACCTGCCCTGCTCGCTGGACGACCTCGGCCAGCCGCCGGCGGCGGTGCTCGTGTTCGCCACCCGCAGCTGCCCGATCGCCAAGCGCTCGCTGCCCAAGCTCGAGCGCCTGGCCCAGCGCTACGCCGAGCAGGGCGTGCGCTTCGCCCTCGTCGACGTGACCCCCGACCCCGACGTCAACGCCATGGCCGCCTTCGTCCTCGAGCGCGGCCTCTCGTTCCCCGCCTTCAAGGACAGCTACGGCGAGTGCGTGCGCGCGCTGGGGATCACCCGCAGCCCCGAGGTCGCGGTGGTCGACGCCGAGGGCGTGCTCCGCTACCGCGGGCGGATCGACGACCAGCAGCGCCTGGGAGGCGCCCGCGCCGAGCCCCGACGCCACGACCTGGTCGAGGCCCTCGACGAGCTGCTCGCCAAGCAGCCGGTCAGCGTGCCCGAGACTCCGGTCGACGGCTGCAAGCTGACCGCCCCGGTCGACCCCGAGCCCGCCCAGCCGCCGACCTTCAGCGAGCAGATCTCGCCCCTCCTCCAGCGCCACTGCCAGGACTGCCACCGCGCGGGAGGCTCGGCCCCGTTCGCCCTCGTGAGCTACGACGACGCCCGCGACGTGGGCGACATGCTGGCCGAGGTCGTGACCCAGGGCCGCATGCCCCCCTGGTTCGCGGCGGAGGGCCGCGAGCAGTTCCTCAACCACCGCGGCATGACACGCGCCGAGCGCGAGACCCTCGCGGCCTGGGTCGCCGCGGACATGCCGCGGGGCGACCCCGCCCTCGACCCCAAGCCGCGCGAGTTCCCCCAGGGCGAGTGGGCGATCGGCGAGCCCGACCTGGTGCTGAAGACCCCGGGCACGATCAAGGTCATGGCCGACGGCTCCATGCCCTACCAGTACGTGATGCTCGGCGCGCACCACGAGGTCTACGTCGTCGACTGGG
>Ga0070727_10005199_pt1 | contig 10746 bp, 3 predicted proteins | sample tdAd472_FD_66722 | JGI IMG/M metagenome (GOLD analysis project Ga0070727, IMG submission 66722) | Marine sediment microbial communities from the Atlantic coast under amendment with organic carbon and nitrate - tdAd47.2 | ecosystem: Environmental > Aquatic > Marine > Coastal > Sediment | place... | reverse complement strand
CCGTGCGGGCTTCGTCAAAGCTGGCCAGACCGGCCTCCACTTTTTCCGCCGCCAGAAGGAGCATCATACCCGTTTCGGTTTCGATAATGGGACTCACGTCGCCCGCACCCAGGCCGAAGGTGACTTCTTCCAACTGCTGCTGCAGGTCACCCCGCTCAATCCATCCGGCAAAGCCGCCCTCTTCTGCGAAGGGGCCTTCTGAATGCTCCTTGGCGAGGGCGCTGAAGTCAGCACCCAGGGCAAGCTCTTCCCGCAACGTCTCCAGGCGAGCCAGCGTCTTGGCCCGGCCCGCTTCCGTCCCGTCGATACGCAGGAAGATACGGTAAAGCTTCACACGCTCCGGCTTCTGAAATCGTTCTTCATTGTCCTGGTAATACTGGGCCAACTCGGCTTCCGAAATTACGGCATCGCGCTCCAGATAACGGCGCTTGCTGATGCCCATGGAGAGGGCAATGGTCTGTTTCCGAATCCGCTCCCGAAAATCACTCATGGTCTCCCCGGCATCCCGGAGGGCATCCAAAAAGGCCTCTTCCGAAGCATAGCGATCCCGAATACCTTTGATCCGCTCCTCCACCTGCTCGTCGGTAATCTTAATGTCGTTGAGGATTCCCTCGCGATAGAGAATCTTCTGCTCGATAGCCTGCTCCAGGGCTTCATCGAAAACGGCTTCCCCTTCCGATTCCACCTGGGAGCCCGTCATCCCTGCCAATACCGGCCGAATTTCCGCCATGATATCACTGCGGAGAATAACTTCCGTATCCACCGTCGCCACGATGGCATCCACGGTCTCGGCGGAGGTCCCCAGGGCAGGGGCCAAGAGCAGCAGCAACCCGGCCCAAACTCGCATTCGCAGAAACATAGCGTCATCCCACCTGTTGAATTGGGGTTAATTCACAAACACCGCAAAGCATAGCACAGGCAGGGGGTGCCCGCCAATGGTCTGCAGCACACGCCAAAGGGCGGCCCGCGTGTGCGGGCCACCCCAGATTGGCATCATTATGGTCTCATAGCGGGCACCAGGCCTAGACCGGTTCCTCGCTTGCGGCTTCGTCGAAGGACTCGATTTCGAGCTCGTCGGAGAAATCGCCCAGCGCTTTGTCTTTGCGCATCGGGTGCGTATCCTGGTAGTGGGGGCTGCCCGTACCGGCCGGAATCAGGTGACCAATGATCACATTTTCCTTCAGGCCGGAAAGCTCGTCCCGCTTACCGCTCAACGCAGCTTCCGTCAATACACGGGTCGTCTGCTGGAATGACGCCGCCGCAATGAAGCTCTCGGTGCTCAATGCTGCCTTCGTAATACCCTGCAGCACCGGCTCCGCTTCCGCCGGACGTCCGTCACGCCGCTGCGTCTGCTCGTTCACCTCGGCAAAGCGGATCTTGTCCACTTCCTGGTGGGCGAGGAAGGAGGTATCACCCGGATCGTCTTTGATCCGGACCTTACGCAGCATCTGGCGGATGATCACTTCGATGTGCTTATCGTTGGTACGTACACCCTGGAGGCGATACACCTGCTGCACCTCGTCGAGGAGGTAGCGACGAAGCGCGTCTTCACCCTGTACGGCCAGAATATCCTGCGGGATAATCGGTCCGTCCGTCAGGCGCTGTCCGGCATAGACCCGGTCACCGGTCTGCACGTTAAGGTGTTTGCCCGGGGGAATCGTGTATTCACGTTCCTTACCAACCGGAGGCAACACCTTGACCTTACGCATACCCTTGGAAGCACCACCCAACTCGACCATACCGTCAATGTGACTGATAACGGCCGGCGATTTGGGCTGACGGGCTTCGAAGAGCTCGGCCACGCGGGGCAGACCACCGGTGATGTCCTTCGTTTTGCTGAACTGACGGGGCGTCTTGGCCAGCAGGTCCCCGGCCAGCAAGTCGTCGCCGTCCGACACCACCACGTGGGTTTCTGCCGGAATCGTCGCAAAGGACAAGACTTCGCCTTCGGGGCTCAGAATCGTAATCTGCGGGTGCAGGTCCTGCTTGTGTTCGGTAATCACACGCTCTTCCAGACCCGTATCCGGGTTGACGTCTACGCGCACCGTCACGCCTTCGACCATGCCGTCCAACTTCACCCGGCCCGATTGCTCGGCCATGATGGAGATATTGTAGGGATCCCATTGATAGAGCACCTGCCCTTTGCGGAGCTTCTGCCCATCTTCGGCGTGCAGGGCACAACCGGTGGGAATAGCGAAACGGTGGATTTCCTTCTTGTCGTTACCCACGATGCGAATTTCGCCACCGCGGTTTACCACCACGGTCTTGCCTTCGCGGTTCACCGCCGTCCGGACGTTGTTAAACTCGACCGAACCGTTGTCGCTCATCTTGATTTCCGTGCTCTCCACCTGACGACTGGCGGCACCACCAATGTGGAAGGTACGCATGGTCAGCTGGGTGCCCGGTTCACCGATGGACTGGGCCGCGATGATACCGACGGCTTCACCCATCTCGACGACCTTACCGGTCGCGAGGTTACGGCCGTAGCAGAAGGAGCACACGCCCCGCTTGGACTGACACGTCAGCACCGAACGAATCATGATACCGGGCAGACCCACCGCGATGATCTCTTCGGCGATTTCCTGGGTGATTTCCTGATCCGCGTAGGCCAGAGGCTCATCCCGTCCGGGAATACGCACGTCGTCGAGGGGGAAGCGACCCACGATACGTTCATCCAACGGCGCGATGATGTCGGAGCCATCCATGAGGGGCTCCATCCACACGCCATTGAGCGTACCGCAATCCTCTTCCTCAATGCTGACGTCCTGGGCCACGTCCACCAGGCGGCGGGTGAGGTATCCGGCGTCAGCCGTCTTGAGGGCCGTATCGGCCAGACCCTTACGGGCACCGTGCGAGGAAATGAAGTATTCCACCACGGTCAGGCCTTCACGGAAATTCGACGTAATTGGCGACTCGATAATATCGCCCGACGGCTTGGCCATCAGACCACGCATGGCGGCGAGCTGACGAATCTGAGACTTACTACCACGGGCCTTGGAACGGTACATCAAGTGAATACCGCTGAAGCCCTGGTCGTTCTCTTCCATCTGGCGCAACATGACGGTCGAAACTTCTTCCGTCGTCGTGGTCCATTCGTCGATGATTTTATTGTACCGTTCGCCCTCTGTGATGAGACCGTTCTGGTACATATCGTCGATACGTTCCACTTCCGCCTGCGCCTTCTCGATGAGGGCCGTCTTCTCTTCCGGAATTACCATGTCCACGATGGCCACGGATACCCCGGAGAGGGTGGCGTATTTGAAACCAGTCCGTTTCAGGTCATCAAGCAATTCAAAGGTCTTCTTATGACCGTGCTTGTTATAGCAGGCGGCAATGATGTCGCCAATGCTACCCTGATCCTGCTCTTTGTTCACATCCTGAATCGTGATTTCATCGGGCAACCCTTCGCAGAGCAACACCCGACCAACCGAGGTGTCTACTACCCCTTCGGCCGTATCGACTTTGATCCCGGCGTGGGTGTCTACCTCGCCCATCTCATGGGCCAGCACCACCGACGAGGCATCCATGAACACCTTACCCGGCTGGAGCAATTTACCGTCTTCGGTGGTCCACTCGGGCTTCCATTCGCCCTTGGCACCCGGACGAATCCGCGTCAGCCAGGCGATACCGAGAACGATATCCTGCGACGGCGTCACGATGGGGGAGCCGTCGGACGGCGAGAAGATATTGGAGGAAGACATCATCAACAGATGGGCTTCCAACTGGGCGGCCGGCATGAGCGGCACGTGCACGGCCATCTGGTCACCATCGAAGTCGGCGTTGAAGGCGCGACATACGAGGGGGTGCACACGGATAGCCTTACCTTCGATCAGTACCGGCTGGAAGGCCTGGATACCGAGTCGGTGAAGGGTAGGCGCACGGTTCAACAGTACCGGGTGATCCTGGATAACGTCTTCCAGAATATCCCAGACTTCGGTACGGCCCTGGGCAATCGCGCGCTTGGCCGCCTTAATCGTCGAGGAAATACCCCGTTCTTTCAGCTGATGAATGATGAAGGGCTCGAAGAGCTCCAACACCATGTATTTGGGCAGGCCGCACTGGTGCAGCTTGAGCTCCGGACCCACCACGATAACCGAACGGCCCGAGTAGTCTACCCGCTTACCGAGAAGGTTCTGGCGGAAACGACCCTGCTTACCTTTCAGCATGTCGCTGAGGGACTTAAGCGGGCGGTTACCGGCACCCAACACGGTGCGGCCATGACGGCCGTTGTCGAAGAGGGCGTCGACCGCTTCCTGGAGCATGCGCTTTTCGTTACGCAGGATAACTTCCGGCGCGCGCAGGTCAATCAGGCGCTTCAGACGGTTATTCCGGTTGATCACACGACGGTAGAGGTCGTTGAGGTCACTGGTGGCGTAACGACCGCCTTCCAGGGGCACCAGGGGGCGCAAGTCCGGCGGGATAACCGGAATGACATCCAGCACCATCCACGCGGGATTATTGCCCGATTTACGCAGGGCTTCCACCACCTTGAGGCGCTTAATGGCCTTGGCACGGCCCTGGGCCGACGTCGTGCTCGCAAACTGGGCGTGGAGCTCTTCGCTGAGCACGTCCACGTCGATTTCTTCGAGCAACTGCTGGACGCCTTCGGCACCCATCTTGGCGATGAAACGGTCACCGTATTCCGACCGCGCATCCTGATACTGATCTTCCGTCAGGGTCTGCATCTTGTCGAGACCCGTATCACCGGGATCGATGACCACGTAGTTCTCGAAATAGATCACCCGCTCGAGGGCCCGGATGGACAGATCCAGCAGGTTGCCGATGCAGCTCGGCGTCGTCTTGAAGAACCAGATGTGCGTAACCGGCACGGCCAGCTTGATGCTGCCCATGCGCTCACGACGCACCTTGGATTCGGTGATTTCCACACCGCAACGGTCACACGTGATACCGCGGTGTTTTACTTTCTTGTATTTACCGCAACCGCATTCCCAGTCCTTTACCGGACCGAAGATACGTTCGCAGAACAAGCCGTCTTTCTCGGGCTTGAAGGTTCGATAGTTGATGGTTTCCGGCTTTTTAACCTCACCACGAGACCACTTGAGGATCTCCTCTGGGGAAGCCATTCGGATGGCCAGCGCGTCAAATCGTTCACCAGTCGTAGCAATATATTTGGCCAACGTCTTAGTCCTCCAGAGGTTCTTCGTCTTCGATTTCGGTGGTGCCATCAACCTTAACCAGCTTGATCACATCCAGACACAAACTCTGTATTTCGCGCACAAGCACGTTGAAGGATTCGGGCGTACCCGGCTCCACTTCACGTTCGCCCTTCACGATAGCTTCATAGGCCTTCGTACGGCCCTGAATATCGTCCGCTTTGAAGGTCAGCAGCTCCTGCAAGGTGTAGGCGGCGCCATAGGCCTGCAGGGCCCACACTTCCATCTCACCAAAACGCTGGCCACCAAACTGGGCTTTACCACCCAGCGGCTGCTGCGTCACCAACGAGTACGGCCCAATCGCCCGCGCGTGAATCTTGTCGTCCACCAGGTGGTTCAGCTTCAGCATGTAAATCTGACCCACACAGGTTTCCTGATTCATTTCCGCACCGGAGCGGCCATCCCGCAGACGAATCTTACCGGATGCCGGCAGACCCGCTTTGTTCAGGAACTCCACAATATTTTCTTCCGTCGCACCGTTGAACACCGGCGTGGCGATCTTCATGCCCAGGGCCTTGGCTGCCCAACCCAGGTGGGTCTCCAGCAGCTGTCCCACGTTCATTCGGGACGGTACGCCCAGCGGATTCAAGAGAATCTGCACCGGCGTGCCATCGGGCAGGAAGGGCATGTCTTCCACGGGCACGACCCGGGAGACCACACCCTTGTTACCGTGACGACCGGCCATCTTGTCACCGACCGACATGCGGCGCTTTTTCGCCACGAAGACCTTGACGAGCTTAATCACGCCCGGGGGCAGTTCGTCGCCCTTGCGCATGCGCTCAATCTGGCTGTCGCGGAAGGCAATCAGCTTGGCTTCTTCCATGGCGGCCATATTCACCAGACGGGTCAGCTGCTGCTGGGTCTTCTTGTCTTCAATGCGAAGACGGGCCAGCACGCTGTAGTCACCCTTGTCCAGGTGGGCCATACGGATACGCTTGGCCTTTTCAAGCACCAGCTCTTCCGTCTTGTGATCGTATACGTCTTCAAGAATCTTCAGACCAACGAGGTCATCACGAACCATGTCCACGAAGGTGGCCCGGATTTCCGCGATGCGGTCGTCATATTGACGCTTGACCTTGTTCACTTCCGCCAGCAGCGCCTTCTTGGACTGGGCATCGGTGGCCTTGTCTTTCCGGCTGCAGACCTTCACGTCTACCACGACCCCATTCGATCCGGGAGGCATGGTCAGCGAAGCGTCGCGTACGTCTTCGGCCTTTTCACCAAAGATAGCGCGCAGCAGTTTTTCTTCCGGAGCCAGCTCGGTTTCGCCCTTGGGCGTTACCTTACCCACCAGAATATCGCCGGGGCCCACTTTGGAGCCGATGCAGGCAATACCGCTCTCGTCCAGGTTCTTCAGCGCATCTTCACTCACATTCGGAATGTCGCGCGTGATTTCTTCCGGACCCAGCTTGGTGTCACGGGCTTCAAGCTCATACACCTGAATGTGAATGGAGGTGAACACATCTTCTTTCACCAACTCTTCACTCAAGATGATGGCATCCTCGAAGTTGTACCCTTCCCAAGGCAGGAAGGCCACCAGCACGTTGCGACCCAGGGCCAGCTCGCCGTTGTCCGTCGCCGGACCGTCACCGATAATCTGGCCCGCTTCCACTTTGTCTCCCTTGGAGACAATGGGACGCTGGGTAATGCATGTGTTCTGGTTGGAACGCACATACTTCTTCAATTCATACACGTCTTCGTCGGAACGGAAGGGATTGTCCTTCTTGTTCTTCTTCGTGCGAATTCGAATCACTTCGCCGTCGGCATATTCCACCACACCGGCGCGCTCCGCGCGGACCACGGTGCCAGAGTTCCGGGCCGTAACGTGCTCCAGACCCGTGCCCACGAAGGGGGAGTCCGTCTTCAACAGGGGCACCGCCTGGCGCTGCATGTTGGAGCCCATCAAGGCACGGTTGGCGTCATCGTGTTCCAGGAAGGGAATCAACGCGGCCGCCACACTCACCAACTGCTTGGTGGAGATGTCCATGTAGTCCACGCCATCGGGCGAGGCCTGGGGGAAGTCACCCCGGTGACGACACAGCACGCTGCGTCGCTCAAAGCGATTGCGCTTATCCAGCGGGGCGTTGGCCTGGGCGATAACGTAGTTATCTTCGTCATAGGCCGAGAGCATCTCGACTTCGTCGAGCACTTTTCCGCTATCCACCTTGCGGTAGGGCGTCTCGAGGAATCCATATTGGTTGATCCGCGAGTAGGTCGACAGCGACGCCATCAGACCAATGTTGGGCCCTTCCGGCGTTTCAATCGGGCAGATACGACCGTAGTGCGTGGGGTGTACGTCACGCACTTCGAAACCGGCGCGCTCACGGCTCAAACCACCCGGTCCGAGGGCACTCAGACGGCGTTTGTGGGTCAATTCCGCGAGGGGGTTAATTTGGTCCATGAAGTGGGAAAGCTGGCTCCGACCAAAGAAGTCTTTGATCACGGCGCTTACCGGCTTCGGATTCACCAGCGTCTGGGGCGAGAGCTGATCTTCCTCCTGGAAGTTCATGCGCTCACGCACTGTGCGCTCCATACGCACCAGGCCGATACGAACCTGATTGGAAAGAAGCTCACCCACGGCACGCACACGGCGGTTACCGAGGTGATCGATGTCATCGAGCACACCTTCACCCGAGCGAAGCTTCACCAGGTATTGCAGGGTGGCAACCACGTCTTCTTTGGTGAGGGTCTTGATTTCCTGCTCAATCTGAAGACCCAGCTTGCGGTTGATCTTATAACGGCCTACCGGCGCAAAGTCGTAGCGGCTGGGATCGAAGAACAGGCGCTGGAAAAAGGTGCGGCACGTCGCGTCCGTCGCCGGATCACCGGGACGAATGCGGGCGTAAATCTCGCGCAGCGCATCTTCCTGCGTCTGGGTCTTGTCTTGCGACAGGGTCATCACGATGGTGGCGTCTTTGGCCACGTCGTCACGATTCAGGAGTTGGATTTCCTGAACCTGCGAAGCCATCACCCGCTCCAGCGTCGTAAGCGTCAGTTCGGAAGCCGCATCCGCGAGCACTTCGCCCGTTTCCGGGTCGATCACGTCGGAAGCCACCCAGAGGCCCACGGCCTCTTCGGGATCCAGCGAGGCATCGCCGATCTTCACTTTGGTGCGACCAAAGGTCATCTGCTCGGTGCGGTAGAAGAGCTGAAGGATTTCTTCGGGCTCAATGTAGCCAAAGGCCTTGAGGAAGGTCGTGGCGGGCAGCTTGGAGCGACGGTCAATGGTCAACCAGAGATAGTCGCTGATGTCATACTCAAACTCGAGCCAGGCACCCCGGTAGGGGATAACGCGGGCAGAAAGCAGGGGCTTACCATTCTGGTGCACCTTGCGCTCAAACGAAACGCCCGGCGACTTATGCAGCTGGCTCACGATGACACGCTCGGCACCATTGATAATAAAAGTACCCGTGGCCGTCATGATGGGAAGCTCGCCGAGGAACACCTCCTGCTCCAACATCATCTTCTCGCGAAGCTCTTTGTTGGCGCCCGAGCCCACCTCCTCATTCCGCACCAGACGCAACAGCGCCTTGAGAGACGCGGAATAGGTCATGCCGCGCTCCTGGCACTCTTGTACGGTATACTTGGGAGGAGCAAAGGAGTAGTGAACAAACTCCAGTCGGGTCAGCTTGTTCGGTGCCTCGATGGGGAATACATCCAGAAACACTTCTTGCAGACCGCGCGCCAGGCGCTCATCCGGCGGCACATCCCACTGGAGGAATTCGCCATAGGACTTGGTCTGAATCTCGATAAGATTGGGAAGCTCGTAGATATCTGGAATGGTGCCCAGAGAAGGTCGCTCGTTGCGGGGAGCTACGGCCATGCAGAGACTCCTTTGTCTAAGGTTTTTACTGGCAAGGCATTACGCACCCGATCGATGGGAGGGAACCACCGGAAGATGCGCTGCCAAAGACAGATCTATCCCCTAAGGGAATGCAGCAAACCAGAGTATCAAAAAACGGCAAAGCGTGTCAAATACGATCGAATACCGCGAAACCGGGCGTGATTCCACCGGGCCATCACCCACCCCATCAGGCGGGACTCAGGCCCATCATACCCACAAAGTGGCGGAATAGCTCGTTATCCAGCTCATCGGCCATGGAATCGCCCATGATCTTCAGCGCCTCAAAGGTCGTGCGGGCCTTCTGATGGTGACGCTCGGTGGTCAGGGCGTCAAATATATCGGCAATCGTCACAATACGCACAAATACCGAGATATCTTCCCCTTCCAGCCCCTCCGGATAGCCCGTGCCATCCAATTTCTCATGGTGGTGCAGCACGATATCCAGCGCGATCTCGCCCAGGGCACCGGTCTTTTCCAGCAATTTGTAGCCTTCTTCCGGGTGGCGTTTGACTTCCAGCCACTCTTCGGCCGTCAACGCGCCGGATTTATTGGCCGTCTTGCGGTTCAGCACCGTCTCGCCCACATCGTGGAGCAGGGCCCCGTTGGCCACTTCCCGGAGGGTGGCGGCGTCGCTGTAGCCCGCGCGCATGCACAGGGCTATGGAATAGGCCACCACGTTGACGCTGTGGGTGTAGAGGTAGTAGTCGCAGGAAATCGTTCGCAACAGGTGCTCCAGGAGAAACTCCTCCGATCGCATGAAAGCCACGGTGCGCTGCACAATGGCCTTTCCCTGTTCAATATGCTCGCGTTTTTCCGGTTCCTTAAGCACCCCTTCCACCACGGCTTGGGCGGAATCATAAAGAATTACGGACTTTTCCCGGACGGTTAATTTGGGGTCTTCCAGGATGGCCGCCAGATTTTCTGCGAGATAGCGGCTGTAGGAGGTCCGATCCGTGGTGGAAATGTAAAGTTGGTGGACCCGGTTTTGAAGCAGCCGACGCTTGGCCTCTTTGGTGAATTCGGTCTTCTTCTCGCAATAGAGCACGTAGGGCTGGTCGGCCCCGGCACGAAAAAAGAGGGCGAAGGGGGGACTGGTATCCAGACGCAGAGAGTCCATGTGGATGGGCTCGTAGCCTTCGGCACGGGCTGTCTCCATCGTTGTTTCCGCCGGCACTGGACTCAAGTCGTGTTCCTTATCACCTGGGGCTCTACCAAAACTACGTGCCGGGGGACCGCGCAGGGTGCGCGATCCCCCTTGGCAATACTAGTTTTAACACAGTAGCGCGTCAAATTCCACGATGCATTGCGGACTCACCGCGCAACAACACTTAATCATGCTTATGAGCGATTAATTTGCTGCGGTGCATTCACCAAATTCTATAATATACTCCCCTCCTTGGAGGGGAATTGTTCGGCGGGTTGAATAAACTTTTCTGGCGAAATAAACTCCCCTAACTTTGATTCAGACCACTAGTCTCCGATGGGTTCCCGGTTCCGGGCACGCAACACCTTCACATCGTGAATATGAAAATCGGAGACGGATTCCACCTCAATCTCACGCTCAAAGCGCTCCGCAATGTCGTCCAGCATCGACTTGTTTTCATTACGCAGCCGCCGCGCCACGTCGGGGTGGACCTGCAGCACGATTCGCTTTTCTTTGCTGGTGATAAAGAGGCTCTGCAATTTGCGCAAGGTGTCGAAGGTCATGGTCGTCACCGAACGGACCTG
>Ga0070727_10005198_pt1 | contig 10747 bp, 9 predicted proteins | sample tdAd472_FD_66722 | JGI IMG/M metagenome (GOLD analysis project Ga0070727, IMG submission 66722) | Marine sediment microbial communities from the Atlantic coast under amendment with organic carbon and nitrate - tdAd47.2 | ecosystem: Environmental > Aquatic > Marine > Coastal > Sediment | place... | reverse complement strand
CACCGGACGACCTCGGTTCGCCGACCCGTGTGCTGCCAACATTCGACGTCGGCAGCTGTCCCGGCCTCACCGCTGCTCGTTCGTCCGTCCCAGATGGCGAGCTGGACAGCCTTGCTCGTCAGTGTCTGAGCACGAATGACCGCCGCACCCATGGCGAGCCGTGAACCAAACGCGTACATGCTGGGATCGTCGGGTCGGGCCGCGCTTGGCTCACACCGCGCGGAGGTGGCCGCCTCGAGGCACGCATGGAAACGGGCGACCCAAGATTCACCCCCCGGACGCACCGACGAGGCGACGAACTCGTCCCGGGGACACGGCAGCACGACGTGCAATTCGCCCCCGCGGGCTTGGATCTCTTCGGCGACCACGATGTCACCTCCATAGGCGAGCGCCCCGTAGGCAATGTCGCCGCCGAGCCGGTCCAGCGTCGCTCGGATCACTGCGCGAAGGTCGTCCTCGCGCTGGCCGTCATCGGTGAAGCGGTGGCCGGTGTAGTGAAGCACGGTGGGTACCGGAAGGAAGTTCAATAAATCGGGGTTCGTCCCGAGCTCGGCGCCGAGAAACGCAAGCTGACGACGGGTGGTGGCGCGAAGCGCGAGATTCCCCTCCGATCGTGCGGCGGCCTTTCGAAGTGCGCCCGCTGCTCCCTCCAAGTCGCCCAAGATCAGCGCGGCCTCCGCTCTGGTGGCCAGCCGCCAGTACTGCTCCTCGGGGTCGACATCGTTGGAGGCCGAGTGGTCGACGAGGTCGCGGGCATGCTGCGCCAGTGAAACCGCACGCGCCTCGTCTCCAGCGACGGCCGCCATCGTGGCGGCGTTGATGCAAGCAAAGTAGCCCCCGAATTGCCGGTAGGCCGACTCATAGAGCTCGGATGCCTTCGCCGCCGTCTCGCGTCGCGATGCTCCGGATTGAGTGAGTGCGGTGTCCTTGACCAATCGGCCCCGCAGGGCGGCCACGTCCTCAGCCAAATGGGCATCGTCGGCGGGGACGCCGCCCCGCGCATCGAGCTCGTCAAGCTCGGCACTTGCACGGTCGCGAGCTCCGGCCCGTGCAAGAGCCAGGGCTGCCAGATAGCGAAGCCCCGGCGCATCGGGGCGCTCGGCCAGCAACGCCGCAGCCTGATCGTAGGCGAGCAACACTTCGCCGCGCGCGATGAGATCCCGAACGCTGGTTTCTCCTGTGCTCATGGTGCACCGTCGTTCAAAGCTCGATGCCGCGTCACCGGGGATAGGTACCATCCGACGAGCGGATTTGCACGACGTCCCTTGCGACCCCAATCCCGGACCAAGTGCCGTGCGCTCACCGGGCAGGCGTGATGCCGTCGCAAGCTGTGCCTGGGTTCTACGAAGGGCGGCTCGGAGGGCAGCCATGTCAGACATCATTGCAATACAAATCATCCTTGCATCTCTGGCCCTTATGACCGTCGCGCTCACTTGGATGGTCAGGAGGATTCACCAGCGCTGTGATGACATCGCGACGGGCTTGGTGAACGGCACTTTGATGTCTACGAGGTACCGATGGCTTCTGCTCTTCCAGGACTACGTTGCGAATGCCTTTGGCGCCGCGGTATTGTTGTTCGTCTTCACCCTTGGCTTCCTCGCAACAGCAGAGATCGCGACCAATCCGATCGTCAGCAAAGTAGCCTACTTCTCTGCGGCTGGCGCGGGTTGGAGTTTCCTCGGCGTTCTGATTTTCGCCGCTTCCTGGGTCCTATATCTCGCGTCTATTCTGCGCCAAGCCGAAGCCGACTGACCACCCTTGCGTCTCCAATCCCTGACCAACTACGGTACGCGCAAGGAGGAGGTCCATATGTCGAGTTTTCAAGCGCTCACCCTCTGCCATGCGGTTTTCGTCGTCTCCTGGTTTCTCTTCTTTGGGCTGTTGTGGAAGGCGAAGGAGGCAGTGAGCGAGGTGGCCTGGGACGCCATCCCACATGCGCGCATCCCGCTCAGCGGGCACTACCGGGCTCGCATGGTTCGCCTCTATGCATTCTACGTGCCCTGCGTGGTGGGCTACATCGCGGTCGCCGCGGGAGCCGGAATCGTCGAGCTCGAGATCGCCAAGCTGGCGCCAGGTGAAGGCATTGCGATCCTCGCGAACCTTTTTGCTTTCCTCATGTTCTTGGCCGCCGCAAGCTCGATCCCAATGGGAATCGTGGCCTTCCTCAGTCTCGTGAGGACCATCAAAGAGAACGAAAGAATCGGATAGCAAACGTCATGTCGAACATCAACGCCGTCGGAGTGATCGGGGCGCTCGTGTCCTAGGCCCGGTCTTCTTCAGCCAATATCGCTCCGTCCTGCGCCAAGCCGAAGGAGACTGATCGCCATCAGTCCCTCGGCCCCTTGCGACCCGAATGCCTGACTTAGTACTGTGCGTGGCACTCAACCATTCAATGAAGGTGATGGAAGCTATGTCAAATCTGCACGCGATTGGGCTGATTGGGGCGCTGTTGCTCGGAGGGTCGTTTGTCCTGTCCAGCACAATGCTCAAAATAAGGAGCGTTAACGCAGGCATTCTCGGAGGCGTGATTGAAGGTGCTCCTATCCCGCATGAGTTCGGTCGACAGACGATCTGGCGCGTCCAGCTACCGGTAACAATCAGTGCGGGCGCAGTTGCACTACTTACCGCCAGTCTCTTACGGGCGGTCGCACGTACTGTCGAGGATGCCTCGATTGCGACACTGGCGCAGACCTGCGCGTTCTTCTTCTTCGGCCTGTCGGTCTTCCTCCTCGTCAGCGCACCGGTATCTTTTGCGGCGCTTCTCCGCATGCATCGAGAACTAGGATCCAACTGAGCAGCGCCGCGTGGGGCCATTGAACTTGAGCGACACCTCTTGCGGCCCCAGTCCCCAACCAAGTACCGTCCGCTCACCGGGCAGGGCTTGATGCCGTCGCGGGCTGTGTTCGGGGTCAAGGTACGGCGGGAGGAGACACATCATGTCGAGTGAACACGCAATCGTTGTAGTTCTGCTTCTCCTGCCGCTTCAGGTACTCACCTACAACGCGCTCGATCGCCGCGTTCACGCAATTGCCGAGGTGATTTCGAGCGGTATTTCAGGAGGCGCTTCAATCCCAGTCTGGCACAGGCGCGGCCTCCTTCAACTCGCCTGGCTTAGCTCCGTTGCGGCTCAGCTCTTCTTCCAAGGCATGGCGGCGATCGCTTGGTTGCTCGCCGGGCAAACCACGAGCGCAGACGAGTTCAGACTGCTCGCCTACCTGATGGCTTTCGTCTCTTTCCTTGGAGTGCTGGGTTGGATGGTAAGCATGCCTTACTGGTACTTGCGTCTTTCGGCAGTCCTCCGCCAAGCCGAAGCCGACTGACCGCCCTTGCGACTCCAATCCCCCAGCAAGTACCGTCCGCTCACCGGGCAGGGCTTGATGCCGTCGCGGGCTGTGTTCGGTTTCTTTCAGATGTGACTAGCAGTGCCGTCCATGATGGCGCGGGCGTGTTGGACGGCTTGGTCACGTGTCATGCGGCTGCCTTCCGCCCATGCATCCTTGAAGCTGTCCGGCGTGAGGTTCTTGCGAGCGGTGTCGAGAGCTTCATCGAAGAAGCTCCGCTCGACGAGCGTGGCGGATACGCCGATGTGTTGTCTGAGGGTCGTGGTCGCCCCGAGGAGGCGGACCGCTGCTGCGGGTTGGTTCGCCTTGGTGGCGAGCCGGGCGACGTGATCGAGCGTGCGGGCGACAAGGGCCTGGTTTCCAAGGGTATCGAACGCTCGGACCGCTTCGGAGAGGTGCGCGCTCGCCTCCTCGAGCCGGCCGGCGTGAAGGGCGAACAGGCCTAGCAGCTCGAGGACGTGCCCGAGGAGGTTGCGGTCGCCCAGCTGCCGGGCTCCAGCAATCGTCGGTTCGAACTTCGACATCAGATCCTCGGCCACCTCGGGGGTCAGCTCGTTGTTGCTCCACAGGTCGAAGTAGTCGCTGACGGTCTCTAAGTACGTTACGAAGCCAATGCCCATCAGGTCGCCGGCGTGCTGGAAGATGCGGAGACTTTGTTCTCCGTACACCCGAGCGGCATCGATGTTTAGACGAAAGGCCTCGTTGGTCATGAGGAAAAACAGCACCCAGCCCTCCATTCGCGGAGCGTCGATTGCTTCTGCGATGCGGCGTGCTTCGGTGAGCCGTTCTTCGGCTAGCTCATGATCGGACATGCTCCAGGAGAACCGGCCTGCCCCGAGGAGCAGCTTGGCCCGCACGTAAGGGGGCACCCTGTCGCCGACTGCAAGGAGGCGTTTGAACCATGCGCTTCCTTCGCCGAAATGCGAGTGGAGCCACCAGAAGTAGGAGATGTCGGCTGCGATGCGCACGGCCGGTTCCACGTCGCCGGAGGTCATCGATCGCTCGAGAATAGCCCGCAGGTTATCGTGATCGGCCTCTAGCGCCTCGAGGGCTGCCATTTGGCCCGCTCTCGCAAGGAGCCGTGCTTGTTCCTTCGCCCAGGACGTGAACCACTGGCGATGTCGGGCGAGGGTGGCCTCTGTTTCTCCAGCCGACTCGAGTCGTTCCCATGCATACTGACGGATTGTCCCGAGGAGCCCGAATCGTCGGGTTTCGGCCCGCGAGGTGATCGCCACCAGGGACTTATCGACCAGGTGAGTCAGGAGTTCGAGAGCCTCTTGGTCGCTCTTGTCTCCATCCGACCACAGCGCCTGCACCGCCTCCAGCGTGAATCCGCCGCGAAACACCGAGAGGCAGCGGAACATGCGTTGCTCCTCGGGGGTGAGTAACTCGTAGCTCCAGTCGATCGCACCACGAAGCGTCTGCTGGCGAGGGAGCGCGGTGCGGGCGCCCTTCACGAGGAGAGCGAATCGATCGTCGAGCCGTTCGGCGATCTGGTGCGGAGAGAGAGCGCTCACCCTGGCAGCGGCCAGTTCAATCGCGAGGGGCATGCCGTCGAGCCGGCGACAGATCTCGGCGCAGGCGGCCGCATTGTCCTTGTTCAAGGAGAACTCACGATCGGTAAGCCGCGCTCGATCGACAAATAAGTCGATCGACTCGACAGCACCCAACCGATCAGGCTCGGGTTCGATGTCAAGGGAGGGAACCGACATCGGCTGCAGAGTCCACACGGTCTCCCCGGACACACCCAAGGGTTCCCGACTGGTCGTGAGCAACCGAACTCCGGGGCAGGAACGGAGTAGCTCCTCAGCCAGCACCGCCACGCCCTCGATGAGATGCTCGCAATTGTCCAACACGAGGAGCACCACTTTGGTAGAGGCGACCTCCAGCAACGTCTCGGCGATGGGACGGCCCGCTTGTTCTTGCACTCCCATGGCGACGGCCGCCCGCTTCGCGATCAGCTCCGGATCGCTCAGTGCGCCGAGCTCAACTAGCCAGACGCCGTCCCGATAGTGGTCGATGGCCCTGGCCGCCACTTGTAGCGCGAGCCGGGTCTTTCCGACCCCTCCGACACCGGTCAGCGTCAGGAGGCGCGCTTCGTTCAGCAGCTGGACGAGCTCGCGGACCTCTGCGTCCCGGCCCACGAACGAGGTGAGATCCATCGGCAGATTGTGGGGAACCACGTCGAGGGTCGGGACTGGAGGCAACTCGTCGGCCGCGGCGTGTGATTCACCCGAGAGCCGCCTCGTTTCGTCGCCCAGAGTCGCGTCGATCGAACGCACGACCGCTTGCCAGCGCGGGTCCTTCGTCGATCCATGCCAGCCCGAAATGTCGGTGGTCTGGAGGCGCGCGAAACCAAAGGGTGGGTTCGTCGCGTCGATGGTCAAGGGAACGAGGATGCGCTTGTTTTTTGCGTATTCGGCCTCTTCCTTCACGTAGTCGGAGTCCACCGAGTGTTTGGACCAGAGCACAATGACCGCGTCGCTATCCTCGAGCTCACGGTAGATGTACGTGTCGAACGTCATTCCAGTCGGGATTTTGGCGTCCCAGAACAGGTCGTAACCGCGCCCGCTCAGCGCCTCGGCCACTTGCTTCGCAACCGACTTGTCCTCGTGGCTGTAGGAGATGAAAAGCTTTCTCGACATCGTGTTCGACGCTGCCCCAGCTGGTCGTGAGCCTGCAGTCGATCTGGGCCGCTTGGGACATAGCGTGCTCAACGGGCTCTTGGCAATGACCTTCGCTGGGCCAGAGGGCTCGGTCAAATCTCGACATCTCTTGCGACCAGGTCCGACAACCAAGTACCGTCCGCACACCGGGCAGGGCTTGATGCCGTCGCCAGCGTGTCTCAGGTTCCAATGGACGACGGATTGGAGGACACGGAGGACATGTCGAATCTCATCGAAATCGCACTGGTAGTCGCGCTCGCTGCTTTTCATATGCTTGTCTATCTCCGCATGGAGAGAGCGCTTAGCGAACAATTCGACTGGATTTACAACGGTGTGATGCCAGGGGGTCGAATATCGACCACGGCTCGCTGGTTGCTACTCCGCACCTATTGGACCGCCAACACTGTCGGGGTAGTCTTCTTCGAAGTCATGATGGCGATCGGGTGGTTGTTGATTGCCGCGAACATGAGCGCCGAGGAAGTGAAGCTGTTTCCTTATATGGCTGCTTTCTTCGCGTTCGTCACGGGGTTAGGCCGGCTCATCATTGGACCTTTCTGGTACTCCAATCTTGCATCGGTCTTGCGCCAGGCCGAGGAGCATTGATCAGGTTTCCGCGGCCCGGTTTGCAACGTCGATGCACGCGTCTGTGAACACCTGTCCGAACAGTATCGTTCCGCACGCCACGTGACCGTCGGCGATGGGGTGCACCGTGGCGCCCCGAATCGCGCGCGCGAGGCGCAGTTGCCATAGGGGCTCCGCGGCGTTGTCGCGGGTCGTGAGCACGACGGCGGTCGGAACGTCGATGTCGCCGATCCAACTCCCCGCGTCGTAGACGCTGAGCTCTCTGCTGGCCTCGATCACCGAACGCGGGTGGTGGCGCCTCATCTCGTCGGCACCCCAACGTCCGAGTGAGCCGGAGGTGGGCACGAGCGTCGGAACGAACCCGCGTGCGACGCGCCAGGGAACGCGGGCCGCGATCTCGGCGGCGCGCGTCGTTTGAGCGCCCCAGGCCGCCCAGGAAGACAGGAAGACACGCGCCTGCGCGCCGTGAACGAACCGATAGGAAGTTGCCGCGAAGACGAGCCCACTCACCAGATCGCGATGTCGCTGCCATGTGAGTTGCGCGATTGGGCCGCCCATCGAGTATCCGCCGAGGATCGCGTTCGAGATGCCGAGCTTGGATGCGACGGCCGCCACGTCGTCCGCGTTGTCGGCGAGCCGGAATCGTTTCCTGGGTCGAACACCCCGCCCGTGCCCACGAAGATCCAGCGCGAGCACGCGAAACCTTTGGCCGAGCCGGTCCATGGTGGTGAGCCAGTTCGTACCCGCGGTGCCGAGAATGCCGTGCAGCAGGATCACCGTCGGTGCGCTCGGTGGCCCGGGGAGCTCGCGCACGAACGTCGTGCCACGGCCGGGGAGCTCGACGAAGCGTCCCGGCGGCACCTCTTCGGGCTCATGCAACGGCTGGGACACCCTCTTGTTCGAGGCGTCGTTTCGTTTCTTCATAGCCGTACTCGATGATCTTGTGGATGTGGCGGTAGTCGGTGACGCCGAAGCGGTCGACCGGAGGCTCGATATAGAGATCGGAGATCGCCCTGTGCGCCTCTCGCTGCGACTGCTGGGCGACGGAGAGGGCCCGATAGATGAGCGACAGAATGCCGGGAAATCCGCCGCCGATGACCGGCACGCGGTGCAACAGAAAATCGACGCCGGCTGGCGCTTCGGTGATCTGTTCATCGATCGTCTGACGTCGGAAGGGCGAGGGATCGATCGCGATGATGGTGCCCGTCCCAGCCTCGCGCAGGAGTCGGATCGGGACGCTCTCGAGCAGGCCGCCATCGACGAAGAGCCGCCCGCCGTCGACAACCGGTGGGTGGATACCTGGAATCGAAGCCGACGCCTGGACCCAGCGGCAGAGCGGCCCACGGTTTTTAGAAACGAGCTGACACCACGAAAGGTCGACCGTCGCACATTTAAACCCGAGCCACAGGTCCTCGATCTCAATGTCGCCGAACATGCGCGTCATGCTGCTGCGTAGCTTGCGATCTCCGAGCAGCGACACGAACGGAAGCGAAAGGTCGCGGCTCAAGCGGGGCCACGCCTTTTGGTTTTCTTCGGCCATGCGATCGGGGTCCCAGCCGAGCGCGAGCTGGGCGCCCACGACGGCCCCGATGTTCGTTCCCGCGACGACGTCGATTGGGAAGTCGGCCTCCTGCAGGGCTCGGATAGCGCCGATGTGGACGAAGGCCCGCGCGCCGCCTCCGCCAAGTGCGAGCCCAGCCGCTTTGCCGGTCGCGATGCGGGCGAGCCGCTCGAGGTCGCGTCGATCCCCCGACCTCAAGTGATGGTGTCGCGCCGGCTGAATCGCGTCGAGCCAGGCTGCCGTGCCCCGCGGCAACTTGCAATCCGCGGAGTGGAGGAGCGCCAGGTCGAACCGGGCGGGGACCCCTTGGTCGCGGAGCCGTGCGAATTGACGCTCGAGTGGACCGATTCCGACGCGCGCCGTGGCATCGGCGACCACCAGGGTGCGATCGATGTCGGGTGCCAAAGCCTCTGCAGCCGCTTGGTCATTTCCCAGCACGAAGACGTGCCGTCCGGCGCGCGCCTCCTCTTCGACCCATCGGGTCGCTCGCCAGGGCTCGAGCCCGCCCGAGCTTCCGGACGCATGGATGAGCTCGGCCATGCTTAGACACCGCGCGCCGTACTGCGTCAACAGAGGCGCCAGCTGACTCCAGAGCCCCGCCAGGTCGACGCTCGGCGATGCAGCGACCACAAGCGTCCCCGCAGGCACGTCCAGCGGCGAGTCCGGCCGAATGGTGGCCAGTCGCTCCGCGATGCGTCGGCTCAGCGGGAGCAGCACCGTCGGCGTGCGCTCGATCAAGCGATCAAAGGCTGCGCGGTCGAGCTCCACCAGCAGCGAGTCACGCAGCGCGGTCACGCTGGCCGAGCGCGGTTGATCGAGCAGCAGCCCGAGCTCTCCAATCGGTTGCCCCGCACCGATTTCGCGGACGAGACGATCCGCACCTTCGGAATGACGCTGGAGGATGCCGAGCCGGCCATGGGCCACGAAGTACATGCGGTCGCTCGGGTCCCCTTCCCTGAGGATCGATTCGCCGGCCGCGACCTCGACCCATCGGACCTCTTTCGAGAGTCGCCCCAAGGCCTCGTCATCAAGCGTCCTGAGCAACTCGAGCGAACGCAACAACGTGGCGTGCTCCTCGGGCTCGGGAGCGGTGCGGGAAATCGTCACCGAGCTACTCATCGCGCGTCCCGACGCTTCATAACACAAGTGGTGACATCGAAGTCCGGATTTGTTCGTGTCTACCTGGCGGGGCACATGTAGACTGGCGTCTCACCATGCCAAAATCGGAGAAAAGGGGAACCATACGTGCAGTCCTGGTGATCTTGTTGGTGGGCGGTCTGGTCTTCGCCGTGTGGGAGCTCCGCTCGTTCTTGCCTTTCAGTTTCACTCGCGGCGGGGACCAGCAAGCCTCTGCGGATCGAGAGCCGCCCAAGGCGGGGGCTACACCGGTTGCCATCACCGCGCTCGGGCGAATCGAGCCCCGAGATGGCGTGATCCGCATTTCCGGCCCTTCGCGTGTCGCTGTCGTGATCGGAGCGCTGCGCGTCGCAAAGGGGGACGAAGTGAAGGCCGGCGACGTGCTCGCCGTGCTCGACAGCTACGCGTCGGAGCAAGCCGTGGTCGACCGCTTGCGCGCAGAGCTCAGCAGCGCCCAGCGCGAGCTCGCTCGCAAGCAGAAGCTCCATCGGGAAGGCGCGATTGCCGACACGATCTTGGAAGCGGAGGTGCTCGTGCGCGACGTGGCCCGGGCGCAACTCCGCTACGCCCAGGCGGAGCTCGCTCGCTCGACCGTCCGCGCGCCGTTCGATGGACAGGTGCTCGAGATCCATGCCAGGACCGGTGAAAGAGTCGGCCCCAAGGGGATCCTCGAGCTTGCGCGCACCGACGAGATGTACGCCATCGCTGAAGTGTACGAGACCGAAGTCCGTCGCGTCGAAGTCGGGCAGCGGGCGCAGGTCTCGAGTCCGGCGCTCGAGGCGCCTATCGAGGGCGTGGTCGAGCGCGTGGGCATGAAGATCGGCAAGCTCGACGCGCTGAGCACGGACCCCGCCGCCCGCACGGACGCACGCGTGGTCGAGGTCGAAATCCGCCTCGACGACTCGGTGCCCGTCAAGGGCCTCACCAACCTTCAGGTGGAGATCGCGATCGCGCCCTAACGGCGTGTTCGCGCGACTCTCATGCGGCGCCCGATCCCGCTTGCCTGGTTGCAGCTAACCCGGGAACCGTTCCGCCTCTCGGTGGTCCTGGCCGGCGTAGCGTTCGCGGTGGTGCTGATCCTGATGCAGCTCGGATTCCGAGAGGCGCTGTTCCAAAGCGCCGTCCGCTACCACCAGACGCTCGAGTACGACCTGGTCCTGGTGAGCCTCAAGACGCAATTCATCGTCTTCCCGCAAAGCTTCTCCCGGCGGCGGCTCTATCAGGCGCGCGGGTATGAAGGCGTGGCCAAGGTGACGCCGGTCTACATCGGTCAGCAGATCTGGAAGAACCCGGACGACCCCAAAGAGATGCGGCTGATCTTCGTGGTGGGGATCGACCCGAGTCAAGACGTGCTGAACTTGGATGGAATCGACGAGCAATGGGACCGGGTCCAGCTCGCCGACGTGGTGCTGTACGATCGCGCCTCCCGACCAGAGTACGGGTTGATCGTGGACCGTTTC
>Ga0070727_10005195_pt1 | contig 10748 bp, 10 predicted proteins | sample tdAd472_FD_66722 | JGI IMG/M metagenome (GOLD analysis project Ga0070727, IMG submission 66722) | Marine sediment microbial communities from the Atlantic coast under amendment with organic carbon and nitrate - tdAd47.2 | ecosystem: Environmental > Aquatic > Marine > Coastal > Sediment | place... | reverse complement strand
ATGCAGTGTGCACTGGTGGAACAGGCGGAACTGATGGAATAGTTGACACCCTTGATTTTGTAGGCGGTGCACAGACAGGCGGAATTGGTGCTGCCCATGGTGCGGGGCACCATGAACGGCCCTACTTTCCTGGCGCCTTTTTCGCGTAACAGATCAACTGCCAGAGAGACATTCTCGGTAGAAGTGCCACCAGAGCCGGCTATTAAGCCGGTACGGGGATTTGAGATCTGCTCGTTATCCAAACCGGCATCCTCAATGGCTTCCTTCATGGCGATATAGTTATAGGCTGCACTGTCGCCCATGAAACGGCGTAACTTGCGATCGATAAGGCCGTTGAGGTCGAGATCAACCGCACCGTGGATATGACTGCGAAATCCCAGCTCTTCGTATTTCGGGCAGAACTCGATGCCGGATTTTCCCTGTCGCAGGGATTCCAGGACTTGTTGCTGATTGGTGCCAATGCTGGAAGTGATGCCCAGTCCGGTAACTACTACGCGCCGCATGCTAATGTATCCTAAAAATTTTCAGTAGAGGTAAACAGGCCAACCCGCAGGCTTTTGGCATGATAAATTTCCTTGCCGTCGACTTCCATGACAGCGTCAGCAATACCCATGAACAGCTTGCGCTGGATGACACGCTTGAGATCGATCCGGTAAGTGGCCATTTTGTTGTCAGGTGTGACCTGCCCGGTGAATTTTACTTCACCTGAACCCAGCGCACGACCGTGGCCGGGGCCACCCAGCCAGCCGAGGTGGAAACCGATCAACTGCCACAGGGCATCAAGACCAAGGCAGCCCGGCATGACAGGATCGGATTCGAAATGGCATTTGAAGAACCACAAGTCCGGTTTGATGTCGAGTTCGGCAATAATCTGTCCCTTCCCATAGGCGCCGCCTTCTCCACTGATATGGACGATGCGGTCGAACATCAACATGGGTGGCAGAGGCAGGCGTGCATTGCCAGGGCCAAACAGCTCGCCATGCCCGCATTTCAGGAGCTCTTCGTAGGAAAACTGGTTTTGTCTATGCGGCGTGAAAGCTTGTGCTGTTGTCATATGAGGGCCAGAAATCGCTTTGCTGGTTGCTGGAGACGGCTATTTTAGCGGTTTGAGACACATTTTGCATGGAACAAGTCGCGAAAAAAGCACCTGCCTCTGATTAAGGTCAAAGGATTGGCGCTTAAGGGCCGCGGAAATCAATAATTGTGCGAAGATTGCGCCGGATTCTGGCTCAGATTCAAGGCGCGGCAAGGCGCGCATAATCGTTTTATGTCACCCTTGCCGCAACACAGAAGCCGGGCCAAAAGACAAACAAGATTGGAAAATTATTTATTTCCGCGGCCCTAATATAATGATTCGGCCGTGGTGTCCGACGATGATGCCGTAAGCGGTTCTTTGCTACCAACAGCTTGCAGGGCAGACTTGAGCTGCGCAAGCAGGGCACTGTGCTTATTTTCATGCGTCCGGTTCCAGGCTTCCAATAGGGGCAACACAGCCCTTGCCAGTTCATCAGTAGAACTTTCGATGGTATCGCCGCTCGATAGCGACTGCAGGGCCTGCTGAACGCCGGCAATACTGGCAACGCTTACTGGTCCGGGCTCCATGGCAACAGGTTTCCGAACAGGCTGTTCCAGAGTTGTTTCGGCGAGCGTGTATTGCACATGATCGCCACCGGTTTTTTGTGCAATTTTAAGTTTTTCGCCTACGTCAGCCAGTAATTCAGCGGAGTTTATGTGTGCGTGAACAGATGGGCTGGATACGGCAATGGTGACGTTGACCGGCACAGTTTCATCACCGATATTGAATCCCTGCTGTTTGATGGCAAGGTGTAACTCCTCGGCGACGCGTCTGGCGCCCATCAGATTGGCAGACGGCAGTAGAATGCCAAAGGTATCCATGTCAAAGCGTGCAACAGTGTCTTCGTGCCGCCTGCCTTTGCCTAACAGGCCGCCAAGCCAGCGCAGCACTTCTTCGGCTGTTTGTTTGCCACGGCGCAGAAACAGAGCCTTGTACTTCTCGACTTGAACCATGAGTATAGCGAGCTCGGTTCCGTGTCTGATGCTATAGGAAAGACTTTTTTCAATACTGTTGAGGAAGGCCATTTGGTTGGGCAGGCCGGTCAATGAATCCACGCTGATCTGTTTTTTCAGTTGTTGTTTGCTGGTTTCGCTGTCGTGGAGCGCTTGTTGGGTACGTTGTTGCTTTGCCTGCGCCTGGGCACGCGCCAGCAACTGTACGGATTCGAACGGTTTGGTGATGAAGTCGCTGGCACCTGCAGCCAGAGCGATGTTTTTGCTGCCATCATCATCTTCAGCGCCAGTGACTATTATCACCGGTAGTTCTTTGCAGTGTGGTTCCGATGACTCGCGGATTTTTTTCAGCAGTTCCAGGCCATCCAGGTTGGGCATGGACAGGTCCGACATCACCAGGTTGATCTGGCGGTTAATCTGTAAAATATCCCAGGCGACCTCTCCATCCTCCGCTTCCAGGATCTCGAAGTCATTTTTCAATATCTTGCCTGCAGCCACACGCATCAGCCGTGAATCGTCGACTACGAGAATGGTTGGTTTGTTTGCTGTCGATTCGGTCATTCGTTTTCTCTGACCTTTTCTTAATAATACCGGGAATGTCGGCGAGGTCGGATGAACCTTTAACAATCTATTGTTTGGTCAGGTCTTTATCCAATAAACAGGAAGTCACGGCTGCGCTGGTAAGTGGCCTTTGCCAGAAAGGCCTGGATACCCTCGCGTGCCCCGTGATTACGCACATATACCAATACCAGCGGCTTGGGGTGTTGTTGCAGTAGCCAGGCCGGTTCAACAACCGGTACGCCATGTAGTTGATGGCCGATTTTTTTCGGGTCGATATCGACCCAGGCGATGGGCATAAATCCCTGTTCCATTAACAGCCGACAGCGTTGGCGTGTTTTACGTCCGGCGCCCCACATGACGAGGGGGCGATGTCTTTTCAGCCTGGAATCTTTGGCCAGGTAATGGGCGCGCAGTTGAGCGAAGGCTTGTTGAGAACAGCGCGGATCAATACGCGACAGGCGCCGGGGTGAGTCGCGCCAGTCCAGGAGTATTTCTGGCAGTTTTGCCATGCCGAGGCCGGCTTGATGCATGCGCAGCCAAAGGTCGTAATCTTCTGCGAAATTCCCTTCACGATAGCCGCCCAGTTTAAGGATATCTGCCCTGCGATAGGTAACTGAGGGATGCACGAATGGTGACTCCAGATAGATATCTGCAGCGATGTCAGCGGGTGTCAGACACTGGTTTTGCCAGCGGATATATTCCTGATAACCTGCCTGGATGCTTTGTTCGGGGAAAAGATGTACCTGACATGCCACCAGGGACCAGCTTGTGTGCATTTCCAGCGTTTCCACCTGCTGCCTCAGACGGTCTGGCCGCATCCGGTCATCGGCATCCATTCGAGCAATGAATTTGCCCTTTGCCGTCTGCAGACCGAAGTTCAAAGCTGCAACCAGCCCTTTTCGTGGTGATGCCAGTACACGTAGTCGCTTATCCTGTTTCCGGTAATGTGTAACGATCTGCTCCGACTCATCATTGGAATGGTCGTTGATCATGAGTAACTCGAAGTCTGAATAGCTTTGCACGAGGATTGACTGCAGGCACTCGTCAAGTGTGCAGGCCGCATTCCGGTACGCTAAGACGACGCTAACAACTGGGGGTTTCAAGAGATGATATTCGTGTGTCGGTGTAGATGGTGTTATGGGTAGCACAATACGCACATACGCAGGGTATGCAAGCTCAGGTAGCAGGTGCAGCGGCACATTTCCTGGATGACACACCGTGCTGCCCGAGGGGCGTTTATCAAGGGCTCGGACAGTTCAGTGTTCAACTGTATAGAGCTAAGCATGTGCAAGGATGAGGGTCAGATCTGTTGGGTAATCCTGCTCCAGGGTGGTGCTTTGGGGGTGGCAATAAAACGCATTAAATACAATAAGATATGACTTTAAATGAACAAAAAAAGGCCTGCTTGCGCAGGCCTTTTTTAACACCGGAGTGCTGGTTAACGGACTGCTGTTCTCGTCGCAGGACGCTTCTTGGCAACCTTCTTTTTGGCTGCCTTTTTCTTGGCCACTTTTTTCTTAGCAACCTTTTTCTTTGCTACCTTCTTTTTGGCAACCTTCTTTTTAGCTGCCTTTTTCTTGGCCACTTTTTTCTTAGCAACCTTTTTCTTTGCTACCTTTTTCTTGGCCACTTTTTTCTTAGCAACCTTTTTCTTTGCTACCACCTTCTTCCTTGTTGCCACCTTCTTCCTTGTTACTACCTTTTTCTTAGCGGTAGTCTTCCGTTTAACTGCTCTTTTCTTTCGTACTGCCATGAGGATAACCTCCTTCAGATAGATAGTTCGCGTAACGTTACGGCGCCTACAATTAAAACTTTAATGAAAAAAGAATAAATTACAACACCCGCTTAACATTTCGCTCTATCATTATCGGGTAAGTTCGAGGTTGGTCTATAGCGTGAAGAAATGTCTATATGGCTTTGCAGTATCGCTCATTATTTTGTTCATACGCATTTCATAAGTAAATAATAGGGTATTCTGTAAGTGTATGATAATACAGGAAGCCTGTGCAGTGCTGTTGTCGGCCGCTTTGCGGAGCATTAGCCAATACGTTTTAGTGGCAAAATATATTTTTAAAAAATGAAAATTAATACGATTAAAAACATAATTGAATTGCAATCGTTGTATAAGTGCAACATTTTAATAAGGGTGAACTCGTTATGAGTAATCAAATTATGCAATGGTATGAGCACTACGCGTCACAGTTATGGAGTGATGATCTGCGTGAAGTTAGCAATGTGCGACGCTGGATTATTATTCCGGTTCGGCTGTTAGTTGTATTGACCAGGCAGTTAGTAAAAGGTCAACTCAATTTAAGAGCGATGAGTCTGGTCTACACCACCCTGTTGTCAATCGTTCCATTGCTGGCAGTCAGCTTTTCGGTGCTGAAAGGTTTTGGTGTACACAACCAGATTGAGCCGCTGCTGATGAATTTTCTTCAGCCCCTCGGGCCGAAAGGCGAAGAATTATCGGATAATATTATCGGTTTTGTTGAAAACGTCAGGGTCGGTGTGCTGGGTTCTCTGGGGTTGCTGTTTCTCTTCTATACTGTTGTTTCTCTTATACAAAAAGTTGAATCATCGTTTAATTATGTATGGCAGGTGGAGCGCTTGCGCGGCTTTGCCCAACGTTTTTCCAGTTATATGAGTGTTGTTCTGATTGGGCCGGTGCTGGTATTTACCGCCCTCGGCGTAACAGCAACGGCGATGAACAATACGCTGGTACAACAGCTCATGAACGTGGAGCCTTTTGGTGACCTCATCGTGTCGTTCAGCAGGCTGGTACCTTACCTGTTAGTGATTGCCGCATTCATATTTATCTACATGTTTATACCCAATACGCGGGTCAAGTTTCTTCCTGCGTTTGTGGGAGGGGTGTTCGCAGGCGTTTTATGGCAATCCAGTGGTTGGGCCTTTGCCGCTTTCATCGCTACGTCATCGAACTATGCGGCGATCTATTCCAGTTTTGCCATTCTGGTTTTGCTTCTGATCTGGCTGTATCTGAACTGGTTGATCCTGCTGCTGGGCGCCCAGGTCGCTTTTTATATCCAGTACCCACAATATATGAGCCGCCGACCGGTTCAGCTGCGTCTCAGTAATCGATTGCGTGAACGCCTGGCGCTTCAAATCATGTTTATGGTTGCGGACCACCATCTCAATCAACGCGACCCCTGGACTTTAGACGATCTGGTACATGATCTTGTATTACCCATACAGCCAATACACCATGTATTGCAGTTAATGGTAGGTGCAGGATTTCTGTCCGAAACCAGTGATTCACCGCCCGCATACCTGCCAAGACGTGATATCGGGACCATTACGCTTGTTGAATTGTATGAAGTTGTGCGCAGTGCAGGTGAAAATCGATTGCTCAGCTTGAAAACATTGCCACATCAGTTCGAAGTTGAACAGGCAATGGAGGCAGTACAGCGTGCGGTTGAGGTTCAGTTAGGCAGTCGAACCCTGAAAGATCTTTTGCAGAGTAAGGTTAAAGTCAGCTATTCAGAGCCGGCTTGAGTGCCGCTACCAGTGAGACCTTCCAGTCGGTTTGGCGTGCAGAGGGTGTCATAATAGACCCCGGTGGGGAAATTAGATTTGTCGAGGTGGGTTGCACGACGGAAATCGGGCTGTGCTCAAGGCTTTGGTGAGTTGGTGAATGAAAAATCTGTCTCCAGAGGTGGAAAAAACCATTGACGCGATATGTGCGCTTGGCTGCACTGTGGTCAGTGGCTATATACTCGCGCTGCAAAAAGGCGAGTTGCGTCCCGAGTATCAATCGCTCGATGAGATACAGCGCGCCAGCCTGCTGCAGGAGTTGCAGTCGATAATGTCGGTTTATGAGGGCAAATGTCGTTAGTGGCGAGGTGCGCTAGCTCGCACGAGCTGCTCGTTTGCGTTCGTGGTCCAGCAGGAGTTTTTTACGCAAGCGGATACTTTCCGGAGTGACTTCAACCAGCTCGTCATCGTCGATGAATTCCAGTGCCTGTTCCAGCGACATGCGGATGGGCGGTGTCAGCAGAATGTTTTCGTCGGTGCCCGCAGCCCGGATATTCGTGAGCTGCTTGGCCTTGAGCGGATTGACCACCAGGTCATTGTTGCGTGAGTGAATGCCGATAATCATGCCTTCGTAGACGGCCTCACCCGGATCGATAAACAGGCGGCCGCGACCCTGCAGATTGAAGAGTGCATAGGCGAGTGCCTTACCCGCACCATTGGCAATCAGGACGCCGTTGACGCGTTTCCCGAATTCACCTTTTTTAACTGCCGCATAGTGATCAAATACATTGTAAAGCAGACCGCTTCCCTGGGTGGCGGTCAGAAACTCGGTACGAAAACCGATCAGGCCACGTGAGGGCATGATGTAGTCGAGGCGAACGCGGCCGTTGCCATCCGGTACCATATTCTGCAGATCGCCACCACGTTCACCCAGTTTCTCCATCACGGAACCCTGATGTTGTTCCTCGACGTCGACGGTGAGTTGCTCGTAGGGCTCCTGCCATTCACCGTCAATTTCTCGATTGATGACTTCGGGCCGGGACACGCCCAGTTCGTATCCTTCACGGCGCATATTTTCGATCAGAATTGACAGGTGCAATTCGCCACGGCCAGAGACTTTGAATTTATCCGGATCGTCGGTGTTCTCAACGCGTAATGCGACATTGTGTACCAGTTCCCGGTCCAGGCGCTCCCTGATCTGCCGGGAAGTGACAAACTTTCCTTCACGCCCGGCAAAAGGAGATTTATTGACCTGGAAGGTCATGCTCACAGTAGGTTCGTCGATGATTAATGCAGTCAGCGGCTCAACTTCGCCTGGATGGCAAAGTGTATCGGAAATTCCCAGTCCATCGATGCCGGTAAACGCGATAATGTCACCGGCCTGTACTTCAGGTACTGCAACACGTTCCAGCCCCAGGAATCCGAATAACTGCAGAATGCGTGCGCTACGCTGTTTACCATTATGGTCCACAACAGTGACCATGGTATTGCTGTTTATGCGACCACGCTTGATACGGCCAATGCCGATAACCCCGACGTAGCTGTTGTAGTCCAGAGCGCTGACCTGCATCTGGAAGGGGCCGTCGGCGTCAACAGTGGGCGCTGGTACCTTGTCGACAATGATCTGGAACAACGGCGTCATATCGCCAGTGCGGGTTTCGCTATCGGTGCCGGCAAAACCCTGCAGCCCGGACGCGTATACAACCGGGAAATCCAGTTGCTCATCGGTTGCGCCCAGGCGATCAAACAGATCAAAGGTCTGGTCCAGCACCCAGTCAGGGCGTGCACCGGGCCGATCGACCTTGTTGATGACGACAATAGGATGGAGTCCCTGCTGCAAGGCTTTCTGGGTGACAAAACGTGTTTGTGGCATCGGTCCTTCGACGGCGTCCACCAGTAGCAGTACTGAATCTACCATGGACAGCACACGCTCCACTTCACCGCCAAAGTCGGCGTGTCCGGGGGTATCCACAATATTGATGCGATAGTCCCGCCATTTGATGGCGGTGTTTTTCGACAGAATGGTGATACCGCGTTCGCGCTCCAGCTCATTGGAATCCATGACGCGCTCAGGAGCGGCGGTACGCTCATCGAGTGTGCCGGATTGGGACAATAACTGATCAACCAGGGTTGTTTTCCCGTGGTCGACGTGAGCAATTATGGCAATATTACGAAGACGTTCGATCACAACACATTCTCGTGGGTGAAAAAACGGGAATTATACCTGAAAGCTGTGGACAAAGGGCGGGGCGAATGGTTTATCAGTCATCATTCAAGGTTGCGACAGGAGGTCGGGGTATTTACCCGATCAAGCGGGATGTTGAGGAGCGGGTAAAGGCATCCGGTATTCATACCGGTATCAGCCTGATATTTTTGCACCATACCAGTGCTTCATTGATCCTGTGTGAAAACGCCGATCCGGAGGTGCAGGCTGATCTGGAGCGTTTCATGGCCAGGCTGGTGCCGGATGGTGACTCCATATTCCGGCATATCGACGAGGGTCCCGATGACATGCCGGCTCACGTGCGCAGTATTCTGACGTCAAATTCTCTCAGTGTCCCGATTTCGTCCGGCCGATGTGATCTGGGAATATGGCAAGGTATCTATCTGTGGGAACATCGCCGCATACCCCATCAAAGGCGAATTACGGTGACGGTGCACGGGGACTAGTACTCAAGTTGCTGCGCTACTGCTGCGGCTTTCCCGGTTTTCGGTCTCAAGCGTCGGTACGCGTGGTGCATCACCAAGAAAAGCGTCTGATTCCTGATCATCCAGTCCGTCAGCCTGTGCATCTGGAAATGCCCCCATGGTTTCCTGGTTGGCAGCCGGGGTTTGGGGTTGGGACTCCAGTGTTGGATGTTCAGGGAGGTCCAGACGGGGTGTGTTGACAGGCGTCTGACACAGGGCCTGGGAACCCGTTGCCAGGTGCTCATAAACATCCCGGTAACTTTCCGTCATGTTCTGAACCAGTTCCGAGGTTTTCAGAAAATGCTGGCCGACCTGATCGTGGTAGCTGTCAAATTCCTGTTGCAGGCTTTGCAGCTTGTCCTGTAACTCCTGCGTGCGCCGACGGTTTCCCGTCATCAGGTAAGCAATGCCGATTCCGCATGCGATGCCAAAGGTGAAGCTAATGAAACCGACAGCCCAGGCCCAACTCAAGTCTATACCGCTCGCCATGAATACATCTCCATCTCGTTAGACTCTCAGTATACCGGGGATCGTGTTGGGCTGAACAGCCTTACAGGCCTGACGCCGGTTTTCATAGGCTATACTTTCATCTGTCAGTAACGCGGCCTGATTCCGGTAGTAGCAGGAATTATTTCCAGGTTCAGCGTCGGAGAGCCAAAAAGGAGGTTGGGAATAAAAATGAAATCGATCTATGTGGGAAATATATCATTCGATATGACATCCGACCAGTTACGAGAGTTGTTTTCGGCACACGGCGATGTTAAATCAGTCAAGCTGGTTAACGATCGCTATACAGGAAAACCCAGAGGTTTCGCTTTTGTCGAAATGGACGATGAAAGTGCCGAGACTGCAATCAGCGCCACGGATGGTGTCGAGTTTGAAGGGCGCAGTCTGAAGGTGAATCTGGCCAAGCCCAGGGGTGTCTGGCGGATGCGAAGACCTCGCCACTAACACACAGTATTGCGAGGGCTTCCGTGCAGGAAGGCCCCGATATTATCCACGATTTCGGTAACCAGTCGTTGCCGGGCAGCTCTGCCGGCCCAGGCGACATGTGGTGTTACGATGAGTCGTGGCGAGGAATATTGCAGTAGCGGGTTGGATGCAAGGGGGGGCTCCTGTGTTACGACGTCAACACCTGCAGCTGCGATCCAGCCCTTTTGCAGCGCACGGACCAGAGCCTGCTCATTGACAATACCGCCGCGCGCCGTGTTGATCAGGATGGCGGTGTTTTTCATGCGCCGCAATTGTCGCTCACCGATGAGGTCCTGTGTTTGTGGCGATAGCGGACAGTGCAGGCTGACGACGTCTGATGTTTCAAGCAGCTGTGCAAAGGGAGTGCGCTCCGGCAGGGGCGGCCCGTGTAAACGCTGGGCAATTTGTACCCGCATCGAAAAACCCTGTGCAAGCTGCGCAACAGCCCGGCCCAGCACACCAAACCCGACAATGCCCAGTGTCTTTCCCGACAGTTCTTCTATGCTCTCGTCGAACAGGCAGAAGTTCGGGCTCCGAGACCAGTCGCCTGCCTTGACCCTTTGCCGGTAGCTGTCCAGGTGCCGAACCAGAGTGAGCAGCAGTGAAAATACGTGTTCGACCACCGAGGCGGTAGCGTAGTTTCGCGCATTGCTGACAACCACGCCGGCATCACTGGCTGCGTCAAGATCGATGTTGTTGGTGCCGGTCGCAGCCACACAGATCAAACGAAGTTCGGGCGCTGCCCGGATATGCTCCTGCGTGATACGAACTTTATTGGTGACAATGATGCGGGCATGAGCAATGCGCTCGTCGACCTGATCGGGTGCGGTGTGATGATGAAATTGCCAGTCTTGTACACATTCCTGCAGTGGCTGCAGGTCCAGATCCTGCGGATTCAAGCTCTCCAGGTCAAGAATAACGGCGCGCAAGATTAAAATTCCATTCTTGAGATTCTTGTCTGCCGGGTGTTCACCAATCCAGACTTTCAGTAATAGGGGCGAGGAGCA
>Ga0070727_10005193_pt1 | contig 10752 bp, 9 predicted proteins | sample tdAd472_FD_66722 | JGI IMG/M metagenome (GOLD analysis project Ga0070727, IMG submission 66722) | Marine sediment microbial communities from the Atlantic coast under amendment with organic carbon and nitrate - tdAd47.2 | ecosystem: Environmental > Aquatic > Marine > Coastal > Sediment | place... | reverse complement strand
ACCCTTTACGATTCGACTCAACTAGAAATGCCGATATTCCATCGGCCCCTTTGTTTCCTGGGTTTGGGCGGGCCATAACCGTAAACACACCGGCTTCAGGGGCATTGGTAATGAAGCGCTTGGTGCCATTTAGGATATAGTCGTCACCATCTCGAACTGCGGTCGTTTTAAGTGAGGCGGCATCTGACCCGCTGTCGGGCTCTGTTAGGGCGAAAGATCCAATAATTTCGCCGGTCGCCAGCTTGGGCAAATAGTATTGTTTTTGCTCTTCGGTCCCATCAATAACGATCCCTTGCGACCCAATGCCATTGTTGGTGCCGAGCAACGAACGAAATGCTGGCGAAGTGCGGCCCAACTCAAAAGCAACCCGCACTTCTTCTTCCATGTTGAGACCCAGCCCTCCATATGCTTCGGGAATAGAGAGACCGAACAGGCCAAGCTCTTTCATTTCAGTCACCAACTCATCGGGGATGGCGTCATCCTCGGCCACCTTATGCTCATTGGGCACCAATCGCTCACGAACAAAGCGTTCAATGGTATCGAGCAGATGGGTCAGTGTTTCATTATCGAGCGCCATGTTCTTCTTCTCCTAAGCCCGCAGTTGCCGTGAAAGGGCTACCAATCGGGGGCCAATGTCTGTTTCAATTTTTTCCACGGTGAGGGTCGCCGCCGCACCGCCACAGTTTAGTGCTAAGGGAGCCGTGCCATCGACTGGGCGCAGGGGAACGCCCACGGCATTGATGCCATCGTGCCAATCGCTGATGCTGAGGCAGTAACCTTTCTGCTCAACCTCACTTATTGCTGTTTGAATATCCTTAAGCACTTTGGCCCAGTCCTTACCTGCCTCAGCTTTAAGCCTATCCAAAACAGGGGCTCTCTCTTCATCTGACAAACCCGCAAGGTATGCCCGCCCCATGGCGGTAACAGCCAAGGGGATATGCGAACCAATTTCTAAGTTGAGAGTTAAGGGGGCATTGCTGCGGCAAGACTCTAGATAGACCATCTCGACCCCATCCCGACCACCGAGAGAAACAGATGCCTGAGCACGCTCCGCTAGCTCCTGCATCAAAGGCTTGGCGAGGGTGCGCACCGAGGTGTTTGCCAATACGGCATAACCGAGCGAAAGGGCTGGGACACCCAGTTGATATTTGCCGAGGCGTTTTAAGGAAACCAGATAGCCCAATTCGGTCAAGGTGTGGGTAAGCCGCGAAACCGTTGCCTTGGGGAGTCCTGTTTTTTCGACGATGTCGCCATTGCTGAGTAAGACTTCGCCTTCATTGAAAGCGCGCAGAATCTCCAGCCCTCGGGCCAAAGCCGTTACAAATTGTCTGTCTTTTGATTCTGCACTCATGGACCACCGCCAATATTCTCACTTGGCGGTTACTCTGGCATCGGCTAGGCTGCGCGTCAAGTTTTGCGAAACACTGTTCCGCATTGCGGAACTTACTAGATTTCAATCCCTTTGTCGGGGGAGCGGCGCTTGAGGCGATGCATACAATTGACCGTCATCACCACATCGTCGTTTTGATTGTAGGTAATGTGATCCATGACGATAATCCCCTGGTCGGAACGAGACTTTGAGGGCTTAAGCTCCGTCACGGTTGCGACCACACGCAGGGTGTCACCTGGTCGCACTGGTGCGGTCCAGCGGACCTGGTCCATTCCGGGAGAGGCCAGGTTGGCTTCATCAAGTAAGCGCAAACGAAAGAACAGACTGAAACTGACCGAGAGCGTGTGGAACCCACTGGCAATCAGCCCGCCAAAAATCGTCTTTTCGGCTGCTGTTACATCTGAGTGGAAAGGCTGCGGATCATATTGGAAAGAAAAGTCCAATATCTCGCCTTCTGAAATGGTCTTGCCCGGCGTCTCGAAAGACTGGCCCACCTCAAAGTCATCGAAATACATGGCCCCCATGGGCATACCCTCCCTGGCATTCGGTTGTGCTTTAGCGCCAGATTATCACAATCCGGCATTCAAATGCCGATTTATTGCTTGATCCGAAGGAAAGTCCCCCGACATAATCCCTCACCCCCCATTTTTTTGAAAGCTTACCTATCATGACCTTCGACCCAACCCGCGACGACCTCTCCATCGGCATTATTGGCGCTGGCGCTATGGGCCGAGGCATTGCTCAAGTTTCGGCCACAGGCGGCATGACAGTGAAACTGTTCGATGCCAACATCCAGGCCGCCGAAGAAGCCTGCGAGTTCGTTGGCAAAATGATCCATCGCCTCGCCGAAAAGGGAAAGCTCGAAGATCACGAAGCCGAGGCCGCCAGCGCCCGCATCGAAATGGTCAGCGCCTTAGACGCACTTGCCGATTGCGATTTGGTTGTCGAAGCCATTGTCGAAAATCTTGATATCAAAAAGTCGGTCTTTAAAGATCTCGAAGCCGTCGTTAAAGACACCTGTATCTTGGCCAGCAATACCTCATCGCTGTCTGTTACCGCCATTGCTGCAGCTTGCGAAAAACCAGAGCGGGTTGCCGGTCTGCACTTCTTTAATCCAGTCCCTTTAATGAAACTGGTTGAAGTCATTGGCGGGGTGATGACCGAGCATTGGGTTTTGGATGCGTTGGTTTCCATTGGCGAACGCATGGGCCGGGTGCCGGTTGTCGCATCAGACACACCAGGCTTTATCGTCAATCATGCCGGGCGCGGCTACGGCACGGAAGCCTTGCAAGTGGTCAAAGAAAACGTCGCCGATATAGCTGATATCGACCGCATCATGACCCAGGCCGCCGGTTTCCGTATGGGCCCGTTTCAACTTCTGGACTTAACCGCCCTGGACGTTTCCCACCCGGTCATGGAAAGTCTTTATCATCAATATTATCAAGAACCTCGCTTCCGCCCCTCCCCCTTGACCAAAACCCGCATGGACGCGGGCCTTTATGGCAAAAAGGTCGGGCGCGGTTTCTACACCTATGAAGACGGTCAGGCCCAAATGCCGCCCGATCACCCAACGCCTGATTTGCGCCCCGCCTCTGTCTGGATCAGCCCCACCGATCCGGAAGCCCGCGACTCCCTTGCAGCCATTGCGAAAGCCGCTGGCGTTAAGGTCGAAGCAGGACCAACGCCAAGCAAATCAGCCCTTTGCCTCATCGCTCCCTTGGGCCAGGACGTCACCTCATTTTGCGTTGAGCATGGTCTCGATCCGGCCCGCACGGTTGCTATCGACATGCTTTTTGGTCTCACGGGACGACGCACTATCATGACCTCGCCTCTAACGCCAAAAGAAGTAGCCGAACAGGCGCATGGCTTGATGGGGGCCGATGAAACGCCGGTTAGCGTCATCGCCGACTCGACCGGTTTTGTCGCCCAACGAATCATTGCCAACGTAATCAATGTTGCTGCTGATATGGCCCAGCAGAAAATTGCTTCACCCGCCGATATTGATAAGGCCGTCAAACTGGGTCTCGGCTACCCCATCGGCCCGCTGACCTGGGGCGATGACTTGGGGGCCAAAAAGATTTTAACGATCCTTACTAATATGCAGACTCTTTCCGGCGACCCACGCTATCGGCCAAGCCCCTGGTTGCGCAGGCGTGCACAGTTGGGCGTTTCGCTTCTGAGTGAAGGCTGAATTTGATTTTTCTGGGAACGAACTGTCCGGGATCGACCCAACTGGGGGGAGGTCTGGGGGGACAGGAAGGCGAGCCGATCCCGGATACAGTTCTTTAGCGAGTTTGCGGAAAAGGGGGGGGATTCTCCGCTACGGCGTTTGTTTGCGCCGTCTTGATGTATTGAATGTAGCGCGGCCTTCGATCACCGTCTAATGAACTGAACGTCAGAGAAACACACGTTTTAATGACGAAAACGTGATCGACTCAGCAAAATAAAAGTTCGGAAAATTCATACTCGGAACAGGCAAAAAAGTCTTTTTGTTCTTAGCTTTATATGGAAACATAGGCTTCTGAATTATATATTGAGGGTGTAATGCGAAAATCACGGCACTTTCAAGCCGTTTAGCATGACCAATCAAGGGTTAAATAAGGGACCAATAAAGTGGCCGAAAACAAAACCTATCGCCTAATTACCCGTCCAGATTTCGACGGCATTGTTGCTGCCGTACTGCTGCGTGAGATGGGACTAGTCGATCTAAAAGATGTGATTTTTGCTCAGCCGAACGAGATGCAAACAGGAAAAATCCCTGTCACGGAAAACGACATCACGACGAACCTTCCTTATGTGGAAGGCGTTCATCTCTGTTTCGACCACCACGCAAGCGAGCTGACCCGAGTTGGCAAGCATGACAATCTGATCATCGCCCCAGACGCTCCTTCGGCAGCTCATGTAGTCTATCAGTATTACGGTGGGAAAAAGAAGTTCCCCAACATCTCCGATGAAATGCTGGCCGCCGTCGATAAAGCCGACATGGCTGACTATACGGAAGAAGACATTTTAGCCCCTTCTGGCTGGACCCTCTTGAACTTCCTCATCGACCCGCGCACAGGCTTTGACCGCGTGACGACAATGACAGTCGAACAAGATGACTTCATGCGCGACCTGATCGTCTATTGCCAGAATCCCAACATCGAAGAAATTCTTGAGATGGAAGAAGTTCGGGAGCGCCTGGAAGTCTACATTGCCAACCATGAGTTTGCCGAGCGTCAGGTAACCCGCTGCTCCGAGCAGCATGGCAACTTGGTTGTGACCGACCTGCGTAACGAAGATGAGTTTATTCCGTGCAACCGCTTCTTGGCTTATGGCCTCTATTCGGATGCCAATATCTCGCTGACAGTGCAAAACCTGCCTGATGGCACGGTTGAGTTCGCACTCGGAAAATCTATTATTAACCGCACATCGAGCACCAACGTAGGTGAGTTGATGCTGGAATACGGCGGCGGCGGTCACCGCGCTGCGGGTGCTTGCAGGATCAAACCTGACGAAGCCGACAAGGTTTTGAAAGAACTGATCGCTAAGGTCAAAGTAGACGGCTGAGGCTAAGAAACTAAATTGAACGCTAAATGCCCGGACCCGTTCCGGGCATTTGCTTTTTAGGACAACACTCATGACCGAGCCTTTCATCATCATTGGCGGCGGACCTGCTGGGCTTATGGCCGCGACGACCTTGATCGAGGCCGGACAGGCTGTCCATCTCTATGAGCGCATGCCTTCCGTTGGGCGCAAGTTCCTCATGGCAGGAAAAGGTGGGTTGAACCTGACGCACTCTGAAAAACGTGAACGCTTTGTCGAGCGTTATGGCAAAGAACAAGAACGGTTCAGCAATTACCTTAAAGACTTTGGCCCAGAAGAAATGGTCGCGCTGGCAAACAGGCTTGGCATTGAGACCTTTGTCGGCACCTCGGGTCGCGTCTTCCCTAAAGACTTTAAGGCAGCCCCCTTACTTCGCTCTTGGGTCCGCCATCTTCGCAAGCTCGGCGTCGTTTTTCATGTTCGCCATCGCTGGACAGGTTTTGATGATCTGGGGCAAGCAACCTTTGAGCATTTGGGAGAAACAATAACGGCAAAAGGTGCGGCGACTCTCTTGGCTTTCGGCGGCGCCAGTTGGCCCAAGTTCGGCTCTGATGGAAGCTGGGTTTCTATCCTTGAAAGCAAGGGGGTCAATATCGCCCCCTTAAGGCCGTCCAACTGTGGGTTCTTGGTGTCGTGGAGCGAGAGGCTCACCACCAAGCACGAAGGCGCACCGCTTAAAAACATTGCTCTATCATTTGGCGACCAACAAATCAAAGGTGAGATGGTTCTCAGCAGCTACGGCATTGAGGGTACGCCAGTCTACGCCCTAAGCGGCCCGATGCGAGACACGATAGAAGTCGAAGGCCAAGCGGTCCTCAACATCGACCTCAAGCCTGGCCTATCACTAGAACAAATCACCACCCGGCTTTCAAAGCCCCGCGGCAAGGCCTCGCTGACCAACTTTCTGCGCAAAGCTCTCAAGCTCACACCACCGGCAATCAGCCTCTTGATGGAAGCGACAACGCCAGAAGAACGGGCCGAGAAAGCAACGCTTGCAAAAGCAATAAAAGAGCTGCCTTTGACGCTAACAGGAACACGCCCCATTGAAGAGGCCATCTCATCGGCTGGAGGGATTCACTTCGATGCCTTGGACGATACTCTGATGATTAAGGCCCTCCCCAGCATTTTTGCTGCTGGGGAAATGCTCGATTGGGAAGCCCCGACCGGCGGCTACCTTTTGCAGGGCTGCTTTGCCACCGGCGTTCGGGCTGCCAAGGGGATGCTTGCCTCGACTAACCCTTAAAACTTAAAGCCTACAACCGCAATGTCATCACGACGCACTTCGGCGCCCTGATAGGAAATGACAGCTTCCATCAGTTTCAGCTTTTGCTCTTCCATAGGAACGTCTCGCATACTTAAGAGCAGCTCCTTAAAGCGATTCTTGCCAAACATCCTGCGTTTTTCACCCCCCACCTGATCAATGAGGCCGTCGCTTGTTAGGTAGTAGGTTTGATCGAAACTTACCGGAACCGTTTGTTCCTCATAGGTTTGGGTGTAGGCGATCCCACGGTAGCCCATGCCTTTCTTGGTCCCTTTGACGATGGACACCTCTTCATCAGAAGCCAGGAACAGATCGAATCGCGCGCCAACAAATGTCATGGTTGGTTCTTCCGGCACGAAATAGCAGGCACCAAGCTCAATGCCATCGTCGGAACTGCCGCCCTCAAAGTGCTGCCCAAGGGTTACCTGCATGAGCTGATGAATACGAGAGACCAAAGCCCCAACATTGCCACCCTCAACCTCAGCCATAGCCCTTTCGAGTGCACCAATAAAAATCAAGGTCATAAAGGCCCCAGGCACGCCATGCCCAGTGCAATCGCCCAGAATAATCAAGCAACCATTGCCCCAAGCGCCTTCCCAGTGAACATCTCCCCCAACAATATCGCGCGGTTCCCACAAAATAAAATGATCAGAAACGATAGCTGAGAGAAAATTGTCGTCAGGCAAAACTGAGCGCTGAATACGGCTGGCATAATCGATGCTCGATGAAATGACGTCAAAAGCATCTTTGAGCTTTTCTTCATATCGTTTGCGCTCGGAAATATCGAGCAGCCAGGCCAGAATTCCCCGAGTATCATCGATCTCGGTGCTGTAGTAAGTAACAAGGGCATCAAACGGTCCTTTAGCCCCATTCATTTTCAACTCGTAGTTTTCGACCTTTCCCTTCTCGGCAAGGCCTTGCAAAAGCACGTCACGGTCAGCTTCGTTGACATAAAGGTCAGGGGTAAAATCACCGCGGGAAATACCGGTCAGTTCGAAAGCAGGCTTGTTGGCGAAAATGACTTTTCCATCTGCAGCAAAGGCACAAGCGATAGGGCTGGTATCGAGGATATATTCGAGACGTTCCCGCTCTTTGCGTTGACGTTCCTCAGCTTCTTTGCGGGCCGATATATCTGTCAAAACAACAACAGCACCGCCACCTATAATGCTTTCTTTACGCAAGCTCAAAGTCCGGCCGTTGCGTTCAATTACCAACTATCTTTCAATGGAATCTTCGCTCGCTAAAGCCGCTTCTCGGCTGGAAATTAGCTCTTCCAAATTACCGTCACCGTAGTCACCCAGCTTTGCGTGGGCCTCAATCGTTGTACGCACAGCGCCGCCTAATGTAATCGCTTCATTGGGAAGGCCAACCAACTTAAGGTAACGGTCATTGAACATGGTAAAATTCAAATCGTCATCAAGCACGTAAATGCCATCAGACATGGTCTCCAACGCTGTGCGGAGAAGCCCTTCTTTTTCCATCACTACTTTTTCGGCACTTTCCAGATAATACTGGTAGAGCGCCATAGGGATCACCACGAGGCTAATGGTAGCGGCAATACTAATCCCCATGATGATATTCATCACCAAACTTGGATAAACAGGCGCAATACCTATCTCAAAGGAAACCTGGGTAATCACAAGCAAAACTGTACTGATAACCACCAAAGTTATTTTGGCGGCATAGTTGTTGGCCCGCGCAGATATCAAGGCCATGGCAGCTAGACCGATAAAGAGCAGGTGAATCCCTGAAGCTGTACTGAGAAAAGCCGTCGCCGAGGTAATGTTAGAAAAAGCCGCCGCAAATAATAGAAACTGCGAAGCACGGTTCCAGCCTAAAAGGTTGCATCCGATGACAGAAAGATATCCGGCCGTAAAGACCAGGTTGAGAAGAATGAGCGGATACAGGTTCTCCAGATCGAGAAAAAAATAGAAAGTGTCATAGTTCGCAAGAATGATAACACCGAGTGCTCCAGCGCTATTGAGGACGCGCACATGGCGTTTATCTTCAGGAGCGGCTTTTTCAACACCGGCATTGGCCACTTTGCTAGCAATTGATAGGAGCTTCATTTGCCCTCACTTTTTTATTGTTTAGTAGCTCACTCGATCGGCAGTTTAAACCAGAACCAACTGCCGACATCTTCCTGACTTTCTGCCCCGATTGTGCCGCCCATCATCTCAACGGTTTTTTTGCAAATTGCCAAGCCAAGTCCCGTTCCGTCTTGGCTGCGGGTGCGGCCAGATGGAACTTGAGAAAACTCACTGAATAGATCATCCAGGCGGTCTGCGGGGATGCCGAGGCCATCATCTTCAATAATGAAGAGGACTTGCTCCGCCCCCTCTTCTTGGCAGCTTGAAAGGAGAAGTTTTATTTCCCCTGACTCGGTAAACTTGACGGCATTTCCCAATAGGTTGAGCAAAATCTGCCGTAGCCGAAGAGGGTCCGTCTTGATGTATTTTGGTGCATTACCCAGCTCTATTGAAAGCTTATTGTCATTGCGCTCGGCCAAAGGTTTAACGGTCGAATGAATTTGATCAACCAGCTGCGAGAGACAGGTTTTCTCGAAACTCATCTCGACCTTACCAGCCTCAATTTTGGAGAGATCCAGGATATCGTTGATCACGGCCAATAGGTGTTGTCCTGACCCTAAAATCCGCCTCAACGGCTCTTCGTAATGCTCATCGTTGTCTTCGGCAGCATCTTCGTGAAGCATCTCAGAAAGCCCAATGATGGAGTTGAGCGGCGTGCGCAGCTCATGGCTCATTTTTGCAAGAAAATCACTCTTGGCCTGACTGGCCTGCTGAATTGATCTCTCGGCATTCACCTGGACGGTCACATCCTCATAGGTCGTGACAAAACCACCTGCCTCAAACGGCAAGCCAACAACTTCGATGACAGACCCATCAGGGCGTTCGCGGCGGAACCGATGTGGCTCAAATTTTTTGGCGAGCTCAATGCGTTCGCGCACCTGCTCTTCAACATCACCCTCACCATATTCACCGCGCTCAGCATTGAAACGGAAAAACTCGGCAAGATTGGTATGGGGCTTCATCAATTCATCGGGGAAGCCAAGCAACTCCTGAAAACGCTTATTGAGAACCAGCGCATCGAGGTTGCTATCAAACAGGGAAATTCCTTGAATCACATTGTCCAAAGTCGATTGCAATAGAAGGCTTTTGCTAGACAGCTCATCCCGCGCCATTTCAAGCTCTATGGTTCGCGCAGCAACCCTCTGGTCGAGCAATTCACGAGACATACGCAAAGCAATCTCGGTCGTCCGTGTTTCGGTGATATCGGTATAGGTAGTTACAAACCCACCAGTTGGCAGAGGGGTTCCGTCAACCTCAATGATCCGGCCTGAAAGAAGAGTGCGCTCAAATTTATGAGGCTCAAACTTCGCCGCTATCGCAACCCGTGATGCGACCTGCTCTTCTACATCGCCTTCGCCATATTCACCACGCTCGGCGTTGTAGCGGAACACATCACCAATGTGGGTGCCTTCTTTGGCAAACTCATCTGGTAATTCGAGAACGTCTATAGCCGCATCATTCCAGGCGACCAATTGAAGTTGGTCGTCAAAAATCGTAATCCCTTGGGGCAATTGATTGAGCCCTTGAGCGATTAGCGCAAATTGATCAGGCGCTTTTTTCTTCTTTGCCATTCTTTCTCGCCATTCCATCCCCATGGAACTGCACTCAGTTTCTCTGCGGTTTGTTTTATCCGTTTATTGAGTGCGTAGGACCTATTGTCACCCCGTCATACTTTTGAAACAATAGAAACCGTCAAGTTTTGTGTAAATTCATCAATATTTCCCATAGTCACTTTGCTGATATAAAGTATTTTCACTTCACCCACCCAACCTTGAAACTGGCGCTATGGGCTTGATTAAAAAAGATACTTGCTGGAAATGCGTTTTCTTCATGGCGGCAGTGGGCCTTGTTTCCATCAGCCTAATGGTTGCGTCCTACCAAGTGGATGCTCGCTCTGAAGCGCGGTTTCAGGTGGCTGGTGAAGTCCGTGATTCAGCTGGCGAGCCATTGACCGGTGTTCGCGCGGTGCTTTTCCTGCAAGACCCCAACTTACTGACCAAGACCATTTTGTTTCATCAGCTCGAAAACGCAGCTGGGATGAGCGATGGCTATGGCTTGTTCAAGGCCCGGGTGGTTAAGAAATATGGCTCCAAGCATTCTTGGCTGTTTGGCTTGGGCAAACCTATTGGGCATCCATTTAAAAATGCCTGGCTTTTATTGCGCAAAGAGAACTATGGGCAAATGGCTGTGAAGCTCAATTCAGAAAACTGGCAAGATGCGGGTAATGACTGGCAATCAATCAATGCCAAGCTCCCGGTGGTTACCCTTTCCCGTGGCCCCCTCCACCCGGAGTCTCAATAACTAAAACATCACCCTCCGCCATCTCAGTGCGGTCGGTGCTGCCCAATTCTTCACTTTTACCAGAAGCACGAACGACACTGTTGCGCCCCAACTGACCTGGCGCACCCCCTGCCATTCCATAGGGT
>Ga0070727_10005192_pt1 | contig 10752 bp, 11 predicted proteins | sample tdAd472_FD_66722 | JGI IMG/M metagenome (GOLD analysis project Ga0070727, IMG submission 66722) | Marine sediment microbial communities from the Atlantic coast under amendment with organic carbon and nitrate - tdAd47.2 | ecosystem: Environmental > Aquatic > Marine > Coastal > Sediment | place... | reverse complement strand
GCAGCTTGAAGACCATTTTCTCCTCCGCCGTGCGCACCTTCTCTTCGTCGATAGCGCGCCATTCGCCGAGCTTTTCGACAACCTCGCGCACCAGTACTTCGGGGGCGGATGCTCCGGCTGTGACACCGACAGTGCCTACGCCAGCCAGCCACTCGGGGTCGATTTCACTGGCGCGCTGGATCAGCTTGGCATCGGTGCCCAATCGTTCAGACACTTCGACCAGTCGCAGCGAATTGGATGAATTGGGCGCGCCGATCACCAGCACCAGATCGCAGCTGCCCGCAATCGCCTTGACCGCCGCCTGGCGGTTGGACGTGGCATAGCAAATGTCTTCGGCACGCGGCGCTACGACTTGCGGAAAGCGATCCTGCAGCGCGGCGATCACTTCGGCTGTGTCATCGACCGACAGCGTCGTCTGGGTGAGGAAGGACAAATCGTCATCCTGCGTGAACGGCAGCTTGGCCACATCTGCCACCGTTTCCACCAAGGTCATCTGGCCTTCGGGCACCTGGCCCATAGTGCCGATGACTTCGGGGTGGCCTTCGTGGCCGATAAAAATGATGTGCTGGCCTTTCTCGATCTGCCGTTCCGCCTGACGGTGGACCTTGCTCACCAGCGGACAGGTCGCGTCGAGATAGACCATCTTGCGCCGTTGCGCCTCCGCCGGGACGGCTTTGGGCACGCCATGGGCGCTGAACACGACCGGCGCATCGTCCGGCACTTCGTCCAGCTCTTCGACGAAAATCGCGCCCTTTTCGCGAAGGCCATCGACCACGAAACGATTGTGCACGATTTCATGGCGGACATAGACCGGCGCACCAAAGCGTTCGATCGATTTCTCGACGATCTCGATGGCGCGATCCACCCCGGCGCAAAAGCCGCGCGGCGCTGCGATAAGCACCTTCAAAGTCAATTTATCCTCGCTGGCGGAGGTCTTGGCGGGATTTTCCTGAAAGGGGGCGTTCATAGTCGTGTCTCTAGCGGTTGTCGGGCTCTCGTGAAAGAGCTAGGGGCCTGTTCCTTGGAATGGGCTCAATGTCGCCCCGTTCTCCCCAGTATCAAGGACGCATATGCAGTTTCGATCCGCCCTCATCGCTCTTGCCGCCCCCGTCACCCTGCTTGCCGGGTGTTCTTCGGATGGCGATATCGTTGTCGACCAAGGCGTGGGTATCACCGCGCTGCGCTCGGTTTGTCCGGCAGTCGGCGTGCCCGATTACACCGGCGACGTGACTTTGTTCACACCAGCCAGCGCGCGCACTGCCGATGCGCTGGATGTGACCGCCGCGATCACCAATGTGCGCAGCAATTGCAATGATACCGGTGCGCAGGTCTACACCAGCGCTACGTTCGATGTGGTGGCGATGCGTCGCGACGTGCGCGGCGCGCGGACGGTGGAACTGCCCTATTTCTCGACCGTGATGCGCGGTGGCACTTCGGTTGTCGCCAAGCGGATCGGAACCGTCACGCTGAACTTCGCCGATGGGCAGGAGCGCGCGCAGGCCAGCGGCACCGCCGGGGCCTATGTCGATCGTGCAGCTGCAACGCTGCCCGAAGATGTTCGCGAACGCATCACCCGCCGCCGCCGTGCAGGTGACCAGTCGGCTGCAATCGATCCGCTGTCCGAACCCGATGTGCGTGCCGCCGTGGCCCGCGCCACTTTCGAGCTGCTGATCGGCTTCCAGCTGGACGAAGATCAGCTCGCCTACAACGCCACGCGCTAAGGCGCTTTGCGCCCTGCGTGAAACAGGCTAACGGCGCAGGCCATGTCTGAATCTACACCGTCTGTATCACAAACACTCTACGCCGGTTTTGCGGCCCGGATCGATGCCGTTCTCGCCGCGCTCGAGGCGGAAGGCGATTTGCCGCCGGAAACCAATCGCGCCAATGTCAGTGTCGAGCCGCCGCGCGATCCTTCGCATGGCGACCTCGCCACCAATGCCGCCATGGTGCTGGCCAAGGCTGCCAGGACCAATCCGCGAGCGCTGGCCGAGACAATTGTCGAGCATTTGACGCGCGATCCGCTGATCGAAAGCGCCGAGATTGCCGGGCCGGGTTTCATCAATCTGCGTCTTGCCCGCCAGAACTGGATCGAGGAACTCGCCGCTATTGCCGAGTTGGGCGATGATTACGGCAAGTCGTCCATCGGTGCAGGCAGACGGGTGAATGTCGAATACGTCTCCGCCAATCCGACCGGCCCGATGCATATGGGCCATTGTCGCGGCGCGGTGGTGGGCGATGCGCTGGCCTCCCTGCTCGAATTTGCCGGACACGAAGTCACGCGCGAATATTACGTCAATGATGCGGGCGGACAGGTCGATACGCTCGCCCGCTCGGCGCATTTGCGTTACCGCGAGGCGCTCGGCGAGGATATTGGCGACATTCCCGAAGGCCTCTATCCCGGCACCTATCTGGTGCCCGTTGGCGAAGCGGCGGCAGAAGAGTTTGGCGACCGTTTCCACAGCGAGCCGGAGGAAGAATGGCTCCCGCTGTTCCGCGCCTTTGCGGTCGAGCGGATGATGGACCTGATCAAATCCGATCTTGCACTGCTCGATATCCGGCATGACATTTTCTCGTCCGAGGCAGCCTTGCAGGCGGCGAAGAAGCCTGAGATTGCCGAAGCATGGCTGAGACAACATGACCTCGTCTATGACGGCGTGCTCGAAGCGCCCAAGGGCAAGGCACCGCCAGAGGATTGGGAGCCGGTCGAGCTGCCGCTGTTCCGCAGCACCAAATTCGGCGACGATCAGGATCGCCCGATCAGGAAGTCGGATGGCAAGTGGACCTATTTCGGGGCCGATCTCGCCTACCACATGCAAAAGGCCGACAATGCCGATGCGCTGATCGATATCTGGGGTGCAGACCATGCCGGCACGGTCAAGCGGATCAAGGCTGCGGTTGCTGCGCTTTCCGAAGGAGAAGGCAAACCGATCCCCTTCGATGTAAAGCTGGTGCAAATGGTGCAATTGCTGCGCGGCGGTGAACCGGTGAAAATGTCCAAGCGCTCGGGCAATTTCGTGCGCCTTGCCGACATGGTGGACGAAGTGGGCAAGGATGTGGTGCGCTTCTCCATGCTCACCCGCAAACCCGAAGCGCAGATGGATTTCGATTTCACCAAGGTGGTGGAGCAGTCCAAGGATAATCCGGTTTTCTACGTGCAATATGCCCATGCCCGGATCAGTTCGATCCTGCGCAAGGCGGCGGAACAGGGCATCAAGCCCTCCGCCGATGCGCTCGACCAGCTCGGCGAGCACGATCTGGCAGTGATCAAGCAGGCCGCGCAATTCCCGCGCGAAGTCGAAGCTGCGGCGCGCGCGCGCGAACCGCACCGGATCGCGTTCTACCTGTATGACCTTGCAGCGGCCTTCCACGCCCTGTGGAACATGGGCAATGATGACCCGGAAAAACGCTTCATCGTGGCACAAAACCCCGCTCTGTCGGAGGCGAGGCTTTTTCTCGCCTCTCAAATCGGGCAGGTTGTCCGTAACGGTCTGGCGCTGTTGGGCGTCGAGGCGGTCGAGGAGTTGTGAGTGATGGCCTATCCGGGCGACGGGGATAACGACCTGGAAGCAATCGACGGCGAGAAAGAGCAGGAACTCTGGGCTGAGGAAGCACAGCTGTCTCTCGCCGATGGGCAAGATGAGCTGCCGTGGCTCGAATCCGAGGATTACGAGGAAGAAACCGGCTTTGACTGGCGGCTGATCGTCTATGCCGTGCTGGGCCTTGTGGTTGTTGGCGCCATACTTGCGGCAGGCTGGTGGTTGACCCGAGAAAACGGCGAAACCGCGCTTGCCCCCACAGGGAGCACGATTGCTGCACCCGAGGGTCCCTACAAGCAGCGCCCCGACGATCCCGGCGGCGCTCAGGTTGCCGGGACAGGCGATCAGGCATTCGGAGTCGCGCAAGGCGAAACTACGCGCGGTCGGATTGCCGATGGCGAACCCGACAGCAGCGAGGCACGTCCGTCGGTCGATCTCGACCAGAACGCATCCTCGAACCGGGATGCCAGCGCGGTCTATGTCCAGATCGGCGCCTATAGCAGCCACGCTGATGCCGAGCAGGGTTGGAGCCAGCAATCGAGCCGTTACGGTGCGCTTTCGGGCCTGCGCCACCGGGTGAGGGAAGCCGATGTGAATGGTGCGACCGTCTATCGCCTGCAGGCCATCGCAGCCGACCGCGCCAGCGCCGATGCCACTTGCCGCGCGATCCGTGATTCGGGCGGCGATTGCTACATCCGCTGAGTTAACCAATTCTGTGGCTGTTTTCCCCGATGCGCTGGGGCAAATTGCTTGCAGGATTGGTGGTTTTCAGGCGTAAATGCCCCGCATGACGCCCGCAATCTTCGGCCTGTCCGGTCATTCGCTGACCGATGACGAACGCGCCTTCTTCAAAGAGGCCGATCCGGCGGGCTACATCCTGTTTGCGCGCAATTGTGAAACCCGCGATCAGCTGCGCGCGCTGACCGACGATTTGCGCAGCATCCACGGGCGCGAGAAACTGCTAATCAGCATTGATCAGGAAGGCGGGCGCGTGGTGCGGATGAAGCCGCCCGAATGGGACAACTATCCTCCGCAAGGTGCCTTCGCCAAGCTGTATGACATTGCTCCTGCCAGCGCCATCGAGGCGGCACGTGCCAATGCGCAATTGCTGGCATTCGACCTCGCCGAGGTTGGCATCACGGTGGATTACCTGCCGTTGCTCGATGTGGCGGTAGAAGGCGTGCATGACGTTATCGGCGACCGTGCCTTGGGGCATGAGCCGATGCAGGTCGCCGCACTCGGCCGCGCCGTGCTCGACGGGCTGGCGCGCGGCGGCGTGGCGGGTTGTATCAAGCATATGCCGGGCCATGGTCGCACCCAGGTGGACAGTCACAAGGACTTGCCAGTCGTAACCGCTTCTGCCGAAGAGCTGGAAGTGGATATCGCGCCCTTTGCCAGGCTTCATGAGGCAGCCATCGGTATGAGCGCGCATATCCGCTACACCGCGTGGGATGCAGCAAATCCCGCGACGCTCTCCGAAGCCGTAATCGAAACAATCATCCGCCACCGGATTGGCTTTGACGGGCTGTTGCTGACCGACGATATCGACATGGAAGCGCTTGACGGAACTGTGCCAGAACGCTCTGCCCGCGCCATCGCAGCGGGCTGCGATGTGGTGCTCAATTGCTGGGGCAAGCTCGCCGATATGACGGGCATTGTGGCGGCACTGCCGACGATATCTGAAAAGGGTGCAAAGCGGCTTGAGCGCGCGCTGGAGCATGCCGGCGCGGCAAATGATGCGACGACTCGCGAAGAATTGCTCGCCACTCGCGACAGCCTTCTGGCGCTTGTGAAGGCCGCAGCATGAGCATGGAAGAACTCCCCATGGCCGATGCTGTGCCGTCCGAAACCGATGAGTGGGAAGGCATTGGCGCTCCCGCCGCTACGGACGATAACGCGCTCTATCTCGAACTCGACGGGTGGGAAGGACCGCTCGACCTGCTGCTGGATCTGGCGCGGCGACAAAAGGTCGATCTGAAATCGATCTCGATCCTTGCACTGGTCGATCAATATATCGATTATATCGAGCGGGCCGAGGCGCTCAGGCTGGAGATTGCCGCCGATTACCTGGTGATGGCGGCGTGGCTCGCTTTTCTCAAATCCGCCCTGCTGCTGCCCAAGGAAGAGCAGGAAGACCCGAGCCCTGAAGAACTCGCGCTCAAGCTGCAATTGCGGCTGCAACGCCTTGGTGCGATGCGCGAGGCGGGAGCGCGGCTGATGGGGCGTGACCGGCTGGGGCGCGATGTGTTTGCGCGCGGCGCGCCCGAAGGCCTGAGAGTGTTGCGCAAGAACAATTGGCAATGCGACTGGTATCAGCTTGTCTACGCCTATGGTCAGGTCAGGCTGCGCGCGGAGCCGGTGGTGCACATGGTGGCAGATCGCCCCGTGATGACGCTCGATTCTGCGCTTGATCGGGTGTCCGCTATCCTCGGGGTCAATGTCGACTGGATGGAAATCCGCGCCTTCCTCCCCGCCAATGTCGAGCCGCGGCTGAGGCGATCCGCGCTCGCCTCAAGTTTCGTCGCCGCGCTCGAACTGGCGCGCATGGGCAGAGCGGAAATGCGGCAGGATGAAGTCTACGGTCCGCTCCACCTGCGAAGGATTTCAGCATGAGCCAGCCGTCCGATCTCGTCCGCGCGGTCGAGGCGTGCCTGTTTGCTGCGGAAGAGCCGCTGACGCATCGGCAGATCGGCGCGCATCTGGGTGATGCCGATGTGCGCGAGGCTCTGGCTGAATTGCAAGCGACCTACGAAGGGCGCGGAATTGTGCTGGTGGAACGCGGCAAGCACTGGCAATTCCAGACCGCGCCCGATTTGGCGCATTTGCTGCGGCGCGAGAAGGAACAGTTGCGCCGCCTGTCGCGCGCCGCGACCGAAGTGCTGGCGATCATCGCCTATCATGAACCCGTCAGCCGCGCCGAGATCGAAGCCATTCGCGGGGTGCAGACCAGCGGCGGAACGCTCGATGTGCTGATGGAAGCGGGCTGGGTGCGCGCGGCAGGTCGCCGAGAGGTGCCTGGGCGTCCGGTCATCTATGCCACGACCAGCGATTTCCTCAGCCATTTCGGACTCGAAACGCGCAAGGATTTGCCGGGGCTCGATGAATTGAAGGCGGCAGGCCTGCTCGATCCGGTCGACGATGCCTACGAGGATATGGTGGCGGAGAAAGAGGAGCAGCTCGCCGCTGCGGCCGCCGAGGAAGCGGCTGATGCTGAAGCCGCTGCCGAAATGCGCCCCGAAGACAGCGAAGAAGACCGCGCAGACGGTGATTCTGACACGGATCATGCAGGAATGCTGGAAAACCGCGATCAGAGTGCCTAGATTGGCAATGCGTACTTAACACAAGGAAAGTTCCATGGGTGTCAGCGTCTGGCAAATCCTGATTGTCGCCGTCGTCGTGCTCGTCCTGTTTGGACGTGGCCGGATTTCGGAAATGATGGGCGATTTCGGCAAGGGTATCAGCAGCTTCAAAAAGGGCATGACCGAGGACGAAAGCGCCTCTTCCGAAGCGAGCCCGCAAATCGAGGCGCCCGCTCCAGCCGCGGCACCTGCGCCTTCCGAAACCACCGAAGCGAGCGAATCCACGACCGACAAGTCCGCCTCCTAACTCTCCAGCAAGAGCGCCGCAGCCATGTTCGATATCGGCGCAACCGAATTGTTGCTTCTGATTGTGGTGACGATCCTGGTGATCGGCCCCAAGGACATGCCGCTTGCCCTGCGCACATTGGGCCGCTGGGTCGGCAAGATGCGCAAGATGTCCGCTCAATTCCGTTCCGGTTTCGACAGCATCGTGCGCGAGGCTGAACTGGAGGACATGGAGAAGAAGTGGAAAGCGCAAAACGAAAAGATCATGCGCGAACATCCTGAGGGCGTTCCGGCGGAAATGGAGCCGACCGGAGCCTTTCCCTCCGACATACCACCCGAAAAGGCAGCCGAATTGCGCCGCATTGCGGAGCAGGAGCGCGAGCAGGCGATCATTGCCGCGAAAGAAGCCGCGGCCGCCGAAGCTGGCGATCCATCTGCCCCGTCTGCCGAAAGCCGCGCCGAAGACGGGCCTGCACCAGACCGGGACGATCCAGCCCCCGAGCCCCCTTCAGAACAGTCGAAGGAGAGCTAGGCAATGGCGCTCAAGCTCAAGGATCTGGACGATTCGCAGGCACCGCTGCTCGATCATCTGATCGAACTGCGCCGCAGGCTCGTGCGCGCTGTCGCCGCGCTGGCCGTGGCCTTTGGCGTGTGCTTCTATTTCGCCGACCAGATCTTCGGCTTTCTCGTCCTCCCGCTGACCGCCGCCTTTCCCGAAGGGCAGGGCCAGTTGATCTACACCCGGCTTTACGAAGCCTTTTTCGTCGAGATCAAAGTCGCGCTGTTCGCGGCGCTGTTTGTCGCCTTCCCGATCATTGCCAACCAGCTCTGGGCGTTTGTCGCACCGGGGCTCTATGCCCGCGAGAAGAAAGCCTTCCTGCCGTTTCTCATCGCGACCCCGGTATTGTTCACGCTCGGCGGCGCGCTGGCCTATTTCGTGGTGATGCCGCTCGCCTTCACCTGGTTCCTCGGCTTTCAGGGGGAATCGGGCGGCCTTGAATCGCAAGCGCTTCCGGCGATGGGCGACTATCTCGATCTGGTGATGCGTTTCATCCTCGCGTTCGGGGTGAGCTTCCTGTTGCCCGTGCTGTTAATGTTGCTCAACCGCGCCGGGATTGTTTCGCGCGCGCAGTTGGTGGCAGCGCGCAAATATGTGATCGTCGCGGTATTTGCGGTGGCAGCGATTATCACGCCGCCCGATCCTGTAACGCAGATCATGCTCGCCGCGCCGTTGATCCTGCTGTTCGAAGGCTCGCTGGTGCTGATGCGTTTCAGTGAGAAGCGGGACAGGAAAGAAAAAGACACGAACGACGAGGCCGAGGCCGCTCCTGAAACGCCAGCCGTTACCAAGAAAGCGGAAGACCCGGCTGAGTAGTCGAGGTGGCGACGTGAGCGCTCGGCCAATCTCCCACACGCCGAAACAGCACAAAAAAACGGGGCCACTCAGGACCCCGCTTTCAAATTCTATGCCTGATCAGCTTACGGGCTGGTCGGCAGGGCTTCATCATCACCGCCAGAAGCGATGATGATGCCCGCGATGATCGCTGCAGCGGCGAGAAGCGCGAGGATAATTCCGCCTCCACCTTCAAGTTCTTCAGCCTGCGTTTCCACCGGAGCGGGTAGGCGATCAATGGATGCTTCCTGCGCGAGCACAGGTGTAGCGGAAAGGGCCAGAGCGGCGGCAGAAGTGGTCAACAGTTTGGCGATCATGGGATCCTTATCCTCTAATTTCGTCGTCTAAAGAACGTTCTTAGCGCGCGATTGTCAATATGGCGAGATAAAATTCACCATCGGCATACCTCTTTTATTCGCTGTGAGGCCTGTCGATCAACGGGTCTTCCATTTCCGCATCGAAAACGCGCTGTCCGGCAATCCATGTTTCGAGAACCTGAATGGCACGAATCTGCTCCGGGCTGGCCAACAGCGGGTCGGCGGACAGGAACACGAAATCGGCCCGTTCCCCCGGGGCGAGGCGTCCGAAGCGCCCTTCGGCAAAGCCGGCATAGGCAGCGTTGGCGGTGTAGGCGGCCAGCGCCTGTTCGCGGCTGATTGTCTCTTCGGGTCGCCACCCGCCAAACGGTTCTCCCGCTCCATCCGTGCGGCTGATCGCAACGGCCAGTCCTGCCAGCGGATCGACCGGTTCGACCGGGGCATCGGTGCCGAAGGCGAGCGTGCCGCCCTGTGCCAGGATAGTGCGCCAGGCATAGGCCCCGTCGAGCCGTTCTTCACCCAGCCGCGCTTCGGCCATCAGTCGGTCGCTGGTCTGGTGGACGGGCTGCATCGACGCGATGATACCGTGCTGGCCGAACCGGGCGATGTCTGCCGGATCAACGATCTGCGCATGTTCGATACGCCAGCGCCGGTCTCCGGTATAGTCTGCGGACAATTCCTCGATGGCATGGAGCACGTCGGCATTGGCAGCATCGCCAATCGCGTGGACGGCAGTCTGAAAATTGTCGAGCGCGGCGCGGCTCATCAGATTGCGCAATTGCGTGCCACTGGTCAGCGGCAGGCCGCGATTACCCGGATCATCGGCATAGGGCTGTTTGAGCAAGGCTCCGCGCGATCCCAGCGCGCCATCGAGATAGAGCTTCACGCCGTTCAGCCGCAGCCGGTCATCATACAGCCATTGCGTTGGCCCCGGTCCACCTATGAGCAACATGGAATTGATCGAATTGGCATAGGCCATCACGCGAATCTGCAACCAGCCGGCATCGCCCGCGCGGCGGATGGTCATCCAGTCGTCTACTGTCGTGCCCATATCGGCCATAGCGGTGATACCGTGGCGCAGCAGCAGGTTCTGCGCATTGTAAAGCGCCAGATCGCGGTCTTCGGGCAGCGGCGGCGGGATTTGTCCGGCGACCATGGGCATGGCCGAATCGACCAGCACTCCCGACGGCGCGCCGCTTGCAAGTCGCTCGATCCGTCCGCCGACCGGGTCCTGGCTGCGCGCGGTGACGCCGCCTGCCTCCAGCGCCATCGTGTTGCCCCAGCCGGCATGTCCGTCCACGCGCGCGAGCCAGACAGGCCGGTCGGACACGACTTCATCGAGTTCGGCAGCGGTCGGGAAGCGGCCCAGACCCCAGATTTCCTGATTCCAGCCGCGCCCGATGATCCACGGGCGATCGGGATAGGCGGCGGCATAGGCGGCAATTCGGCTGAGCGCTTCGTCCAGTGACTGCGTGCCCGACAAATCGAGCACCAGCGTGCCCAGGCCGAGCCCCATCAGATGCGCATGGCCATCGATAAAGCCGGGCACCATGACCCGGCCTTCGCCATCGACACGGTAATCGATCTCGCGCGTGGGCCGGTCGCCAAAGTCGAGCAATTCGGTGATGCGCCCGTCCTCATCCACCACCATGCCGGCGAAGCGATCGACCGAGCCATCACGATTGACCGAAATGCCATCGACATTGTCGATCCATGTATCGGCGAGCACGGATGAGGGCAGTACCAGCAGCGCGAGGGCGGCTAGTATCTTCCCCGTTCCGGGGAGGATTGCTTCTACTTCCATCATTTGACCTCCGGAAGGTGGCGGATAAGGGCGCTGGTGTCCTGTCGGGCGCCGCCCGCAGCCTGCACCTGCGCATAGAATTGATCGACCAGGGCGGCGACGGGCAGCGAGATACCCT
>Ga0070727_10005191_pt1 | contig 10753 bp, 7 predicted proteins | sample tdAd472_FD_66722 | JGI IMG/M metagenome (GOLD analysis project Ga0070727, IMG submission 66722) | Marine sediment microbial communities from the Atlantic coast under amendment with organic carbon and nitrate - tdAd47.2 | ecosystem: Environmental > Aquatic > Marine > Coastal > Sediment | place... | reverse complement strand
AACCTCGATCAAGGTTGGGGCAATGCTTGAAGTACCTTCGCTGCTCTACCAATTGCCGCAATTGACGCAGCGTGTTGATTTTCTCTCGGTTGGTTCTAATGACTTGCTCCAGTTCATGTTTGCCTCAGACCGTGGCAACCCACGCTTAAATAATCGCTATGACTCTCTGTCGGCTCCGGTCCTCACCGCACTTCGCCAAGTGGTATTAGAATGTGATCGGGCCGATGTGGATTTGAGTATTTGTGGCGAGATGGCAGGCAGGCCCCTTGAGGCTATGGCACTGATTGGTCTTGGTTTTAAAAACATTTCCATGTCGCCCCCATCCATCGGCCCGGTGAAAGCAATGATCCGAAGCGTGCGCTACGAAGAACTCAATCAGTTTGTTGAGACGCAATTGGCGCACTCTGGAAGAAGTCTACGCGAAAAGCTGCGGGCCTTTGCAATCGATCATGGTGCCGTGATCTAGTCCCTTGAGGATGATCTGCTATTCCGCCTTGAAAAATCTTAGTTTTTAGGGACAATGGTGTGTGGTTTGGGGACGGTAGAATATTTGGGGTTAGGTTTCCAAAAACCATGCAAACAAGTAAGCACTCAACCGCTATGGTGTCGTTTAAGCGGATGAGTCAGGGGAGCAGGCCGAGACGTGATCAATATAAAGCAGCAGGATTCCAAGGAAAATAAGACGCAGCAGCCCACACAAGGTGTTGGCGCGCTACTTCGTGCATCCCGCTCTAGACTCGGAGAGGACCTTCGCTCCGTTGCCCAAAACCTGCGCATTCGTCATGTTTATCTTGAAGCCATTGAAGAAAGCCGCTTCGCCAATTTGCCCGGCACGACCTATGCGGTCGGATTCGTCCGAGCTTATTCCGAATATCTTGGTCTCGATGGCCATGAGGTGGTGCGTCGGTTCAAAGAAGAATACAGCGAAGTTGAAAAACGCCCTGATCTAATTTTCCCCGTTCCAGTGCCAGAGCGCAGCTTGCCCACCGGTGCGATTTTGTTGGTCAGCGCTGTTCTCGCTCTCGCGGCTTATGGCGGCTGGTATGTGCTGTCTAGCGACACCGATCAAGCCGAGCAGGTTCCTTCACTGCCCCAACGCTTGCAGAGCTTGTTGCCTGGACAAGACAAAGCTGAAGAGGCAAAGCCGGCGGAAGCGGAGAAGGTTGTTGAAGTTGCCAAGGAAGCGGCACCAGCCGCGACCGAGAACGCTGAAAAAGCTGCTGAAAAAGTAGAAGAAAAAGTTGAAGTGGCGGTTGAGGAAGCAGTTGAGGAAGTCAAAGAAGAAGTGGCTGAAACCGCTGAAAAGGCAAAAGAGGCCGTAGCCGAAAAAACCGAACCAGTAGCCGAAAAAGTTGAAGAGAAGGTCGAGGACACTAAAACGGAAATCGTCGCGGCGGCCGAGGAAGTTAGTGAGCCCGTTGTTGCGAAGAAACCGGAACCGGTCAACGAGCCACAAGCGGAAACCCCGACAGTAGAGAAAACTGAGCCCGAAAAAACTGAGCCGACACCAGATGCAAACCTGCCAGAAGAAGCGTCTGAGCCAGCCAGCAGTGAACCGGCTGAAGAAAAAGCTGACGAAACCGCCAGTGCAACTGAAGAAAATGCACAGGGCGAAGCTGAAGAGGCGTCTTCTCCGGTGGTCAATGATGGACCGAGCCGTATTGAGCTTCGGGCTAGTGAGGAAAGCTGGATTCAGGTGCGCGACGAAATTGCCAACACCATGCTGGTGACCCGGCTATTGCGACCAGGTGACTCCTATAAGGTGCCGAACCGCAAGGGTCTAAGTCTGATGACAGGCAATGCTGGGGTGCTTGAGGTCGTGGTTGATGGCAACAGCACACCTTCTCTCGGTGCCATAGGAACGGTATTGCGTCGGGTTCTCCTTGATGCAGACAAACTCGTTGCTGGCACGGCGATTAGCGAGTAGCGAGGCCCCGGGTTTGGGGCGACTTAGATTTTTCACTTCCAATTCAGGTGAGACGCCCCGATTTCATAAGTCGGGGCGCATTTCGTTGGAAAGAGATACTGGGCAATGACATGGGTGAATTAGACGGCCCTCTGGAGGGAAATCGTTGCTTCTGCAAAGGGCGCTTTTAGGCTATAAACCGCCCGCTACTATGTATGAAGAGGAATTGAGCAAGGCATGAGCCTTCGTCCCTATCGAGATATCAAGCGGCGTGAGAGCCGGACAGTCAATGTTGGCGACGTAGAAGTCGGTGGAACTTCTGTGATTTCGGTCCAGTCCATGACCAACACACCAACGTCGGATGCCGCCGCTACCATTGGTCAAATTCGCCGTCTTGAAGAGGCGGGGGCCGACATCGTGCGTGTCTCCTGCCCCGATGAAGAATCAACATTTGCCTTAAAGGAAATCGTGCGGACCGTAGAGGTGCCGATCATTGCCGATATCCATTTCCATTATAAGCGCGCTATTGAAGCAGCTGTTGCCGGGGCTGCCTGTTTGCGGATCAATCCGGGCAACATTGGTTCAGATGAAAAAGTGCGCGAGGTTATCAAGGCAGCCAAAGATCACAATTGCTCCATTCGTATTGGGGTCAATGCGGGCAGTTTGGAAAAGAACCTGCTTGATAAATATGGAGAGCCCTGCCCAGAAGCGATGGTCGAGAGCGCGCTCCACCACGCCAAAATTCTAGAAGATAACGACTTCTTCAACTTCAAAATCAGTGCCAAAGCGTCTGATGTTTTCTTAACCATCGCTGCCTATCGCGGCATTGCCAAGGCTTGCGACTATCCGCTTCACCTGGGCATCACCGAAGCAGGCGGCTTGCGCAGCGGTACGGTGGCTTCGGCGGCAGGCTTGGGTGTTTTGCTGATGGAAGGCATCGGAGATACGCTTCGGGTTTCGCTTTCTGCTGATCCAGTAGAAGAAATTAAAGTCGGCTTTGATCTCTTAAAAGCGCTCGATTTGCGCCATAGGGGCGTGCGCCTCGTCTCTTGCCCCTCTTGTGCGCGGCAAGGTTTTGATGTGGTGAAGACCGTGGCGACGCTGGAAGAGCGTTTGGGCCATATTACAACACCCATGACGCTTTCGATCATTGGCTGCGTGGTCAATGGCCCAGGCGAAGCGCGCGAAAGCGATGTGGGTCTGACTGGTGGCGGCAGCGGCAGCCATAAGGTATACATTTCAGGCATCGCCGATCATAACGTGGACGATCAAGCGATGGTCGATCATATCGTTGCCCAGGTTGAAGAGAAAGCTGTCGAAATTCAGGCGGAAATCAATGCTTCCAACCCGGAAGCGGCGGAATAAAGAATAGAGAAGAACGGAAGACCTATGTCATCTTTGCAGCCGGTGCGCGGCACCTACGATATTTTGCCCGAAGATATGCCGAGGCACCGCTTCGTTGAGCAGACCGCACGGAACGTGAGTGCTCTCTATGGCTTTGGTGAAATTGCCACGCCGATTTTTGAGCAGACCCAGGTTTTTGCCCGCACACTCGGCGAAACGTCCGATATTGTAACCAAAGAGATGTATACCTTTGAAACCAAAGGGGGCGACATGATCACCCTGCGGCCTGAAGGTACAGCAGGGGTTGCCCGAGCATTTATCTCCAATGGGTTGACCCAGAAGCTGCCAATGAAAGTCTTCTACAAAGGCCCGATGTTCCGCTACGAGCGCCCACAGAAAGGTCGCCAGCGTCAGTTCCATCAGGTCGGTGTCGAGTTGCTCGGTGTTGAAGATGTGCTGGCCGATATCGAAGTAATCGCCATGGGCGCGCATATCCTTGAAGAGCTGGGCCTAAAGGGCAAATACAAGCTGGAGCTTAACACCCTGGGCGACACGGAAAGCCGGGAGGCTTATCGCCAGGTCTTGGTCGAGTACTTCAGCGCCCACAAAGATAAACTTTCCGAAGACAGCATCGCCCGCCTAGAGCGCAATCCGCTGCGTATCCTTGATTCAAAAGATGAAGGTGACAGACAAGTCGTCGCCGATGCTCCGCTGCTGCATGACAGCTTGAATGATGCCTCGCGCGAGTTCTTTGCCAATCTGCGCAAAGGGCTTGAAGATTTTGGGGTGGAATATGATGTGAGCCCGCGTTTGGTGCGCGGACTCGATTATTACTGCCACACGGCTTTTGAATTCACGACCACAGAGTTGGGCGCTCAGGGCGCCATTCTTGCTGGTGGGCGCTATGATGGTTTGATCAAGCAGATGGGTGGCCCGCAAACATCGGGCATTGGTTGGGCAGCAGGTGTCGAACGTCTTTCCATGATGATCGACGACGCCAAGATTGAAGGAACTCGCCCAATTGTAATCGTTCCTGTTGGAGATGAAGCTAAGGCGGTTGCTGCGACCCTTGCAAACGATTTGCGCCGTGCGGGCCTAACGGTCGATCTTGGATATTCGGGCAACATGGGCAAGCGCTTGAAGCGGGCCAATAAAGCCAATGCCAGCATTGCGGTGTTGCTTGGCGAAGATGAGCTAGCTAAAAAAGTAGCGACGGTGCGCGACCTAGATTCAGGTGACCAAACCGAAGTGCCCTTGAGTGCGCTTGCCGATCATTTGATGGCGCAGGGATAGGGAGTTTAGATGTCGGTTCTTTCCCCCACAAAAGGTAGGCCCTTGGTCGTTGGAGCAAATCATCGTTCCAGCTCATTGACCTTGCGTGATGCCTTGTTTGTGGATGAAGGAGCTGTCTCGGGCTTTCTTGAACGCCTGAAGCACAAAGGTTTTGAGCAGGCCCTAATCTTGTCTACTTGTGACCGGGTTGAAGTCCAGGCGATCGATCCAACGGGCGAAGACTCCCAGGCAAAAATCGTTGAAGTTATGGCTGACCATGCGGGCATCGAACCCAAGCATTTGACCAGCCAAGTCTATCAGTTCTTTGGCGACGAGGCCGTCCGGCATGTGTTTTCAGTCGTTTCCTCGCTCGATAGCTTGATCATTGGCGAACCCCAGGTTTTTGGCCAGGTTAAGGACAGTCATCAGTGGTCTAAAGATGCCCATATGATTGGCAGCGAAATGGAAGCCCTTTTGCAGGCAGCCTATAGCGCTGCAAAGAAGGTGCGCAACGAAACCCGCATCGGTGAAGGTCCGGTCTCTATTGCCAGTGCTGCCGTTCAGGTGGCCAAAAATCTGCACGGCGACTTGGCGCGGTGCGCATCACTGCTGATCGGTGGTGGCGAAATGGGCGAGTTGGTCAGCGAAAGCCTGTCTGGAGAAAGCATTCACCGGATGGTCGTAACTCATCCCAGTCCTTTGCGCGCTGAGAGCTTGGCGAGAACAATGGAATGTCATGCCTCGCCCTATGAAAACATGGCTGAGGAAATGGTTCAGGCCGACATTATTCTGGCAGCCCTTAACCGTCGTAAGGAACAAGTTGTCACCGGCGATATGATCAAGGCGGCGTTAAAAGCCCGTAAAAGGAAACCAATTTTCATTATCGACGCGGGCATTCCTGGTGATGTAGAGCCTGGTGTGGCCAACATCGACGGCGCCTTCCTCTATGACCTCAACGACCTTGAACAGGTTGCCATGGAGGGCAGGGCCTCACGCGAGGGTGAGAAGCGCGCAGCCAGCGAGATCGTTTCGGCAGAAGCTTCGGCATTCCTTAAAGGCCAAGCTGGCCGCGAGGCGGTTCCGGCGCTGACGACGCTTAGAGCATTCTTTGAAGCCGAGGCCCAAAAGGTGCTCGAAGAGACGGGGGGCAGCGAAGAGGCCGAAAAGGCAACTCGATTGCTGGTCAACCGCTTGCTGCATCAGCCGACGGAAACCTTGAAAGAAATGGCCTCCAAAAGTGGGGCGGGACATAAAGGCGAAGTGACCGGTGATTGGCAGATGGCCGAGCGGGTCATCAAGCACCTCTATGGTCTGGACGAGGAAAAGAAATAATGAGCTTAGAAGAAAAGCTAAGTCGGGTTGTCGCGCGGGCAGATGAATTGCGCGATACTTTGTCTTCAACCGGCGGTCTTTCGTCGGATGATATCGTGCGGATGTCCAAAGAGTTTTCCGACTTAGAGCCGGTTGTTGCCCGCATCGAAGAGTTCCGCAGCGCGCGTGACGAAATGATCGATCTTTCCGAGATGATGAACGATGCCGATGGCGACGCGGAAATGAAAGCCATGGCTGAAGAGGAATTCCGCGAGCTTAAGGCGCGCTTGCCAGAGCTAGAGCGTGAAATCCAAATTTCCTTGCTGCCCAAAGACGAAGCGGACGAAAAGAACGCCATTTTGGAAATTCGCGCCGGAACAGGCGGCGATGAGGCCGGTCTTTTTGCTGCCAACCTCTACAATATGTACCAGCGATTTGCCGAGCAGAACGGCTGGAAATTTGAGGTCATGGATGCCAATCAAACCGGCATTGGTGGGTTTAAAGAGGTCACGGCATCGATCACCGGCAAAAGCGTTTTTGCTCGGCTGAAGTATGAGTCTGGTGTCCACCGGGTTCAACGTGTTCCAGAAACCGAATCTGGCGGGCGTATCCACACTTCAGCAGCGACCGTCGCTGTTTTGCCAGAAGCCGAAGATGTCGACGTGGATATTGAAGATAAGGATTTGCGGATCGATACCTACCGGGCATCCGGCGCGGGCGGTCAGCACGTCAACACGACTGATTCAGCCGTGCGTATTACCCATATGCCGTCTGGCGTGGTGGTGCAGTGCCAGGATGAAAAGTCTCAGCATAAGAACAAAGCCAAGGCCATGAAGATTTTGCGGGCTCGGATTTATGAACACCAGCGCGAACAATTAGATGCCGAACGGGCAGAATCGCGCAAAAGCCAAGTGGGTTCGGGCGACCGCTCCGAGCGCATTCGCACCTATAACTTTCCTCAAGGCCGGGTGACCGATCACCGTATTAACCTGACTCTCTACAAGATCGAGAAGATCATGGAAGGCGATATTGACGAGATCGTCGATGCGCTGACGGCTGAGGAGCAGGCCGCTCAACTGGCCGAAATCGTCTAATGAACACGGTCGGGGAAGCCCTGGCCCAAATTGCAGGACATCTCAAAGACGCTGGTCTTGATGGCGAATATGGCGAAGCGCGGATTTTGCTTGCTGAAAGCCTAGGCCTATCGGTCGAGAAAATTCTCGGCTACCCGGAAGCACCGATCGACTCCACTCAGGCCCAAAACCTTCTGGCCCTGGCCCAAAGGCGTGCTGCCAGAGAGCCGATGTCGCATATTCTCGGCCATAAAGAGTTTTGGAGTCTCGACTTTAAAGTGAGCGCCGACACCTTGACCCCTCGGCCTGATAGCGAAACGCTGATAGAAGCAGTGTTGGAGAAAGTAGAAGACAAAACTGCGCCGCTTTCCATTCTTGATCTTGGAACAGGCACAGGCTGTCTTTTGCTGACGTTGCTCCACGAACTACCAAACGCCAAAGGTGTCGGGGTCGATAAAAGCCCAGAAGCATTGTCCATTGCATCAGAGAACGCCGAGGCTCTCGGGCTTTCTGAACGGGTCGATATGAGACCATCTGATTGGTTTTCAGCCGTTTCCGAACGGTTTGATATCGTGATTTCCAATCCGCCCTATATCAGGGAAGAAGAACTCGCAGAGCTTGAGCCGGAAGTTTCCCAATACGAACCCATTTCAGCACTGATCGCTGGAAATGCCGGGTTGGCTGATTATCAAAGGATCATCAATGGGCTGGGGGACGTACTCGCACTTGGCGGATTTGCCGCATTTGAGTTGGGGAAGGGTCAGGCGAACCCGGTTTCCGAACTCGCAAAAGACAAGGGCTGGCTAATTGCAGGGCTGAAGAAAGATCTTGCCGGTATTGAACGTTGTTTGATCATAGAAGGGCATTGAACAAAAAAAGTGTTGGAATAACCTTGCAACCCGTCTAGGTTCAAAGTTGTGGCGCACCGCGAGATTCGTCTAGCACGAATTGGCAGACCCTTAGGGGGACTGATTAAGGGTCGGGTAGAGCGCTAATTTGAAAAACTCCTCGAAACACGGTTCTTGATGATCGAGAACTGGAAATGTGGCTAGTAAACTTGGGATGTTCCAGGTGAAGCAAAGCCAAGAGGATCGAGGAAACGGTTTTAATAACCAAGCCAGGAATCATGAACAAGAACACCAACCCTAGACGTTCGCGCCCTCGTAATAACCCCGGGCGTGGCGGGGGCCGCGGAAATAACAACAAACGGCATCATAATCGTGGCGGTAATCGTAACAATCACCGCGACGGACAGGCCCTTGATGGGCGCAGCCGGCACAATTACCAGCAGAACCTGGACAAGTTTTTAGGCCAGGCCAAAGATGCTGCTATGTCGGGCGATCCGGTCGCTGCCGAAAACTTCTACCAGCACGCTGAGCACTATTTCCGAGTGTTGCGCGAAGATGACGAGCTTAAGAACAAAAAGAATGAAGCTCGCAATAAGCCTGATGAGCAAAAGCAGCCACAGAGTGATGAGGGCGCGTCGAAAGTAGTGCCCGTTGAGGCTCCTGTTAAACCAGCAGCAGAATCTAAAGCACCGGATTCCAACGTGCCGGAAACCAAAGCACCAGAATCCAAAGCACCAAAATCCAAAGCGCCAGCAAAAAAGCCCGCTAAGGAAGCCGAAGCTTCTGCTGAAGAGAAAGACGAGCCAGAAGCGATTTCGGCCTAAGCTTTCCCGAAAAAACGAGATTTATGAACGGCGTATCGCATTGGTGATACGCCGTTTTTTGTGTCGTAACACTTGCTTTGGTGGGCCAATATGACAAATCATGGAGAGAGACAGAAGGTGGACACCCATGGATTTTGAGAAATTTACCGATCGCTCCAAAGGATTCTTTCAGGCTGCCCAGACGATAGCCATTCGTGAAGGCCATCAACAGCTGACCCCTGAGCATCTGCTGAAAGCCCTGCTTGATGATAAGGAAGGCCTCTGCGCCAACTTGATTGCGGCGGCAGGAGGGGATGCCACGAAGGCCCGCAAGGCGACAGAAGCAGCGCTGCGCAAACTTCCTAAGGTCGATGGCGGAGGCAGCCAGATCATTGCCACCCGAGATTTCTCAAAAGTAATTGATCAGGCCGAGCAATTGGCTGAAAAGTCAGGCGACAGCTTCGTCACCGTCGAGCGACTTTTGCTCTCCATGGCTCTCCTGCCCTCTTTAACCGTTGGCAAAATCCTAAACGACTCGGGCGTGACGGCCCAGGCGCTCAACAGGGCGATCGAAGACTTCCGCAAAGGTCGCACGGCCAATAGCGCGAGTGCTGAAGACAACTACGATGCACTCAACAAGTATGCGACTGATCTTACTGAACAGGCGCGGGAAGGGCGGTTAGATCCGGTCATTGGACGCGATGAAGAGATCAGGCGGACCATCCAAGTGCTCTCGCGGCGGACAAAAAACAACCCCGTCCTGATTGGTGAGCCGGGCGTTGGCAAAACCGCCATCGCGGAGGGCTTGGCCCTGCGCATCGTCAATGGGGATGTTCCCGACACGCTAAAAAACAAACAACTCATGGTGCTCGACCTTGGTTCTCTTGTCGCCGGGGCGAAGTTCAGGGGCGAGTTTGAAGAGCGCTTAAAGGCTGTTTTAAACGAAGTGACCTCATCGAACGGCGAGATCATCCTGTTTATCGACGAAATGCACACCCTGGTTGGGGCCGGCAAAGCCGAGGGCTCTATGGATGCCTCCAACTTGCTTAAGCCAGCTTTGGCGCGGGGTGAGCTTCACTGTGTTGGCGCAACAACGCTCAAGGAATATCGCAAGCATGTGGAGAAAGACGCAGCCCTCGCGCGGCGTTTCCAGCCCGTGCTTGTTGAAGAGCCGACGGTGGATGACACCATCTCGATTCTGCGTGGCTTGAAAGAGAAGTATGAACTTCACCACGGGGTGCGCATCAGCGATGGTGCCCTTGTTGCGGCTGCCGTCCTTTCCAATCGCTATATCACCGACCGATTCTTGCCCGATAAAGCCATTGATCTGATGGACGAGGCATCAAGCCGTCTGCGCATGGAAGTCGATAGCAAGCCCGAAGAACTCGATGAGTTGGACCGCCGGGTCATTCAGCTCAAGATCGAGCGGGAGGCCTTAAAAAAGGAAGCCGATAAGGCATCCAAAGATCGCCTGAAATCCCTCGAAAAAGAGCTGGAGAGCCTGGAGGCTCAATCGAAAGAGCTTTCAGAGCAATGGCATTCTGAAAAAGACAATCTGGCCGAGGCGCAGAAGTACAAAGAGAAGCTCGATCAGGCGCGGTTTGCCCTCGAGCAGGCCAAGCGCGATGGTGCTTTAGAAAAAGCGGGCGAGTTGCAATATGCGCTGATTCCCAAGCTCGAAGAAAAGGTCGCCGAAGCCGAAAGTACCGACAAGCAGGCGGTGCTCGAAGAGGTGGTGGCCGATGAGCATATTGCTTCAATCGTCTCGCGCTGGACCGGCATTCCGGTTGATAAAATGCTCGAAGGCGAACGCGACAAGCTCCTGCGTATGGAAGAAGCCCTGAGTAGGCGCGTGGTCGGCCAAGAAGAAGCCGTGACGGCTGTTTCCCATGCGGTGCGCCGCGCTAGAGCAGGGCTTCAAGACCCCAATCGCCCCATCGGCAGTTTCCTCTTTCTCGGCCCCACCGGCGTGGGCAAAACCGAACTGACCAAGGCCTTGGCTGCGTTCCTGTTCGATGATGATACCGCCATGACCCGCATTGATATGTCGGAGTTCATGGAAAAGCACGCGGTCGCCCGCTTGATTGGCGCCCCTCCAGGCTATGTCGGCTATGAAGAAGGGGGCGCGCTCACCGAAGCCGTCCGCCGTCGCCCCTATCAGGTCATTTTGTTTGATGAGATTGAGAAGGGCCACCC
>Ga0070727_10005185_pt1 | contig 10764 bp, 8 predicted proteins | sample tdAd472_FD_66722 | JGI IMG/M metagenome (GOLD analysis project Ga0070727, IMG submission 66722) | Marine sediment microbial communities from the Atlantic coast under amendment with organic carbon and nitrate - tdAd47.2 | ecosystem: Environmental > Aquatic > Marine > Coastal > Sediment | place... | reverse complement strand
GGATCGGAGAGTGCACGTTCCAGTTTTGGCAGCCACTCCTGGAATGCCTGATCGGCAGCCTCGTTAGAAGTGTATGTCCTTGTCGCGGTCAATGCGAAGATCGCCTTGCCGAGCACCTCCTCAAGAAAGCCATAAGTCGCGACCGTGCGCCCGAGATGTTCCCAAAATTCAGCAGTAAGATGATTGGTTGGATACTGTTGGGGCAATTCCTCGATATTTACGACACATCCCTGCAATCGGGGCGATTGGGTCATTCTACATTTTCCTCAGTAGGTTGAGTGCGACACAGAGGCCTTTCTGTGTCAGCGAATTCTCATGCCAAGCCATGTTATTGCGCCGATCAGGTAGTTGTCGATTGCTGAGGGGCGGGTACGGGTGCCTTGAATTGAATACGAAAAAGCCCGCCGTCACTGTGTGACGGCGGGCCATAATGAGCGGGAGCTTTAGGTGGAATTACGCTGCGAGAGCCGCAGTCCTACCAATCAAGGTTTCAATCCCCGATCGGGTGCGGAGGCTCTTTACCGACTTGGTAGAAATGTTCAGGAACGCGTTCAGGCTATCCCACCGGACTTGGCGAACATCGAAGCCTTCATAGAGGGCAGCAGCGATGAAAACGCCGTTCGAGACGTAGTCGTCCAAATCCGTGCGAATGCCATGCTTGCGCGATATCTGTTCAGCCGTGTGCTTCATGCCATACGAGGTGTAGTCACGGTTTAGCGACTTACGCTTTTCGGCAGCCTGAAGCATGACCAAAGCGAGCTCGAACTGGTCGCAATAATCGTCATCGAAAAACTCCGCACGGGAGCGTTCCAGTTCCCTACGGTACGGTTCACCAGATGAGTAGCGGTTAGGGAGACCGTACCCGTGGGTGGTGAGCTTGCAATTGGCTTCAACGATGGGCTCAAGGACGGTCCTGATGACAGAGCGCTGCAACACTCGCGGGGAGGTGAACTCGCCGCGCTCTTGGACGAAGTTGACGAAAGCTGCCTCATCGCAAGTGGCCGTGACCGGCCCAGCAGACAGAGCAGTAAGCATCCCGCTATAGGTGTTGAAGCCAAGTCCTCGGGCGATGGATTCCATACGCGCCGACGCCCCCAGATTCGGGACCGATTCGCGCATGCGGCGTTTCATTACAGGCAAATGATCGTTATTAAGATAGACCTTCATAGTCCAATCCTTCCTCTATTGCGCTGATGGTCACCGTTTAAACACAGCGCACGAGTCAGAGTGGCTATGTGAGTCTGTATAGATGAAGCCGTTCAACTTGGTGACAGGTTAGGTGCTTCAAACCTCTGACTGCATTAGGCCAGAAGGCTCACCCATCGGTCAATAGTTGAGTTTCGAACGCCGTGGAAAAGGCGCGTGTAAGCCGTTCGAGCGGTACTAGAGGCCAGGCTCCGGAGGTTTCGGCTTTGCCAGCAATGAGTGCTGTAGAAGCTCTTCCCATTCGACAAGAGTTTCTACGAGTTGGTTCAAGGTCTCAACGCTCAGGCCCACCATTTTTTATCTCACGCCAACTCGCTTTGCTCACGCTTCCGATGGGGCGGCCTGGCCGGCCGACGCGCGGTCGCGCTTGCGAACCCGTTGGGTTCGGGCTTGATCTCACGCCAACTCGCTGCGCTCGCGGCTCCGATGGGGCGGCCTGACCGGCCGACGCGCGGTCGCGCTTGCGAACCCGTTGGGTTCGGATGGGGGCTCAGGCCTCTGCGGTTGCTGGGTCTGCGATGCGGTCTACCAGCGGCTTCTCCTTCAATGACGTCACCGCCTTCACGGCCATTTCCGCCAGGTCGCAGCCGATTTCTTCGTAAAGGGCGTCCATGGCGTCGCGGATCTGGGCGAGCATGGCGATCATCTGCTCGTATTGCGCCTGACCCTGCGGGGTCAGCTCCAGCACTTTGCGACGGCTGTCACTGGCGTGGGGGCGTTTGGTGACGAGGCCGAGCTCGATGAGGAGGGTGATCCGCTGGGTGGCGAGCTGGTGGGGCTGATCCAGGGCACTGGCGATATCGGCGGCCGTCACATCCTCCACCTCGCCGATCATCAGCACGGTGGAAATGGCCCGGGGCGGGATGGCGATGCCGGACGTCTCGAGCAGGACCGCGCCCTGGTCCGCGATCGTCTCGACCAGTCTTAGCAGCTTGTTCGACAGGAATGCGCCCCGCAGCGCGTGGGTGTCCATGATGTTGCTGTCGCGCATGCTTGACCTTTTATACAATTAATTGCACAACTGATTGTGTAATTATAGATAGCGCCGATTCCGCGGTCAATCGGCGAGCGGCGCGACAGGAGATTGCGTATGGACACGACCCGCACCGACCGTGGCGCCACGCTGGCGACACTGAGCCTCTTCCTGGTGCTGCTGGGGATGGGCAGCGCCGTCGCGCACTACGCGATCGTCCAGCTCGTCCCGACCTCCCTCTATGTCGGCACGCTGATGATGATGCCGACCCTGGCGGCCTTCCTCACGCTGAAACTGCGGGGCCGGACGATTGCGAGCCTGCCCTGGCGGTGGGGCGGGTTTGGTGCGGGATGGGCCGGTTATCTGATTCCGGTCGGGTACGTGTCCATCGCCTACGGGCTGGTCTGGTTCCTTGGCCTCGGTGGTCTCGGCGATCCCGAGACCTTCGCCGAGTGGCGGAGTGATCTGGGTCTGCCCGGGGCGTCCACGGGCGTTGTTGTGGCGGTGATGGTCGTGCTGATGGCCGTCGTGCAGTTCGTGAAGTCGCTGGGCTCGATCGCGGGCGAAGAGATCGGCTGGCGCGGCTTTCTGGTCTGGGAGCTCCGCAAGATCCTCTCCTTCGAGGCGACCTGTCTGGTCAGCGGGCTGATCTGGGCGGTCTGGCACTATCCGGTGATCATCGCCTATGGCGGAGGCAACACGCTGTTCCAGCTGGCCTGTTTCACGGTGATGATTGTCGGCATGTCGGTCATCATGAACTTCTACACCTTCCGCTCGAAGTCGCTCTGGCCGGCGGTGATGTTCCATGGTGCGCACAACATCTTCATCCAGAAGATCTACACGCCCCTGACCCTGAATACGGGCGAGACCCGTTTGTGGATCGACGAATACGGGCTGATGATCCCTGCCGTCGTCACCGTCCTCGCGCTCGTCTACTGGCGTCGCGCCCGGGCGGCGGGGCTGTGAGGTCTAGACGGCCCGTTTCGGCCCCAGCTGGCCGTTGAACATCAGGAGGGTCAGGAGGGCGATGATGCTGGCCTGGACCGTGAAGGAGATCAGGGTCAGCGGCGTCCAGTCGAACAGGGTGTTGAAGAGCGTGTTGTCCGACATCAGCACCCAGTCCGTCCGGTCCGCCAGGAAGGACAGGACGAAGACGGGCAGCGCGAAGCGGCTGTGACGCCGGGCGAGGATGAGGGCGACAACGTTCAGGATGACGTGGCTGAAGAAGAGTGTCTCCTGGACCAGACCGAGCGTCGCAACGAACTCGGCGGCCTGGACCGGGTCTGGCCAGAGACCCAGACGGGCGGAGAGGTCGTGTCCGGCCCAGTAAAGTCCGTAGAGGGTCTGCAGGAGAAGCAGACCCAGGGTTATGTGAAACACGGTTCTGGCTGACATGGTTCTGGCTGGCATGGCCGGTTGTGGTCACCGGCAGTGTGAAGGCCTCTCCTCGAGTTTCCTGCGGTCTTTGATAGTAGGTCGCGACGGAAATATATTCTAGTACCGGGCAGCTTGCTTGCCACAGCCCCATCCAGTTGAAATCATGGCAACAGATTCGCGCCTCGCGCGCGAGAGCGAGCAGGACATTTCGATGCAGTATTCCATCACCCCCGGTTCGACCACGCTGGTGGTGAAGATATCCGGCACCTTCCGGTTTGATGACCATGACGGGTTCAAGGGCGTCATCAAGGCGATCGATGCCCATGAGGGGAACCAGGTCGAGATCAGTCTCGCCGGGACATCCGCAATCGACTCCGCCGGAGTCGGCATGCTGCTCCTCGCCCATGAGCGCACCAAGAAGCAGAACAAGCATCTTTTCGTGACCGGCGCCGGCGGCACGGTGGCCAAGGTGCTCGAACTCACGCGCATGTCATCCCTGATCGACATCCGCTGACCCGGCGAACCCCGGTGGAACAGGTAGAACGATGAGCGTTTGGGCGCAGGTTGATCGCTGGTGCGGGGCGGACCCGACCAAAAACCTCGACTACACCCTGCGCGCCCGCATCGCGCTGGCCGTCTGCCTCATGGTCATGACCATGGCCGGTGCCAACGCGTTCCTGCTGTCTGTCATGGATGCAGCGCGACCCGGCATGGTCCTGTCCAGCTTGACGGTAACGGGCGTGACGGGTCTGCTGACCCTCCTGATCGTCAAGCTTCGGCGACCGAACACCGTGCTCGGGCTGGTCGGCCTCCTGCTGGTCGCGGGCTATGCCGTGGCGGCCTGGGGCAATCGCGGGACCCTGCCGCCGGTCACACTCTATCTCACGCCTCTGGTCTTCGGGTATTTCCTGGCCTGGGGTGTGCGCGCCCTGTTCGCACTCATCCCCGCCATCGGTCTCTATCTCGGCGCGGTATTCTTTTTCAGCATCCGCTATGCGGAGCTGGTGGCGGTGATCGAGCCCCGGGCGCAGATCGCGCTCCACGCATCCGCCGCGGTGCTGGCCATCGCCTGGACGTTCGCCTTCGGCTCGATATTCCGCTCTGCCACACTGGAACTGACCCGCCGCCTGACGGATCAGAACCATGAACTGGAAGACGCGGTCTTCCGGTCGGAAAGCGCCAGCCGGGCGAAATCGGAATTCCTCGCCAATGTCGGCCACGAGATCCGGACGCCGCTCAATGGTGTGCTCGGCATGACCAATGTCCTCCTCCATGATGGGGAGCTGTCACCGGAGCAGGAGCGGCGTCTGAGGCTGATCAACGAGTCCGGCGACACGCTGCTGGAATTGCTCAATGACATTCTCGACCTTTCCAAGATCGAGGCGGGGGCGCTGGAGCTGGAGGCAATCCCCTTCGATTTGCGCCAGCTCCTCACCAGCACGACGGAGCTGTGGCGGGCCGAAGCCGAGGACAAGGGGCTCGACTTCGCCCTGTCGGAGGAGGAGATGACGCACTCTGCCCTGATCGGAGACCCGGTCCGGCTGCGCCAGATCCTCAACAACCTGCTCGGCAATGCGCTGAAATTCACCGCCAAGGGCGAGATCATTGTTCGCGTAAAACAGACCCCGGGCGAAACGGGTGTGCGCACGGAGATCGCCGTTTCCGATACCGGTATTGGCATTCCCGCAGACAAGCAGGCGACGATTTTCGACTCCTTCAGCCAGGTCGACACCTCGATCCGTCGCAGTTATGGCGGGACGGGGCTGGGGCTCGCCATCTCCAGCCAGCTGGCACAGAAAATGGGCGGGACGCTGACCCTGCGGAGCCGTCCCGGTTCCGGGTCTGTCTTCACCCTGACGCTGGAAACGCCCATCGCCGAAGACCTGCCGGAAGCTGCCAGCGTCGCGGAGACGGGCCGGATCGAAACCGTCGAGCCGCTGAACATCCTTCTCGTCGATGATGTGCCGACCAATCTGATTGTGCTCAAAGCGCTGACCGAGCAGGGATTTGGTGCGGTGAAGCCGCAGATCGATCTGGCCGGCGGCGGGCGTGAGGCGGTCAATCTCTGCGCAACCCGGACGTACGACATTATACTGATGGATATTCAGATGCCCGAAATGGACGGGGTGACGGCCATGCGGTGTATCCGCGAGACCCGCCTCAATGCCGAGACACGCATCATCGCCGTCACGGCGCTGACCTCGGAGGAGAACCGGGAGGCGCTCAACGCCGAAGGCTTTGCCGGTCATCTCGGCAAGCCGGTCAACGCCGCCGAGCTTCAGGCCATGCTCGCCCGGCACGGTGCCGAGATGGCTGCGAACTAGATTTCCGCGACGATCAGCTGCGGGCCGCCCGCGTCCAGGGCGCGTTTCAGCGCGGTCTCGAACTCGCCGGCCTTGCGGGCGCGCTGCGCGGTGACGCCGAAGCCCTCGGCCAGCTTTACCCAGTCCATTTTCGGATGATCCAGCGACAGCATCTGCTCGGCGGCCGGACCCGGTTCGCCCGCCCCCACCTTGGCCAGTTCGAAATTGAGGATGAGGTAGGAGTGGTTGGCGAAGACGACATTGATGATGTTCTGTTGCTCGCGCGCCTGGGTCCACAGGGCCTGCAGCGTGTAGGCGGCCGCACCATCACCGCAGAGGGCGAAGACCTGGCGGTCCGGGCAGGCCAGAGCCGCGCCGACGGCCTGGGGCATGCCGGAGCCGATTGATCCCCCGGTGAGGCAGAGCCAGTCGTGTTGCGGTCCGCCGATCGTCCAGGGGAAAACGCCCATGCCCGAGGTCGTGGCATCATCGCAGATGATGGCGTTTTCCGGCATGTGACGGGCGAGGGCGAGGCCGACAAATCCGGGATTGAGGTCGGCGTCGGGGTCGATGTCGGGGATGGTGGCCGGCGCGGTCAGCGTCGGGGTGGCGGGCGCATCCAGTCGATCCGCGAGCTGGCCCAGCGCTGTGGTGACATCGTGGCTGGCATCGCCCAGGGAGACTACCGCCGCATCCTCCGGCGTGAACGTGCCGCGTTCGCCCGGATAGGCGAAGAAGCCCACCGGCGGCTTGGTGCCGACGACCAGCAGAAGGTCGACATCCTTGAGCTGTTCGATCGCCTCGACGCCGAGATAGGCGAGGCGCTGGGCCGCTACCCGGCCATGGCCGCGCGCAATGCGCGGCACGAAGGTGTCCATGAAGAGCTTCGCACCGCTGGCTTCGGCGACGCGCCCGGCCGCAAACAACCCGTCCTCGAGACAGGCTGTGGAGCCGAGCAGGATGGCCGGAGCCTTCGCTGCGGCCAGTGCCGCGGCGGCCGCCTCGACCGTCTCCGCAGACACGCTCAGCAGCGTCGGCATGGTTTCGGTTTCGATCACCTGGGGCTCGGCATCGGACCAGGCGCAGTCGGCGGGGAGGATGAGGGAGGCGACGCCGCGTTCCGGGCCATAGGCCTGTCGGACCGCTTCGACGGCCATGGACGAGACATCGCCCGGATCGCCGACCCGGCCCACCCAGCGGGACATCGGTGCACAGACACCATCGACATCGCTGGTCAGCGGGGCGTCGTGGACGAGGTGGTCGCGGGCGTGGTCGCCGACGATGTTGACCACCGGCGCATAGGCGCGGCGGGCATTGTGAAGATTGGCCAGGCCGTTCGCAGCGCCCGGGCCGAGGTGCAGCAGCGTGCAGGCCGGTTTTTGCGCCATGCGGGCATAGCCGTCTGCCGCGCCGGTCGCGACACCTTCGAAGAGGCAGAGCACGGACTTCATGCCGTTTACCCGGTCGAGGGCGGCGACCATGTGCATTTCCGACGTGCCCGGATTGGTGAAACAGGTATCGACGCCCTGGTTGATCAGGGTGCGGACAAGGCTTTCAGCGGCAAACATGGGAGCGCTCCTAGGGGCAGCGGACGAAGTCTGGTGTGAGATCTGAAAGTCGCGCGGCGCCGGTCAAGGCCATGTCGCGTTCCAGGCTGGAGATCAGGAAGTCGAGGGCGTGGCTCACGCCGGCTTCACCGGCTGCGCCGAGCCCGTAGAGATAGGGGCGTCCCACCGCGACCGCCGTCGCCCCGAGCGCAATGGCCTTGATGATGTCGGTGCCGCGACGAATGCCACCGTCGAGGATGATATCGGCCTGACCGCGCACCGCGGCGACAATGTCCGGCAGGGTGTCGATGGTGGCCGGCGAGGTGTCGAGTTGGCGGCCGCCATGATTGGAGATCCAGACCGCATCGGCCCCGGCGTCCAGACAGCGCCGGGCGTCATCCGCGCGGGCAATGCCCTTGATCGCGAACGGTCCGCCCCAGACGTCCTTCATCCACTTCGCATCCTCCCAGGTGACCGTGCGGTCGAACTGGGAATTGAGGAACTGGATAATGCCCATCCCGCCGGTATCCATGTCCGCCCAGTTGGCGGCCTGGACTTCCGGCGTCGTCGCCATGTCCCAGAGATAGCCCGGCCGCGCGAGGACCTGGCTGACCGTTTTGGCGTTGATCTTTGGCGGGATGGTGAACGCGTTGACGTGATCGCGTTCGCGATTGCCGGCGACCGGGACGTCGACCGTCAGGATGACACCGGTGAAGCCGGCGGCGCGGGCCCGTTCGAGCGCCTGTTCGACAATGGCCCGGTCCTTCCAGACATAAACCTGGAACCATTTCGGCCCGTCCGTCAGCCTGGCGATATCCTCGATGGAGGTCGAGCCGAGCGTTGAAAGGCAATAGACAAGACCGGCTTTCTTCGCGGCCCGGGCCACGGCGGCCTCGCCATCGCGCGGATGGAAGAGACGCTGCGCGGCGGTGGGCGTCACGATGATCGGCGCGGCACTGTCCGCGCCCATCACCCGGGTCTTCAGATCGATGCTGGAGATGTCGACCAGCGTCTTGAAGAGGAGTTTGTAGTCGGCGAAGCGCCCCGGATTGTCACCCAGGGTGATCTCGTCGTCCGAGCCCCCATCGATATAGTCGAACACCATGCGCGGCAGGCGCCGTTTGGCGAGAGCCCGTAAGTCGCTGATGTTGTGAGCAGAAGAAAGCGATCCCATGCGCTGACCCTCGCCCCTCGAAGGGGCGGGGTCAAGCACTAGAATGGACGTATTCTGTCGGGGATTTAACCCGCTGACGTCGTCCGGCCTTTCACGCCAAAGAACAGCGCATAGAGGACCGGTACCGCGACCATGGTGAGGATGGAGGCGAAGGCGAGGCCGCCAATAATCGTCACCGCCATGGCCTGGAAGAAGGCGTCGAACAGGAGTGGGGTCATGCCCAGAATGGTCGTCGACGCGGCCAGCAGGACCGGACGCAGTCGGCTGACGGAACCGTCGCGGATCGCGTCATAGGGCGCGACGCCGTTGCGGATCCGCATGTCGATCTCGTCGACCAGCACGATGGCGTTCTTGATGAGCATGCCCGACAGGGAGAGCAGACCCAGCAGGGCGGTGAAGGAGAAGGCGACCTGGGTGGTCAGGAGGCCGATCACCACACCGTTCACCGACATCGGCACGATGGCCCAGATGATCAGCGGCTGACGCACGGTCGCGAAGAGGGCGAAGGAGATGGTCAGCATCACCACGAGGGTCAGCGGCAGTGTGCCGCCGAGGCTCTCATTGGCTTCCGCCGAGTTCTCGATCTCGCCCCCCCATTCCAGCGTGTAGCCGTGTGGCAGGTCGATCGTCTCAATCAGCGGAGCGAAGCGGGCAAAACCCTCGACGGCGGTCTCGCCCGGCAGCGGATTGGCGCGGACGGAGATGGTGCGGACCCGGTCGCGGCGCTGGATCAGCGCGTCTTCCGAGACGGCTTCAAAGCGCGAGACGACCTGGTTCATCGGTACATAGGCTTCCTGCGTCGGGCTCCAGACCAGGCGGTCCGACAGCGCGTCGGCGCTGGCGCGCTCATCGGCCGGAGCGCGGGCGATGATCGGGATCAGGTCCTCACCATCGCGGAATACGCCGACCTGGGCGCCGTCGGTCGCGAAGGCGAGGGCATTGGCGATGTTCTCGCGGGTGATGCCGATGGTCTGGGCGCGGCCCTCGATCAGCACCGGACGCAGGCGCGTGGTGCGGTTGCGCCAGTCGGTACGGATGTCGAGCACATCGGCCTCGGTCTCCAGCAGCGTCATGGCCTGATCGGCCAGGTCGCGCAGCACATCCGCATCGGGACCGGAAAAACGCGCTTCCAGCTTGGAACCGGAGGGCGGGCCGAAGACGATCCGGTCGGCACGAACCGTGGCATCGGGGAAGGTATCCTCGGCATAGGTGATCATGCGTTCCGCCAGCGGCGGGATCTGGTCGAGGCTGGAGGTCTGCACGATGATCTGGCCGTAGGAGGAAGACGGCTGTTCTGAGTGGTAGGTCAGCATGAAGCGCGTCGCACCGGCGCCGACAAAACTGTCGAACTGAGCGGTCTCCGGCTGGTCTTCCACAAAGAAGCCGAGCTCCTGGATGGTCTGGTCAACCGTCAGGATGTCCGTGCCTTCCGGGTATTCCACGTTGAAGAAGAACATCGGCGTGTTCGTCTCCGGGAAGAAGGAATTGCGCACCGAGCCGAAGCCGACATAGCAGGCGAAGGTGATAACGAGCAGGCTCGCCAGCACGGTCCAGCGGCGCTTCAGGGCAGCGATCAGGATGCTGCGATAGCGGGCGTACATGCCGCCCGTGTAGACCGCGCTCTCATCCAGTTCCGAAGCTCCGGCTTCCAGCGCCGCTTCTCGCTGCGAGGCGAACAGGTAGAAGCCCACCATCGGCACGACGGTGACGGCCAGCAGCCAGCTCAGCAGCAGCGAGATGGCAATCACCGCGAAGAGCGAGAACAGGAATTCGCCGGTCGCGTCCGGAGACAGACCGATCCCGGCGAAGGCCATGATGCCGATCACCGTGGCGCCCAGCAGCGGCCATTGCGTGTTCTTGACGGCCTCTTCCGCGGCCTCGAGTCTGCGCCTGCCGCGCAGGACTCCGGTCAGCATGCCTTCGGTGACGACGATGGCGTTGTCGACCAGCATGCCCATGGCGATGATCAGCGCACCCAGGGAGATGCGTTCCATCTCCAGGGCGAAGATGTTCATGAAGAAAAAGGTGCCCGAGACGGTCAGCAGCAAGACCGAGCCGACCGTCAGGCCCGCGCGCCAGCCCATGAAGATGCAAAGCACGCCGACGACGATGGCAACGGACAGCGCGAGGGAGACGAGGAAGTCATTGATCGCCCGGTCGACAACCTGGTTCTGGCGATAGATC
>Ga0070727_10005182_pt1 | contig 10766 bp, 5 predicted proteins | sample tdAd472_FD_66722 | JGI IMG/M metagenome (GOLD analysis project Ga0070727, IMG submission 66722) | Marine sediment microbial communities from the Atlantic coast under amendment with organic carbon and nitrate - tdAd47.2 | ecosystem: Environmental > Aquatic > Marine > Coastal > Sediment | place... | reverse complement strand
CGTCCACGACTACGCGCTCACCTCCGCGCTGCACCTCGAGCTGCTCGACCGCTTCGCGCAGGCCGGCGAGCGGCCGCTCGGGCCGGCCGACCTGCGCTCGCCGGGCAAGAGCGGCGGGCGCGTGACCGACGTCGTCGACCAGTTCGTTCAGTGCAAGCTCGTGCGCCGCACCCGGGCCCCCCGGGTGCGCGGAGGCATGGGCTTCTTGTTCTCGCCCAGCCCCAAGGTCCACGGCCTGGTCAAGCAGCTGCTCCAGCTCTGGCAAGCTCCCCAGTCGCGGTCCACGGTGTCCACGTGGCTCGAGTCCTAGCGGGCTGCGCACGCTCGGCCCTGGCTCGGACATGAGCGCGCCGCCCCACGGCCTCGACGCGTTCTTCGCCCCCCGCGGGGTGGCAGTGATCGGCGCCTCGCGCCACGAGGGCAAGGTCGGGCACGCGGTCCTGCGCAACCTGCTCTTCGGCGGCAGCGACGGCGACCGCAGCAAGGGCTTCGCGGGCACCATCGTGCCGGTCAACACGCGCGCCCACACGATCCTCGATCTGCCCGCGGTGAAGTCCATCGACGAGCTCCCGGCGGGGATCGACCTCGCCGTGTTCTCGATCCCGGCCGCGGACGTCCCGCTGGCCCTCGACCAGGCGGGGCGCAAGGGCGTCCGCGCGGCGGTCGTGCTCTCGGCGGGCTTCTTCGAAATGGGCGCCCACGGGCGCAAGCTCGGCCAGCAGCTGACCCGGGTCACGGAGAACACGGGGATCCGCCTGATCGGCCCCAACTGCATGGGGATCTTCGCGGCGCAGCACCAGCTCTCGGCGTCGTTCTACGGCGCCGCGCCGCCGCCGGGCAACGTGACCCTGATCTCCGAGTCGGGCGCGGTGGCCCAGGCCTTGATCGAGCAGGCACGCTGCGAGGCCCTCGGCCTGCGCAACGTGATCAGCCTCGGCTCGCGGGCCGACGTCAACGAGGCCGAGCTGCTGCGCTACTTCGCCGCAGACGCCAGCTCGGAGCTGATCGGCGTGCACCTCGAGACCCTCGACGACGCGCGCGCGTTCCATGAGGCGACCCGAGAGACCTGCCCGCAGAAGCCGGTGATCGTGCTGCGCGGCGGCTCGACCGGCGCCGGGCACCGCGCGGCCAAGCTGCACGAGGGCTCGCTCTCGGTGCGCGACCGCGCGATCGAGAGCGCGCTCAGCTACCAGGGCCTGCACCAGGTGCACTCGCTGCCCTCGTTCCTCGCAGCGCTGAGGAGCCTCGCGACCCAGCCCCCGGCGCGGGGTCGGAGGGTGGCGATCGTGACCAACGCTGGCGGCGCCGGGGTGCTCGCCGCGGACGCGGCCGCGCGCGCAGGGTTGGAGGTGGTCAACCTGCGGCCGGAGACCGTGCAGAAGCTGAGCCAGATCTCGACCAACCCCCGCTCGCGGGCGAACCCGGTCGACCTGCTCGGCGACGCTTCGCCTGCGCGGTTCCTCGCCGCGATCGACGTGGTCAGCTCGGCCCCGGAGGTCGACGCGATCCTGCTCGTGCTCACCACCCAGCCCATGTGCGACTCGGCCGCGGTCGAGCGGCAGGTGGGGGAGTTCGCGGCGACCCTCGACAAGCCGATCGTCGCCTCGCTGGTCGGCGCCGAGACCCGGCACGAGGAGCGGCTCACCGAACGCTACGGGGTGCCCGACTTCGTGTTCCCCGAGACCGCCGTGGAGGGGCTGCGCGCCCTCGTCGCGCGGGGGGCCTACCTCCGCCGCCTGCGCCGCAGGCATCCGGTCAAGCCGCGTCCACGCCGCGCGCGCGCGCGCTCCTGGAGCTGACGTGCATCAGTTCGCGGACTACTGGCTGGAAGCCGAGCTGGCCCGCGGAGGGATGGGCGTGGTCTACCGGGCGCGCCACATGCACACCGGGCGCCCCTGCGCGCTGAAGCTCGTGCTCAGCGGCAACCGCGCGACCGCGGCGCAGCTGCATCGCTTCAAGCGCGAGGCCCTCGCCCAGGCGGCCCTCGAGCACCCGCATATCCTGCGGATCTACGACGGCGGCGAGTTCCAGGGGAACCTCTACTTCGCGATGGAGCTCGCCGAGGGCGGCGACCTCGACGTCGCGCTGGAGTGGTCGCTCCCGCGCAAGGTGGAGCTATTGGCGAAGCTGGCCCGCGCCCTGGGCTACGCCCACGCGGAGGGCTACGTCCACCGGGACCTCAAGCCGGCGAACGTGCTCCTGACCCCGGAGGGAGAGCCCAAGCTCACCGACTTCGGCCTCACCAAGCGCCTGGACAGCACGACCATGCTCACCCAGGAGGGGGCCCTGATGGGCACCCCCTACTACATGTCCCCGGAGCAGGCTCAAGGGCACGGGTCGACGGTCGGCCCCACCAGCGACGTGTTCTCGCTGGGGGTGCTGCTCTACCAGTTCGTCACCGGCGAGCTGCCCTTCGCGGGCGAGACGACGGTGCAGCTCTTGAGCCAGATCATCGACGCCGACCCGCCCCCGTTCAGCAAGCACGACATTCACGACCCGGGGCTCGAGCTCATCGTGAACAAGGCGTTGGAGAAGGACCCGGCCGACCGCTATCCGCAAGGCACCGCCGTGGCCGAGGACCTCGACCGCTGGCTGCGCGGGGACGACCCCACCGCCTCGCGCGCGAGCAGCCTGAGCAAGATCGCGCGCAAGGCGGCGGAGCACAAGACCGCGGCCAGCATGATCGTGCTCATGATCTCGCTCTCGCTGCTGGTGGTCGGCGCGATCGGCGGCGTGGTCGCCTACGCCTTCGCTCAGGCCGAGCAGGAGGCGGCGCTGCAGCGCTGGCGGGTCGAGGCCCGCGGCCTGGCGCGCTCGCTGGAGGCCGAGGTCGAGCGAGGCTGCGACCGGTTGCCCTCGCTGATCGACGCCCGCGAGCAAGCCGCTGCGCACCTGGAGGGCGACCTCAACCCGCCCGAGGTCAGCGAGGACGAAGACCGGGCCGCCCTCCGCGCGGCCCTCTCCGTGGCGCTGCGCGCCGAGGTCGAGGGGGCGCTGCGGCTCGGGACCCGGGGGGCGCTGGAGCACGCTCAGCGGGCCTGCGCCCAGGCGGCCACCTTCGGCGAGTCTCCCGAGCTGACCCAGCTGGAGCTGCGCCTGCTGGCGGCCCAGGCCGAGGCGGGCGCCGGCCCTTGGGGGATCGCGGCTGCGCTGTGGGGGTCTGGGGAGGCACCCGCCGACGAGGCGCTCGAGGCAGCCATCGCCGACCCTGCGGCGGGCCCTGCCGTGCGGCGCGCCCTGGGTGCGCGCCAGGCTCGTGAGGGCCGGGTGGACGAGGCCGAGCGAACCTGGGAGCCGTTGCTGAAGGCCGCCGACGTGGACGCGTTGGGCGCCCTGGCGCGAGTGGCCTGGGCGAGCGGGGCGCGCCCGCTGGCGCTGCGAGCTTGGACCCGCGCGCTGCAACTCGACGCCTCCAACGCCGCGGCCGCTTACGGTCTGGCTCGCTGCGCCCCGCGCCTGGGTGAGTTCGACGCGGGCTACGCGGCGCTGGCCAGCGCCGCAGACGCCGAGGACGTGCAGCTCGCGCAGCTGCTGCTCGCCTCCGAGCGGGACCCCGAGCTCCTCGCCGAGCTCCCGCGGCTCACGGAGGCCTCGCGCTGGGCGCTCGTCGCGGGCGACCTGGCGCAGCAGCCCACCGACTCGCCCTTCGCCGAGGCCAAGGGGCTATCGGGCCGCGCGGCCCACGCCCGTTGGCTCGCCGAGCACGAGCAGGCCGACGCGGCGCGCGCCTTCCTGGCGGAGCTGGCCCTGCTCGAGGGCGGGCCGCGCCCGGGGGCCGAGCCCGCGCCGGCGTTGATCCGACGCGCGCTGCGCGACCTGGCGGGCGCCCACGCGGCCCTCGACGCGACCGAGCCCGCCCTCGCCGCCCTGGAGGCCGCTGCCCGCAGCGACCCGGGTGACCTGGAGGTCCACGCGCTCCGCGCGCGGCTCGCGCCCGGGGAGCACCCGGAGTTCGCGGAGGCGGCGAGGGTCGAGTTCGCCAGCCTGGAGTCGGCCCTCGCCCGGGGGGTGTTCGTCGCCCGCGCCGCGCGGGCGAACGGGATCCAGAACGATGCGGCGCCGCCCCACGCAGGGGCGCCTGACTTGATCGCCCGGGGGACCCTCGGGCGCCCCGCGCTGCGCTACCTGCTCGGACCCCTCGCCAAGGAGGACCCCGCGCCGCTGGCCGCGGCTTGGGTCCCGATCCAGCCCCGCGTGAGCAGCGAGCAGCGCCAGGCCGCGGTCGTCGTCACCCAGCGCCAGGTCCCGGACGGCCCGGAGAAGCTCGAGATCTACACCGAGGCCGTCGGTCTCGACCCACACAACGCCACGCTGCGCTACGAGCTCGCGAGGAAGACCCGCTACGCCGAGACCTCGCTCCCCTGCTACCTGGAGCTGGTGCGCGCCGTGCCCCTCGCTCCCTACTCGACGCTGTGGTGTGTGATCGAGTTCCGCGAGTGCTGGGGGTTGACCGCCAGCGGCAGCGAGGACCCCAGCCAGGCGACCCAGGACTTCCTCGACGAGGACCCCGACGACGTGGGCAGGCTCGCGGTGTGGGCGATCGAGCGCTACTACGGTGTGCTCTACCCCGACGAGGAGGACCCCGCCTGGTCGGAGTCGACCCCCGAGGAGGTGCTCCGCGCGCTGGACCGCGTGCTCGGGCGCGACTCGCGTTACTACGGGCTGCTCTTCCTCCGCGCGCACATGCTCGAGGCCCAGGGCAAGGCCAGCGCCGCCGACCGCGACCTGAAGCTGGTGTTCAAGCTCGGCGGGGAGCACCTCGCGGGCCACACCAACATGGAGCTCCCCTGGGGCGACCTCTACCACGCGTGGATCCTGACCATGAAGCGCCCCGACGAGGCCAGCGAGAAGGTGTCCAAGATCGCGGAGATCCCGGTCAACCGGAAGACCACCGCCGGGCGCGTCGTGGAGCTGATGACCAACGACCGCTACTTCGGCAAGATCGGCGAGTCGGGTCCGGTGCGCCGGCTGCGCAACAGCATCAAGGAGAAGTAGCGCGCTAGCGGTCTTGGCGGCTCTCGTCGCGGCGGCGGGTGGCCTCGAACAGGATCGTGGTCAAGGGCCGCGAGAACGGCGAGCCGTCCGGCTCGGCGTCGGTGGCCGAGAAGGCGAACGTCCCGCGGGTGAGGTTCAGCATGGCGAAGATCGCGTCCTCGCCTTCGAGGGAGCCGAGGCGCGCGCTGCACGGTGATCCCTCGCGCACGGTCAGGCTGCCCTCCCCGTCCTCGGAGCGGACCTGGAGCGTCCCGGTCTTGCAGTTGAACTCCAGCCCCTGGAGCACCTCGATCAGCATGCCGTGTGCGAGGGATCCCATGAGCTCGGCGGTGGTCGAGCGCGCGCGGAAGGGCGTGAGGTCGAGGGGCTGTGTCTTCTCTTCGCCGACCTCGCCCTGGGGGTCGGCGGCGGGGCATACCTTGACGTCGTAGGGGCCGACCGAGATCCGATCCCCAACGCTGACCTCGACCGGGCCGGAGAGCCGGACGCCGTTGAGCAGCGACCCGTAGGACGAGGTGTCCTCGTAGAGGATCCGCCCGTCGTCTACGCGCACGGTGCCGTGGACCCGCGAGACGGTCTTGTGGGGGAGGATCAGCTGGCACTCCCGGCTGCGGCCGAGGGTCACCTCGCGGTGGGGGCCGAGGGCGATGGGGGGCAGCGCCTCGCAGGAGAGCCAGGCCATGACCTCCTCCTCGACCTGCGGCTGGCGCCCCGACTGGGGGGCCTCGGGCTTGGTGGGCTGACGCCCGGTGACGAACTTCCGCGTCTCGATAGGGGGAGGCGTAAGTCCTGCAACGGTCTCGAGCTCCTCGGGGTCCATGAGGGCGTCGAGGGGAATGTTGAGCAAGTCCACACCGCACGCCAGGCAGCGGTTGGCGCCCTCCATATTGGGGAACTTGCACTCAGGGCAGGGGACGACGGACTTGGCCACGACTCCCTAGCTTACTCCTTTCAGCGGGCGGGGCCAGGACTGGTCGGCCGGGCCATCGCCGCCTGTCGGGCCCAGGGCTTAGGGTGGAGGGGATGGTCGACCCCACCCCCGCTCAAGCCCAGGCGATCGCGGCCCGCGCGCAGGATGTGTGCGTGTCGGCAGGGGCCGGTTCGGGCAAGACGTTCGTGCTCACCGAGCGCTTCGTGGGCCTGGTGCGCGACGGGGTCCGGCCCGAGGCCATCCTCACGATCACGTTCACCGAGAAGGCGGCCCGCGAAATGAGCCGCCGGATCGGGCGCGCGCTGGAGGCCGGCGAGCGCGGGGTCGAGGGCGGCTGGATCTCCACGATCCACGGGTTCTGCGCGCGGCTCTTGCGCGAGCACGCGCTGGAGGCTGGGGTCGACCCGGCCTTCGCTGTGCTCAGCGAGGTGCCGGCGGCGCGGCTGCGCCACGGCGCGTTCCTCGAGGCCCAGCGCAGCTTCCGCCTGGAGCAGCCCGCGGCCTACGACGCCCTCGTGCGGCACGTCGCCTGGGGTCGCGACCGCGACGGCGCGACCTCGGTCCGCCGGCGGGTGTTCCAGCTCTACGACCAGATCCGCGGCAGCGGGGGCGAGGTGCTCGCCCCGGGCGAGCTGCCCCCTGCGGCGGGGCCACCCCTGGCCGAGGCCCTGCGTCGGCTGACCGAGGCCGTGCAGGACTACGGGCGCGCGGTGGCGGGCCAGCCGCGGACCCCGCGCTTGGCGCGTCAGGCGCGGCGGATCGGCGAGTTGGCGGGGCAGGTCGGCAGCGCCGACGTCTCCCGCTTCGAGCTCTCGGTCTATCACGCCCTCGTCGACCTGAGCGACGCCGCCCGCGGTGGCGGCGCGCTGGGCGACGCGCTGGGTGAGCTGCGGTCGGCCGCCGAGCACGCAGCCGGGTGCTACGCCGAGAGCCCCGCCCGTGAGCTGGGCCGCGGGCTGCTCGACCTGCTCTGGCGCTTTCACCGCGCGTTCAGCGAGCGCAAAGAGCGACAGAGCCTGCTCGACTTCAACGACCTCGAGGCGCGCACCCGCGCGCTGCTCCGCGAGCGCAGCGACGTGCGCGAGGCGCTGCAACGCAGGTTCCAGGCGGTGCTCGTCGACGAGTTCCAGGACACCAGCCGACTGCAGCAGGAGCTGGTCGACCTCCTGCGCTCGCCGGGCCAGCTGTTCGTGGTCGGCGACGTCAAGCAGAGCATTTACGGGTTCCGCGCGGCCGAGGTGCGCGGCATGCTCGGCGAGCAGGAGCGGATCCGCGCCGCCGACGGTGTGTGCGTGGAGCTCGACCGCTCGTTTCGCACCCGCCCCGAGATCCTCGACTTCGTCGACGACGTGTTCGCGCGCTGTTGGTCCGAGCCGGAGAGCGAGGTCCCCCACCAGCGCCTCGAGCCCGGGCTCGAGTTCCCCGACAAGAGCGACGCCTCGGTGGAGCTCCTGCTCGGTCGCGGCGAGACCCTCGAGCGCGCGCGCGAGCAAGAGGCGCGCGCCGTCGCCGGGCGCCTGGCCACGCTGATCGAGGGCCGGCGGCTGGTAGGCACGAACCCCCTCCGCCCCGAGTCCTTCGAGCGGCCGCTGCGCTACGGCGACTGCGCGGTGCTGCTCCCGGCGACCACCGCCTTCCGCTTCTACGAGCGCGCCTTCCGCGAGCGCGGGATCCCCTACACGGTGGCCAGCGGGCGCGGGTTCTACGCCAACCGCGAGGTGGTCGACGCGGTGCTCGTGCTGCGCGTGGTCGCCAACGCCCACGACGACCTCGCGCTGGTGGCCCTCCTCCGCTCGCCAGCGGCCGGGCTCTCCGACGACGGCCTCGCGCGCCTGGGCAAGGTGCGCCAGCCGGGCAGCCCCTGGGCCGACGCCCTCGCCGCCGCCGAGTCCGCCGAGCTCTCCCCCCTCGACCTCGAGCGCGCCCGGGGCCTGCGAGCGCTGGTCGACGGGCTGCGGGAGCAGCGGGGACGCGAGCGGGTGCGCGACCTGCTCGAGGACGCGCTGGTCGCCTGTGGGCTGTGGGACGGCAGCCTCCTGCGTCACGAGGACCCGCGCGGGTTCGCCAACCTGCACAAGCTGCTGGGGATCGTGGAGGCGCTCGAGCGGGAGGGGGTCAGCGGCCCGGCCGAGGTCGCCGAGGTGCTCGAGGAGCTGCGGCTCTCGGGGGCCCGGGAGGCCGAGGCGAACCTCGCCAGCGACGACGACGACGCCGTGCGGATCCTCACGGTGCACGCGTCCAAGGGCCTCGAGTGGCCGCTGGTCGTGGTCGGCGACCTGGGGCGCTACGCCCCCAGCTCGCGGGAGGCGATCCTCTACCAGCCCGAGACCGGCTGGGTCTTGCCCAACCTGCGCGACCCGGAGCGCCCCCACAAGGCGATCACGGCGCGCACCCACCAGGCCCTCTCCGAGGACGGCGCCGCGCGCCGGCGCGAGGAGTCCAAGCGCCTGCTCTACGTGGCCATGACCCGCGCGCGAGACCACCTGCTGCTCGCTGGCGCCGAGGGCGCCAGCAGCCGGCGCAGCGGCGACTGGCTGCGCTGGGTCCGGGCTCCCCTCGCCGCGGGCCCGCGGGAGGGAGCGCTCGAGCGCAGCTTCGACGCCGCCGCCGGCGGCGACGTGCAGGTCGTGCCCTCCGCCAGCGGCGTCGCGGTCCGCCGGACCGACGTCGCCGAAGAGCACGAAGGCCCCCTGGTCGGCGCGCGGGGTCCGCTGGCGGGCGCGGCGCCCGCCCTCGACGCCCGCGGGCGTCATGCCCTCGCCGCCGGTCGCCTGCCGACCTGGTGCGAGCCCGAGCCCGAGGTCGCCGCCGAGGCGGAGCGGCTGTTGGCCCTGGCGGCGAAGCCGCTCCCCGAGCTCGACGCCAGCGCCTCGGTCTACACGGTGAGCGAGGTGCTCACCTGGGCGCGCTGCCCGCGGCGCGCCCTGTTCGAGCACGTGCTCGGCGAGGACGACCCCTGGAGTCCGCCCCGCGGAGGCGGCTCGGGCGAGGTCCCGGCCGACGTGTTCGGCGTGTTCGTTCACGAGCTGCTCGGGGGCGGGGCGCGGTCGCGGGGTCAGCTGCTCCCGCGGCTCGAGCAGCTGCTGCTCCCCCGCTGGGCGCCAGCCCACGCGCTGGAGGCTGCCCTCGAGCGCGCGCAGGGGCTCGCGGCCGAGTTTCGCCGCTCGACGCTCGGTCAGCGCGCCGCAGCGGCCGACGAGCGCCGCCACGAGCCCCCGTTCCTGGTGCGCGTGGACCTCCCCGGCGAGTCCGCTCCGCTGCTGCTGCGAGGGACCCCCGACCTGCTGTTCCGCGAGGGTGAGCGCTGGACGCTGGTCGACTACAAGAGCGGCGACTTGACGGCGCTGGAGGTGCCCGCGCGGCTCGAGGCCGACCGGGTGCAGCTGCAGCTCTACGCGCTGGGGTTGGCCCAGGTGGGGGTCGAGGTCAGCGAGGCGCGGGTCGCCTACCTCTGCGCCGAGGTCGACGCGAGCGTGCCCTGCGACCCCGCGGTCGCGACGGAGACCCAGGCGTTGTTGGCCGAGTTCGCCGCTGCGCGGCGGGCCCTCGACCTGCCTCCGCGGGCAGGGGCGCAGTGCGCGCGTTGCCCCCACCTGGCGCAGTGCCCGGCCGGGCAGGAGGCCTCGGCGACCCGTGAGCCGCTCCCGGTGGGAGCTACGCGCTTAGCTTGAGCTCGACGCGCTCCCCGTCGTGGAGCGCCCGGTAGAGCCGACGATCGGGGGCGCGGATCACCGCGATCCAGCCCGCGCGGGGTGTCCCGCTGGAGGCGTCGAACGCGGCGGGCACCGGCTGCCCGATCACGAGGTCGTCCCCCAGCTCCGCGCGAGCGACCCGCGCGATCTCGAGCGCGGCGCGTTCGCGAGAGGGCACCCCCGCCGCGAGCAGCAGCGGCCGCGGCGCGACGGTGCTGAAGAACACGCACACCGCGCCGGTGCGCGCGTTGAGGCTGGCCGTGATCGCGCCGGTCTCCTCGGCGGTGTCGACCTCCCAGCGCAGGCGCCACACCCGACCGAGGCTGCTCCTGATCACCTTCGCCCGGGAGAGCCGGCTGCCCTGGGGGATCCCGAGGAGCCCCTGCGCGCGGCGCACCGCCGACTCCCGACTCAGCGCCGCGCTGCGGGTCGAGCCGCGGTAGAAGGGGCAGCAGAGGTAGCCGAGCCTGCGCTCGAGCAGCGGGTCGTAGTCGATCACCACCTGCCCGTCGCTGCCGGACTTCTCGACCACCACCCAGTGGCGTGTGCTCCGCCGCAGCGGCTCGCGGACCGCGCCCCGCACCTGCAGGCTGAGTCCGGGTGGGAGCGAGGGCGCGGCGCGCTCGAGGGCGCGGCGCACGAGCTCGGGGTCGGCGGGCGGGGCGCAGCGCTGGGCGAGCTCGACCAGGCGCTCGGGGTCGGCCGGGAACACGCAGCGGTCGTCGCCGTCGTCGAGCTGGGCCAGGCCCGCCAGCTCCCAGGCGCGAAACCGCGCCTGGTAGTGGGCGCGCTCTGCGCCCGGGCCGGTGACCCAGCGCTCGTCTTCGAGCTCGAGGCGGAAGCGCACGGGTTGCCAGCGGGTCTCGAGGATCTCGGTAGCCCAAGCGCGAGCGGCGTCGTCGGGAGCGGGGTCGGTCATGGTCACCTCCGCCCCGAGGTCCGCAACCCGACGGCCAGGGCAGCCCACGCGCTAAGGCATTGGCCCGCAAGGAGTCGCTGCAGAGACCGGCTGGAGGTCGTCGAGCTCGGGCGGGCAAGATCCGCCCAACGGTTCACCCGCGGTGAGCTCCAACGGAGACTCCATGCTCGTAATGCCTTACTCGAATGTGGATTAAGGAAATATAGCGCGGTGCGTTATTTTGGATTGA
>Ga0070727_10005180_pt1 | contig 10769 bp, 8 predicted proteins | sample tdAd472_FD_66722 | JGI IMG/M metagenome (GOLD analysis project Ga0070727, IMG submission 66722) | Marine sediment microbial communities from the Atlantic coast under amendment with organic carbon and nitrate - tdAd47.2 | ecosystem: Environmental > Aquatic > Marine > Coastal > Sediment | place... | reverse complement strand
TGGTGTTGACCGGTACGGTTTCGTTGATGAAGTCGATGTCCATCATCCGTCCATTGATGGACGAATGACCACCGCCATGGCCGCCTCCCAGCCCGGTGCGGGCACCGGTACCCGGGCCCCGGTCCTCGCCGCTGCGTGAACCGAAACCCATGGAGAGTCGAAGCTGGCGCACCTGCATCTGCTCGCTGATGACGGGGCGACCGATGGCCGCCAGTTGCAGGGGCAGGGTGGCGTTGTCCTGCAGGGTGGCTGCCGGGCTGATGTGCAGCAGGTCGAATGACTGGGCATTCAGCGAACGCATAATGCGACTCATGGCCCCCTGGAACACCGGAAAGCTGTTCTGTTGCGGCAGGCTGACCAGGGTGACGTCACGGCCGTCGCTGAAGTCGGCGATAATCTCGGCCCGCTCCCCTGGCGCCAGCTCAAGATTGGACAGTGCCACCGGGTGTGCCAGCAGGCCGCCGTCGCTGGCGACCTGGCTGAACTGCCTGCCGTCGCTGAAGGCGAAGGTAAAGCTGCGGGCATTGGCACCATTCAGCAGCCTGAATCGCACCAGGCGCGTGGTGGGTTGGAAAGCCGGTTGCCAGGTGCCGTTTACCAGGATGGTGTCACCGTGCATGCCCTTGACCATGTCATCGTAGATGGACATATAGCTGAAACTGCCATCCGCCGCGAAGCGCCGGTCCTGGACAATGAGTGGAATGTCGTCGATGCCATAGTCCCGGGGCAGGCCAAGTGTGTCCTCGGCGGCATCGTTAACCAGGATCATACCGGCCAGACCCCTGAACACCTGTTCACCGGCATTGTGGAGCACGTGAGAGTGGTACCAGAAGGTGCCACCATTCTGCATGACACGAAACGACGGGCTCCAGGTCTGACCCGGCCCGATTTGTTGATGGGGACCGCCATCCTCGCTGGCCGGCAGGTGAAATCCGTGCCAGTGCAGGCTGGTGGCTTCGTCCAGCTGATTGTTTACGGTAAAGGCGACCTGTTCATCCCGGTGCAACAACAGGGTCGGGCCCAGGTAGTCACCATTGATGCCCAGTGTGTCGGTGGAGGTATTGGGAAGGAACTGCCGATTCCCCGATTGCACCTGCAGTGCATAGTGGCGGACACCGGACTCCAGGCGGCCGGTTTCCAGTGGTGGAATGGCCAGTGTATTGGCAAACGTCGCGGCATCGACGGCGGACTGCGCGGCAGCGCGGGACAACCGCCCGGGCAGGCCTGTCGCACTGAGTGCGCCAAGGCCCAGTGCCTGAAGTGTTCTGCGCCTGTTTATCATCAGCTTATCCGGCCGTACTTCCGGCCATGATTCGGTCACACCGGGTAAAGCCGTTGCATTGCTTCCCGGATCGGTGGCCGTACTCTTCTTCGGAAGTGGAATTGTAGCGGAATTTCGCTGTGGAATTCGACCCGACATTGGTGATCGAATCATCGCGGCAAGGTTTGCAGTGTCGCGCCTGGATTCACCATTCGCAATTGTGTGGACCCACTTGATTCAATGGGCCTGCGGGAAAACTTTTCTCCTTTGGTGATTTTTCCGAAGCTTTTCACTTCCGCCCATCACCCACCCAGATCTGCACAGGGTTCGAAAGAGTGATTGACTTCCAGCGTGATGGTTCCCCAAATGCACCTGGAGTCTATTTCAGCCCACCACCTTTCGGTTCTTCATGTCCAGTATCCCCTTGAGAAACAACCTCATCAAGCCCAGGGCGTGTTTTTGAAAAATAGTGTTAACTTTTTTCCATCAGCCCGCGTCTGAATAAGTAAGGATGCGCACCTTAACCATTTGTTATTCTTCGGGAGACAGTATGATGAAGAAGTTTATTTTTTCTATGATGGTAGTATGCGCGTTTTCTGCACCGGCCGTGGCCAGTGCAGGTGAGACAGTTGGTGAGACAGTTGGTGAAACAGTTGGTGAAACGGCTGGTAAAACAAAGGCCGGCATCGTACAAGAACAGATCAGAATCACTTACAGCCCGGAAATGGCGTCCACAGTCGAGGGGCGAGAACGATTAGAGCGTAAAATTCGCGAGGCGGCCGCCGAAGTTTGCGGCCCGCAACACCTGCGTCGCGCAGGTTCGCTCAGTCTGATGATCGCGAACCGTAACTGTTACCAAAAGGCGGTGGCGGACGCGATGAGTGCGATTAAGCTGCCCGGCATCGCAACTACGGACTGAACTTAAAGCAATCCCCGATGTACGCCTCCGGGTCAGGCCGAAACGGCCTGTCCCGGCCGGGGCTATCCGCATAGACATTGTTCCCAGTCCCGAACAGGTCAGGTGTCTTTACTGAAATATGAGAGTGTGCCTGGATTTGCTGAAGCCACAGAAGCTCAAAAGCTTTGCTTAACGTACACGCATCCCGGGAGGTGTTAAAATTTTTGGTTGTGATCGGCCACGAGCAGACATCTCTTTCTGAGTTTATCGACTCGAAAAGTATTACTCGAAAGGTTTATGTCTATTGCGACGGCAGTGGAAATCCGATCCAGCCTTCTTCGAACTGTACACCAAGACTGTTCAGGTACATGGCCACCAGGTTGTATTGGCCAACGGTGAAGACCAGTTCCATCATCTGCCGGGTATCGTATCGCGCAGCCAGGATTTCCCATGTATTGTCTGATACCAGGGCATTGTCATGCAGCTCATCCGCCGCTCGTAACAGGGTCGCATCCCACTGGCTCCAATTCGCCGCCTCGGGTCCTTCGGTGATTCGCTGCAACTCTTCTTCAGTTATTCCCACGTTCAATGCCAGGCCGCGGTGTGCCGCCCATTCATAGGCGCCACCGTTAAGGTAGCCGATGCGGAGTATGAGCAGTTCGCGATCTCGTAGAGGTAAGGAAGAATCCTGCAACAGATAGTCTGTGAATGCCAACCAGGCCTGACATAGCTCGGGGGCCTGGGCACAGGTAGACCAGACTCCCATCACTCTGCCATTGCGTTCCCTGGGAGCCAATATGGCCCGCTGGGCATCGGTCCAGGGTTTTTCCACCCGGGGGATACGTGGAGTATCGAGGGGTGGAACCCCGGTATTCGACTCCTGACCCGTGAGAGCCTGTGAGGCAAACAGCAAGACAGACAGTATCAATAGGGGAATTGGACGAGTGACGCGAATTTGCATGGCTACCTCCGATCAATAATTTTGGTGTTGCTGGTTGAATCCCACTGAGAGCATCTCAACCCATTACACCTTAACCATTGATTTAGAGCGCTCAGTTTCATTTTAAACTTCGGTTACAGGCAGATTTATCCATAATATTGTGTCTAGAGGTCCGTGATACGAAACACATACCGTTTAAGCTGCGCGGCGTGACGTAAGGAGCGTCCGAACGAGCGCATTGTCAGCCGTGAACTACCGAGCACGAACATAACGGCAAACTTGCGCACCGGTGCTGGCTTTTACTGAGGACTTCAGCGTAAAAGGAATCGCCTTTCCGTTCTCAGCAAAAATCGTCTTTCCACCACCAAGAATGATCGGCTCAATTGTGAGCAGCAATTCATCGACAAGATCGGCGTCAAGTAAGGACCTAACCATCGAAGCACTGCCATATACGTAGATATAGCCTCCCGGCCTCGCACGTAGTTCGGACACCGTTTTCAAGAAGTCGGCGCCACGAATAATTGTGGTAGGATTCCATATTACATCTTTCTCGGTGAGTGTATCGGATACGACGTATTTCTGGACACGATTGATCCAATCTGTGAATGGGTCCCCTGAGCGACTGGGCCAAGCTGCAGCCGAAACCTGATAAGTCCGACGTCCTTGTAAGAGTACGTCACTCTGTGCAGCGAGTTCGGCATACATGCCACCCATAACCTGAGGGTCAAAATACTTCATCGACCACCCACCATGACTGAAACCGCCGTCGTTGTCTTCGTCAGCTCCCCCTGGGGCTTGTACGACTCCATCCAGACTGATGAACTCTGTGATGAGCGTTTTCACACGATCTCCTGATCCTCCATGATCTTAGCAAGACTCTAATTGTTATCTACCTCCAGTCTGCGGGCACCCGCCAGACTTCCCGGCATTGAGTAATTACCTTCGTGGCATGCATACTCATAAAGCTGACCGTCTATGGCGTGAAAACTAAGCTCCGCTGTCCAGGGTTGACTGTACAGGTCAGAATCCTCCACCGTAAAGCGGTAAACAATTTCAGTGTCAGAATAACGACTGAAACGCTCAGTTACTTTGCCATTTGTCGTAATCGCTGTAGAGCTTTGTTGCATCTGCTGAGGATTGACATTGATGGTTTCCACTACCAGGGCACCATCTTCGTACCAGCCTACAGAGTCTCCCATGTATTGCTGCAAGACCGCCGGTCGGCGATTGGCCCGCGCTTCTTCGGCCGAATTGAACGTGGGGATGATTCGCGCATCATGCATTTGTTCCACATTTATCATCACGTAATCATCAGTTTGTACGAATTGATAATTATTATTATACAGGCCGCTCTGCATCGCCGGACCGGCTTTACCTTCAGAAAGAATACAACGCTCTGATAGGGGCAGGGCCTCGGGGCCGTCAGCGTTACCGACGCCGGTAACGTATCTGCTGCCGAAACTGGTACGCTTGAAATCTGTGGTAGGATTTTCCAGTAGCGGGACTTGTCCGTTCTCCGGATCAATTATGTAAGACGTACGATACTCGCCCTTGACCAGAGCCAGGTTGGAGCCGGGATCGACCCAGAAATTATTGTACGCCCTGCTGCCGAAGTCATCTGCGCCCACGGCAGGTGTGTTATTAACACCATCACCTTCATCAAAGCCTCCTTCTATACCACCAATCGGTATGCCGGCTGCAATGACCAGGGCTTCCTCCGGGGTCACTACCAGTGATTCCACTCCACTCCGGCGCGTGAGATTGGTTAACGATGCATTAGACCAAACGCCTTCCAAATCAGGCCGCGTTGAATTTTGTCCCAGCGCGCTGGAACATGCCAGAGTAGTGCATAGCAGCACTACTCCGAATCGGTCGGTGTGCTTTATCAGATATGCCATTTGCTACGTCCCCGGGGTTTGTCCGTCGGTGAATTTCGGGGACAGTGCCCCTAATCGCGATTCATGAAATAGTGACCTCAAGTCACGGCTCCATATATACCAGAATGAGGATCAACTTGTCAGTACTCTTGGCAAGGTTAATCAGAGGGTCCCTACTATTAAGCCTGATCTGGCAGATGATTTCTTCATGGATACCCAAGTGCGCAAGTGGGAGTCGGCATCACTGCCATGGTCCCAGGTTAGTGACTTGTAAAGATCCCCGGGCAGTTTCTGAGCCTATTTGAAGTGTCTGCAAATTCCGGGTAGAACCCTCTTTATTCCTTATGAGCCGCTTACGGCCAACTGCAGCCGTTCACTTTCGGTTGGGTTGTGCCAACTGCTTCAAGCGTTCAAACCAGTTTTCCACCATCACCAGCGTGTCCATATCAATCCTGGTCATCAATTGTGGCCTGGTGTAAAGAATCGACTTTCCATCAGGTGAAATATCGAAATTAGGTTCCAATGCTGGCCCCCAGGAGGATTGCACTACCTCCACAGGTGATCCGGTACTGAAGCCGCCTTGGGTATCCACCTCGACACGATAAATCATATCGCCGATTCCTGAGAAATAGAGCGAACCATCGGGGCCCCAGTGGGCTTCATAGGATGGTGTATCTGCAACCATCCATTTGCCATCGTCGATATTCGGAAACGGGCGAACGAAAATGCGTCGGTCACCAACCTCGCTGCTCTTATACAATATCCATCGTCCGTCCGGTGAAATTTGGGCTCCATCTCCAAATCTGGCATCGGGAAACAGAGTGCTAGGCGGCTGCCCGTCCACTGGTAATTTCAGCAGTTTAATCTCTTGCTCTTGTCCAACCCCCTCGATGAAGATTAGCTGCTCGCCATCCGGCGAAAAAGAAGTGGCACTGAGCGAAACTGAAGCGCGTAACAACTGCTCCGGCTGTCCACTGCCATCGGCATTCATTATCCACAGGCTAAACTCATCATCTTGACTGCGCCTGTAAACTAGCCGATTGCCATCGGGTGTCCACAATGGTCGATCGGATTGGCTATTAAAAGTACGGCGGGTCAGCGTCTGGCCATCAATGTCATAGACGGCAATGTCAGAGCCCTGGGTCTCTCCTCCTGATACAGCGTAGTAATTATCTTGAGCAGCCGTATCCAACAGCGTAAATACGATGCTATCGCCAGTCGGCGAGAATCTTCCCTGCATAACGTTTGATGGAATCGTATTCGGAACTGCGCGGCCATCAAACTCACTCAACTCCGGTCCCCCGGCTGTTTGATCACCGTCGATCCCAGTACGGTAAATCAAGCGGCCACCATCGGAAAATCCAAAAGTCGCGTTTGAAAACCTCGAATTGTGCTCGATGCCTGGTTCCATCAGCACTGCATCACCAATTACTTCCATGCGATCTTTGTCGAAGGCAACGGCCCAGAGATCACCTTCACGCATGAACACGATATGTCCTGAAGGCGCATAGCGGGCGTAGTATGCTTCGGTAACCAGTGTTTTTGCTGTCTCGTTCTCAAGGTCAAAGGCATCGATTCTTGCTCTATATGCAGAGCTTTCGCTTCCACGAACGGTGTATAGCACCCAGGAGGACTCCGGCAGGTGCATTGGCCATAATAGGGAGTCCCCAGATTCTGCCGGTATCGGTAAGGGGGTTGAGACTCCGCCATCGGCAGAGACGGTATGAAAAACACCCTGCCCCTCAGGGGTGTATATTAGAGTTTGATCCGATAGCCAGGCGGTTTGCAATCCGCCCTCGGAATTAGAAAGAACACGCCGGCTACCGCTCCCGTTAGCGTTGATGACAAATACCTCGCTAGGACGGGCGTTTGGACCGGGAAAAACATTGCTAAGAAGCAGCCGCTGGCTGGAAGGTGAAAATTGAGGGACACTTGGCTCGCCCCCACTCAAAGAAATTGGTATCAATTGGGAATCGCCTGTTTCCAGATCTAGTATGCTAGCGGTGCTCTCACCGTCCACTATATGCTTTGTATAGGCAATCCGCCCGCCGTCCGGGGAGATTGCAATATACCCATGCATACTTAAAACCTCAATTTTCTGCGATTCGCCCAGAATAATATTGGAGCGAATTGATTGCTCCGGCGAGTTGACCCTACTAACAGGTTGGGCAACACCTCCACTAGTATCCAAAAGGAATCGATCCGCCGCCTGCAATCCTGCCACCAGAAGTACGATGACCAAAATCAGGTAATTGACGGGCTGTGCCGATGTCGCCTGCAAGCCCCGGGTAGCCTGCATTTGGTGGTCGGGCGTGATGCCCGCCGGAGAAGCGTCGTATGCCCATGCGAGAATGATGGCAATGGGAAAGCCGAGTATGAAAAGAAAAATAAGGGTTTGATTCACCCAGCCCGGCGTACCGAAAGTAGGTAAGACTACGTCCGCCACCTGGATCGCCAGCCAGGCCACCACGGCGTACACTGCCGCTACGCGGAATACCTTTCGCCGCTTCAACTCTTGAAAAAGGTTACTCATGGTAGCACTCGGTCGCAGACCTGGAACTGGCCCAGCGAGCTTTTTATTTTGGGAAAAACCTTATCACAGAGGGCCAGAAATGGAAGGGTTTTGGTGGGATTCCCGGGCCATTTGGCAGAAATCGCTAACGTCCGAGTTGGGTCGATAACCGCCTCTAGAGCGCTTGCTCGATAAAGCGACTAATACGACGGGATTTCAATTTAGACAGTTTCCGCTTTTGGATTGGAACGGACCATTTGGTTAAAACTTAACCGCTAAAGATCCCGGAACGTTCTAGCGGTGGCTGTCGACCCGTGGCGAAAGTAAGCGAAGTCAATTTCCCTGACACCCGATTCCGAAAAACTCGGTAGAAAATTCGAAACCGTGGTGGGATACTCCCCTACTATAACGAAAAAGCGGACTCCCCCAGTGTCCCGTGCTCTATTCGGTTAACACCCCAGGCCATAGAGTCTACAGTCAGGCGCGCTGCGGAGCGATCCATTGATCCGTGGAAATAACTAAGATGATGAAACCGTTGAAGAATGGCGTAGCGGTGCTTTTAATTCTCGTTGTGAGCGCACTCCTGGTACTGCGCGTGACGGGGCTGGAACCGGGACATCCCAGTGCCCGGGAATACGCTCAGGCCGGACGGTCGGCGAGGCCGGGTCTGTGGTTGACGGGGGAGGTTGTCCGGGAGCCGGTGACGAACTGGGACTGGGTCAATCAGTTCGATGACACCTTCGGTGAGAACGCAACGTCCCTGGAGACCCGTACCTGGTACGGGATTCCCCATTCCGTCAGGGTCCTGCTGGTTCCCCGTGGAGACAAGCTCTACCTGCAGTCCAGTGCGCAGACCTTCAGGTTGGACAGGGAGTTTCCTTACGGCAAGGCGTGGTGGCGAAACGTTGAGCGTGATCCTCGCGTGCGGCTGAAGATTGGCGGGAAGCTCTACGAAATGACGGTGGTTTTGATTCACGACCGGGCCGAGGTTGCCCGATTGCGAGGGGGAAGAGACCCTGTCGTGAAAGAGGTGGATGCCGACGGCAACGAATACATTGCCGAAGAGTGGCACTACTGGCGCGTATACCAGCGAAATGTGCCGGAATATTATCCAGTGGAAAATTAAAGGGTCTGGTTGAACAGGATCGGTATGAATAAAGTCTTGGAGATTTCATCCAGACTCGTAGCAGAGATTCGGCCGGCCTCCGGCCGACAGAGACGATTCCTTAACAACACGCGAGTCAATACAGTCAGCGAAAACGAAAATTGGAAGTCAGAATAAAATGAATAAACTGATCCTTGGTTTAACTCTTGCAGCCTTGCCGCTGTTTTCGCATCAATTATCGAGCGCAGAAGTCAATCTTACGCAGGCATTCAAAGGCGATATCATTTCGAAAGTGGCGCAGATACTGGAAGATGAATACGTATACCCGGAACGGGGAAAAGTGGCAGCAAACGAATTGAACCATCGGTTCCAGACCGGTTATTTCGATGAGATCACCGATCCGCAGATTTTTGCGTATCGAATAACCGGGATTCTTGATATTATTTCAGACCTGCATCTGTGGGTGAATTACCACGCAGACCCCATCCCTGTCGGTTACAGTCACCTCGATCCAGGTCCCGAACAGCAAAAAGAGTACGCAGCGCTGCTACGTCGTCGCAATTTCGGATTCGAAAGAATCGAGCGTTTACCCGGTAATTTGGGTTACATTGAGTTCCGTGATTTCTATTTCGAAGAAGAGGCTTCTGAACGGATTCTGGCCAATATAATGGAGGTTGTTGAATACACCGATGGGCTGATTATCGATTTGCGACGTAACGGCGGCGGACACCCGGAAATGGTTTCACTGCTGCTAAGCTATCTGGTAGAAGGTGGCACACTCGTCGGTACGCTTCGCTATCGGCAGGACAAAAAAATTGAAGAATACTGGACCCGAGAAGAAGTAGCCGGGCCACATTTCAGAGGAGGCAGGCCGGTTTACGTCCTGATCAGCCGCAATACCTTCTCGGCAGCAGAAGCCTTCAGTTACGCCCTGCAAGCACGGGGAAGAGCGATACTTGTGGGTGAGAGGACCCAGGGAGGCGCACATCCATCTGACAATGTCCGATTGCATGAGCATTTCATGATGTCTGTACCGGTAGCGGCGTCTATTGACCCGATAACGCAATCGAATTGGCAGTATGTGGGAGTGAGGCCCGAGCACGAAGTGCCTGCCGAGGAAGCGCTCTCGGTTGCTCAAAAACTGCTGTTGGAAGAGTTGATTGCTGCCGGTGAGGACTCTGTTGCAAGACGTGAGCAAGAACTGGTCCTGCGGCGATTGGATAACCAGGCACTGCCATAATTAATCTGAGGTCCCTTAGAGTGGCCAGAGTATTTCCCTGGTCGATCATAGGCTTACTGAATTTTAGCGTATTGATGTCCGCTTCCGGCTGAAAATTGCCTGGCGTAGTGCCGCGTAGCATCAGCGAATTGCCATGACACCTTCATGGTTCTGGTTTGACGATGAATCCAGCAATATATCGCATCAACAAGCGTGTAGATTGTACAGAAGATAGTGTTTAAGACTAGCAGCCTGCTATTCACAAACCTTGGAGAAACAACATGTTCAGAGTGATTGCCGCCAGCGCCTTTTCCCTTGTCATGCTCGCCTGTCAACCTGAGACATCCGGTACCAGCGCCGCTGAAGCAGTCCAGCAGTCCGCGGCACCGGAATACATGAATCCGAATCCTCGTGCGCCTTATTCCGAAGGTGTCCGCTACGGCGGACTGATTTTTCTGGCCGGAAAAACTGGAGGCCCCGGAGAGCCGGGCGTGCAGGCAGAAACACGGCGCACCCTGGAATCGATTCAGGACGCACTGGAGCGCTTCGGCTCGTCGATGGACCGCGTTGTGAAATGCACGGTGTTTCTGGTGGACATGGCAGAGTGGGGCGCTATGAATGAAGTCTACGCGGAATTTTTCCCGGAAAACAAGCCTGCCCGTACGGCAGTCGGCATCAGCCTGGGAGGAGATACCCGCGTGGAGATCGAGTGCATTGCAGCTGCCTGAGATATCGAGTTGGCTGCGCAGCGAGTATGAAGATGTCAGAGTTATCGCCATTACTCCGACCCGAGTAATTTTGCGCTGATTTTTCAGCGGGCAAATAAAGCCGGCGACATCACTATGCGCATCCCGGCATTGTGGGTTCTGGCCAATCAGGACGGGCGGTGGGGTATGAAATTCCGCTCATTGATGGCCTCTACGGTGGACTGGACTTCAATAGAACAGGAAAAATAGT
>Ga0070727_10005168_pt1 | contig 10788 bp, 6 predicted proteins | sample tdAd472_FD_66722 | JGI IMG/M metagenome (GOLD analysis project Ga0070727, IMG submission 66722) | Marine sediment microbial communities from the Atlantic coast under amendment with organic carbon and nitrate - tdAd47.2 | ecosystem: Environmental > Aquatic > Marine > Coastal > Sediment | place... | reverse complement strand
GGACCGATCGAACAGATCATGAGCCAGCTCGACGAACAGACAAGCGCGACGGACCGCTTTGCCGGTGGCGGCCAAGAGGTCAGTCAGGGCGGTGATGGGGAATATCAGGGCGCGCGCGGATTGCCCGAGGACTTCATCAAGGATCTGGAAAAGGAGTTCGGCTTTGACAAGCCGCCGCTTGAACGGTTCCTGCTGATGATGGGCAAATACCTGCGGTTCGATTTCGGCGAGAGCTATTTCCGCAGCATCTCGGTGATTGATCTGGTGCTCGAAAAGATGCCGGTCTCGATCACGCTGGGGCTCTGGACGACCGTGCTTGCCTATCTGATTTCGATCCCCCTTGGCATCCGCAAGGCGGTGAAAGATGGATCACGTTTTGACACCTGGACATCCGGCGTCATCATCGTGGCCTATGCGATCCCCGGTTTTCTCTTTGCGATCATGCTGTTGGTGTTCTTTGCCGGCGGCTCGTATTTTCGATGGTTCCCGCTTCGGGGCCTCACTTCGGATGATTTTGCCGAGTTGACCCTGTTGGGTCAGATTGCCGATTACCTGTGGCATATCGTTTTACCGGTCACGGCCAATACCATTGCCGCCTTTGCGACGATGACCTTGCTGACCAAGAATTCCTTTCTCGACGAGATCAAGAAACAATATGTCATCACTGCCCGCGCCAAGGGTCTGAACGAGGGCCAGGTCTTCTATGGCCATGTGTTCCGAAACGCGATGCTGATCATAATCTCGGGTTTTCCGGCGGCGTTTATCGGCATTTTCTTTGGCGGATCGCTGATCATCGAGATTGTCTTTTCCCTTGATGGGCTGGGGCGGCTGGGCTTTGAGGCGGCAGTCAATCGCGACTATCCGGTCCTGTTCGCAACGCTTTATGTTTTTGGGCTGATGGGGCTGTTTGTGAACCTTCTGACCGACCTCACCTATGTCTGGGTCGACCCCCGCATTGATTTCGAAAGCCGCGAGACATGAGGGTTTTCAAACCTGGCACCCTCGGCGAACGCCGCTGGCAGAATTTCCGCGCCAACCGGAGGGCTTTGTGGTCGCTCTGGCTGTTTCTGGGGCTGTTTCTTGTCTGCCTGATGGCCGAGCTGGTCGCCAATGACCGCCCGCTTCTGGTCTCATACAAGGGGTCGCTCCATGTCCCGGCCTTCAAATTTTATGCCGAGACCGATTTCGGTGGTGAGTTTGAGACCGAGGCGGAATATCCCGCTGAAGAAGTGCAATGCCTGATCATTGCCGCAGGATCCGAAAGTTGTTTCGACGATCCCGAAGCGGTGATCGAAGATGCCGCCGACGGTGTCCTTGACGGAGCGGAAATTACCACCGGCTGGATCGTCTGGGCGCCGATCCCCTATTCCTTCAACACGGTGAATTACGATGTCCAGCCAGCACCGGGAGCACCCGATGCGAAACATTGGCTGGGCACCGATGACCAGACCCGCGACGTGCTGGCCCGTATCATCTATGGGTTTCGGATTTCCACGGTTTTCGCGTTATTCGTCGTCGTCGTCTCGTCGGCCATCGGCATCGCTGCCGGGGCGGCCATGGGATATTTCGGCGGCTGGGTCGATCTGGTCTTTCAGCGGATTGTCGAAATCTGGGGCAATATCCCGTCGCTTTATATCATCATTATCCTGTCGGCGATTTTCACCATGACCTTTCAATTGCTGGCGGTTCTGATCGCGCTGTTCAGCTGGACCGCCCTTGTCGGCGTTGTCCGGGCCGAATTCCTGCGGGCGCGGAACTTTGAATATGTTCGCGCCGCCCGCGCGCTGGGCATTGGCGACTGGACGATCATCTTTCGCCATGTGTTGCCCAATGCGATGGTGGCCACCCTGACAATGATGCCGTTCCTGATCACAGGCTCAATCGGCGCGCTGGCATCGCTCGACTTTCTGGGATTTGGTCTGCCGGCCGCCTATCCGTCGCTGGGCGAGCTTGCGCTGCAAGCCAAGCAGAACCTGCAAGCACCCTGGCTTGCCTTTTCCGCCTTTTTTACCTTTGCCGTCATGCTGTCGCTGCTTGTCTTCATCTTTGAAGGTGTGCGGGACGCGTTCGATCCACGGAAGACCTTCAAATGAGTGCGCCGCTTTTGGAAATTCGCGGCCTCTCGGTGGCGTTTGGCGAGGCGGCTCCGGCCGTCAGGAATGTCAGTTTCGACATCAAGGCAGGCGAAACAGTGGCCCTTGTCGGCGAAAGCGGGTCCGGCAAATCGGTGACGGCGCTTTCCACCGTGAAACTGCTGCCCGAAAGTGCGCGGGTCACCGGCTCGGTCACCTTCCGCGGGACGGAGATGATCGACGCTTCGGAAACCACCCTGCGACAGGTGCGCGGCAACGATATCAGCTTCATTTTTCAGGAGCCGATGACCTCGCTCAACCCGTTGCATAGTCTGGAAAAGCAGATCGCCGAAAGCCTTGCCCTGCATCAGGGGCTGACCGGCAGCGCGGCGCGGGCGCGGATCATTGAACTGCTGAACAAGGTCGGTATCCGCGACCCGGAAAGCCGCCTGAAAAACTATCCGCACCAGTTTTCCGGCGGCCAGCGGCAGCGGATCATGATCGCGATGGCGCTGGCCAATGGCCCGGATCTGCTGATCGCCGATGAGCCGACAACGGCGGTCGATGTGACGATTCAGGCCCAGATCCTGGAATTGCTGGCGGGCTTGCAGAAATCCGAAGGCATGGGCCTTTTGTTCATCACCCATGACCTCGGGATCGTCCGCAAAATCGCCGACCGGGTCTGCGTCATGAAAGATGGTGCCATCGTTGAACAGGGCGACGCGGCCGGAATTTTCGCCAATCCGCGCCATGAATACACCCAGAAATTGCTGGCCGCCGAGCCAAGCGGGAAGCCCGATCCCGTCCCGGAAGAGGCAAAACCGATTCTGTCGGCCGAGCATGTGCGGGTCTGGTTCCCGATCAAGCGGGGCCTGTTCAAAAAGACCGTCGGCCACATCAAGGCGGTCAATGACGCCACGTTTGACATTCGCGCGCGCGAAACCATCGGCATTGTCGGGGAAAGCGGATCGGGCAAGACGACGCTGGCACTGGCATTGATGCGGCTGGTTTCCAGCGAAGGGCGGATCGCCTTTCTCGGCCAGGATGTCCAGGGCTGGAAGAACCGGCAGTTGCAGCCCCTGCGCCGCAATATGCAGATGGTGTTCCAGGACCCTTATGGCTCGCTCAGCCCACGCATGACCGTGGCGCAGATCGTGGCCGAAGGCCTGGGCGTTCATGGAACGGAGATCATCGGTGACAAGGACCAGATGGTCGCCGAGATACTGACCGAGGTCGGGCTGGACCCGGCCATGATGAACCGCTATCCGCATGAGTTTTCCGGCGGCCAGCGACAGCGGATCGCCGTTGCGCGGGCGATGATCCTGAAACCGAGACTGGTGGTTCTGGACGAGCCGACCTCAGCCCTGGATATGACGGTTCAGGTGCAAATCGTGGAATTGCTGCGCAATCTCCAGAAAAAACATGATCTGGCTTATCTGTTCATCAGTCACGATCTGAAGGTGGTGCGCGCCCTGGCCCATAAGGTTCTGGTCATGCGGCTTGGGGATATCGTCGAACAGGGCGCGGGCGATCAGATCTTCGATGCACCACAGTCAGAATATACCAAGACGTTGATGAAAGCTGCGTTCGACCTCGCCGATATCGGCTAGTCCTCGCGGCCGGGCAGGCCTATTTCTTTGGCCCCCGATACCGGCCTTCGAGGTGCTTGTTCAGCTTCGTCACCTTCTTTTCCTTCTTGCCCTTATAGGGGTTCTTATCCCCTTGCGAGCGCAGGAACAGCCGGATCGGCGTGCCGGGCATGGCGAAATCCGTCCGCAATCCATTGACCAGATAGCGGGTATAACTGGCCGGGACCTGATCGGGATGCGAGCACATCACGACAAAGGTCGGCGGACGGGTCTTGGCCTGGGTCATATAGCGCATGCGAATGCGGCGCCCGCCCGGTGCCGGCGGCGGGTGTGCCTCCAGCATATCCCCGAGCCAACGGTTCAATCGCGCGGTTGAGACCCGCGCATTCCAGACGTCATAGGCACTGACAATGGCCTTGTGCAGGCGGTCCAACCCCTTGCCGGTCTTGGCCGAGACCATCACCATCGGCGCGCCGCGCAATTGCGGCAACAGACGTTCAAATTTCTCGCGCACCTCTGCCAGACGGGCCTGTTTTTCCGTTTCCAGATCCCATTTGTTGACCGCAACGACCACGGCGCGCCCTTCACGCTCGGCCAGATCGGCGATCCGAAGGTCCTGCTGCTCAAACGGCGTTTCGACGTCAAGAAGGACCACGACAACCTCGGCAAAGCGGACCGCGCGCAGACCATCCGCAACCGAGAGTTTCTCCAGTTTTTCCTGGACCCGTGCCTTTTTGCGCATGCCCGCCGTGTCGAAAATGCGCATCGGCTGACCAAACCAGGTGGTTCGGACTGAAATCGAGTCGCGGGTGATCCCCGCCTCAGGGCCGGTCAAAAGCCGGTCCTCACCAAGGATCTGGTTGATCAGGGTCGATTTGCCGGCATTTGGCCGCCCGACCACGGCGATTTGCAGCGTCTTGTCCGCCGACAGGCCGATGAATTCCTCATCCAGATCGCCGTCGATATCAACCTCGGTCTCAGGTTCGAAATTGCGGTCTTTGAATTCTGCGGCAAGGGGTTCCAGTGCCACGGCGAGATCCACCATGCCCTCGCCATGCTCGGAGGACAGGGCCAAAGGCTCGCCAAGCCCCAAGCCATAGGCCTCCAGCATTCCGGCCTCCCCGGCGCGGCCTTCGGCCTTGTTGGCAACAAGGATGACATGGCGCGCCCGACGACGCAGGATTTCGGCAAAGACCTCGTCCGTGGGGGTGATGCCGACCCGCGCATCCACCATGAACAGGCAGATATCGGCCATATCGACGGCGCGTTCGGTCAGGCGGCGCATGCGGCCTTGCAGGCTGTTGTCGGTGACCTCTTCCAGACCCGCCGTGTCGATCACGGTAAAGCGCATCGGGCCAAGCTTGGCATCGCCTTCGCGCAGGTCGCGTGTCACACCCGGCTGGTCATCGACCAGCGCGAGTTTGCGCCCCACAAGCCGGTTGAACAGCGTGGATTTTCCCACATTGGGACGCCCAACAATGGCAAGAGTGAAGCTCATCGACTTGATACCGCCTTCGCGAAAGAGCGCCCGTTTACACCGCTTTCCGCCTATTTGAAAGCGTGCAATTGCCCTTTGGAAGAAACAATATAGAGAACGCCATCGACGATCACGGGTGCCGAGGCCGCACCGCCGGGGATCTCGGTCTGGCTGATCAGGTCGCCGCTTTCCGGATCAAATCCGCGCAAGAGCCCATCGCCCGAGGCGACCAGCAATCGGCCACCGGCCAGAACCGGACCATAGCTGGCATAGACTGTCTTGTGGCGTCTTTCGCGCCGCTCAACAAAGCCCGGCAGGTCCACGGCCCAGACAGTTTCGCCATTGCGCCCGTCCAGCCGCACCAGTTGCAGGGCATCCGAAACGATGAAAACCGCATTGCCAAAGACCAGGGCCGGGCTATAGGCGCCTTGCTTGGAGGTCCAGAGACGCTCGCCACTGCGGCTGTTGACTGCGGTCATGCGCCCGCTTTGATTGGCCGCATAGACCCGCGCGCCGCTGACAACCGGATCCGACGTGATATCGCCGAGACTGGATCGGCCAAGGCCCAGCCGGGAACCGGATATGGCGACACTCCAGACCCGGAGGCCGTTATTGGTAAAGGCCGCGATCATTTCGCCCGAGGAGAAAGGCAAAAAGACCTGTCGCCCGGCAACTGCCGGTGCCGCGCCGCCAACCTGTCCCAGATCCGCCTGCGCGCTTTGCTGGTTCCAGACGATCCGGCCGTTCTTCACGTTCAGGGCCCAGGCTTTGTTGTCACGGGCCACGACATAGACATGTTTGCCCACCACAGTCGGCGGCGCCATGGCCACCGCGCCAAGTTTCTGGGTCCAGAGATGCGCGCCTGTATCGGCGGACATCGCAATAACCTCGCCGAAGCCGGTGGTCGCATAGATCACCCCATCCGCATAGGCCAACCCGCCGCCAGTCGCATCGGCATTGCTGTCGGAGACCGGAACCAGATCGCGGGACCAGACCTCCGCCCCGATCAGGGAATGGGCTTTCAGGTGGCTTTGAGAATCGAGCGTGTAGACCAGGCCATTGGCGACAACCGGTTCGGCTGTCAGGCGATATTTCGGAGAATTGCCTTTGCCGATATCCACGGTCCAAAGGCGGGTCAGCTCGGGACTGAGGGCCAGATGCGGTAAGTTGTGCTGGGCATTGCCGTTGCGATGAGTCCAGCTTGACAGGTTTGTTTGCCGGGGTGCTTTGAAGTCCGCAACGCGGTTGACGAATTCGGGTTCGGGGATCGGGGTGCCGTCTTCGTTGACCAAGGGTTCGTCAAGCGACGCCCGAATATCCAGCCTCTGGCCTTCCAAACGGTCTTCGCGCGAGCATGCCAAAAGCAGCGTCGCCGTCATTGCCAGAAGGATCGCGTGGTTCAGCCGCACCCGGTTTCGCCCCTCACTCATGTCGCCTCCGCGACTTACCCGGCCTAATGGGCCGTTACTGCCCCCCGGTGTCGGCTTCTTCAAGCACGCCACCCATGGCTACAATCAACTGTTGCGCTCTTTGAAGCAAGCCTGAAGTTACGCCCTGCTCCTCCAAAATGGACTGTAATATGGCGATTGCGTCGTCATTGTTTCCAAGTTCGAACAGCATCAGCGCCTTTTGTTCCAGTGCCAGGAACCTGTAAGGGCGCCCCGGCGTGGCAAGCTGATTCAGGGCCGCCTCACGATTTGCCCGGTCCAGATCGCTGCCGCGCAGGATCACCGACTTCAGCAACGCAAGGTCGCGATAGGCAACCGGCACCGCGCCGTCTGCGGCCAGTTTGTCGAGCAAAACCAGCGCACCGTCGCGGTCGCTGTTCTCGGCCCGAACGGCGGCCTCCAACAAGGCAACATAGGTTGCGGCCCCGTCCGAGGCCGTGGCAATGGTTGCCAGCGCTTCGGCACGCTGATCCAGATCGTCGGTGTCGAGCGCCACCAAAACGGAATCGCCAAATGCCTCTGCATTCTTGCGGGCGGTGGCTTTTTCCCATTCGAAATAGGACGCGCCGCCAACGGCAATCACCACCAGAAGGACGGGAACCCAGCCCCATTTGCGCAACAGCGCATACAGGCGATCACGCCGCAGCTCTTCGTTTACTTCCTCGACAAAGGAATCGGTCTCGCTCAAGATAGCCTCCGCAACAGGGCTTGGGTCAGATTTCGCCCCGTTTAGCGCGAACCGACCGCCCTTCACAAGTCGCAAAACCGGTCACAGCTTCCGTGGCGTCGCCGCCATGTCGCCGTGTTTTCTTTGGTCCAACGCCTTGTTTTGGTCGTAGTGACGTTATAGGTACCCGCTGAATTCTGTGAACCGGGTGGTCCAATACCGTTTCAAATGAGGGGCAATTCATGCGTTTCTTCCCGATCCTGACCTCGGTCGTTGTGGCTGTTGCGATCTATTTCATGCTGTTTGAGCGCGAAAAACTGGTGGCATTCGCCATGGGGGAACCGGTCAAGGTTGCCGCCGCTGAACCCGCTGAACTGGAAGAGGTATCCAAACGGCCGCCGGTTTCGGTGCTGGTGCAGAAATCCCTCGCCCAAAGTGTCGATAGCGGGATCGTGCTGCGCGGTCGTACCGAAGCGGCGCGTCAGGTGGATATCCGCTCGGAATCCAGTGGCCTCGTGATTTCCGAACCGCTGTCAAAAGGCACGAAGGTCACCAAGGGTCAGCTGTTATGCGAGTTGGACCCGGGCACGCGCGGCGTTGCACTGGCCGAGGCCAAGGCCCGCCTGGCGGAAGCCAAACTGAATGAAACCGCCGCGTCATCCCTGGCGGAAAAGGGCTTTGGCTCGGAAACCACGGCGATTGCCCGCCGGGCGGCGCTGGAATCTGCTGAAGCTGGGGTGGAACGGGCCGAAAAAGAGATCGAGCGCCTCAAAATCGACGCGCCGTTTGACGGGATCCTTGACAGTGACGCGGCTGAGCTTGGCTCGCTCATGCAGCCCGGTGCGGTCTGTGCCAAGCTGGTCCAGCTTGACCCGATCAAACTGGTGGGCTTTGTCCCGGAACAGGATATCGGACGGATCACCGAAGGCGCCATTGCCGGAGCGCGGCTGGTCGATGGCACGACCGTGCAGGGTTTTGTCACCTATCTGAGCCTGTCGGCCGATCCGACCACGCGCACCTTCCGGGTCGAGGTCAAGGTCGCCAATCCCGACCTGGCCATTCGAGATGGCGCAACGGCCGAGATCTTCATCGCGTTTTCCGGCGAGACGGCCCATTTGCTGCCACCCTCGGCGCTGACTTTGGATGATGACGGCCATCTTGGCATTCGTGCGGTGATCGATGGTGCCGCCAAGTTTTTCCGGATCGAGATCATCCGCGATTCCGCCGATGGCATCTGGGTCACCGGCCTGCCAGACGAAATCGACGTGATCGTCGTCGGACAAGAATATGTGATCGACGGCCGCCGCGTGACAGTCACCTACCGTGAGGTCACAGAATGACGGGTATGGTCGATTGGGCCGCGCAACGGGCGCGGATGGTCATTGCATTTGTTCTGATGTCACTTGGGGCGGGCTGGTTCGCCTATACCGGTCTGCCGAAAGAGGGTTCGCCGGATATTGATATCCCGGCGTTGTTCGTTTCGGTGCCGTTTCCGGGCATTTCGGCTGAGGATTCTGAAAAACTGCTCGTCAAGCCCCTGGAAACCAAACTGCGCGATCTGGACGGGCTGAAGAAAATGACTGCCACCGCCTCGGAAGGCTATGGCGGGGTTGCCCTGGAATTTGAATTTGGCTGGGACAAATCCGCGACCATTGCCGATGTCCGGGACCGGGTCAGCCAGGCCGAGGCGCAATTCCCCTCCGGGGCGGATCAGTACTCCATCAACGAAATCAACTTTTCCCAGTTCCCGATCATCGTTGTGACCCTGTCCGGCCAGGTGCCGGAGCGGACGCTGCTGCGGGTTGCCAAGGACCTGCAAACTGAGATCGAAACCCTGACCCCGGTTCTGGAGGCCACTCTGGCCGGTCATCGCGACGAGATGCTCGAAGTGGTGATCGACCCGCTGAAGCTGGAAGCCTATAATGTGACGGCGGGTGAGTTGATCAATGTCGTCACCAACAACAACCAGTTGATCGCGGCCGGTGAAATCGAAACCGAAAACGGTGCGTTCTCGGTCAAGATCCCTTCTGCTTTTGACGAACCGCGCGATGTGTACAACCTGCCGGTCAAGGTGAATGGCGACCGTGTCATCACGCTGGGAGATCTGGCGGATATCCGTCTGGCCTTCGAAGACCGCAAAGGCACCGCGCGCTATAATGGCGAAACCACGGTGGCCTTGCAGGTGGTCAAGCGCAAGGGCGAGAACCTGATCGACACTGTCGAACTGGTAACTGACACCGTCAACGCGGCGAAAGCCCTGTGGGCGGACGACCTGAAGGACAGCGTCCGGGTCGATTTCGCCATGGACCAGTCGAACGAAGTTTCCGGGATGGTCAGCCAGTTGGAGGCCTCGGTTCTGACGGCGATTGCGCTGGTGATGATGGTGGTACTGGCCGCCCTTGGCACCCGCTCGGCGCTGTTGGTCGGCTTTGCAATTCCGACCTCGTTCCTGTTGTGCTTTGCCGTGCTGGCCGCCAGTGGCGTGGCCATTTCCAACATCGTGATGTTCGGCCTGATCTTGGCCGTCGGCATGCTTGTCGATGGCGCCATCGTCGTCGTGGAGTATGCCGACAAGCGCATCCGGGAAGGCTCTGGCCCGATGCATGCCTATGTCGAGGCAGCCAAGCGGATGTTCTGGCCCATCGTATCGTCCACTGCGACCACGATCTGCGCTTTTCTTCCGATGCTGTTCTGGCCGGGTGTTCCCGGCGAATTCATGGGCATGTTGCCGAAAACGCTGATTTACGTCCTGTCAGCTTCACTGGTGGTGGCCCTGATCTATCTGCCGGTTGTCGGCGGGGTCGCCGGGCGGTTCAGCCGGGTGCTGTCGCACGCGTCCGAGCGTCTGCGCCAGCGCCACTGGTTCGTCCGGCTGGCTCTTTTCCTGATTGCCGCTGGGCTTGGCTTTGCCTCGGTCATGCAAACCATCAACCCGGCCTATCTTCTGGGGCCGGCGGGCGCGATGCTGCCAAGCGCAATTTCGGCCCTGCCGGGCGCGCTGTTGTTCCTTGTGTCGGCCGTCGGCATGTCGATCACCGTCACCGCCCTGAAACCGATCCGCAAGAAACGCCCGATCAAGGCAGGCTACCGACGGTCCGTCATCGGCTGGGCGATCCATGCGCTGGTCGGCAACCCGATCATGCCTTTGGTCACCATTGGCGTGGTCGGCGCCTTCGTGGTTAGCACCTTCATCACCTTTTCCAACAACTCGCTCGGCGTGGAGTTTTTCGTCGATACCGAGCCGGAACGCGCCATCGCCTATGTCCGGGCGCGCGGCAATCTCAGCCTGACCGAAAAAGATGAGATCCTGGCCCGCGCCGAAACGGAACTGTTGAAAATCGACGAGATCAAATCCCTGTTTGCCTTTGCCGGCGAGGGCAGCCTGAACCAGAATACCGGCGGGGCGCAAGCGCCGCTGGATACGATCGGACAGGTCCAGATCGAGCTGACCGCCTGGGACCAGCGCAGCCGCCACGGCCAGATCATTCTGGATGAGATCGAGGCGACGCTGAAATCCATCCCCGGTGTCGAGATC
>Ga0070727_10005167_pt1 | contig 10792 bp, 8 predicted proteins | sample tdAd472_FD_66722 | JGI IMG/M metagenome (GOLD analysis project Ga0070727, IMG submission 66722) | Marine sediment microbial communities from the Atlantic coast under amendment with organic carbon and nitrate - tdAd47.2 | ecosystem: Environmental > Aquatic > Marine > Coastal > Sediment | place... | reverse complement strand
CGGCCCGCCCGGCACCGGAAAGACCACCCTCGCCGAGATCGTCGCCACCGAGTCCGGGCGCCCCTTCGTCCGCGAGAACGCCGCCTCCATCGGGGTCAAACGCATCCGCGAGATCGTGGAAGAGTCCAAACTCCGCATCGCGGAGGGCGGCGAACCCCTCGTCCTCTTCCTCGACGAGATACACCGCTTCACCAAGAGCCAGCAGGACTCGCTGCTCGACGACGTGGAGCGCGGCCGCCTGACCCTCATCGGCGCCACCACCGAGAACCCGATGTTCACGGTCAACTCTGCGCTCGTCAGTCGCAGCACGGTCTTCCGTCTTGAGCCGCTTACCGAAGACGACATCGCCTCGGTCGTGCGCCGAGCGATCGCCGACGCCGACCGCGGATTCGGCAAACTCCACCTCACCGCCGCCGACGACGCCATCGCCCACTGGGCCCGTGTCTCCGACGGCGATGCCCGCAGGGCCCTCAACGCGCTCGAAGTCGCCGTCCTCTCCGCACAGGCCGATGACGCCTCCGCGCCCATCCGCATCGACCTCAAAGACGCCCAGGCCTCCTCCCAGCAGAAAGCGATCGTCTACGACGCCAAGGGCGACCAGCACTACGACCACGCCTCCGCGCTCATCAAATCCATCCGCGGCTCAGACCCCGACGCCGCGGTCTACTGGCTCGGCCTCATGCTCGAAGCCGGCGAAGACCCGCGCTTCATCGCCCGTCGCCTCGCCATCCTCGCCAGCGAAGACATCGGCAACGCAGACCCCCGCGCGATATCTGTCGCCGATTCCTGCTGGTCCATCGCTGAACGCATCGGCATGCCCGAAGCACGCATTACCCTCAGCCAGTGCGCCATCTACCTCGCGCTCGCGCCCAAGAGCAACGCAAGCTACAAGGCCATCAACGCCGCCATGGACGACATCCGCAACGGGCGCACCCTCGAGATCCCGCTCTACCTTCGCGACAAACGCAAGACCGAGAGCTTCGGTTCGCAGGTCGAGGGCAAGGGCTACCGCTACAGCCACGACGCCGAGCACATCGCCTCCATCGGCCCCGTGTCAGCGCAGCGGTACCTCGTCGATGAGCACGGGCGCACGCCGAGCTACTACCGACCAACCAGCAACGGCGCCGAACGCGTGCTCGCCGAGCGCCTCGAAGAAGTACGGCGTATCCGCGAAGCAGGCGACGCAACGCAGGAGCAAGCCGACAATTGAAACTCTCCCCGAAGACCCAGGCGATCATCCTCGTGTCCTGCTCGGCCCTCGCCGTGCTCGTTGTCATGGGCGGCCTGCTCATCGTCCCGCGCCACGCCATCATCATCCTGACCACCGGTGCCACCCTCTTCGGCGGCGCGGCCCTCATCCTCATGCCCGGACTGATCGCCGCCGAACGCGACGAACGCCGCATCCGCGGCGAGGGCACCGGCGCAGACGACGCCTCCGCTCACCGCGGCGTCTGCGACGAATGCGGATGGCACTGGAGAGCCACCCGCAACGACCAATACTGCCCACGCTGCGGCTCACCGGTCCGATTCACGCGAGCCGCCGATTCCGAGCCCGCATCGTCATGACGACCCGCACGCCAATCCGTCTCCCCCCTCGGGCGTCTGGTACAGTCCCGCGTCCCTGATCGCCGTTTTCGCCACGCAGATCCGAAGCAGGAATCATCATGCCCGAGACCGCCCAAGAGCGCATCTTCATCGCCGCCATGCAGCCCAACGCCCGCTTCCAGGGCGCCTTCAGCATCTCCAACGCCCAACTCGGGCGCACGCGAAACGACAAGCCCTACCTGCGCTGCCTGCTCGGCGACAAGACCGCCACCGCCCCCGGTCGCATGTGGGGCGCCGACGAAACCGTCATCGGTCGCCTCCCGACCGACGGCTTCGTCTATGTCGAGGGCGAGACCCAGCCCTACCAGGGCGAACTCCAGCTCATCATCCACAAGATCGATCCGATCGAACCGACCAGCGAGCAGCTCCGCGACCTGCTCCCCTCCGCCGAACGCGACCCCGCCGAGATGTTCGCCGAGGTGAAGGCACTGCTCGACACGCTCGAACACCCGGCCGCCAAGGCCATCGCCGCCGAGTACCTCTCCGACGAGATGCTCATGGACCAGTTCCGTACCGCTCCCGCCGCGAAGATGATGCACCACGCCTACATCGGCGGCCTCTGCGAGCACACCCTCAGCGTCATGAAACTCGCTGACGCCATCTGCCCGTCCTACCCGAAGGTCAACCGCGACATCGTCCTGCTCGGCCTGTTCCTGCACGATCTCGGGAAGACAACCGAACTCAGTTACGACGGCGCGTTCGCCTACACCGATCGCGGCGAACTCGTCGGTCACATCGTCGAAGGCGCGATCATGCTCCATGACAAGGCCCGGTCGGTCATGGTCAACCAGGGCATGCGCCTCCCCGGAAACCTCGTCACCGCGCTCCAGCACATCATCCTCAGCCACCACGGCGAGCCCGAGTATGGTGCCGCCAAGGTCCCTTCCTCGCCCGAAGCCCTGCTCGTGGCGATGATCGACAACCTCGACGCCAAAATGGAAATCGCAGTCACCTCCGCTCGCGCCGAACGCCAGCAGGGCCTCGACCTCGGCGGCAGCTTCACCGAAAAGGTCTGGGCCCTCGGCACCAAACTTTTCAAGCCCGACCCGCTGGGATGAGCCCGCAACCGGCTTTCAGTGTTCTCTGAACTCCCCAGTTTGCGCAGTTTGACGCGGTCGGTGGCGGGCAGCAGCTCGTAACTCGCGGTCCGCGTGAGAGCTCGGTTAAATCAAGGCGCTGCCGGTGTTTGCCAGTTGTGGAGCCCTCATGGCGCGGGTACCGTTGAATCAGAATTCGGCAGAAAGTCTGCCATTTGGGATGAGAGTAACTCGGGACATCGGGTACATTGAGAGTCCCCTGTGTCCACCAAGGTTTTCGAGAGAGGAACCACCTGTGAAAAAGATCATGTTTAGCGCAATCGCCCTGTCGATGTTTGCCGGCGCCGCCAACGCGCAGGTCGGCGCCGCGGTTTCCGCGGACGCCAGCAACGACAACTTCCTGACCGAATCCATCTCCGCCGACTACACCATCGGCGGCGACATGTTCGGCATCCGCTCCGTCGGCATGCCCGGCACCCCCGGCCTGCCGTTCGCCATCGCGGACGACTCGGCCGCCGTCTTCCCCGGCGACACCCAGGGCATCATCGACACCAACGCCGACTTCGGTCGCTTCTTCGGCGTCGTCGACACCGTCAACGGCGAAGGCAGCGACAGCGGCACCGCCGTGTGGACCTTCGACGTCTCGGGCTTCAGCGGCCTCTCCGTTGACATCGACTTCGCCGCGATGGGCGACTTCGAGGACAACGGCATCGACTTCCACAACTTCGTGTGGTCCATCGATGGCAGCCCGTCCGCGGCCCTCTTTACCTCTTCTATCGACGAGTCCGCCGTCGGCAGTTACGTCATGGCCGACGGCACTCCCGTCGCCCTCGATGACCCGATGTCCATCAACGGCACCGAGCTCACCAACAGCTTCCAGACCCTGACCGCCGCCATCAGCGGCACCGGCAGCACCCTCACCATCGGCTACACCGGTGGCGGTGACGGCGGCTCGGAGGCCTTCGCCTTCCGCAACCTCGTCGTCCGCGGCATCCCGACGCCCGGCGCCGCCGGCCTGATCGGCCTCGCCGGTCTCGTCGCGGTCCGTCGTCGTCGCTGATCCGGCGTACGAACGACGATCGATCACCCGATCAATCCCAGAGGAGGTCCCGTTCACCGGGGCCTCCTTTGCGTTTTGCACATCATCGCGCCCGATCTCTCGCGCGAAGCCTAAACTTGGAGTGCGATGAACGAACAGGAGACCATCCGAGTCAACTTCGGCAAAGCGCACCCGGTTTTCCCGCTGAACGGCGTGACGCTGCTCCCCCACGCCATCGCCGCGCTCTACATCTTCGAGCCGCGCTACCGCCAGATGATTCAGGACGTGCTCGACACCTCAGGCCAGATCGCGATGGCCACCTACGACGAATCCACGCCGTCGGACGACGAGTCCATGCCGCCCATCCGTCCGGTTGTCTGCCTCGGCCAAGTCGTGCAGCACGAGAAACACCCCGACGGCACGTACCATGTGTTCCTGCAGGGTGTCTGCCGGGCCGAGATCGTCGAGGAGATCGCCCCCGACCCAGAGATGGTCGACGGCAAGCTCTACCGGCGTGCCGTGCTCCAGCCGATGCGCGAGGCCGACGACGATGCCGACCTCGCGGGCCAGCGTGAAACGCTGTCCGACCTGCTTGAGTCGCAGCGCCTCTCGAGCTTGCCCGCCGTCCAGCAGGTCAAGAAGCAGCTCTCCAGCGGATTCGAGATGCTCCCGACGCCGGTGCTCATGGATGTGGTCGCGCTCAGCCTGCTCTCGGTCGTCGACGAAAAGAAGCTGCGTCACGCGCTGCTCGAGGAGCCCAGTTCTGTCAAACGCGCCGACCTGATGATCCGCGAACTCAGGCGCATCGACTCCACGCTCCGCGTCGCAGAACTGCAGTTCGACCCCGAAGCCCCCAAGGGCATCAGCTGGAACTGAGCGAGGTCTGCCCTCGTCCTACTCCGGCGTTGGGCTGAATTCCGGGACAGGGCGGCTCGCGGCCTCGGCCTCGGTCTTGGCGATCCCATTCGCGCGGATGTCGGTGATCAGCCACTCCATCTCTTTGATCTCACGGCGCTGCGCCTCCAGGATTTCGTCGGCGAGTCTGCGAACCCGGATGTCCTCGATCTGCGCGCGTTCACTGGTCAGAATCGCGATCGAATGGTGCGGGATCATGCCCTCCATGTAGTCCGTGTCGCTGACCGTGATCTGGCTCCGAACCAGCGCGATGCCGCCCGCGAGCAGCAGGGCCGCCGCGCCGATCGCTACGACGTTCTTCGGCGTGCTCTTGTACATGTGCAGCATGAAAAGCAGCATCACCACGATCATCCCGCCGCCCATGATCATCACCATGAACAGGCGGGTCTCGCTGAACCACGCGTGATCGAGCAACTGATACGAGTGCAGGTACATCAGGCCGAACATCACCACCATCGAGGTCGTGATCATCGCCGCGAATCGGAGATAAGGCATCCCGGAAGAGTGGTCGGTGTCGTGATCGTTGGTCATGACAACTCCTTTCCTCTCGCCGATCCTAGTCCTCCGAACTCAAGGACAGCCGGATACTCACCTCGTGCATCCTGATCGAGGCGCGATCCAATTCCTCTTTCGCCTTGTGGAAGTCGTTGGCGGACACCGACGACCAGTCGCCTTCCGCCGCCTTCACGTACCCCGCGACCCGGTCGATGTGGCCCTTCAGTTCATCGCGGTAGTCCGGCTCCAGTTCATCGCCGATCGCCTCCAGCCGCTCGCCGATCCACTTCAGATCCAGCTTCGAGTTCGCGATCAGGTCCGCGATCCGGTGACGCTCCATGTCCTCGCGTGCGTGCGTAATCGACTCGGCCTCCATCCGGTCCACTTCCTCGCGCGACAGCCCGTGGTTCGGCACGATCTGCAGCGATGCCCGCTTGCCGCTGCGTTTCTCGTGGGCCCGCACGTTCAGCACCCCGTTCGAGTCCACCAGGAACTCGACCTCCAGCTGCGGGATGCCCGCCGGCATCGGCGGGATGCCGCTCAGGTGGAACTCGCCCAGACTGCGGCAGTCCTCGACCATCTCCCGCTCGCCCTGCAAGACGTGCAGTTTGATCGAGGTCTGCCCGTCGACCGAGGTCGAGAACATCTCCGTCGCGCGCGTCGGCACCGTCGAGTTGCGCATGATCAGTTTCGCCACCGCGCCGCCGACCGTCTCCACGCCTAGCGACAGCGGGATCACGTCCATCAGCAGCGATGTCGTGTTCAGCCCGGCCAATATCGACGCCTGCACCGACGCGCCGAGCGCCACCACCTCGTCCGGGTTCAGCGCCGTGTACGGCTCGGTTCCGAACAGGTCTGCCACCAACTGGCGCACACGCGGAATCCGCGTCGACCCGCCGACCATTACCACCCGGTCGATCTGTTCCGGCTTGAGTTTCGCATCGCGCAGCGCCCGCCTGCACGCCCTTTCCACCCGCTCCAGCAGCGGCTCGATCAGTTCGTCGAGGTCTCCGCGCGTCAGTTCGACCCGAAGCGGATCGCCCTCGCCCGCCTTTAACTCGATCGCCGTCGACTCGCTCTTCGACAGCCGGACCTTCGCGTCTTCCGCGAGCCGGCGCAGCTGCGGGAACCGGCGCAGCGCCGCATCGCGCGACGCCCGATCACGCACGCTCGCGTAGTCCGCCTCCACCTTCTCCCCGGCCTCATCTGCCACGCGATCCAGCAGCCAGTTCATGATCGCCTGGTCCACATCGTCGCCGCCGAGGTGCGTGTCGCCCGCCGTCGACAGCACCTGGAAGAAGTCCGTCCGCTCCGCATCCTCCGCATCGCCGGGCACCACGCTCAGGAGCGAGATGTCGAACGTCCCGCCCCCGAGGTCGAAAACCGCGATCGTCTCCGGCTCCGGGTTCGACACGCCGATCCCGTACGCCAGCGCCGCGGCGGTCGGCTCGTTCACGATCCGCACCGCCTCCAGCCCGGCCAGCCGCGCCGCATCGCGCGTCGCCTGGCGCTGGGCATCGTCGAAGTACGCCGGCACCGTGATCACCGCCCGCTTCGACCACGACGACGTGTCGACACCTTCGTTCCGCAGGCCAGCCTCCGCCCGCTCGCGCAGCGCCCGCAGGATCGCTGCCGAGACCTCCTGCGGGGCGAGCACCATCCGCTCGTCCGCGCCGGGGGGCGGCGGCAGGCCGACGCGCGCCGTCCGGTTCGGCCCCTCGACCACCTCGTAACTCAGGAACGGCAGGTCCGCCGACGCATCCGCCAGCGACCGGCCCATCAGGCGCTTCACCGAGTGGATTGTCCGACCGGCGAACTCCACCGCCCGCTCGCGCGCCTCGGTCCCGACCGCCTCCACGCTCGCGTCGTGGTCGTATCGGACCACCGACGGCAGCATCCGCTCGCCGTCCGGACCCGTCAGGATCCGGGGACCCTTCGCGTCGGCGTAGGCCACCAGCGAGTTCGTCGTGCCCAGATCGATGCCGATGATCGGGTCGGTTTGCGTGGGCGTTTCGGTCTTCGGATCCGTCATGCTGGCAGGGTACGCGCACGCCCCGTCGATGTCCTGCTTCATGACCGCAAACAGCGGCTTCCGAGCGTCCACAGGGCCCCGGAGAACCGGTATCCTCGGGCCCATGCTCACCAGTCTGCAATGGCTCAACCGGTACCTGGACCCCGCCCGCCCCGTCGGCCTCGACGAGGCCGTCGAACTTCTCGAGGCGTATTCGTTCCCGATCGAGTCCGTCGAGGACGTGCCGGGTGGCGACCACTGCCTCGATGTCGAACTCACCTCGAACCGGGGCGACTGCTTCAGCCACCTCAGCCTGGCCAAGGAGATCGCCGCGTCGTCCGGTCGCTCGGTCGTCCCGCCACCGGCGTGGGAGCCGGGCAGAGCCCCGGCGGTCAACGGCCAGCCACTCGCTGGTTCGTTCACCATTGAGAACACCGTCCCAACCCTCTGCCCGCGCTTCACCGGCCGGATCATCCGGGGCGTGAAGGTCGGCCCGAGCCCGGACTGGCTGCGCGCCCTGCTCGAAGCGGTGGGGCAGAAGTCGATCAACAACGTTGTGGACGCCTCGAACTTCGTCCTGCTCGAACTCGGCCACCCCAGCCACACCTTCGACCTCGCCACCCTCAAGGGCGACAAGCTTGAGATCCGCCACGCTAGGGCCGGCGAGTCGCTGCTGTGCCTCGACGACAAGACCCACAAGCTCGTCCCGACCGATCTCGTTGTCGCCGACGCCGAGCGCGCCGTCTCGCTGGCCGGCGTCATCGGCGGGCGCGAGACGGGTGTGACCGAACAGACCACCGACCTGCTCGTCGAACTCGCCACCTGGGACCCCGCGACGGTCCGCGCGACCGCGCGTCGGCTGCAGATCTCGACCGATGCCGGGTACCGCTTCGAGCGGACGGTGGATGCCCGCGACCTGCAGCGCGCTTCGGACCGGCTGGTCGAACTCATCATCGAACTTGCCGGGGGCGAGCTGGTCGGCGCGTCCGAGGCGGATTCGATCATCTCCGTCGGCGCGGACTTCGCGCCCGAGAACGTGGTCGATCTGCGCACGCAGCGCTGTCGCGACATCCTCGGCATCGACATCGAAGACAGCCGCATGCAGGTTCTGCTCGAAACCATCGGCTTCACCGTCGAGCCGGGATCCGCCGGCGTGCTGCGCTGCACCGTGCCGCACAACCGGGCCCACGAGGTGACGCGCGAGATCGATCTCATCGAGGAGGTCGCCCGCCTCAACGGTCTGGAGCAGATCGAGGTGCAGCCGGAACTGCCGGTGCAGCTCACGCTGCGCCACCCCGAGCGCTGGCACCATCGCGAGCGCGTGCTCGAACTCGCGGGTCGCACGCTCGCCGGGCTCGGCTTCTTCGAGACGGTGACCTTCAGCTTCCTCGACCGGGCCAGCGCGGACCTGTTCCTGCCCGAGGGGCGTGTGCTGCTCAAGGTCGATGACAACCGCCGGCGCGAGGCCCCGTTCCTGCGCCCGAGCATCGTGCCGAGCCTCTTGACCTGTCGCAAGGCCAACCAAGACGCCCGCGCGAGCGCGCCCGGCGGCGTGCGCCTGTTCGAGGTCGCCTCGACCTTCTCGGACAACCCCGACGGCACGACCCACGAGCGCCGGCGCATCGCGATGCTCATGGATGTCGACGCCTCGCTCGGCTCGCCGAAGAAGCCCGAGACGCGCCAGCTCGCGCTGCGCTCGCTCCGCGCTTCCATCGAGAACCTGCTCAAGTCGCTGGGCATCGACGCCGAGCGGATCGGCGTTCGCGCCGAAGCGCCCACGCTCGGCGCGCTCAAGGGCGAGAGCGCGGCGACGATCACCGTGGACGGCGAGCCTTTGGGCTGGATGGCGATCCTCGCGGGCACCTGCCAGAAGCAGTGGGAGCTGCACACGCCCGTCGTCGTTGCCGAGCTCGACCTGAAGATGCTCGTCGACCGCTTCCCGCCCGAGACCAACCTCGACCCGCTCCCGGCCTTCCCGGCGATCGAGCGCGACCTGAGTGTGATCGTCGAGGAGTCGCGCCCGTGGGCGGAGATCTCCTCGGTCGTCGAGTCGAGCGCGGTGGAGTTGTTCGAGCAGGTCAGCTTCGTCGGCACCTTCCGCGGCGAGCAGGTCGGCGCGGACAAGAAGTCGGTGACGATGCGCCTGCGCTTCCGCGACCCGAGCCGCACGCTGCGCCACGAGGAGGTGGATCCGCAGATGGCGACGATCGTGGGGAATCTGGAGAAGCAGATCGGCGCGGGGGTGCGGTCGTAGGGGGTTAGGGTCGGCGGCGGAGGGCCGGGAGAACGCCGAGTGCCAGCACCGTCATGGCCGCGGGGCTGGGGATCTGCGCCCGGAACACGCCGCTTTCCGTGTCGAAGATCAACCACTCGCCGTTGTCGCTGGCATCGAAACTGAGCAGCTCATCGAGACGCAGGGCGCCGTCGATGCTCGGATCGGTGGTCGCGAGCATCTGGGAGTTGCGGAAGACCGCGGTGTAGCGTGCTCCCATCGCGTCAAAGAAGTCGCCCTGCCAGAACACATCGCCGCTGTTCGCCAGCGACAGGTGGGTGCCCATGAATGCCGCGAAGGTCTTGCCAGCGAGGTCAGGCGTGGACCCGTCGTCGACCCAGACAACCTCGTCCGCGTTCTTGATGACCGTGTACCGACCGCCTTCCCATTCACTGCTCTGCGCAATGGCGAGATACACGAAGTCGGCGTTGTCGTTGATCGCAACACGGTTCGGAAAGATGCTCAGCAGACCATTATCAAATAGTTGAGTTTCTCCGTCTCGTGCCACGAACTGGCCGTTCAGGAGAATCGACCCTGCAGTATCGAAGTCATCGTTCGTGGTGATTGCGGCGTGAACCGTGTCACCGAACTGGTTGTGGTCGAATGACCCCCAGAGGGCGCGATTGGTGCTCCTTACGAAGTACCCGTCCTCGATGGCCATCCCGGGAGCCAAGCTGACAGACTGTTCGTATGACCTGCCCATGCCGGGCGTCAAGCGGATGACTGTGTCTTCGTTGGCAAAAGGATTCGAAAAAAGATCGAAGTTGACGAGCAGGCTGCCGTCGTCCACAAGGATAGACTTGGAGTCACCAAAGTCACTCGGATAGGTTCCTCCGAAGGGATGGGAGTCGCCGCTGCGCAAGACAACGTGGTCATCGACGACGAGCATCGATCTCGTACCGAAAAATTCGCCCGCCGAATTGAATGTGGGGCCGGAGACAGTAACCGCGACCTGTCCGTGGTTGTTGATTGATCCGAATGCGGTCGGCATGAAAACCGGCCCGATCGTGAGATCCTTGTTGAAAGGTATCCCGACCGTGGGATCGAACCGGACGCCGTCGTACGCTACGAGGTATCGACCCGCCAAGCTGCCGTCGGCGTTATTCGCGACAACTTCGAAGGTCCACTGGCCCGAGTTGTTGATCCGGCTGTCGGGGGCGATCCCGATCACCTCGCCCGCGATGCCCTTGTAGGACTCACCGGTCCGGACAAGCGGCTCGACAGCGATCGGAGCGGCTGAGACGCTGGCAGCGAGACCAAGCGAGATTAAGGAAGAGACGAGTCTCATCGTGGAGGCCTTTCGTGGGATGCTCCACGATACGCGTCGATTCGGGGTGCGGTTCGAGGGGATCGGATCGGTGTGAAGGTGGGGTGTCGCTCGGGGGGTATGGGCGCCCGTTGAGGCGACTATGCGGCGA
>Ga0070727_10005166_pt1 | contig 10795 bp, 5 predicted proteins | sample tdAd472_FD_66722 | JGI IMG/M metagenome (GOLD analysis project Ga0070727, IMG submission 66722) | Marine sediment microbial communities from the Atlantic coast under amendment with organic carbon and nitrate - tdAd47.2 | ecosystem: Environmental > Aquatic > Marine > Coastal > Sediment | place... | reverse complement strand
GGGATATTGTCGGTGAAAACACCGACAATGAGCCTCGATTGATCAACAACTTTTGGCTTCTTGCGTTACACTTAAATGGAGGAATTTCTGCGCACACCCTTTACGGAACCTTACTATTTTTTTAGGCTGACTACCATTATATTCTTGATCACTTTCATCCGGTACTTAGTCGTATCCGGCCTGTATCATTATGTCTTTTTTGTTTGGCTTCGAAAGGCTTTTGCGGAAAGGATCATCACGAAGGAAGGTATGGATGCTAAGCAGATGCGACTAGAGGTGTATCGGTCGTTTCTAACCTCTTTTATCTTTTCCTTTTCAGGGACAGCTTTGGTTATTTTCTGGCAAAAAGGGTGGACACAGATGTATATTGATTGGGAGGCGTATCCGATATGGTATCATCCATTGAGCCTTGTTTTGGCCTTACTGATACATGAAACCTACTATTATTGGTTGCACCGTTGGATGCATCGCCCGAAGGTCTATAAGTGGGTGCATAAATGGCACCATGATAGTATTGAGACCTCTTCATTGACCTCTTTTTCCTTTCATCCGATAGAATCTATCTTACAAGCCATTGTGGTACCATTGTTGATTTTGATTCTACCTTTACATCTTTTTGTGCTCTTCTTCTTGCTCATTATCATGACCCTCTCAGGTACGATTAATCACGCAGGTGTTGAAGTTTTTCCGAAGGGATTTGAACAGCACTGGCTGGGCAAATGGCTGATTGGTGCCACTCATCATGACTTACATCACAAACAATTTCGGTACAACTTTGGGCTCTATTTTACCTTTTGGGACCATTGGATGAAAACGGAGAGTCCCAAGTATGGAAAATTATTCCGAGCCCATACGCGATCAAAGCCCAAGGCTTAAAGGACGTTTAGGGGAATGAGGAAGGGGCCTGACGCTATACCCCGGTCACTTTGATGTTAATGGACTTGTCCTAATTGGTATTATGGGGTTGAAATTCTACTTTAGCAGGAGCCATCCACCCAATTATTACCCATGCGAATTGTTTCAACTTTATTCCTCCTTCTTTGTGGTTTCTTCCTCATTGGCCAATCCAGTACGATTACGGGGCGATTTCTCTATTCTGCTCAAGAATCCTTTACCTATGGCATTTATGATAATCCGCTGATGCAGGCCAGTTTTCCGGTACAGGCAGCCGTCGAAAGCGATAGCCAAGGGTATTTCAAGCTGCATATTGACCTTGCTAAGCCCGAAATTCTTCATTTGCAATGGGGACAAGATACCTATCGCTGTTATATTCGACCAGGCGATAGCCTTGATCTACAAATCCTCAATCGATTCAATGTCCAATTTGCCGGAACAGCAGCGCTTGAAAATACCAGCCTTTTTGCCGGGGAATTTCATCAGTCCTTTTATGCAGGTGATCCTTTAGAGGAAAGCCTATTAGCACTTGATACTCTAGCGGCAAAGCGACGAACAGTGTTAGCTGCTTACCAGCAGGAAGCGCAAAATATAGACCCTGATTTTGTGCAATACTTTACTGCTGAAATGATTGGTCATCGTTTTGATCAATTGAATCGTGTTTACTACACCCACATCAAGCAGCAACCGGAAAATCCCATTCTCGCTATTGCCTCTAATGAATTACTAAGTTTGAAAGCCATCAATGAAACGCGTTCCAAGGCTTACTTGAATGCTGTGTACAGCTACAGTGAAAATCAATTAGAGAGGAGTTTGGCCCTTGGTGAGATTTCTCGGCAAGACACCTTGGGCCAGTGGCAGATGCGCCGCCGCTGGAGTGAAGAATGGACGCTTGGCCACCCACAATTACGAAAAGAGATCGCGTTTATTCATCTTTATCTACAATTGTGGCGAATGGAAGGGCGGCGAGACCTGGAAGCAATCAAGGAGGAATGGAATGTGCTCAAAAAAAATTGGCCGACTAGCCCCTTGCATGCATTGATCACCAAGCTACATGATGAAAAGACAATGGAGCTAAAGTTGTTGGATATAAAAGACTTGGCGATCCAAGACGCTTTGGGCGAAACAAGTCTTTTATCTGAACATGGTAGCTATCCGAAAGTGGTTATGCTAATTTCTTCTAAGGATTCTACTTATGCAGACCAACTGAACTTTTTCTCTTCTATATTTTCTCCGCTGCTAAAGAAGGGGCAGCTACTGGCTATCAATCTTTCCCAAGAAACCATGGAAGTGAGAAAGACACCATCTATTCTAAAAGACAATGTGGACTATGCCTATTTGACTAAAACTGCTGCAGCCACCTTCCTACTCGATTATTCATCAGATCAGCTTCCAATATACTTGTACTTCAAAGCTCCTTTCGAACCTGTACGAGCAAGCTACCAGCTGAATCAAGCTTTTATGCAGGAGGTGTATGGCATGGGTACGAGGCCGTGAGTGTGGGAGATAACTGACCTACTAACCAACTTCTATTTAAACCTTAAGCCATCGCGCCATTCCCCAACATTTTCAACACACGCAGGTGAGATTTAACAGCCCCACGAAAACGCTCATGCTCATAATAAGGCAAGTTGAATTCGCTAGCCGTTTTCTTGACAATCTTGGCAATATTCACATAGTGTACGTGTGAAATATTGGGAAACAGGTGGTGTTCGATTTGGAAATTAAGTCCGCCCACCAGCCAAGTAACCAGTCGATTCTTGCAAGCGAAGTTAGCGGTAGATTTTAACTGGTGAATGGCCCAAGTATCCTCCATGATACCATCTGAGGGAGCTTCGTGATGATCTGGCCCTTCGACCACATGTGCCAATTGGAACACAATAGTAATATACAAACCGGCCAGCATATGCATCAATACGAATCCTACTGCCACGGCCCACACACTTACCCCCAACATAATAGGCACAGCGATGATGAAAAATACGTAGAGCCCTTTACCGAGGATCATTTTGACGGTTTCGAGTGCAGGACTAAAACCGTGTTGTTTAGTCATTCCTGTTCGGTTGTAAGTCATTAATTGCTTGAAGTCCTTCATTAGTATCCAGCTAATGGTGGCAAGGCTATATAAAGGTAAGGCATACCAGTGCTGGATCTTGTGGTAATTCTTTAGTTTACCAGAAGGAGAAAGCCTCAAAAAGGGCTTATCGTCAATATCTTCATCCAAGTGGTAAATATTCGTATAAGAATGATGGAGTACATTGTGCTGGATTTTCCAAGTAAAAGGACTACCCCCAATCAAGTTCATAGAAAAGGCAGCCAGTTTGTTGATCCAGGGAGACTGGCCATAAGCACCGTGAATGGCATCGTGCATAACACATAGCCCCAGGCCCGCTAGCCCAACACCCATGATTACATATAGGCCTAGGATAACGACATTGGGAAGGGGCACGAATAACATCAAAAAGTAGGGCGCCAAGTATAGACTCAACATGATAGCGGTCTTCAAATACAGTCGTTCATTTCCTTTCTTGTTAATACCATTCGTCTTGAAGTATTCATTGACACGCTGATTCAGTGTACGGAAGAACTGCTTGGGATCTTTGGTTGCAAATTTTACTACAGGATACATGCTAAAATTCGGTTTAAAATGTAAAATCTTCGGAGAAGCAACAGTTATCTGCTCGGGCTCCTTCTCCGAAGTTGTGAATGAGTTGCTCGATCACTCTTGTGCCGTGTGGCTAGTCGTTTGATGAAATAGCCAGTACATCATTTCCTCTGCTAAAAAATAGCCAATCAAGGAGCACATCGACTTTTTGATCGTTTTTGTTCTTAAATACTAGATAAATGTCTTGTGTGGTTTCTCTGGCTTTGATGGGGAGGTCTATTTTTTGTAGGTTCTCGGCATCGGCCGTTAGGGGATAGGTGCCTAGTAATTCTCCTTCCGGACTATCCAATCTTATTTCCACTTCTCCCGCTCCTTTCACTACAGCATTCAGCGTGATATGAGCGATGGCTGTGAGGTCGATATCTCGGATTCCTACGTATTGATCTTGCGTTAATCCGCCGAGACAGTCATTCCTGGTCAGGAATGTAGTTGGCTTGGCGTTTTCACTCTTAAGACCTTGGTGTTCAGCTTCAAATTTGGCAGCGCGCAAAATTAGTGAATTTTGCTTGGTAATGGAAGTAATATTACCATTCCCTAAATCGGTATAAGTCGCCATCAATACATAGACCCCTTCTTGTTTTTCTCGATCGTGCTGATTGGTCACATAGTTTCCTTTGATGGGGAAGGCCGATTCTACTACAGGTGTTCCGGATAGCGATAGAATATATTTGACCATGTTTTCGGCCTGTTGAGTCGTTAGTTGCGGGTGAGCCGACATGGCTGTTTCTCCCCAATTCCCACCGCCACCACTTATTATTTTTTGTGATAGCGTGGCGACTGCATCTGCTTCCTCTCCATAACGTTGTGCGATATCGAGGTAACTTGGCCCATTGATCTTCACCTTTTCGGCGTGACAGTTCTTACAATCAGATTGTCCGACCAGTTGCGCTCCTCTAGCTATAGGTGAGGTAGGTGTCGCATCTGCCATTTGATGGCCCTGTGCCACCACCGTCAAATCGTATCCTTCTTTGAGGTAATCGATGTTTACTTTTACCATTTCGCCGGGAATATCTCCGTTCAGGGTCGTTCCATCTTCCTTATCCGTGACATTGACCTGGTAATCGAGTAGGCCATCATTCCAGTAAAGACTTTGATTGCCATTGATTTCCCATGCCACTTCGGGGGACTCATTGCCCACCTGAATGTCTATAAAGCTTTCGGATACTAAGCCTGAAGGGTCAGTGACTTTGAGCCTTACCCGATAGGTACCTGGACTAGTGAAGGTGTACATCGGATAAGCGGATTCGTCTTGCACTTCTGATCCTTTGAATATCCACTCATAGGTAATTCGGTCACCGTCGAGATCTTCTGATTTGGCAGCGGAGAATCCTACGGTCATCGGTGCCGCACCTACGGTTTTATCAGCTTCAATTCTAGCAATAGGAGCCCTGTTGCCATCTACATATTCGATCTTAGAAAGACGGGCTTCCGGGTTTCGGGCAAACCATTGCATACCGTATTCGAGTAAATAGAGTGCGCCATCTTTACCAAATACCATATCCATTGGCCGTTTGAGTTCATTGCTTGGCATGAAGGGGTCTGCCTTGATGAATTTTCCTTCCTCATCTAACTTGACCACATAAATCCAGTGCCGCATCCATTCGTAGATAAAAAGTTTATTATCGAAATAGTCAGGAAACTGCGTCTTGGCATCGGGGAAAGCATCTTTGTAGAAAACGGGACCCGCCATTGGGTTTTTCCCACCTGTAGCCGTCCAGGGAAACTCCTTGGATTCGTCATAAGAATACCAAATTAAGGAGGAATTGAAAGGAGGTAGTTCTTTTAGTCCCGTATTATTCGGAGAATCATTGATGGGTTTTTCTGGATTGAAAAGGGGGCCAGATTTTTCAGCTGTAAAATCATAGTCATGGTACACCTTATTATCCCCTCGGAAATAGGGCCAACCATAGTAGCCGGCTACCTGTGCCTGGTTTATTTCATCATAACCTTTCGGGCCTCGGTCTTCGCCATCTTTTCCTGCATCAGGCCCAACATCTCCCCAGTACAGCCAATCTTTCTTCTGGTCGATGGAAATTCGGAAGGGGTTCCGGCAACCCATTACAAATATCTCAGGTCGAGTATTGGGGGTGCCCTTAGGGAAAAGGTTTCCTTCTGGAATTGTGTAGGTTCCATCTGGCTCTGGGTGAATACGCAGCACTTTTCCTCTTAGGTCATTGGTATTAGAGGACGTACGTTGGGCATCCCAGGGCTCGCGGCCTTCCCGCTCATCAATTGGTGCAAAGCCGTTGGAGGCAAAGGGATTGGTATCGTCACCTGTGGATAGAAATAAATTACCATGCCGGTCAAATTCCAATGATCCACCAGAGTGACAGCATTGAACACGTTGTGTTTCCACACTCAATATGACCTTCTCGGAATCATAATCCCAGGTTTTTCCATCAAAATCGAAGCGAGAAATCACGTTGTGAGAAATGCCATCTGGCGGGGCATAGTAGATATATACCCAGTGATTTTCTTCATAATCTGGGTCAATGGCTACCCCCATCAGTCCATCTTCAAACTCCTTCCAGACGGGCAGCATGGTAATCAACTCCATCCGCTCTGCTTCAGGATTCCAAAGTTTGATGCCTCCTTTTCGTTCTACCAGAATCACTCGACCATCCTCAAAAACATCCAACTCCATAGGCTCGTCCAGGTTGGAACCAAGAACGGTTTGGACAAAACGATTTTCAGCAGGTACTGCATAAGTATGAGCCAAGCTATAGTCAAGGGCCTTGTTTTTGCCAATGGCATACTTGATCCCTCCTAAAAGGTGTTTGAGGAACTCCTCCTCCTGATAGCTTTCAGGCGTATGTCCCCAGCCGGTATAAAAGGCTCGGCCTCCATCATATTCATGGTACCAAGCGATGGGGTGATCTTCCCCATTTTCGCCTCCTTCATAGGAGGATTCATCGACTTTCATCAATATATTGAGGTCGGGATTTATATTTTTATAGTTGTACCATTCATCTGTGCGGCTAATTCTTTCCGCACCTAATTTCTTGGTAGAAATGTGCGAGTCATCAACTACCACTGTTTCAGCTTCTTGCGTTTTCGGGTGGCTTTTGAAGTAGGCGCCAACGAGTTTACCATACCAAGACCAGTCGTACTCCGTATCCGCAGCGGCATGAACCCCCACGAATCCCCCTCCTGCTTGAATATAGCGTTCGAATTCAGCTTGCTGGGTAGCATCGAGGACATCCTGGGTGGTGTTTAGGAAAACCACCGCGGAGAAAAGGCTTAGAAATTCTTCTTTGAACTGACCCGCATCTTCTGTGTGAAATACCTTGAAGCCATTTTCGCGCCCTAATTTATTAATAGCAACAACACCCGCTTCAATCGAAGCGTGGCGGTAACCAGCTGTCTTACTGAAAACCAGCACTTTTTGCTCTCTTGGTTTTTCTATACACGCAAAGAGCATACCGCTTAACAACAAGCCCAGCAAAATCTTTAATGAATATTTCATAATTGTTTAAAGTGTTCCTCCAGGGAGGTCTCGTTTTGAATGAATGATAGCTATAGCACAGTGTATTAGTATCTTAGCTGATACTAATACGAAGTCTCTAATGGAAATATAAATTGGTTAATAGGGGCTCTAGATTAGGCGTTAAAAATAGTAAATGAACGTATCCAATCAAAGTAGGGTGGAAAAACATCGGAAAAATAGGGGTAAAAAGACGCTCGGGTCAAAAAAAGAAAACAGTAGAGCGGTACAAATAGATTCCTTTACCCTTTTACCAAAACGTCTTCCACAAAGTACATCCCAATGGCATTGGTGCTTTCTTTGAACTCGCCGTGGTATTTACACCGAAATTGATCCTTCACTAATTCATAAGTGGTGGCAGAAATATTTACTTCCCCAGCTTCTCCATTGGTCTCCATTCTAGAGGCGACATTGACCGTATCTCCCCAAATATCGTAGGCAAATTTTTTGATGCCCACAATGCCTGCGACTAAAGGTCCTGTATGTATACCAATGCGTGCTTCAAAAAAGGTTTGGCCCAGTTGTTTTTTATTGGCTGCATTGTCCAGCATAAAGGCTTGTATTTCTAAAGCTGCGCTGATCACATTCGAGGCATCATTGATGTCATCATCAGAGGCAATGCCACCTACGCAGAGGTAAGCGTCTCCTACGGTCTTGATTTTTTCTAATCCGTGTTTCTCTATGATGTGATCAAAAGCACGAAAGCAATGGTCTATTCTCGCTACCAACTCTTCTGGCTCAAGCAATTCTGATATGCGAGAGAACCCCTTAAAGTCAGAGAACATGACCGTGACCATTTCATGGCGACGAGCTTTGGCAGAGCCAAATTTCTTGAGTTCATCAGCGGTGCCTGCTGGTAAGATGTTAAGCAATAATTCTTCCGATTTTTGCTTTTCTTTTTCTAGTTCTTGGGTTCGTATCTTGACCAACTCTTCGAGCTCTTTTTCTCGTTTCTTGATAGTGTAAATTCGATAGCGAGCAATACCATAAAATATACCGAATAAGACGGTGGTACAGATCGCCCAGAACCACCAACTTTTATAATAGGCTTCTTTGACATGAATAGCTAAGGCCAATTCATTACTACTCCAACTACCACCTAAGCTTTTAACCCGTACTCGGAGCGTATATTTCCCGGCAGGAATATTATTGTAACGAACCTCGGACACGGAAGTAGGCTCGGACCAGCTTTCTTCAAAATTCTCGAGGAAGTAGCTATATTCCGTTTGGGAGGATTGTCGAAAATCAGGATGGGCAAATTTGAAAGCAAAAAAGCGATCCCAGGGTGAAAAGACAAAAGAAAAGGAATCCTGCAAACCGAAGGTCTGACGAACTAGGCTGTCTGATTGCCCGTCTAAGCGAGTCAAGCTTGCAATGCGAATGGGGCTTTCTTGCTCCTGTTGCTCTTGCGCCAAAAAGCTTTCATCGGGATAAAAGGCATTGATTCCATTCAATCCACCAAAATACATCTGACCGTCTTTTGCTTTGTAAAAAGACATTCGATTGAATTCATTGGAGGACAGCCCGTCATTGGCCGTGAAGTTTAGGAAACTATACCTAGCAATCGAAAAGCGGCAAAGCCCCAAATCGGTACTTAACCATAAAACAGTATCACTTTCAGGTAAAATTCCGTTGATGAAGTTATTAGGCAAACCTTCTTCCATAGTAAACACCTCTAGCTCTTTGCTGGCTAAATGGAGCCGATGGAGTCCATAGGCGGTAGCCATCCAAAGAAAACCTCGCTTGTCTTCATAGACTGCATTTACTTGCTGGTGTTTTAGCTGAACGGGGCTGTCTTCTCTATCGTGAAAATGCGCCATTCGTCCTTTTTCAGGATCGATTTGATATACGCCATTGTCGAGGGTAGATAGCCAGAAATGTGGCTTCCCTTCCACCTGATGAAGATGACTAATCTGGCCAGCGAGGGTATCCCATTGCCCGAATTGATCTTCAAAAGGGGTGATGAGATCCTGCCGGATATCATATTCATACAGCCAACTTTGGAAACCAAACCAGAGTTTACCTCTTTGGTCTTTAATGACGGCTCCCATATCGACTGAGGGGTGCTTGAAAAGGGTATCAATCTCTAAGGTGGTCGTATTTATCTTGCGGCCATTTCCCGTATATAGATTTCCCTTTTCGTACAGAACTCCAAAGGGATGATTGAAGAAGTCGTTAGAAGGAAATAGCGGACGTAGCGCTTTGGTTTTAGGTTCGTAAGTGTGGATGGAGTTGTAATAGGAAATATACAGTTTGCCATTTTCATCTTCCGTCATTCCACGAACACTGCAGAATACATTGCTACAATTTTCATTCCCGCCACTCAATATTTGAGTAAACAGCTCACTAGATCGTACAAAATTTCCCGATCGGATAATTTTGATGACGCCAAAGTCAGTACTCAACCAAATGACGCCAGCTCTGTCTTTAAAAATCTGACGGTAGAGGCACACATTTTTAAGTAGGGGGCGAATGGCTTGGTCATAATTAGTCAGTTCTCGACTATAATTACTATAATACAAGAGATTGCCCCGATTGCCAATCCAAATATCGCCATTGTCTTCCACCAGGAAAGAACTAGCGGCTTCCATACCAGATATGCTTCCATTGACGGGATGCCCGACGGCTTTATCGAGTTCCGTAGATACCTGATAGATATGACCATTGGCTAGCAATATCCAGATGAAATTATCCTGGGCTTGCATTTGTATGATGCGGCTATTGGATTGCGTATCTTCTACTGGCGCTAGCCATTTCTTGAGGGTATTCCCCTGGTCATCAATTTGCCACAATTCATTTTCGAAGGCGGCTAAGTAATATTTGCCTTTATGAGACAGGAGCGGCCGTTTGGGATACTGGCCAGGTACTGTAAATAGTTCTTGAATGCTGCTATCAGGAGATACGATCTCAATGGTCGTTGTACCCGATTGTTCATTATAGGCTGCCATCCAAATCCGCTCAAGTGAATCGATCATGATACTGTGTGGCACAATAGATTCACGTCGGACGATTGCCCCTTGTTTTACCTTCCGGACACCAAGTTCATGTTCTTCTGGGTGTAAGGTCGTAATGTAATCTGGGTTGGCCAGGTAGATATGTCCTTCCTGACTCAGGATCATATCTGAAATGGTATTGTAGGGAATGAAATTATCTGGGTCTTGCGAGCTAAAAGAAATGAAGCTGCTACCATCAAATCGATTCAATCCATTGATCGTTGCTACCCAGATAAATCCATGATGATCTTGTTGGATATTAAAGACATTGCGGTGGCTTAAACCATCTTCTACCTCGTAGATTTTGATATCTTCATTTGTAAATTGAGCTACTACAAACGATGGTAAGAATAATATGATGCCTATTATTAGGTGTATGGCTTTCATGGGCTATTCCAGGCGCTTATTCAGCAATTTTTTTGACCTGGTACTATTTGTTAGTCACTTTGACTCATCCGATGCTTCACTGGGGCATTTTATGGTGTCAAAGTATTATTCATTGCTTTTATAACCGGTGACAGGATTTGAATGATCAAGTACCGTTGATCTTTAACCCGCAGGTCAAAGGTTTCTAAATCCCTACACTTTCAGGATAATTAATCCCGAATTTACCGATTTTAGAGCAGCTTAAGAAATGAAGTCTTCTTTATGACCTTACTTTAACAAAGAGATAACGAAAATTAAAGACATTCTAACTTTGCCCTTTTTTCTGCTTGTTACGGATAATTTATGAGCACAAACCTTCTTTTTGTAGCGGAG
>Ga0070727_10005161_pt1 | contig 10800 bp, 10 predicted proteins | sample tdAd472_FD_66722 | JGI IMG/M metagenome (GOLD analysis project Ga0070727, IMG submission 66722) | Marine sediment microbial communities from the Atlantic coast under amendment with organic carbon and nitrate - tdAd47.2 | ecosystem: Environmental > Aquatic > Marine > Coastal > Sediment | place... | reverse complement strand
GTTGATCAGAACCAACGTACGCTGGGAGCCCAGGCCACGCAGGTCGATCGTTGTCGCGCCGGGACCGTTATCGAGTACGAATCCCTGGAAGGTCAGGTCGATCTGCTGGCCGCTGGCCGCAGTCGATTCCTGCAGGATGTCTGCCGCATCGATGAGACCGACTTCACGGGAAACCTGCCCCGTAATGATCTGCAGCGGCGAGATGCTGGAGTATGTGTCGCGTTTCAGGCGAGAGCCGGTAACGACGATTTCTTCAGTTACATCGTCATCATCGGCTGCCGCTTCGTCAGACTCTTCCTGAGCCAGGACCTGCGGCGAAAACGCGAGACACGCAGAAACAACAAAGCCGCCAATTAGCCTAAGCCACGGCGACGCTTCTGGTCTTTCCGTCATGGTAATTCCCCATATGCCGTATTGTTGATGGGCCGCGACAATTCTGTTGACGTAACGGTCACGACCCGCCCTTTTTTTGCTCAGTCGGTCTATTTTCGGAGCAACGGCTTTAGCTCTTTTTGCTACACGGTGACCGACTGGGCATCGTGCCCTCTGTTGTTCTAGAGAGACACTTATAACGACCGAGCTTAGCAATGGTACTGTGGCCTGTCCACTATCGGAATCTAATATGTTGCAATTGCGCAACATAATATGGTTACGGTCGTAATAGTCCGGCCGAGAGCGGATTTCAGGCCGAAACCAAGGCGCCGTAAAGCAGCCTCGCGGACGCCATGACGAGGAATAAGCCGAAGAAAATACTCAGTTTTCTGGCCGAGAATCCGTGTGCAATCCGGGCCCCGACTGGCGCCATCATGACCGTCGCTGGCGCTATCAGGACGAAACCGGCGAGATTGACGTAGCCGAGGCTGCCAGGCGGCAGTCTCGGGTCATTAAGGCCCGTCAAAATGAATCCGATCGTGCCAGGCAGGCTTATAACCAAACCGAATAAGGCCGCCGTGCCCACGGCACGGTGTATCGGTTCATTGAAGAGCGTCAGTGTCATGACGGAAAACGTGCCGCCGCCGATACCCATCATGCTCGAGAAGCAGCCGATCGCGGTCGGGATGACTGCGACCCAGCCGCCACGGGGAACAGCTTCCGTGAGGTTTCGGCTTTGTGGCAGCAACACCATTTTGAACGCAACGAGCAACGCCAGTGTCGCGAACACGATCGCAAGCACCCGGCTGTGAACCTGCGACGCGATCCAGGTGCCTAGCAAGGCGCCGATCAGCACGAACACCGCCCAGCGCTTTACGACCTCGACATCCACCGCGCCACGACGATGATGCGCCCGCGCGGACGAGATGGACGTGGGAATGATTGTGGCAAGCGACGTCGCCACGGCAATATGCATGCGTATGGTCGGGTCGACGCCCAGGAAGCCCAGAACGGCCTCGAGCACCGGGACAATGACTATACCCCCGCCGATCCCGAACAGGCCGGCGAGCACTCCAGCCACACAGCCTGTTGCCAACATGGCAAGAGCGAGTACTAACCACTCTGGCATGACAGCAACTCGCGGTCAGAGACCGAGCCGGGCGGCATGAAATCGCAGATGTTCTTCGATGAAGGTCGAGATGAAGTAGTAGCCGTGGTCGTAGCCGTCGTGATAGCGCAGCTCCAGCTTCAGGCCACTCGCCGCACAGGCTTTTTCAAGGAGCTCCGGCCGCAGCTGCTCAGCCAGGTACGGATCGTCCCGGCCCTGATCGACGAGGATTCTGCCCCAGTGCTCGCTATCTGCCGCGTTGTGGGCTACTTCGCAGGCATCGGACTCGTGCCAGGTAACCGTGTCGCTGCCGAGATAGAAGCCCAGCGCCTTGCGACCCCAGGGCGAGTTCAAGGTCGTGCAGATCGGCGCAAACGCCGACAATGACGCGAACATATCCGGGTTGCGAAGACCTATCGTCAGTGCGCCGTGGCCACCCATCGAATGTCCGGTCAGGCCGTGACGCGTTGCGTCACCCGGAAAGTTCTCGAATACAGCCGGCTGCAGCTCCTTGGTCACGTAGTCGTACATATTGTAGTGACGCGACCAGGGTTCCTGCGTGGCATTCACATAGAACCCGGCGCCCAGGCCGAAATCGTATTCGCCATCGGGATCGTCGGGCACACGCTCGCCCCGAGGGCTCGTATCGGGAGACACGAGCATGATGCCGAGTTCAGCGGCGACGCGTTGCGCCCCGCTCTTGACCATGAAGTTTTCTTCGGTGCAGGTCAGTCCGGACAGAAACGTGACGACAGGCACCTTGCCGTCAGCTGCCTGCGGTGGCACGAACACCGAGAACTGCATGTCGCAGTTGTTGGACTCCGAAGCGTGTTTGTAAAAACCGATGCGACCGCCGAAGCAGTTGGTCTCGTTTAGCGTTTCGATATTCATGGCGACGCATTATCACCGAATTGTTGCTGCGCGTCAGCGCATTGCGACAGCGATTCAGCGCAAAAAAAGATGGCCCGGCGAACCGGGCCATCTTCATACCCCATGCCTGATTTACTTAGGATCCGGGTCCTACGTGCAGTACGCGCATCATCTCGTGATCTTCGTGCGAGAGGATGTGGCAGTGCCAGACGTAGCGCCCGGGTTTGTCAAAGTACGCCCGAATGCGAGTGATCTGGCCTGGTAATGCAATTGCCATATCTTTCGGCGCGTTCTCGATGTAACCACCCGGCTGCGGGACTCCCGGCCCGTAGGCATCCGACGGGTTGCTCGGCTTCACTGTCTTGAAGCCGATACCGTAAGTGCTTGCATCGCCCGGAACCGAATTGTGCTGGACCGTCGGTTGCATCACCTTGTACACACCGTCATCAGCCGGTACGGCTCCGTCAGGGATGAATCCGTCTTCGTCAGCGTTGCTGTCGAAGACGATTTCCTGGCGATCAAGGATTTCGAAGTGCACGAGATGCAGATGTACAGGATGGGCATCACCTGTCATGTTCCAGACTTCCCATTCCTCCCAGGAATTGAGAGCCGGATTCTCGGTCGTCGGACTATGCCAGGCGATACTGCCTTCCATCTGGCCTACCAACGGGTATGCAGTGCCTGTACCGCTGCCGTCCTGAGCAGGAAGTAACGCGCCCGTATACTGGGCCGTGTTCGGCCAGTTGACCGGGTTACCCAGATAGTCCGTCCCAGGTTCGACAGTGCCGAGTAGCGGCTGCAGTCTGCCAAATTCGTCCTTGCCCTCGAACAACGCGACCTTGCGCGTCCTGACTGCGGTGCCCGGGGGAATCGTCGACGGTCCAAAGTTGATACCTGCCGGCGTGGCGTCAGCCACAGTGCCATCGAATGGCGATATGACGTCGAATGCCATGATCCGGTCGGTACGCTCGAAGATCCAGTCGTCGAAACCGCCACCAAATGGCGTATCGCCGCCGCGATTCCACATGATCACCCGATTGCCTGCCGAGACCTGCTTGAAGTCGACCACGACGTCGTAGCGCGATCCCGGTTCACTGACCAGGCGGTCGGTATTGGTGATGCCCGATGCGAGCCCCTGGTCGCTGCCGATGACGTCGACGTTGAGCTTCTTGATCGCGGAGCTGATGTCCTTCGCGCCAGCCGGTACTTCGTAGAACTCGAGCGCCATGAAGCGGCTGTCCGTCCCGTTCAATACATGCAGGCGGTAATTGCGCGGTTCAACATTTTCAACGGGCCAGGCTACCCCATTGACGATCATGTGATCGCCGAAAAATTCGGCCATTGCCGTCGGTCCGCCGTCGGGAAATACGCTTTCTGGAAGCTCTCCGCCGATTGCCTCACCTTCGATGAATCCGGCGTAATAGGGCTCGCCCGGATATACCGGGATAAACAGCTCACCCGCATCGCTGAACATGCGGTCCTGGATGGCATAAGCCTTTTCGTACGGCCAGGCCGGGAGCCCGAGCGGATTGCCAGCTTCTCCAGTGTCGTCATTGTCGCGGACAAAGTAGAAACCGGCGAGGCCCGCGTACACGTTCAGGCGCGTGATACCCAGCGCATGGTCGTGGTACCACAGATTGCCGGATCTCACGTCATTGTCGTAGCGGAACCGCGTCGTGAACGGCACACCTTCACGGGCCCACGACGGGCCCACAACTTTCTCGTTGTAGTTGTAGAAGAACTCCGGATTGCCATCGAATTCGAAGTCGGAATGGCCGCCGTGCAAGTGCGTGATAATCGGCACACCGTCATTCGCGATCGAATGTTGCGTATATCCGTGCAATGAGTAGCACCAGTGCAGCGATTCATCGACCGGCAGCAGGTGTTCACCACCCGTAATCCCCTTCATGGATTTCGGGCTTAGCCCGTTCTGCCAGTTGACTATCGTCTCGGGCGGTCCACCGGAGTCGACATTCTTGACCTGGAAGGTTCTGCCCGGCCAGGTATACAGACCGTCAGAAGGATCACCGTAACCCCAAACCCAGGTTTTTAATGCCTTCCCCTTGGAGTCAACAAGTCCCGTCAGTTGTTTGGCTTTCTGGACGCGTACGGTGTACTCGCCCGCGAGATTTGGCTGGTAAATGAATCCCGGCGACAGTGCATCTGGCACAGGATTCGTGAATCCAATCGCTTCAAACTGCTTTTCGGGATCCGATAATCCAATAAATGAGCAGGGACCCTCACCGACATCTTCAAGAGCGGTGCAGGCTTCGACAGCGCCGGCCTCCTTTATCACCCAACCCATCGGCAAGCCTGCGGCAACACCGGCCGCAACGCTTGATTTCAAAAATCTTCGTCGATCAACCATCCCTACTCTCCTTTTTTCCATTCTCTAAACAGGAGCTATGGATAGGTCGCGACTTTTGCGAGATCACCTTGAGGTCCCCTGTCATTCCCGTGTCGCTGCGCTGAAATTGCTGTTGCAGCGGACTGCTGTGACGGCAGTCTTTATCAACATCAACTTTTAGCAATCGGGGAGACTGAAAACAGTCGGGGATGAACCCTAATTCGGGGTAGTGATTTCCTACTCCGACTGGGGTTAACAGAGGTGCGGAAAACCGAATTAAATCAAGCGCTTCTGTACCAGCAGGGTACGGCGGTCAAAAGGTACAGTGCGCCCTTAACGTTTCTGGAAAACGAGCGTCGCATTTGTTCCGCCGAAACCGAAACTGTTGCTCATCGCCGTTTTGATTCCGGCGTTGAGAATGGTTTCCATTACGGGCGGTGTTTCGGCCACGGCGGGATCGATATCCACAACATTGATCGATGGGGCGATGAAGTCGTTCTGCAACATCAGGAGACAGTGAATAGCTTCCTGCGCGCCGGTCGCACCGAGCGAATGGCCGCACATGGATTTGGACGAGCCGAACTTCGGCATCTTCTCGCCAAACAGCTTGCGGATGGCTTCCACCTCTACAATGTCGCCGGCAGGGGTACTCGTACCGTGGGTATTGACGTAGTCGACGTCGCCTTCGGTTGTGGCTTTGGCAAGCCCCATGCAACGGTAGGCGCCCTCTCCCGACGGCGCCACCATGTCGTGACCGTCCGAGGTCGCGCCATAGCCAACGAGCTCGGCATAAATCTTCGCACCACGCGCTTCCGCGTGTTCGAGTTCCTCGATCACGAGCATGCCGGAACCCGAGGCGCTAACGAAGCCGTCGCGATTGACGTCGTAAGGTCGGGACGCCAGCGTGGGCTCGTCGTTATATTGAGTGGACAGAGCACCCATGGCGTCAAACATGCTCGACAGGTTCCAGTGCTCCTCCTCGCCACCACCGGCAAATACGATGTCCTGCTTGTTGAGCTGGATCAGCTCTGCGGCATTGCCAATGCAATGCGCGCTAGTGGCGCAGGCCGACGTAATCGAATAGTTGACGCCCTTGATCTTGAACGGCGTTGCCAGGCAGGCGGATACGGTACTACTCATCGAGCGCGGCACAATGTACGGGGTGATCTTACGCACGCCCCGATTGCGGAGCGTGTCCGCACTGGAAATGATGTTTTCGCTGGAGGCGCCGCCGGAGGATGCAATCAGTCCGGAACGCACGTTCGATACGTCGCTATCTTCGAGCCCGGCGTCGTCGATCGCCCACTGCATGGCGATATAGGCGTACGCCGCCGAATCACTCATGAATCGAAGCGCTTTGCGATCAATGTGTTCCTTGAGATCGATATTGACGCTGCCGGAAACGTGGCTGCGTAGCCCCATCTCCTTGAAGTTTTCGTTCGCGACGATTCCCGAACGTCCGTTCTTTAGTGAATCGGTGATTGCTTCCGCTGTATTGCCCAGACACGACACCGCACCGATGCCGGTGACAACGACTCGCCTCATGAGAAGTCCTTAGAAATTTTCAGTTGATTGGAACAGGCCGACGCGCAAATCTTCGGCCACATAAATCTCGCGACCATCGACCGACATACTGCCGTCTGCAATCGCCATCGTAAGTTTACGTGAAATGACTCGCTTGATGTCGAGTTGGTACGTCACGAGTTTTGCCTTTTGCAGAACCTGCCCGGTGAACTTTACCTTGCCTACACCGAGCGCCCTGCCACGCCCGGTATAACCGGACCAGCAGAGATGAAAGCCGACGAGCTGCCACATCGCGTCCAGCCCGAGACAGCCCGGCATAACCGGGTCGCCCTCGAAGTGGCAGTCGAAAAACCACAGGTCGGGACGAATATCGAGTTCCGCCTGCAGCTCACCTTTGCCGTATTTGCCGCCTTCACCAGATACATAGCTGATGCGATCCAGCATGAGCATGGGCGGCTTTGGCAGACGCCCGTTTTCCTTGCCGAATAACTCCCCGTGGCCACTCTTGATGAGGTCGTCGTAGTCGTAGGAATTCTTGCGGTCCGACAGTTGCGTCGAAATGTCACTCATAGCTCTGGCCATACGCCCTCCGGCGCCTGATTACGGGCGATGCGCGATCCACGCGCTTCGATTATCCCCTGATTTTATTATTTCCGGGTGGTCAGGACTTTTGAAATCGCGCCAATTTAGACGGTACCTGGCACCACTTTTCGAACGTTTGCTACTTGCAAACGTTGCAAACGTTCGAAAAGTGGTGCCAGGTACCGCTACGTTTTGTCGTAATCCAGCAGAACGGCGTCAGAGACCGGGCGTGACTGGCAGGCCAGGACGAAGCCTGCTTCGACTTCCCAGGGCTCCAGCCCGTAGTTGGTCGCCATCGTCACCTCGCCCTCGCGCACGTGGCAGCGGCAGGTCGCACAGACCCCGCCCTTGCAGGAGTACGGCAGGTCGATGCCATGATCGGCGGCGGCATCCACAATATTGTTGTCGTCGCGGCGCATTTCGAAGTCTTTCTTGTGCCCGTCCATGATGACCGTGACCACCGCGTTGTCCGCTGCCTTCACGGCTTTCTTTTTTTCGGCCTTGCGCGGAATACCGAATCTCTCCGCGTGGACGTGTTCCGCGTCCAGCCCGAGTTCGACCAGAGTGTCCCGGACTGTCGTTATCATCGTATCCGGGCCGCAAACATACGCCTCGGCGGGTTCGAGCCCCCTGCAGAAGTGCTCGTACAACTCACGCACCTTGTCCGCATCCAGCCGCCCACTCGCGATAGGAAATTCCTGGTCTTCCTGGCTGAAGACGAAGTGCAGCTGCAGGCGCTCCGGAAATCGGTTCTTTAACGCGTACAGATCTTCGACAAACATCGTCGTCGATTGCTTGCGGTTGCCGTAAAAGAGTACGAAACGACTACCCGGCTCGTTCTCGATGACGGACTTGATGATCGAGAGTATGGGCGTAATACCGCTACCGGCCGCGAATCCGAGGTAGTCGCTGGCGCTGCCCCTGTTGATCTCGGCATGGAAGCGACCGCCCGGCGGCATCGCGTCGAGCGTGTCACCGACGGCCAGTTCACTTCCCGCGAATTCCGAGAACGCCCCGCCTGGCTGAATACGAACGCCAATTTCCAGCGGCCGCTCGTCCACGCCTGAACAGATACTGTAGGTACGGCGTATTTTCTTGCCGTTGAGCGTCACCTCAAACGGCAGGTGCTGTCCGGGCAGGAACTCGTAGTCGCCCTCAAATTCCGCAGGCACGCTCAGTGCGATCCGCACGGAGTCCCTGGTCTCGCGGTCTATGCGTTCAATGGTCAGTGGGTGAAATTGCTTCATCTATATGCACTTGAAGTATTCGAACGGTTCGAGGCAATCGCTGCACTTGTAGGATGCCTTGCACGCTGTCGAACCGAACTCGCTAACGAGCTCGGTTCGCTGTGAATTGCAGCGCGGGCATGCGATGCGCTGGTCGCCGCGCAACAGTTCGCGCTTGCTCGCACCGTGCGCCGGTGGCGCGATGCCATAGGCACGCAATTTTTCGCGCCCCACGTCCGAAATCCAGTCCGTCGTCCAGGGCGGCGACAGAACGCGCTCGATTGCAACGTCGTCGACGCCATGTTCGTGCAGTGCGTCGAGCACGCTTTGCTCGATGACTTCGGTCGCCGGGCATCCGGAATAAGTCGGCGCCAGTGCGACGGTGACGTTGCCGTTGACGATAACGTCGCGCACGATGCCGAGGTCCGTTATCGACAACACCGGAATCTCCGGGTCGGCGACCTCACCCAGCCAGGCAAGGATTTGTTCGCGACTGATCGCTGTCGCTACCAACTCGCACCCGGATGCGTTCGTTGCAGATACTGCATCTCGGCAATCATGTAGCCGAGATGCTCGCTGTGGCGCCCCGCCTTGCCGCCTGCATCCATCCAGCCATCTTCGGGCCGCGTCAACGTGGCATTGATAAGAATTGCCTCGATACCGTCCTGCCAGCGCTTGTGAATCGATTCCAGGTTTGGTCCCGCGTACACTTTCTCCATGATCGTGTCGACTTCGTCGGCGGCAAACATCTCACCCGTGTAACGCCACAGGTTGTCGATGGAGTGCTGCACGCGCTCATGACTTTCTTCGGTACCGTCGCCGAGACGCACCAGCCACTGCGTGTTGTGGCGCAAGTGATAACGAATTTCCTTTTCCGCGCGTGCCGCGATTTCAGCGACGCGCTTGTCGGCACAGTTTGCCAGAGCTTCCAGCTGCGCGAGATAGAAGGCCTCGAACAACACGAGTTTCGTAATCGAGTCGCCGAAGTGACCGTTAGGTTGTTCGAGCAGCAGGCAATTACGGAATTCGTTTTCGTCGCGCAAAAAGGCGAAATCATCTTCACTGCGACCTTTGCCTTCGAGCTCTCCCGCGTAGCTGTAGAACATCCGCGCCTGTCCAATATAGTCGAGCGCAAAGTTCGCGTTCGCGAGTTCTTCCTCGAGCTCGGGGTAAGCGGCCACCACTTCTACCATGCGCTGACCCAGCACCAGCGCGTTGTCGCCGAGGCGTGTGACGTACGCGAGGAGTGCGACTTTCTTATTCAAAGGTTCTCTACCCCATCAGGCATGTCATAGAACGTCGGGTGCCGGTAGATCTTGTCCTCGGCCGGCTCGAAAAACGCTGCCGTTTCGGCAGGATCGGAGGCCACAATCTGGCTCGACCTGACAACCCAGATACTGACGCCTTCGCTACGTCTCGTGTACGTGTCTCGTGCAGCGTCCAGCGCCATCTGATCGTCGGCGGCATGAATGCTGCCGGCATGTCTATGGCTCAGGCCGGACTTGCTGCGGATGAAGACCTCGTACAGCGGCCATTCTTTGTCAGTCATTATCTGTCTCTTGTATGTATGTATCGCGCGCCGGGGCACGCTCCCACATGTTTATGCAGCAGCCTTTGATGCATGTTTTTTTGCGTACGCGCCGGCAGCTTCGCGCACCCAGGCACCGTCGTCGTGCGCCTTGCGGCGTTTCGCCATGCGTTGCCGGTTGCAGGGGCCGTTACCCGAGATCACGTCGACGAACTCCTGCCAGTCGATTTCGCCGTGCCGATAATGACCGGTCGCAGCGTCAAGCTCCAGATCATCGTCGGGGACCTTCAGGCCCAGGAACTCGGCTTGCGGCACCGTGACGTCGATGAATTTCTGCCGCAACTCGTCGTTGGAAAATCGTTTGATCTTCCAGGCCATCGACTGCGCCGAGTGTTTCGAATCACTGTCGCCCGGACCGAACATCATCAGTGATGGCCACCAAAATCGATTAAGCGCGTCCTGCGCCATCACCTTTTGCTTGTCGGTGCCATTGCAGAGCGACACCATGATGTCGTAACCCTGGCGCTGGTGAAAGCTCTCTTCCTTGCAGACACGGATCATCGCTCTCGAGTACGGTCCGTAGGAACAGCGACACAGGGGAATCTGGTTCATGATCGCCGCACCGTCGACGAGCCAACCGATAGCGCCGATGTCTGCCCAGGTCAGCGCAGGATAATTGAAAATACTCGAGTACTTGGCTTTGCCACTCAGAAGTTCGGCGACCATCTGGTCGCGAGAAACGCCGAGCGTCTCGGCGGCACTGTAGAGATAAAGTCCATGCCCGGCCTCGTCTTGAATCTTGGCGAGCAAGATAGCTTTGCGCTTGAGCGTCGGCGCACGGGTCAACCAGTTGCCCTCCGGTTGCATGCCGATGATCTCGGAATGCGCGTGCTGCGAAATCTGCCGGATCAGCGTTTGGCGGTAAGCCTCGGGCATCCAGTCCTTGGCCTCGATTTTTTCTTCTGCATCAATACGCGCCTGGAATGCATCCAGCTGCTCCGCAGAATCCATCCCGTCGCGCTTTGCGTCAGGTTTACCTTGTTGATCAAGACCTTGTGTATACATGTGATTTTCAACGCCCCCGTCGCTGACGAATCAGCCGGCTAATGTGTCACGCTTTTCAAGGATTTTCAACATATTTTGTATCGCTTACAAAGGTGACAAATCCTGACTTTTGGTCAGAGTATCGCCTTGTCTGTAATCGAGGAACGACCGCGAAACAGGGCGACCAGTTCATCGTCCT
>Ga0070727_10005160_pt1 | contig 10800 bp, 7 predicted proteins | sample tdAd472_FD_66722 | JGI IMG/M metagenome (GOLD analysis project Ga0070727, IMG submission 66722) | Marine sediment microbial communities from the Atlantic coast under amendment with organic carbon and nitrate - tdAd47.2 | ecosystem: Environmental > Aquatic > Marine > Coastal > Sediment | place... | reverse complement strand
GTCGCGATAGCCAGCGCATGAAGTCCCCCCGTCAGCGACGGCAGGGTACCTCGGTTGGGTGGCTCGGTCAGGGTGGAGCGCCCCACCGGGTGGGGCGGCGTTCCACGTGAAACGTCGCCCTCAGCGGGCGCCGAACTCGGCGAGCACCCAGGCGGCCACGGCGTCGGCCTCTTCTGGGGTGAGGGCCGAGATGGCCGGCATCGAGCCGCCCCCGTTCTGGATCTGGGCAGAGATATCCGCCTCGGTGGAGCCGGTGACGTAGGTGGCCATGGTGTCTTCCGCGACGCCGCCCTCGCCGCTGGCGCCGTGGCAGCTGGCGCACTGGCTGCTGTACAGACCCGCGGCGTCGATGCCGGTGGTGTCGTCGTCGTCGTCGCCCACCGTGGTGGTCGGGGTGCCGGTGTCGTCAGAGCCGTCCTTGTCGCCGGAACAGGCCACAGCGAGAGCCAGGGACAGGCAGAGAGCCATCGAGCGCATGAGTTTCCTCCCTCTAGTGCCTTGCAACATGCTCTCTCGTGGGGCGGCCCGCACCCCCTGATTGGGGTGCTCGGTGGCGTGCGGGTTGCATCGCTGGCTTTGAGGGAGCACCCTGCGTGCATGTGGCTGCTGCTGCCGATCGCGACCGCCCTGGCCTGGGCCGACCCGCAGGCCGACCCTCAGGTCGACCTGCGCCTGGCGGCACACGTCGGCGACCTCTACCTGGCCGACACCGCACTGGCGGATGGCGCTGACCCCCAGCTCGCCCTGGCCGATGTGCTGATCGCCTGCGATGGGCCGATGGCGGAGGTGCTGGTGTGGTCGGGCGCCCGCCCGGAGGGCGCGGAGGCTCGCAGGCCGCTGCAGTGTGGTCCCGAGGTGTCGCGCGACCTGGCGGCCGTGGATGCGGCGTGGGGGCGAGCGCTGCTGCGGGAGGCCGCTCGCGAGGGGCGGGGGGAGCTCGTGGGCTGGCTCCTCGACGACGGGGTGGCCCCTGGCGGTGATGCCTTGCAGGCCGCGATCGCTCGGCGGCAGCGGGCCGTGGTGGACCGCCTGCTGAAGGCGGGAGCCCCGGTGTCGGCCGACGCCATCGCGAGCGCCGCCCGCGACAGCGACCTCGAGCTGCTCGACCGGCTCACCCGCGGCCTGTCACGCGATGCGCTGGGGGAGGCGCTGGTGGCCTGCAGTGGCACCCATCGAGCCGTCGTGGAGCGGCTGCTACGCAAGGGAGCGCCCGTCGCGCATGTGCACGGCACCCGCGGGCCGCCGCTGGTAGAGGCGGCGGCGGCCGGGCAGCTCGAGGTGGTCGACGCCCTGCTGGCGGCAGGGGCGTCGGTCGGCACCCCGCGCCATGATGGGCGCACGGCGTTGATGGTGGCGGGGCGCAGTCCACAAGTGGTCGCTCGGCTCCTGAAGGCCGGCGCCGATCCCTTGGCCCAGCTCCCGACGGGGTGGACCGTGCTTCACGCGGCCGCGCGGCAGTCCGCCGACAGCGTCGACCTCCTCCTCGCCGCGGGGGCCGATCCGTCGGCGGCGATGGCCTCGTCGGGGGAGACGCCGCTGCACCAGGCCGCTCGCACCGGTCAGGCCGAGGTGGTGCGGCGCCTGCTGGCCGCCGGGGCCGATCCGCAGGCGCAGTCCGTGTACCCAGGGGGCTCGGATCGGGCGGTCGACCTGGCGCGACAAGCCGGTCACGCCGATGTGGTCGACGTCTTGGTGGCCTTCGAGGCTACAGAGCTGCAAGCCCCGCGACAATGAACCGAAGAGCGCGGTGTCCAGCGGTACGGAGGGTCCCATCCCGGGGGCCCCGTGAACCGCAGCTTGGAGGCGACGCATGAACATCGGCCGTGCCGTCCGCGAGGTTCGCGGACTCAGGAACCTGACGCAGCGAGAGCTCGCCTTCGGCGCGGATCTCGATCCCAGCTACGTGTCACTCATCGAGAGTGGCCGCCGCATGCCCAGCCTCGAGGTGCTGTCGCGCATCGCCGACGTGGTCAGCGTGCCCATCTACATCATGGTGCTGCTGGGCTGTGAAGACCACGACTACACCTTGCGGGGCGACCGCGAGCGGGCGCGCACGCTACTGCGCAACCTTCCCGCGGGTCACGAGGCGAGCGTAGGTCTCCTTCGCGCCTCGTGACCGACGCCCACCAGGGGTGGGCTCCCGTCACTGTGTGATCGTCACCTCGGTGCCGGCCACCCAGTGGCGATGCTCGTCGGTGTAGTACAGGTAGGCCTGCGACGCCGGCGCCGTGTAGGTGCCCGGCACCTCGGCTACCAGCTCCAGCCCGATCTCGTGGACTTCGCTGGGTGCGAGGTCACGGAAGTACAGGGCCACCTCTCGCGGCCGCGTCTCGTAGAAGTCGACCAGGCCCCGGTCGCGCAGCTCCTCGAGCTGCCACGTCTGCGGCGCCAGGCCTCCGGGCAGTCCGATGCGGGCCAGGGCCATGGGCTGCCCCTCGTCGGTGAGGTTGTCGATCGTGGCGGTCAACCGAACGGTCTCCCCCATCGGCACGACATCCTGGTCCAGCACGGTGTGGACTCCGACGACGGCCTCGTCGCTGGTGGCGGGCAGGTCGGTGCGGTAGTCGACCGCGATCGACAGCGGCAGGGCGCTGTCACCGTCATGGGACACGGTAATGGTGTTCTTGCCGGGGACGAAGAAGTCGCCGAGGCCCTCGAAGGTGATCGCGCCTTGATGGCCGGCCTCGTAGGCGAACTCGTCGACCACCTCGCCGTTGATCTCGACCACGAGGTAGCCGGCGCTCTGGGTGGCCCGGCTGGCCTGGGCGTAGGTGGTCATCGCCTTGAGGGCGAGGATGGTGGCCTGGGTCGACCCGAAGTTGCCGTAGCCCGAGCGGTTGCCCTGTAGCCAGGCGACGCCGTCGCGCACCGCGGCGGACTGCGGATCGAGCTCGAGCAGAGCGAGCAGGGCCAGCGAGGTGGTCTCGATGGCCAGGTTGTGGCCTCCCGACCGGGTGATGGAGTGGTCGGCTCCGGGCCACGACCCATCCTCGGCCTGCAGCGCGGTCAGGCGACGGGCGGCTGCCTGAGCGGCCTTGCCCTCTCCCGCCTCGACGAGGGTGCCGGTGGCCAGGGCGAGCAGGTAGGGGTCGTCGGTGGACCGCGCCAGCGCCCGGCTGCGATCGAGCTCCTCGTCGAGGTCGTCGGCGTAGCCGGCGAGGGCCAGCGACCACGTGATGTAGGCGTCGGTGACCTCGGCCGAGGCGCGGCCGAAGCTGTCGAGGGCCTGGCTGCTGCGCTGGTAGCCGCCCTTGCCGTCACGGCGCGACAGCAGGTAGTCGCGGGTGCGCTCGATCATGGCGGGGTCGACCGCACCGTGCACCTGCGCCATGTCGACGAACTCGACGAGGCCGTAGGCCGACAGCGCCTCGTGGGCGGGCTCGCTGCCGAACCACTCGTAGCCGTCTTCGCCGGTCTCGTAGGAGGTGAGCAGCTGGTAGCCGCGGTCGAGCATGCCTGAAGCGCGCTGGGCGACCGCGGGGTCCACATCCTCGTGCTCCTGCAGGTACTGCAGCACCATGATGTTGGGGTAGTTGCTGCTGCTGGTCTGCTCGAAGCAGCCGCCGGGCTCGCGGAGCAGGCCCTCCATGCCCTCCACGAGGGTGGCGACGGGGCTGGGGTACAGCTGCACCGTCGCGGTGACCGTGCCCTCGATGGCCTCGCCGAGGTCGACGGTCCAGCTGCGGCTGCCCTGCAGCTCCTCAGAGGCCTCCCAGCGACCCGGGAAGCCGCGGGGCTCGATGGTCAGCTGGCGCTCGAAGGCATCGGACTGGCCGTTGCCGTAGGCCTCGAACGACACCAGGGCCGTGCCTGCCTTGCCGGTGACGTTGAGGTCGATCCACCGGCTGTCGCGCTGGCCTGGCTCGAGATCGACGTGGTCCACCTGCAGGGCTCCGGTGAGCCCTTCGCCGAAGGCGGCCTCGACGGCCACGGTCACGGGGCGGTCGAGCTCCGAGCTCAGGGTCATCGGCAGCTGCACGCGGTCGCCCTCGGACACGGCGACGGGGAGCTTCACGCCCAGGCTGAAGGGCAGCTTGCTGGCGACCGTCGTCTCGTCGCGACCGAGGTGGCCTCCCCCCGCGCCTTCGGTGGTGACGCGGAAGTTCGTGACCGCATCCGAGCTGTGAAAGCGGACAACGGCCTTGCCGTGTTCGTCGGTGCGGACGGCGGGGTCCCAGAAGACGGTGTCGCGGAAGTCGGTGCGGGGGCCCTCGTAGCCGGGCTGGTACACGGGGGTGGGGAAGGTGCGCACGGGGGCCCACGCCATCACGGCGATCTCGCCTCCGGCGGCATCGGCCCACAGGTTGTTGTCGGCGCGCTGGCGTCGCCCCGCTGCCTGCTCGGCCTTGGCCTGCATCGGGCCTGCTGCGGGCAGGCCTGCGACGCCGAAGCGGCCGTCGACATCCTTGGCGGGCTCGTCGCGGACGGCGACCGCATCGAGCAGCCCTGCATCCAGCTCGACGACCCCGCCGCCCATGTCCATCGGTGCGTCGGCGCCGCCCATGGGCTCAGCCGCTGCGGCCATCGGCATCTCCATGGGGGGTGCCATCGGCGCCTGCGCTTGAGGACGCCGCATGGGGCGCGCGAGGCGCTCGGCCGCTTCCTCGACGACGTAGCCGAGACCTTGAAGCCAGCCGCCGCGGGTGGCCACCGTGGCGTCGACCGCCTCGGCTTGGGCCCGCTCCTGGCGGAGCTGGGCGAGGTGCGGAGGCTCGACGAGGGCCGCCTCCCAGTCGAAGCGTCGCCAGCCGGCGGTGCCCAGCAGCAGGTCGAGGGCGGCGTGGCGGTCGGGCTCGTCGGGGTCGAAGTACTGGTTGGGCTCGTGGATGGGCTCGGGCAGCTCGGCCTGTAGGTACAGGGCGGCGAGCAGGTGCGGCTCCTCGTCGTCGGCGTACGACAGCACGGTCTCGTCGACCACGGCGACAGCGAGCTCGGCCGCCACGGGGGTGCCGTCGGGGGTGGCGGTGTGCACGTCGAGCACCACCTCGTCGCGGGGCCCGACCTCCTCACGGCGCGGGGTCACCTTCACCTGCAGGTCGTGGTCGGCATGGCGGTAGACCAGCCGCTCCGCCAGGGGCTCGACCCCGTCGAACAGCGTCACCCGCACGACGCCCTGGTCGGTGGCTTCGTCATCCCCTCGCAGGTAGACGAGGGACTCTTCCTTCGGCGCGACGGCGACGGTCGCTGCATCGAGGGCCTGCTCACGGACCACGGCGGCGACGGTGACCTCCTGGGCATCGGTGCAGCGCACGCCGGCCCGCACGGCGGGCTCGAGGGAGGCCGGATCGTCGTACACGCGCAGGGTGCAGCCCTCGGACCGCGCCTCCGGCAGCGCGAAGGTGCCGGCGATGCCCACCGGCTCGTCGATGACCACGCGGTAGCGCTCGCCGTCTTGGGGCGTCAGCTCGAAGCGCCCGAGGCCGTCGAGGAGGGTGCGGAAGGTGCTGACCTGGCGGCCGTCCTGGTCGATGACCCGCCCGGCGACATCGGCGGGCTCGCCCAAGGGCGTGGTGGCGCGCAGGTACACGCGGCCCGGCAGGCCGGTCACCAGCTCGCCCCCCTCCGGGAACAGGCCGACGTCGACCTTGTTCAGCAGGATGGGGACCCGGCGGGAGATCGACTCGGTGACCCCGCCGTCGTCGACCAGCACGGTGAGCATCGCGTCGCCGCGCTCGATGGCCGGGGGCAGGTCGAAGCGAACGGTGGCCTTGCCCAGCCCGTCGGTGGTCACCGGCACGCGGGTGAGCTCGGCGCCATCGAGGTCCACCACCGCTGTGTAGGAGCCTTTCAGGGGCTCCCCCGTCGCGCGCAGCAGCTCCAGGCTGGCCTGCACCTGGTCACCAGGGCCGTAGGCCTCCCGGACGAAGTCGAGGTCTTTCTGGATGCGGGGCGTCTCGTAGCTCGCCACCATCAGCGGCTTCTCCACCGTGGGCTGGTCGACCTGGCTGAGGCGCAGCACGTAGCGCCCACCCGCCGCCGCTTGCGGCACGGTGATGTCGTTGTGGGCATCCCCGTCGAGGTTGCGCAGCCGCTTCGACAGCACGACCGCGCCGCGGGGGTTCACCAGCTCGGCGGTGACGGGGAACGCGCCCTCGCCATCCAGGGATGCGGTACCCAGATCGAAGGCTCGAAACCAGATGGACTCGCCAGGCTTGTACAGAGGTTTGTCGGTCTGCACGTAGGCGCGGCGGCCGGGATGCGACGACCACGCCTCCGTCAGGTCGTCGGCCAGCGTCTCATACATCGGGTCGAGGGGCAGCCGCCGGCTGGCGGGGCCGGCGGGCTCCACCAGGTGGGTCTCGCCGAGGTCATGGGCCTCGATGCGATGGGGGTCGAGGCAGGCGGACAGGGCGAGCAGCAGCAGGGGCGAGGGCAGGTTCATGGTGGCTCCGTTGGGCTTCGGCGGGCCAACGGTGCCGGGGTGCGTGGACTTTCACTCAGCGTAGCCAGGCGGCGACGACCGCGGCCACCACGGTGCCCAGCACGATCCATCGGATGCTTCCAGGGGCTCGCAGCGCGAAGCGGACCGACAGGGTGGCGCCCAGCGTGGTGCCCCCGGCGAGCACGATGGCGGGAAGCCAGGCCACCTGCCCGGCTACGACGAACACGCCCAGGGACAGCAGCCCGAACACGGTGGTGCACACCGCCTTGAGGGCGTTGCCACGGACCAGATCGTAGCGGAGCATGCCCCCGAGGACCCACAGCAGCACGAAGCCTACGCCTGCCTGGATGAAGCCGCCGTAGCAGCCGGCGAGGAACAGGCCGAGCCACCCGAAGGGTCGCTCGGCGAGGGTGTGGGGCTCCTCGGCGCCGGGCTCGGGCGCGGCGGCTCGGGGGGCGAAGGCGAGCACCACGGCCATCGCGGTGAGGGTGGCCAGCAGCACCCCCTCGAGGACGGCGGCGGGAACCTGACTGGCGGTGATCGCCCCAAGCAGCGTGCCCAGCCCGGCGGGGAGCAGCATCCCCGGGACGGCCGCTACGGGTAGCTGCTCGGCACGGTGGAACGCGGCGACCCCGGCAGCCGACTGGGCGACGATGGCCAGGCGGTTGGTGCCGTTGGCCACGTCGGCCGGCAGGCCCAGGAGCATCAGGGCGGGCAGCGTCAGCAGCGAGCCCCCCCCTGCCAGGGTGTTGAGGAAGCCCGCGACGAGCCCAGCGAGGAACAGGCCGGTGAGGCCGAGGAGGCTCACGGCCCCTTGAGGGCCGGTAGCGCCAGCTTCACGGTGATCGGGTCTCCATTCGCCTCGATGTTCTGACGACGCTGCACGAAGCCCTCCATGCGCAGCGCGACGTCGTGCGGACCTGGATCGACCACCAGCTGCAGGGGAATGGTTCCGACGAAGCGGCCGTCGACCACCACCTCAGCACCCGGCGGCGACCCGTCGACGGTGAGCAGGCTCGGCTCGGTGGCGACCGGCCGGGGTGCGGGGCGCGGGGGGGCCGGTACGGGCTTGGCGGCGGCCACGGCGGCTCTCGCCTCCTCGAGCAGCTGCTCGACGGGCAGGCTCGTGGGGTGCTGCTCGTGCAGCTGCTCCGCCTGTGCGAGCACTTCCTTCGGCTCGTCGGGGAGACGTGCTCGCAGCGCATCCACCTCGTCGAGCAGGTCGGCCCACTCCTCCAGGACCAGCTGCCGGTCGAGGAGCGGCGGGTCGGACACCGCGATGCGGTCGAGGGCACGCAGGTGCCGACGGGTGGCGACCCGGTCGTTGCCGGCCTTCGCCTGTTCGGCCCGCTCGAGGAGCTCGAGGAAGTCGGCGCGAGCCTGGACGGTGGGGTCGACCGTCTCGACAATCACCTCGGGCGCGCGGTGGTAGAGGTTGTAGGCCAGCACGGAGGTGGCCAGCAGCGCGAGGATGGCGATGCTGGCGAGGGCCCCCGCGCCGAGGGCGGCCGCAGCGAGGGTGCGACGGTCGCCCAGCTCGTGCAGGTCGGAGACCCGCAGGGCCGACAGCGTGGTTCGATCGAGATCGTAGGTAGGGAGCCACGCCTCGGCTCCATCGGGGAAGAGTTCGCGGACGAAGGTAGCCAGCTCGTCGTTGCGAACCCTGCCCCCGGTGGCCTGCAGCCAGCCTTCCAGCTGCTCGACCAGCGTGGCGGCGTCGGCGGTGCGGCGCGCGGGGGCGGGGGCCAGACAGCTCATGATGACGTCCTCGAGCTCGCTGGAGAAGCTCGGGACGAGGTCGCTCGGTCGATCGAAGGTGCCCTGCATGCGGCGGGCGAGGTCTTGGGCGTTGCGCCAGGGGGCGCGGGCGGTGGTGGCGATGTAGAGCACCACACCCAGCGCGAACACATCGGTCTGGTGCGACACGATGCCGTCGGTGATCGTCTCCGGAGCGAGGTAGCGCAGCTTGCCCTTGAGCAGATTGGCCTCGGTGTGGGTCTCCCGGTTCTCGAAGCGGGCGACCCCGAAGTCGATGAGCTTGGCGACGCCCTGCTTGGCGACGAGGATGTTGGACGGCGACACGTCGCGGTGGACCAGCTGCAGGGGCGTGCCGTCTTCTGCGACCAGCCGGTGGGCGTGGTCGAGGGCGCGGGCCACGTCGGCCACGATGCGCACGGCCATGCGCAGGTTGATCCGCTTGAGCTCGCGCTGGCGCTTCAGAATGGCCGAGAGGCTGGGCCCGTCGACGAACTCCTGCACCATGAACGGCAGGCCCCGATGCTCGCCGAGCTCGAGCACCCTGGGGATGTGCGGGTACTCCATCTGCGACCCGACGCGGGCTTCGTCGGCGAACATGCTCAGCTGCTGGTCATCGGCCTGGTGCTGGTCGAGCAGCATCTTGACCACGACTCGCTTCGTGAAGCCCTTGGTACCTCGGATCTCCGCCAAGAAGATCTCAGCCATGCCGCCCTCGCCCAGCTTGGAGAGGATGGCGTAGCGGCCGATGGACGGCTGCAGTTCTTTCACGTCCTCGGGCATGGCTCGGGGGGGCTAGGGAGTGGACAGCTGTTCGAGCAGCTCCTGCACTCTACCGTCGTCGGCGTGTTCTGCGGCGAGCCTCTTTGCGATCCGTAGCGCCTCGCCCGGATCGGTGTCGGCGAGGGCCTCGATCTGCTTGACCTGGGTGAGCAGGGCCACCTTGGCGCGGAGGCCCTCCACCTGCAGGTGCAGCTCGGGGTCGAGCACGTCGAGCTCGTCGAGGGCAGACAGGTGCCGCGACGCCAGGCGGGGATCGCCGCGATCGGCGGCGTCGGCCGCCAGCTGCAGGTAGGTGAGGAAGTCGGCACGCGCTCGGGCCGTCTCGAGGTCGATGAGGGGCTCGGGCTCGGGCTCGGGCTCCGGCTGGTTGTAGATCACCACCCCCGCGAGCCCAGCGATCAGCACCGACAAGACGGCCACCGACGCCAACGCCGCACCCCACACCACGATGGGACTCGGCCCCCTCGCCAAACGGGTGATGGGCCGCCGTGCGACGTAGGTGGCGGAGCCGTTGCCCATCGTGTTGGGATCGAGATCGTACTGCGGCTGCCAGCCCTCGGCGCCCTCGGGGAATAGCTCGGCGATGAAGGCGGACAGCTCGGGGTTGCCCACTGGGCCGCCGGTCGTGAGCAGCCATGCATCGAGGGACTGCGCGAGCAGCCGGGCGTCGGGGAAGCGCTCGGTAGGGTCGACGGCCATGCACCGCAGGATGATGGCCTCGAGCTCGGGCGGGAAGCTGGCCATCAGCTTCGACGGTGGGTCGAACTCTCCCCGCATCCGGCGGCCGATCTGCTTGGAGGAAGTCCACGGGGGCTCCCCCAGGGTGAGGGTGTAGAGCACGACGCCCAGGGCGTACAGGTCGGTTTGGTGGGAGACGAGGGCGTGGGAGAGGGTCTCGGGGGCGAGGTAGGACAGCTTGCCCTTCAGCAGGTCGCCCTCGGTCTTCGTCTCGCGGTGCTCGAAGCGGGCGACCCCGAAGTCGATGAGCTTGGCAACCCCCTGCTTCGCCACCAGGATGTTCCCGGGAGAGATGTCGCGGTGCACCACCTTGAGCAGGCGCCCCTCGTCGTCGGTGAGGTGGTAGGCGTGGTGCAGCGCGCGGGCGACGTCGGCGATGATGCGGGCGCCCATGCGCAGGTCGATGCGGCCGCGCTCCCGCTGCCGGGTGAGCAGGGTGCCCAGGCTCGGCCCCTCGACGTACTCCTGCACCATGTAGGGCAGGCCGTTCTGCTCTCCGAGCTCGAGGACCCGGGCGATGTGGGGGTAGTCCATCCGGGCACCCACTCGCGCCTCGTCGGCGAACATCGACTGCTGCTGCGCGTCGCCCTGGTGCTCCGCCCGCAGGGTCTTGATGACCACCTTGCGGGTGAAGCCCTGGGTGCCGCGGACCTCCGCGAGGAACACCTCGGCCATGCCGCCCTCTCCGAGCTTGGCGAGCACCTGGTAGCGACCGATGTGCGGCCCGTCGGACGACGGGCTGGCGGAGCCCTGCATGCGCCTCCCTTCCCCCTCAGCGGGCACGTACGCGGTCCAGCGTAGCACGGCTGTTACCGTGGTCCGACGCGACGTGAGGTAGACTGCTGCAACGGAGTTTCCATGCGAACGCTTGCCCCTCTCCTCTTCCTGTCATCGATGGTGGTCGCCTGCGCGTCGGAGTCCGACCTGAAGGGCGATCTGTCGACCAACCAACCGACGACGGAGACCAAACCGGGTGTCGACGACGGCACCGATGGGGTGACCGATACGTGGAACCCCAGCACCGACCCATGGACGTTCGACACGGCACTGCCGAGCGACGCGGATGCCGACGTCGACGCCGACGCGGATGGTGACGCCGACGCTGACGCGGATGCTGACAGCGACGCGGATGCGGATGCCGA
>Ga0070727_10005159_pt1 | contig 10803 bp, 7 predicted proteins | sample tdAd472_FD_66722 | JGI IMG/M metagenome (GOLD analysis project Ga0070727, IMG submission 66722) | Marine sediment microbial communities from the Atlantic coast under amendment with organic carbon and nitrate - tdAd47.2 | ecosystem: Environmental > Aquatic > Marine > Coastal > Sediment | place... | reverse complement strand
GGCGCGAAACCGCTTGAGCTGCGTCTTCTTCATGCTTGTGACCCCCTTTGAGGGAGCGCGAGCATAATGATCACGCCCGACTAGTCAAGAAGGCAACAGACAAGAGGCTGAAATCACAATGGAATCGATTAGCTCAAGTCGTCGAAACACGAGCGTTTACCGGTTAATCCCGGCCCCCAGAGCATCGTTTCGACCTGCTCCCCGGCGGCGAAATCGGCCTTGTCGGCAGGCAGAATCACGAGGGCGTTGACCCCCACGAACGACGGAAGCGACCCGGAGCCCTGGAGGCGGTGAAGCGTGACGATGATGTCGTCTCCTTCACGCGTGGCCACGGCGCGCGCGATCTCGACCCGACCTGGGCGGCGGTGATAGTCCTCGCGCAGCCGTGCGACGATCGGCTGCGGGTGGGGCTGCGGGTCGCCAAGCATCTTTCGTAGACAGGGGCCGACCAACACCTCGAAAGCGATCATCACGCTGATCGGATTTCCCGGAACTCCGATCACGGGCTTGTTCTCGTGTTGGGCAAACACGACGGGCTTACCTGGCTTGATTCGGACCTTCCAAAAACTCGGTTCGATGCCCACGTTCTTGAACGCTTCTTGCACGAAGTCGTACGCCCCTACCGAGACGCCACCCGTCGTGATGACGACATCCGCTTCGAGCGCCTCTCGGAGCGCGGCTTCGATTTCGGGCAGCGTGTCCCGTGCGGCGGGAAGGGCTACCGGGATGGCGCCCACCGCGTGCAGCATCTCGGTCAACACATAGATATTCGAATTGATGATGGTGCCGGGCTCGAGGTCGTCGCCGAGCTGTCGAAGCTCGTCACCGGTCGAGAGGAGCGCAACCTTGGGGCGGCGAAAGACGTGAACGCGATCGATGTTCTGGCTCGCGAGGAGCCCGATCTCCCCCGGCCATAGGCGGTCGCCCGCCCGCAACAACGGCGCACCGAATCGCACGTCGCTGCCCTGTGCACGGACGTGCTTGCCAGCGGGCGAGGCCTCTCGAATCTCTACTTCGTCGCCGTCCCGATCGGTGTCTTCCTGGATGACGACTGCGTCGGCGCCCGCAGGCATCGGCGCGCCGGTGAAGATTCGGCAGGCCGTTCCCTGCTCCAAAGGCGCGGGAAGCGGACCTCCGGCCCGAGCTTCACCCGAAACCGGAAGGCGAACAGGCGCGCTCTGCACCGCCGCGGCAACGTCGGCCGCGCGAACCGCATAGCCATCCATCGCACTGTTGTGGAAAGGCGGCGCGTCGGAGCGAGCCACCACATCGCGGGAAAGGTACCGCCCCGAAGATTCGGTTAGACGCACCTCTTCTTCCCCCAAGGGGGAAAACGCCGGCAACATCGAAGCAAGAGCCTCTGCGATCGATCGCATGCGGCGCAAAGCCTAGCACGTCTGACCGAAGCAAATGACTAGCCGGGAGACACGCGATTGCGGCCGGCCCGCTTTGCTTCGTATAGCCGTTCGTCGGCCGCTCGAACGAAGTCGTACGATCGCCAACTGGGATCGAGCTGCGCCACGCCGCAGGAAATCGTGACGTCGATCTCTTCGTCCTCGAACACGAACGTTTCGGTGGCGATCATCTTTCGAAGCTCTTCGGCGATTTGGACACCACCCGCTACATCGGTCTCCGGAAGAATGATCGCGAACTCCTCTCCGCCGTACCTCGCGATGACATCGTCGGGGCGGAGCCTACTCTTCGCGAGCTGGGCGACCTCCTTGAGCACGTGGTCCCCAGCCAGATGCCCGAAGCCATCGTTGACGCGTTTGAAGTGATCGATGTCGCAGATGACCAGAGACAGCGGGCGGCCGTGTCTCGTGGCGCGGGAGAGCTCTCGATCCAGTTGCTCTACCAGGTAGCGCTTGTTGTGGATGCCCGTCAGCCCATCCATGATGGTCATCCGATAGATCGTCTCGTGGTACTGGGACTCGAGGTCGGTGCCACTCAGGAACTTGAGGATCGTGTCGCCGATCTTGATCTGGTCGCCGCGGCAGAGCTGCTGGTCCTGCACGGGCTCATCGTTCACGTACGTACCGTTCGTCGAGTGCGAATCGACGAGGTGATAGCTGCCAGTTCGGATCTCGATGCGGGCGTGGCGGCGCGAGACGCTGTCGCTCTGCAGGACGACATCGTTTTCGGTGCCGCGACCGATCCTCACGATGCCGTCCGATAAGGAGAAGCGCTTGCCCAATTGATTGGAGCTCGGCGCATAGATCACCACGAGACAGTCTTGTCCGGCTCCCGTCGGAATCTTAGGCTCCGAAAAGGGCGTGACCCTCGTCTTGATTTCGCTCTCCACGGGTATCCATTCAGGGTAGAGAGGGGTGTATCGAGCGTCAATGTCGCTGGATGAAGGTCATGTTGCGCAGGTTGATCCAAACATGCGCCAAAATAGGGCCCCAAAGCACACCGGTCAGCTCGAAAATCGATCCGAACAAGAGCCCCATGACGAAGGCCCAGGCGGTCCAAGCGAAGAAGACTGGCCTCGGCCCAACGTGAAGCGCGCCAAACACCACCGAGGCGATCAGCAACCCCACCACGGGTTGGAGCGCACCTCGAAAGAAGAGCTCCTCTGCGAAGCCGGAGGCGAGAGCAAGCACCGTGATCTCCCTGGACGATAGCGGCGCGATGACTTTTTGGAGCTCGACGTGGAGTGCGCGCGCCCAGCGGGTTCGTTCGACGAGGCCCGGAGTCATGGCGACGACGACGAGCGCTAACGCGAAGCCGAGCGCCAGGGACAGCGCGAGGCGTGCCGCGTACGGTGCGACCAGCCAGGGGCTTTCGAGCGACCATGCGAAGCGGCCGCCAGCGAGCCATGCCCACGCCAAGGCGCCCACGGTCAGCGGGCCGTACACGACGAGCGCGAGCGTGGTGATCCGGGTAGGCGATGGCAAGGTCGAGCGGGATGTATCAAAGTGGGTGGCGAACGGCAATGCAACCGAGTTACAGATTTGACACGCGCGAGCGGAGCGGAGTACTAGCCATGGCCATACGTTCATGAGCGGGCAGCCTGGCGAAGACATCGCAAAAGTCCTCGTAGTCGACGACGAGGAGGTGATCCGGGAAATTCTGGCGGACTTCCTGACGATGGAAGGCTTCTACGTTCGCACGGCCGAAGACGGGAGCGCCGCGCTGGTCGAGCTCTCGCGTGATCGGTTCGACCTGGTGTTGAGCGACTTGAAGATGCCGAACATGGGTGGGCTCGAGCTTCTCGGGGCTATCCGCAAGCACACGCCGCACGTGGTGACGATCATCATGACGGGCTTCGGAACGGTCGAAACCGCCATCGAAGCGATGAAGCAGGGCGCGTACGACTACGTCCTCAAGCCCTTCAAAGTAGAGGAGGTCGTACACACGATCCGGCGCGGGCTCGAGAAGCAGCGGCTCGAAGCGGAGAACTTTCGTCTCAAAGAAGCGCTCTCGCTTTACAAGGTCAGCGAAGCGATCGCCGCGAGCCTCTCGCTCGAGCAGGTGGTGCACACCCTGAGCCGAGCAGCGATCGACGAGGTCGACTCCGACTTGGTCACGGTGCTCTTGAGCGACGGCGGCGGGAGCTTCTACCGACGGAGCACCGAAGTGAACCCAACTTTTCGCCTGCGGCGCGAGCCGGACAGCCTCAGCGTGGAGACCCTGAGCGAGCATTTCGTGCATGCGCCAGCGCTTCTCGAGCATGGGGAGCGCTGCTGGCGTTACTTCGAAGACCTCGGAGGGGAGCCCTCGCCGCAGTCCCTTGCGGTCGCCCGCCTGACGGCGCGCGGCGACACCATCGGGTTTCTATGCGCGCTCAGCTACACGAAGGGCAAGCGCTTCGACGAAGGGCAGCGCAAGCTCCTGCACGCCACCGCGGACCGCGCATCGGCCGCCATCGAGAACGCGCGGCTCTACGAAGACCTCCAAGCGACGTTCAAACAAACCATCCGTGGCTTGGCGAGCGCGATCGACAAAATGGATCGCTACACCGCAGGACATTCCGCACGGGTCGCAGCGTACGCGCAGATTCTCGCGATCAAGCTCGGTCTGAGCGACGGCGATATCGAAATCGTCCGCCAGTCGGCGCTGATGCACGACATCGGCAAGATCGGCTGCGTCATGAACCTGAACAAGCCCGGCAAACTCTCACAGCAAGAGTACGAGACCTTCAAACAGCATCCGGAGCACGGCCGCGACATCTTGCAGCCGATCGAGTTCCTGCACCCGCTCATTCCGGGTGTGCACCTGCACCACGAGCGTTGGGACGGCTTGGGGTACCCGCTCGGGCTGAGAGGGAGCGGCGTCCCGCTCATCGCGCGTATCATCGCCGTTGCGGACACCTACGACGCGATGACGAGCGACCGCGCCTATCGAAAGGCGCTCAGCCACGACATCGCCATCTCGGAGATCGATCGTTGCGGCGGAAGCCAGTTCGACCCGGAGCTCGCCCATGGATTTCTCGAATCGATCGAGGAGTTCCGCGACGACGGACGATCGCTCGCGGAGTTCCCCGATGTGCGGGAGACCCGCTCGGGACTCATGGCGCCACGGACGTAACCGCCGCGACCGGGGGCTTCGGCATCGCGAACGCGGCATTCCAACGGTGTGACGATGCCGGCGCAGACCATCGGCGTACGATCGGAGCCTGATCGGAAAACTTGAAGGCCGTGACCAGCTTCACCTTCGGGCGCCGTGTTGGCCTGAGCCTGCGATGCACGACGGAAACGAGGGTGAGGGTCTGGGACGGGCCTATCGACGGGTCAGCGTGGTCCAGGCCGCCCAGGCCCTCGGACACGATGCGTTGGACGCTCTTTTCGTCTCGAAACGAACGAGTCGTCGTCACGAGGTGGCCGAGCTCGTCATTCGATGCCGTTGGGCCTGTCGCAAACTGCTGTGGGTTGCCGAGTTGATCGCAACCGACGAGCAACCACAAAACACCGACGATCCATGCGCGCCTAGGTCGACTCACGGCTTCGCTCTCGTGCCACGTCTCGCTCGGTCGCGACGCCTGGGACGGGAAGCTGTGCTTCGCCTTCGTCTTTCTTGTCCTGCCAGGGGTATTTGATGCGGTTGTGGTAGGCGTTGCAGAGAGTGTCGGTCAACGTGCTTTGGAGAACACGAAGATCTTCCATCGTCAGGCCGCACACATCTAGCTGCCCTTGTCGCAGCTTGACGTTCGTCACGCGCTGCACGATGGCTTCGAACTTGTCTCGCGTGGGCTCGTCGACGGTGCGGGCCGCCGCTTCGATGGCATCGATCAGCATCAAGATGGCCGTTTCCTTCGTGCGGGGCCGCATTCCTGGATACCGGAACGCTGCATCGGAAAGCCCCTTCGGGTTTCCGGCCTCCAAGCACTTGTGCCAGAAGTACTCGATCACGCTGGTCCCGTGGTGGGTATATGCGAACTCGACGACTGGCTCTGGGACCCCTCCCTCGCGGAGAATGCGAGCGCCTTCGACGACGTGGGCCATGATCGCGTCGGCGCTCACATCTGGCTCTAGGTCACCGTGCGGAGTCGGCTCACCGGCGACCAGGTTCTCGACGAAGTACTTCGGCTGAATCGTCTTCCCGAGGTCGTGATAATACGCGCCGACCCGGGTCAGGAGCGCGTCCGCGCCAATTGCGGCGGCGGCGCCCTCGGCAAGGTTGGCCATGGCGCGCGCGTGCTGCCACGAACCGGGCGCCTCTCGCGCCATCTTACGAAGGAGAGGGTGGTCGACGTCCGTGAGCTCCTGCAGACGGCCTCGCGTCACGACGCCGAGGGCAGCGGTCGCAAGCCGCTGCAGCAACACGGCAAGAACGCCAGAGATCATGCCGCCTGCGATCGTGGTCAGCAAGGTCGACTCGTTGAGCCTTGCGATGTCGCCGATGACGTCGATCCCGTCGCCGACCGACATGGCAACGCTGATCAGGACCAAAGCGGCAAACAGCCCCGCGGCCGTGCCCGCAACGAGCATGTGGGTCGCGTGCTTGCGGTCATGAAAGAAGATCACCACGCCGAGAGTGGTCGCGAGGTACACGACGACTACAGGCATCGAGAAATGCAGGAATGACGCGCAGACCAGGGAGATCACCAGACCCGAAGCGGTCGCCGTGCCGCGATCGAAATACAGGGCCGCCCACAAGGGCACGGTCGCTAGTGGTAGAACGAACGGAGAGAGCCCGGTGAACAACAGGAGCAGCTTCGCTGCGAGGCACGTCGCGCCCACGAGCACCAAGAGCCCAGCCTGTGTCCGCAACAAGCCGCCGCGGCCTCCGGTAAACAGGCGCAGGTATGCGAGGAAGATGTAGGCGATGAGAAAGAAGCTGATCCAAACGCCCAACAGCGTCTCTTGGTCCGGTGGACGCCGCTCGCGCTCGAATGCCCGAACGATGCGCTGGTTCTCCGGCTCGTTCACCACGTCGCCGCGCCGGACCACCAGTGGCTGGGGCAGCCCTCGATGATGCCGAATCGACTCCTTGGGCAGGTAACTACTCGGAATGCGGAGCGTGACGGGTGCCGGGCGTGCCGGATCCACCCGAAGCGGCTCGAGGACCACCTCGACCTGGCTGGCGAGCGTCACGATCGATGCGAAGACGGCGCTCAGAATCAAGCCCGAGGTGCGACCAGCGATGAGGCGTGTGCGGAGCATCGTTGCGAATCGTCCCCCGAGACCGACCCTAGGGTGGCCCCTCGAATGCCAGGATACCGAATCGGCGGGGCACATGGAAATCGCCAATTCCCAAAGGTGACCAAGCCGCCGCCTGTTGCCGATCGTCGCCGAGGTCCATGACATACAGATTGGCACGCCACTGGTCCCCGATCGCGGGGGGCTCAAGAGGCTTGCCATCGAGACTGAACGCATGCCACGGGATCGCGATCTCGACCGCGTATCCGGCGTCTGCCGCTTTGTCGTCGAGGTTTCCGCGTGCGGACACTCCGATACGGACCTGGCTATCCCAGTTGGTGTGGCCGAACGGTTGGGGCACGCGGCGGGCGTCGTATCGGGTGTCGAACACCACCCCCCGCGGCGAGACCTGGATCTCGAAGTAGTTCTTCCCGTCACCATCCGGGTCGATCATGAGCTCGACGCAGTCTTGTTCCCAAAGATGATCATCTCGCTCCGTGTGGCTCGCCCGAAGCAGCGCGTCGTCCACGTTGACACCCACGTACAGGTAACGTCGGTCCCAAAGAAGCTTGGCGGAAGCCTGAATCGGAGCACGCCCCCCTTTTCGGGTTTCGACAAACGCGCGCGTGGTGTTTGCGAAGCCCCAAACCGGGTCGGCGAGTGACCCGTCGAGCGTGGGCGCTCGTTTCGTTTGAACGACGATGAGCTTCGGTAGGGTGTCCTTGGTGGGATGCGCACCCTCGCTCGTGCACGCTGCAGCCAAGCCGGCGAGAAGAAAGAAGGCACAGCGCGGAAAGCTCATGATGCTCGCGTTCATCGCCGCGACTTGCGGCGCGCCTTCTTCTGCATCTTTCTCTTGGACTTCTTCTTGCCCTTGTTGATGGCACGGTGAGGCCCCTGCGTGCCTCCGGGGCCGAAGCCGCCTTGCTCAGCCACCGCAGCTTCGAGCAACGAATCGGCCAAGTTGGCCATCATCGGGTTTCCTTCGAGGCCGCCCGTCTGCACCGCGTCGCGAAGGCGATTGGCAGCGGCCATCTGCTTCATCCCCGGGATCTTCGAAAGCATACCGGCCTGCGATCCGATGCTGCCCATCATCTGCTTCATGAAGGCAAAGCGCTGAAGGATTTCGGCAACCTGCTTCTCACTCGTACCCGAACCCTTGGCGACTCGGACGAGACGGGTCGGCTGTTTCTGAAAGAGCTCGGCTTTGGTGCGCTCCTGTCGGGTCATGGAGCTGACGATGGCCTTGATCTGACCGATTTCTTTCTCATCGGCTTGGAAGCCGTCCGGAACGCTATCCGCAAAGAAGGGAACTTTGTCGAGAAGGTCCTGTAGCGGGCCCATGTTCTGAAGCATCTGAAGCTGTTCGAGGAAATCATCGAGGGAGAACTGGCCGCGGAGCATGCGCTTGGCGTCCTGCTCGGCCTTCTCTTCGTCGACGACGTCCTCGAAGTCCTTCATCAGACCGACGACATCGCCCATCCCGAGAATGCGGCTCGCCATACCCTCGGCACGGAACTCTTCGAGTCGATCTAGGGTTTCGCCCGTACCGACGAACTTCACCGGCGTCCCTGTCACCTTCTGGATGGAAATCGCTGCGCCGCCGCGCGCGTCACCGTCGAGCTTGGTCAGGATGACGCCGCTCAACCCCAGCAAGTCGTGAAAGGACTTCGCGGTCTTTACCGAGTCTTGGCCGATCATGGCGTCGACGACGAGGAACACGTTTTGCGGATCGACGGACTCGCGAATCTCGGCGAGCTCCTTCATGAGCGCCTCGTCGATCGCCAGGCGGCCCGCGGTGTCGTAGATGATTGTGTCGCACTTGAGCTTCTTGCCGTGCGCTAGCCCGCGCTTGCAGATCTCGAGCGGTTGGCCGCCTGGGATCGAGAACACGGGCACATCGATCTGTTCGCCGAGCACCTGAAGCTGCTCGATGGCGCCGGGTCGAGCGACATCCGCCGCCACGAGGAGGGGCTTGCGCGCATTGCTCGCTTCGAGCAGTCGCGCCAGCTTCGCGGCTGTGGTCGTCTTACCGGAGCCCTGAAGGCCGACCATCATGACGCCGGTCGGCTTGGGCTTCTTGGCGAACTCCACCGGCTCACCCTCGAACGCCATCATCGACTCGAGCTCGTCCTGGCAGATCTTCACGAACTGCTCGGCCGGCCCGACCTTCGCTTTACGCTTCGTCGACTTGGCGGCGGTCTCCACCATCTGGCCGACCGCCTGTTCTTTTACCCGCGCCAGGAACTCCTTGGTGACCCCAAACTCGACGTCCGCTTCGAGCAACGACAGGCGCACATCGCGGAGCGCCTGATCGATGTTCTCTTCGGTGAGCTCGGTGACTCCGGCGAGGCGATTGCGGGCGTTGCGAAAGCCCTTTGTGAGCGTCTCAAACATACGAGGTGTGTTCCGGGGCTGCGGCTCGTGCGCGTAGCATGCGCCAAAGCCGCCACGCAACCTGCTTCGCACCTTGACCTCCGGTTTCGGGCATTGGATGGTGCCCACGGATGGCGGAGGAGCTGCCTAGGAAGGGGGATCCGGAGACGATCTACGTGATCGATATCAGCTCCTATGTGTTCCGCGCCTACCACGCACTTCCGCCGCTCTCGAACAGCAAGGGCGAGCCTACCCACGCCGTAGCGGGGGTCTGCAGCATGCTCCTCAAGCTGCTGCGCGAGCGCGAGCCGCATGGGGTCATCGTTGCGATGGACTCCAAAGAGCGGTCCTTTCGCAAGGAGCTCTTCGATGCCTACAAGGCAAACCGCCCCCCAGCTCCGCCAGATCTGCAACAGCAGATGATTCGCGTACGGGAGGTCGCCGAAGCCTGGGGTATGTCGCCCATCGAGGCGGCTGGTTTCGAGGCGGATGACATCATCGCGACCCTCGTCGGGCAGGCCCGCGACAAGGGGCTTCGCGTGGTGATCGTGAGCGCCGACAAAGACCTGCTTCAGCTCGTGGGCCCAGATGTCGTCATGTACGACACGATGCGAAACAAGGTATTCGGAACCGAAGAAACCCGTGAAAAGCTTGGCGTCGAGCCGGGCCAAGTACGCGACCTGCTTGCACTGATGGGCGACAGCTCCGACAACGTGCCGGGGGTGCCGTCGGTAGGGCAGAAGACGGCCGCCAAGCTCCTCGGCGACCACGGGAGCCTCGAGGGCATCTACGACAACCTCGACGCCATCACGCGCAAGGCGCTCAAAGAGAAGCTGATCACGCATCGTGAAGACGCGCTGACCTCGCGAGAGCTCGTGACCCTTCGCGACGATGTCGCGATCGACGGGGATTTGGTGACTCGACCTTTCGGTGGCGGGAATGCCGCTGCGCTTCGCGCCCTCTTCAGCGAGCTCGAGCTCACCCGCCTGCTCGCCCAACTCGAGCCGGCTCCCCTGGTCGCGGGGCACTACGAAACCATCACGACCATCGAAGGATTGGCGAGAATCACGGGCGCCATCCGAGAGGTGGGAAGCTTCGCCCTGCACTCCGTCATGGACATCGACGATCCAATGCGCGCGGAGCTCGTCGGCGTCGCGGTGAGCTGGTTGGAAGGCGTCAGCGCGTACATTCCGTTGGGGCACCGGTACATCGGGGCGCCCGATTATTTGAGCTGGGAGGACGCCGGCCCGGTTCTGAAGCCACTGCTCGAGAACTCACTCATTCCAAAGCTCGCCCTTGCAAAGCGCGAAGAGGTCTTTTGGGCACGACGTGGCGTGACGCTCCGAGGCGTTCGCTTCGATCCCTCGCTGGCGAGCTATCTTCTCGATCCCGCACGGCACGCTCATCGATTGGAGGACGTGGCCCGCCAGGAGCTCGACGGTGAGCTCAGTGAAGCGGAGACCGTTCGCGGGAAGGGCAAGAATGCGCTGACCTGGGACGAGGTCGAGGTGAGTGCCGTTGCGGGGTATGCCAATGAGCGCGCCGACTTCACATTCCGGCTCAGCGAGCTGCTCACCCCGCGCATGCATGAGGGGGAGTTCGAGCGCTTGTTCTACGAGGTCGAGCTACCACTGGCCCGGGTGCTGGCGACGATGGAGCTCACGGGGATCCGAGTCGACACCAAGCTCCTCGAAGGGCTCTCGATCGAAGCCGACGGCGAGCTCGAGACACTGCACGCCCGCTGCACCGAGCTTGCCGGCCACGAGTTCAACGTATCCTCGCCGAGGCAGCTCGAGACCATCCTGTTCGACGAGCTAGGCCTGCCGGTCATCAAGAAGACCAAGAC
>Ga0070727_10005158_pt1 | contig 10806 bp, 12 predicted proteins | sample tdAd472_FD_66722 | JGI IMG/M metagenome (GOLD analysis project Ga0070727, IMG submission 66722) | Marine sediment microbial communities from the Atlantic coast under amendment with organic carbon and nitrate - tdAd47.2 | ecosystem: Environmental > Aquatic > Marine > Coastal > Sediment | place... | reverse complement strand
AGTTATGACGATCGGGGCGCGCAAAGCCGGGGAACAGCGCGCTGGAGAACGCATTATCCGTTTGAGAGGAAGACACCTTCTCGGGGACCAAGCTCATGCCGGTTAAGACGTAGGCATTACCCGGATCGGACAGGCTGTCACCAAAAACAAACAGGCGATCGTAGTCTGTGTCAGCGGTTGCTGCAGCCGGCAGGAGGCATGTGGCCGCCAGGATGCAGATTGGGTGGAGAAATTTGTTGAATATCTTCATGATAGTGCTCCGGGCTTTGTTGGCTGATTTATCCCGCCGGGCGGTTCTGCGGCACGAGCGGGTCGTTTATGTGTTACAGGCCAATTCCAGCGCGAAGCTCGCAATTAATCCTGATGAAAGGGTGATATTGTTCTGATGGTTTCCTCCCGGGGCAGGGAGACTTTCTATGCAAAGAGATAAAATCTACAATTACAGTGCGTTATGATGGTTTTGTGCTGCGGGGGGAATTCCTGCTGGCAGTTGAATACGAAGCGTGTTGCAGGCATGTGATCGCAGCGTGGGTGCTGCAGTGGAGGAAAGGCCCCCGACGGGGCGGTGCCTGGGCTACCGGTCGTTCTATTGGTATTTGTTGGACTTGGCATGTTGGTTGGCGGAACTGCCGGGGGATTTGCCGGGGCGACCGTAGATACCCAGGAGCTAGTTGAGGTCGCGCCGGTTCATCTCTACGAGGTCAACAAAGTACTCCCTGCGCTACAGCTCGACTATCTTACCAGGTCCGATTTAGAGGAACGCACGCTGCGACTCGTCCGCCAAGAGAATCCAACCATCAATTTTGTGCCAGCGGTTCCCGACGGCGACCGTTACAGCCTGGGCAAGGCCGCACAACCGGGCGGGCCGTACACGGATGTGAATCTGGTGCTCTCTGAGCTCCGCGTGTTATTCACAGGCAAGGCGGAGAATGATCCACGCGTCACGCTCACGGTTCATACGCAATTGACGCTTACCAAGTACGATGCCTTGGCAAACCTTAACAGCACTTGGGACGACCATGCCGGAAGCTACGAATCGAAAAAGTATCCCCTCTCGGAATGGCTAGCCGATGAGGGTGCTGCTCAGGAGCCATGTGGATGAAGGACTAGAAGAGTCGCAAACCAATGCCTTCTCGAGTCTTGCCGGCGAAACGGAAGAGGAGAAATGGGCGCACTCCTCCATGGATGACTCTTTATAATTATGTTTTGCGGAGCTTGTTGGCTTACCAATTCTCAATAATCTACCATTCCAATAACCAAGGCCCTCAATCGAGCTCGCCGAATAGTTTGATTGGGTCGGTGGCTGCCGATCACTACCATAGCCTATACGCCCGGTTCAGTATCAACTTGCCGTTCATCGGTATTTGGCGAATGGCAATTTGTGGCCGAAAGTGTGAGTACTGATTGCTGGGCGTGAACGGCAAGTATTGCTGCATCTCGGAAGTACGCTTGAGTTAAGGGAACGGCAGAAGTTGGCCGAACTGAGAAGTACAGTGACCAATCACATGTCCATGGTCAGTGTCTGGCGTATGTCCGTAGTTGTACCGAACTCAGACGAAGGGACTGATTCGGTCCTGACGGGGACATCGGCAATTGCACGTGACATCACGGCCCAGGTTCAATTACTATAATCTGCATTACAAATCAATTCCGTATTTCTCGAGGAGTCGCCCCGTGAGTTCCACGAAATTCAGTGCCGTCACTAGCATCCTGCTGGGTGTAGCAGCGATCATCCTGCCTTACCTTTTCGGAACCTTCGCGGTGATGATGCTCGGCGGCGTGATGTTGGCCAGCGGCATCGTGGCGCTGCTCTACGTCAATGCCGCACGTAAGGAGGGAATCCCTGTCAGCGTATTCGCCCCTTGGGTACAAGTGATCGCCGGCGTGGTTATTCTGATCTGGCCGGGACTAGCCTTATGGATAGTGGCCGTCATTCTTGGAGGTGGTCTTATCCTCAGCGGCATCACCGGCCTGACGGCCCTGCGCGACTCAGGGGTAGTCAACCCGCCCGTGCTTCGCAAGATCGGTCTATGGACGAGCATCGTACTTGGCGCGCTGCTAATCGTTTTGGGAGGCGCAGGCTCCGCCATTCTGCTCGGGGTGGTCCTCGGAGTCGCCTTGATCAGTGCCGGCCTTCAACAGTGGCGTTTGGCTGCTTAGGCGCTTGACCATCTTCCACAGAGGTATTCACCCATGCCCTCGTCCGCTCTGGCCACACCTTTCCATGCGGCCCGTCCCGCGGTTGCCGAGATCGCGATCAGCCTAGCCGGTTACAAGTTCTCCGGACTCGATGCCTGCTGGAGACCTCATGCAGGCGAATGATGTTTGAGAGTGTCGCGGTACCGTACCTCATGCTGCTTGCATTGAGATCGTCCGCTCCGTGCATGAAGCAGACCGATCTCGGGCAAGCGAGGTAGGACAGCTTGTGGCCGAAAGTGTGAGTACTGATTGCAGGTCGCGAACGACCAATCGACCCTTTTCAGACGTTGAATGCGCGCTTAACCCGATACCAGCTTCCCTTCATCGTTTACCCAAATAGCGCCGGATTGCGAGTCGATATGTACCCCGCAAACCCAATCATTGATTCCATTCAGCTTAATATTGTCGATTTCGCCTGAAAGCACCCTCTGCCCGTCTTCTGTTAGTTCAACGAACAACTGCCTTAGATGCGTAGGGTCCCCATTGAACTAGACCCGCTAATAGTCAGAATTTCGGCGATTTTACAGAAGTCCCCACCTGAATGTCACCATATAATGGTAGAGGAATGGTGATGGCTGGCGGGGGATATGTACAGTGTAACTTCGTTCTTTGTGCGCATAGTGCTTTAATTGCTCGAATATGCGACGTTAGTGTTAGCTGCATAATCCAACCTCGGAGTCCGCTTCATAATCACCTGTTGCATCGATCTTAGGTTTTTTGTTTTATGAAAAATATATTTGTTAACATTTTTTTATCGATGCTTTCTCTACTATTCACCGTACTTATTTTGGAGATTGGCGCAAGAGTTTATAATAGCGAATATAATTTTCATAATTTCGTCGAGACGAGGCGAGACCTGCTTCGATCTGCATATCCGGCAGAGTTTGACAAGCAGCTGGGATGGGTACCCAAGAAAGGAAGTCATCCAAGAAACGCATGGAATACCAAGGTTACTATCTTGAACGATGGTATTCGCTCAAACGGAGGAGTTTACGGTACAAGAAACGGAGAGACGATCCTGGCGGTAGGAGACTCTTTTACATTCGGCGATCAGGTATCTGACGACGAGACCTGGTCAGCCAGACTGGAAGAGATAAGCAATACCAGAGTAATTAACGGCGGAGTATTTGGCTACGGAGTAGACCAATCTTTCATGAGAATGAAAGCGTTAGCATCTAAATACCAACCTGACACCGTTATATTCAGCTTTATTCCAGGTGATATTTATCGTTGTGAGCTGTCTGAAAGGACATCCGTTAAAAAACCTTATTTTGAACTCTCAGAAAATGGCGACCTTGTCTTGATGAAGGAGCACATTTCGCCACCTGTTGCCCCCGGCTCGTTGGATATTTTTCGAAAAGTTATGGGGTATAGTTTTCTTGCCCATAAACTGGTATCAAAAGCATTCTCAGAATATTGGCTCCAGGGGACGTTCAAAGCCACAAGAGTTCATTCAAAAGGCGTTGAAATTACATGTCGCATATTCGAGCAATTAAAGCGCTATGTGCTCAAAGAAAATATTACATTGTACATCTTGGTCCAGTATCCCAAGGACGCGTTTGAAAAAAGTGCTGAACTTGTCGATGAAGTAATTGCCTGTATTGATCAAGATGTTTTGGAAGTGGTTGATTTACGTGCTTCCTTGGCTGAGTTAAAGGAAGATGATGTTGATAGATATGAGAGTTTCTTCGATGGCCACATGACAAGCGAGGGAAACGATTTTTTATCATCACTCTTGTGGGAAACAATAAGCAAACGGAATGGAATGCCTAACAAGACCATGTGACTTTTCCCCCGCCAGCCATCACCATTCCTCTACCATTATATGGTGACACTCAGGTGGGGGACTTCTGTAAAATCGTCGAAATTCTGACTATTAGCGGGTCTAGTTCAATAGTAGAAATTGAGCTTCCCAAGCTGATGGTGTACCTAGTTGCTCGAAAGCAGACATTCAGGATTGAGAAACGAATGACTACTCCTTGGCCGACTCCGGACCTTCGTATTCAGACACCAGTCATAAGCTCAATGTATATCGTTTGAAATCGGCTGAACGGCAGAAATCGGCCAACTGCCGCCATTCGCCAAATGTCTGCGAACTGAAGGTTTATACTGAAACACGACATTGAGGCGCAGTTCAATATCTGCCGCCGGTGTAAGGCGATTGCCAGGAGCACAGTGCATCTAAGGTTTCAGCTTGCTGATCCTTACTTTAGGAGAGAGACAAATAAGGTGGGCGCGCCGAAACGCGCCCACCGAGGAGAAAAGAATGACAAGAATCCAATCACTGCTACTTGCTTTGAGCATATTTATTAACCCTATTATCACTTTGGCTGATCCCATCAAGGTACATCCAGCAAATCCTCGCTACTTTATTCATGATGGTCAGACAGTGTATCTTATAGGGCATCAAATCTCTCTCGATCTACAGGATCCTAAGAGTTGCGAGAAGCCATTCAATTGGCAGAATCATTTAAATTGGATGAAACAGCGCAATATTAATTATGTAAGAAATTGGACATGGTGGTCAATGGGTAGCAATGCTGATAAGAATCCAAATTGCACAAGGTTTCCACTTATGTACAAAAGAACAGGGCCAGGAAATGCCATAGATGGAAAACCAAAGTTCAATTTAGAGAGGTTTGAGCAGGCGTTTTTTGACCGCATGCGCACAAGGGTAATGCAAGCTGAAGCAAAAGAAGTATATATTTCCATTATGCTGTTTGAAGTATACAGCTTCTATAGAAGCAATAGTCAAAGTGTAAATGAATCCAGGTGGGGAGGGAATCCATTCAGGGGAGCTAACAATGTAAATGGAGTTAATGCTTTAGATGAAGACAACAAAGGATGTGATTTCTTCTACACCTCTAATGCAAAGATACGCAATCTTCAAAAAGCATATGTAAAAAAAGTAATCGATACCTTAAATGAGTTCGACAATGTCATATATGAAATCGCCAATGAACTATATGCACCCAACTTTCAAAATGACATGGCTAATTACATTAAAAGCCATGAAGCTTCAAAACCTAAGCAACACTTGGTGTATTTGAGTCATGGGGGTCGATCATCAAGCTGCAGCTGGAAGGCGATGACAGAATCCCAGGTGATTAACAGCCCAGCTGATATATATGCTCCGTCACATAACTGGAATGGATTTCCAAATAATCCTCCAATGAGCGCTGGCACTAAGCCTGCTGTATGGGACGTTGACCATATTTTTGGTGATCACTGGGAAGACCCAAAATGGGCATGGACGGCGTTTACGCGAGGGTATCATTTCTGTCTTTATGACAATGAAATTTGGGAATCTACGCAAATACCAACTTCTGCATATGAGAGGATGAGATACAACATGGGAGCCATATTGAATTATGCTAATGCGGCTATTAATTTAGCGGCTATGAATCCAAGAAATGACTTATCAAGTACCGGTTTTTGTCTGGCTAATCCTGGTATGGAATACATAATCTATCAGCCGGGAAGCAGTAGTTTTACTATTAAGGGACTAAGCGATAATACAGAGTATTCTTACCAGTGGTTTAATACGGATAGTTATTCAGAGCAAGGAACAGGTACTATCACTACATCAGGATCATCACGTTCATTTTCACCACCTTTTAGTAAAGCAGTCCTGGTTTTGAAATACGGAAGTGGAATAGCGCCTGACACTATTCCACGAAATCACGATCGCCGGAAACCTTAAAGATTTGTATCGCCGGATCAGCGCAATCGGCAATGACCAGGATGTACGCGGCGGAATAGGTTGCGGTAGTCTGTTGGTCGATGAAATGGCGATTGCCGGAGCCTGACAAACAACTACGATTTCTCCATGTCGTCTAAAAGGTCGGCGAGCGATTTTTTATCAACGACATGATCGACAGCACCGTCAAGTTCGCTGCCCAGCAGATCGACCTCCGTGCTCCAGGACGGATCGCCATGCGAACCTGTCTCGGCCTCGGTTCTGACGACGGCAAGAATTTCTTCGAGACTAATTCGAGAAACCTCGCGGCCGGGCACCAGGTACTCTGCTTCAGTAGTTGCCAGCAGGCCGCTTTCTTCGAGCGCGACCGCGACAGGTGCCAGCACCATGGTCGGCATGCTAAGGCTGGCACCGATATCTTTCAGATTTAGATTGATGCCGCTAACGCGAAACGCCTGGCCGACAAGTGTCATGATGTTGAGTGCCAGGCGTTCACGCATGCCATTGGAGAGGTGTGGCTCCTGCCTACCGATACGAAGGAAAGCGGGATTTTGGTGGTAAAATGCAAGTTGTGCACCCAGCAAAAGTACCAGCCAGTTTAGGTATAGCCACATCAATCCAATAATGCCGACACCGAAACTGGCGTAGACCGCAAATGTCTTGAAGGATGTGGCTATGAAGGTTGTGAATATGACACTTACGGTCGCCCACATGATGCCCCCGGCTACGCCGCCCACCAACGCGGATTTCAATTTTACCCGAGTGTTTGGCATGAACATGTAGAGAAACGTAAACACGCCAATAATCATTACGAAGGGTAGCGCCTTGCCAAGCAGCAGAAAGAACTGCGCGAATCCGGGGACACCTTCCAGGTATTCAATAAACTCGTTGCTGCTTAGAGCTGCGAGTATGCTGAACGCCGTACCCATTACAACCGGACCTATCAATAACACCACAAAATATTCCGTGAACCGCCGTGCGAAGCTGCGGGGTTTGGAGACGTACCAGACATAATTAAAGCTTGACTCAACTTTCTGTACCATGGAAATGGCGGTCCACAAAAAGATCAGTACGCCGATTGCGCCAATGGTCTTACCGTTAATTCGGTTCACCATGTCCAGCATGTTCTGCGCTATCTGTTCGCCGTCTTCACCGAGCTGATTGAAGGAATTCAAAAAAACCATTTGCAGCCGATCGAACATGCCGAGTCCCTTCGCCATTGCGAAACTGACGGCGAGCAGCGGGATGATTGACAGGAGCGTGGTGTAAACAAGGCTCATCGCCCGGAGGGTCAATTCGTTGGAAAAAAAGTCGCGCAGCATGCCGTAGAGGTAGCGCAGTAAGGATGCGACGAGTCGGCCGGGGCGCCCGAGTTTTTCAAAGCGATCGCTCCAGACGAGGCGCTCGATGGTCTCCTGTAACTTGTCGAACATTGCGAGCTGGTCTCCGCTGGATAGTTGACGATCTTGCTTTCTTTCTCCGGTAGACATTGTACATTAACCATCCGCCGAAATACCGAGTTCGCCGTGGCCCAATATCCTGAACGTATCGTTTGCATGACGGAGGAAACAACCGAGACGCTTTATGCGCTCGGTGAGGACTGCCGCATTGTTGGCATTTCAGGATTCACGGTGCGTCCGCCAGAGGCGCGCAAGCAGAAGCCGAAAGTTTCCGCATTCACCAGCGCGAAAATCGAAAACATTCTCGCGCTTGATCCCGATCTCGTACTCGGATTTTCAGAACTGCAGGCAGATATTGCGGCGGCGTTGATTCGTCACGGCATACCGCGGTAGATACTATGAAGGGTCGAGGACTGGCGCGGTAATCCACTAGGTGAGCCCTTGTCTGTATCCGGAGTTTCCTCCTTCGTGCCCGGGTAGGGTTCACCGTAATCCCGTTTCCAGCCCCCGCCTCATCGCACGCAGCAAGCGGATTTGGAAAGTAGCGGCAGGAATCCCCGTAGTGGGTACGTCCCACCGCCCTCGTAGAACCGAACAGTGTGCGTTACACCGTTCGGCTCCCAGCCTGAGTCTTCCACAACGGGTCGGGATACAGATTATGGCGGATACGCAACGGTGGTAACCAACGACTATGCAGCGTCGTCCGAAAACGGGCCCAGTCCGTGGAGCGCCGTTGACTACGGCGGTTCAGCCATTTGTATAACAGACGACTGCGATGCACATAATGCGTGAAGCCGAGGAAGTCGAACGTCTGTGGATGACGTAGACCATCGCACTTGCAGTTCCATGGCGCGGCACTACCAAACCGCATGAGCCCAGGCTGGCTGCTGAGCCATTCCGCTACTTCGGCTCCACTTGAATATCCACGTTTGCGCCCTGAGTGATGGTATTGAAGACAGGCGAGTACGCAGTCAGTCTTTTGAGGCGTTCCATGTTGTCCATATCAGCCTTGACTTTGAACTTGACGCGGATTTCCGTGAAGCCCTTTGGCACATCGTTGGAGAGTCCCAGAAAACCGCGCAGATCGATGTCGCCTTCAAGTTCGGATTCCAGTGCTTCGATATGGATACCCCGTACCGCGGCATGGGCCACCATGCTGGTGGTTACACAGGCAGCCAGCGCATTGAGCAGATGCTCCACCGGATTGGCGCCGTCGTCGTTACCCGCCAGTATCGGCGGTTCATCGGCGTGCAGCTCGAACTGTTGTTTATGGGCAATTTCGTGTTTGGCACCGTAGAAACCGGTAATCGTGGTGCAATTGTGGTTACCGCCCAGCCATTTGTTGTGTGCGCGGAACTTGCATTGCCCCAGATCAGGCTCCTGTTCAATGGCATTCACCGTCCCTTGCAACGTCTCCATGTGGATGCCATTGACAGTGCCGTCATTTGGGTTGGTCTGTCCCTGTTTACTTGTCATTTGATCAGTCATGGTCGTTCTCCTTGTCAGTGTTTGGTTACTCGATGCGTCGCGTGGGCTGGTGGCACCGTGCTAGCGACTTGAGCTATACGATAGTCCTTGACAGGCAGACTCATAAGATGGAGTTTGGACAGAAACGGGGCATTTGTGCCACAAATTAAGGTTGATGAGATGAAAAGCTCCCAAAAAGACCCGGTGGAGGTCCTGATTGTTGCTGTTCCGGAGACTGCAGGCTCTGCACTCTACGGCATGCTGGATGTGCTGCTGGCCGCTGGAAACATCTGGCAGACACTGGTGCGAGACGAGTTGGAACAGACCCTGTTCCGGGTTCGCATCGTCGCCCCCAGCGGGGACACATTCACCTGCGGCAACAGAATTCCGGTTCACCCTGATTGTTCGATCGCTGACAATCCCAGGGCCAGCGTGCTGATATTACCTGAGCTCTGGCTCGGTCCAGATGAGGACATCCATGGGCGCTATCCAGAGCTTATGGAATGGATACGCCATATGCATAGAGAAGGCAGCATGATCTATTCTGCCTGCTCCGGCGCCGTCATGCTGGCCGAGACGGGTTTGCTCGATGGTTGCGATGCCACTTCCCACTGGGGCTATCAGGATCTTTTCAACAAGCACTATCCGAAAGTCCGCTTCCGTCCAGAACCGAATCTAGTGTTTGCCGATGCAGCGGGCCGCATCGTTACCGCGGGTGGTACAACGTCCTGGCATGATCTCGCCATACATATCATTTCGCGCTATGGCAGTCCGGGTGAGGCACTGCGCATTGCCAAGGTGTACCTTCTGAAATGGCACGGTGAAGGTCAGCTGCCCTATGCGGCGCTGGTGCGCAGGAGTCCGCATGCGGATTCCGTGGTGCGTACCTGCGAGCAGTGGCTTGGCGAGCATTTCCGGGAGAGTGACGCCATCAGGCAGGCAGTCGGGTTGGCAAAAATTCCCGAACGCACCTTGAAGCGGCGCTTCAAGGCAGCGACCGGCACTACAGTTATTGAATATTTACAAAACATGCGCATCGAAGCGGCCAAGCAGCTACTTGAATCCGGACAAATGCCCGTGGATGAAATCAGCGCGGAAGTCAGTTACGAAGACCCGTCATTCTTCCGCCGCTTGTTCAAGCGCAGGACGGGCCTCACACCCAGTCAATATCGACGCATGTTCCAACCGGTTTTCAGTGCTTCAGATCAAACCTGAAAAAGTAATTCCTTCGGGGGCCGTTTATGTTTGACTGCGGATGACCTAGTATAGCCAACAGTCCAGGTACGATTGCAGCATGGGAACGTCCGAAGTTGCTGCATTCCAGACCTTCACGGTGAGCTGGGGAACGGCAAGTATTGGCCGAAAGTCCCCGTTCAGGAACCCCGCACAAGCGGGATTTTCTTTGTACCGGGAATGACCGCTTCTGGCCGACTCAGGACATCCTACTAAAATACTCAGGAATTATTTTTCAGGGACAGCGTAAACTCCACAACCTGGGTTGGAAAAGGATGAATGATGGACTACGGAATAGGCATGTTTCTGGCGGGTCTGGTGAGCGGTGCCGGTATAGGCTGGTTTGTGGGCGTGCTGAAAATTCACATAGCCTATGGCAATCCTGAAGACCTTAGGCGGGAGCTGATGTTATACAAGGGTCTTTTGTACAAGGCTGGCTTGTCTGTGGATGGTGACCCGGGTAGATAGCCAGACTTGAAACATGAACTCGCTTCGGCGGGGTTTTTTGTAGACTCCCATCAATAGACATCCGTCTAGTTTTTCCTGATAATGCGCGCAACGCTTTGCGCCAAGAAGCGTTTTAGGCTGCACTTTCGCAATTTGAGGGCTAGACCATGACCGCAATGCTTGTTACCGGCTTCGCTGTTATCTTTGCATTAGCTGGTTGGTTATCGGGAAAAGACTAATAATATATGCGGTATCTAGAAGCGGGGTGGGCGGTATGGACCGAGAAAAACGCAAAGGTGATGAGCCGGTACCCGATAGTGCAACTGAGATGCTGAACCAGCTGCAGATTCTGGCCTTGCG
>Ga0070727_10005157_pt1 | contig 10806 bp, 12 predicted proteins | sample tdAd472_FD_66722 | JGI IMG/M metagenome (GOLD analysis project Ga0070727, IMG submission 66722) | Marine sediment microbial communities from the Atlantic coast under amendment with organic carbon and nitrate - tdAd47.2 | ecosystem: Environmental > Aquatic > Marine > Coastal > Sediment | place... | reverse complement strand
ATTTATAAAGAGTGCGCGGCTTCGCAGAGACTCTTGAGCTTCTCGATCGCCCGCTCCCGTCCCAGTAAGCCGAGCCCGCAGTCGGGAGCCGCGATCAATCGATCGGCGTCGATGTGTGCGAGCGCGTCGTTGAGATGCCCGCGCACTTCCTCGACGTTCTCCACGTGACTCTTCGCGATGGCGACGACACCCAGGATGACCGTGGTCGACGGAAATCGCTCCAGCAGCGAGAGATCGTTTCTACGATGGGTATCCTCGAGGGACACCGACATGACCGATGACCGGTCCACCGCGTCGGCCAGGTCGAAATAGGATTCCTTGGGCGCCTTCGGGTAGTCCGGGTTATCCAGAGCGTTGGGATAACCGCAGCACATGTGCATGGTGCGGACGACATCCGACGGGCAACCGTGGAACGCGCGCTCGAGGTTCTCGACGCCGTAGTCCAGGGCCTCGGGTACCTTGCGGGCGAACACGGGTTCGTCGATCTGGATGTGTTTGCAGCCGGCTTCCGCCAGCGCCCTGATCTCGGAGTTGAGGGCGTCGGCGAGATCCGCGCCGAGCTTGGCCGCGTCGTCGTAATGCGCGTTCGCCGTCGTGTCGGCGATGGTCATGGGGCCCGGCATGGTGATCTTCACCGGCCGGTCGGTGAAGCTCTGGGCGACCCTCCAGTCGTGGTCGAGGAAATGGTCCCGGGCGGACACGGGACCGGTGATGGTCGGCAGTCGGGCGCTGTAGGCGCCTTGACGCAGCGACTTCGCCGTCAGATTGTCGAAATCGATGCCGTTCAGGTGCCGGCAGTGGTAGTGGATGTAGTTCTCGCGGCGCACCTCGCCGTCGGTCGGTATGTCGATGCCGCAGGATACCTGGTCGTCGATGATCTCGCGTGTGCCCCGGGCAAGGATGGCCTCCGCCTCGTCGCCCATGCGGGCGAGGGCATCGGCCCACTCCTCGGTGGGGTGCTCGGTGTCCGGACCCGATGATCCACCGAACCAGTCGGGCAGCTCGACGTAGTCCGGCTTCGGGTAGGCGCCGATTGTCGTGGTAAGCAACTTCATGCCGGCGTTCTCCTGGCGGCGCGACTGGCGGGAGCATAGGACTTTGCCCGGATCGTGTCGAGAATGTTCGACCGGGACCCATCCGAACCGGTATCTTAGCGATGCATTCGAATGGGAGCTCTTATAGATGAACGACGGGCGAGGACGATCGGTGGCGGGTCAGATCTGGTGGATCTTCATCCTGCGTGGTGTGCTGGCGGCCACGCTGGGAATATTCGCGCTGATCTGGCCGACGCAAACGCTGTCGATCCTGGTCTTGTTCGTCGGCGCATACTTGATCGCCGACGGCGTGATGGGTCTCGTGCTGGCCTCACGCCAATCGGCATCGCCGGGCCGGTTGCTGCAGCCTATCGTCAGCGCGGTCATCGGGTTGCTTCTGGTCCTCTGGCCGAGCGAGAGCGCGCGCACGCTGTTCGTGGTGCTGGGGGCGGCCGCGCTCTTCATCGGGATCAGTTATATCGTCACGGCGCGCCGCTACGGAGTCGACGCGATGGACCGCCGGCTCATGACCACGGCGGGCGCCGTCGCCATGGTCGTCGGGGTCGTGCTGATCGTCTGGCCGGGAGCGGCAGTCGTCACCCTGTCCTGGGTGATCGCCATCGCGGCGCTGCTGATGGCCGCCGTACTGCTCTTTCTGGGAGTGCGCTTCAAGCAGATGCAGGCGCGCGCGGGGCAGATACCGCCGCGAGACCCGGCCGATTAGGCCGGGCCTCGGCGGTGAGAGCGCATTCTAGAAGTTGAAGCGGAAGCCGACTTCGGCGTTGTGGCTGCGCGTGCCGCCCGTGTTCACGGTGCCCGGCATCGCGGAGGAACCCGAAAACGTCAGGTTTTCCGTCGCGAAGTAACGATAGGCCACCGTAACGGCCAGGGCCGGGTCGAACTGGTAGGCGACACCGCCCTTGAACTGATAGGCGAACACGTTGTCGGAGCTGTCCACCAGGGTCGGGCCGCCCACCGCCGACAAATTGTTCATGCCGACCCGGGAATATCCTATGCCGCCGCCCAGGAATGGCACCCACGGCGTGCCCGTCTGGATGTCGTAGAGGAAGTTGACCATCAGGCTGGTATTGTCGAGGGAACCGTCCGCCTTCGCCCCGCCGAAGTTGTTGATATTGGCGCGGGAAAAGACCCCTTCCACCTCGAGCCGGAGCACGCGGATGTCGTCGAGGTAGCGTCCGATGGAGACGTTCCCGGTGTATCCCGTGTCCGTGCTGAGCTTTCCGGCGCCCGCTCCCGAGATGGTCAGGTCGTCGTACCAGGTCGCACCCAGACCGCCGGCTACGTACCAGAGCTTCGGGTCCTGCCCCTGGGCCTGGGAGCCGGCGGCGAAGGCCAATAGCAGCCCGGCCGTGAGAAATCGAAAGGATCGCCGGATCATCGTAGCTGTCCTCCAATAAGAACAATAGGTTAAAGCGGCATTGTTAGAGTGTAGGCAAGAATTCCGGGCCTACAAGCCGGGTTGCGGCGGGGCCGGGCAAATCCCCTCTGGCCCGGGAGCGCCGGCTGCACTAAGCTGCGCGCCGCCGAGCACTGATGTACGAGGATCATGCGATGGTCCAGTCATTACAGGACGTCCTCGGGGCTGAGGCACTGGCGGCCTTCGACCGCCCGGGACCGGTGGCCCACGGTCTTCCGTCCGCGGCCTACACCAGCGAGGCGTTCTGCGCCCTCGAGAGTATATATTGGTATATACTCTCATAGTGTTTATCCAACAAGTCATCCGAGCGCTCAATAGGCACCGAGTGAAGTACGTTCTGGTCGGGGGATATGCCGTCGCCCTGCATGGTGCCGTACGCGGTACGGTCGACGTCGATATCGTGATCACCCTCAACCGCGCTACGTTCAAACGTGCCGAACGCGCCCTTCTCGAGATCGGTCTCGAGCCCCGGCTACCTGTGACCGCCGAAGAAGTCTTCTCGTTTCGCAAGGAATACATCCAAAAGCGAAATCTCACGGCTTGGTCTTTCGCGAACCCGGGTAATCCCCTCGAAGTCGTGGATATCCTTATCACCGAGGATGCGAACAAGGTCACCGTCGTCAACAAGAGCGCCTTCGGCATGAGCGTAAGAATCGCCGCGATCCCCGATTTGATCGCCATGAAAAAGAAGGCTGGACGCGCGCAGGATCTGGAGGACATAAAGGCACTGAGGAAACTTCAATGAAACCGGTACAGTTGTTCAGCGACGACTATCTCGAGCAATGCAAGGACGCAAGTCCGGAGGCTATTCTGGAGTTTCTGGAAAGCTTCCGATTGATGAACAAACGGCCGGAGAAATCGAAACTTATCAGCATGAAAATACCAGTGTCTCTCCTCGAGGGCTTCCGCCGCAGGTGTGAGCTGGAGGGCGTGAAATATCAGACGCAAATTAAGAAGCTGATGGAGCGGTGGCTGAGGGGGGGCTAGTCCGGCGTTTCGCGGCTTGCCGCCCGCGAGAATGCCCAACAGGAGAGAAAAATGGGTGAATTGGCGCTCCGCGCGGCATTCGGGGACTACGATCATGTCGCGGCCCTTCGGACGGGCTCGGTCGTGCCCCGCGGCATAGAGCTCAGAGTGGACACGCTACCACCGAGCGACATCTTTCGAAGAATGTGCGAGTCCCTCGAGTTCGATGTCTCCGAGATGTCGATGGGCGCTCATGCATTTCTGTGCGGAGCCGGTGAGAGCCCGTTTCTCGGCATCCCGGCCTTCCCGAGCCGCGCCTTTCGTCACGCCATGGTTTATGCCAACGTCGACGCGAATATCGACGCGCCGGAAGATCTCAACGGGAAACGTATCGCTATTCGGGAGTGGGGAATGACCGCGGTCGTGTGGATCGTCGGGATCCTGGCCGATGAGCACGGCTTCGACATTCGATCCGTCGACTGGGTTGCGGAACGCGAGTCGCGGGTTCCCATCGCGCTCCCTGACGGTATGCGCACGCGGTTGATGGCGCCAGGCGAAGGACTGAGCGAGCTGCTGGAATCAGGCGCGGTGGATGCGGCATTGATTCATCAGGTGCCGGACAGTTTCGAAAATGGCTCGCCACGGGTCAAGCGGATCTTCGCCGACTACGATACCGCCGAGCGCGGGTACTATCGCCGTACGGGCCTGCATCCGATCATGCATTGCGCGGTCGTTCGCCGGGACGTTCAGCAGCGCCATCCATGGGTGGCGCGAAGCATGTTCGACGCCTTGTGCGATGCGCGGCGGCTCGCCATGGATCGGCTGCGTGACACCGGGGCGTACAGTGTCATGCTGCCTTTTCTACCGTCCGTCGTCGATGAGACCCGTGAGGTCTTCGGAGACGAGTTCTGGCCCTATGGCCTGGAGCCGAACCGGGCCGTCCTGGAGACGTTTGCCGAGTACGCATGCCAGCAAGGTCTGACTTCGCGGCCACTCGCGACCGAAGAGCTGTTCCCGCCTGATTTGTTGGTTTAGGCCGCGCAGGCGGTCACGGCGGCCGGGGGGGCGAGCTTCTCTGGCAGACGGGTGCTTGATCTCCGTCAATGGCCTGCCCGCTCCATTCCCAGAAGATTGATGCTGCACTCTGGCCTCCGAGCGGGATGGCTGGGAAGTGGGTGGTATTAGCCATAGAGGGGCCCCACGGCACGGAATACAGATGTTCGAAATCCGGATTCACGGGCGGGGAGGACAGGGAGTCGTCACCGCCGCCGAGATGCTCTCCATCGCGGCCTTCGAAGAGGGGAAGCACTCCCAGGCGATCCCCAGCTTTGGCTCCGAGCGCATGGGTGCGCCCGTGGTTGCCTATGTGCGCATCGACGACGAGCCCATCGAGCTGTGCGAGCCGGTGATGTCGCCGGACCTGCTGATTATCCAGGATCCGACGCTGTTCCACTCCGTCGATGTCTTCAGTGGACTCGCCGCCGACGGCTTCGTGCTGATCAACACGAGCCGCGAAGTCGAGGAGCTGCACATCGAGGAGGTGGTGCAGCGATTACCTGAGCACCACGTCGCCACGGTTGCCGCCACCGAGCTCGCCATGCGCCACCTCGGGCGGCCGACACCGAACACGGTCTTGCTCGGCGCCCTGACGGCACTGACCGATGTCATCCACTTGTCGTCGGTGGTCAAGGCCATCAACGACAAGTTCTCCGGCGAGGTGGCCGAGCGCAACGTCTCTGCCGCACAGTCCGCGCACGACGAAGCCCACGCGGCCTGACGGATCAGGAGGAGGAATCATGCTGCAGCAGATCGAAGGCTCGGCGGCGGTCGCGAAGGCCGTGGCGATGTGCCGGCCCGAGGTTATCGCCGCCTATCCCATCACCCCCCAGACCCACATCGTCGAGGGTCTCGGCGAGATGGTGAAACGGGGCGACGTCGGCGCCTGCCAGTTCATGAACGTGGAGTCCGAGTTCGGCGCCATGAGCACGTGTATCGGGTCCGCCGCCGCCGGCGCGCGTACGTACACCGCGACCTCGAGCCAGGGGATGCTGTTCATGATGGAGGCCGTCTACAACGCCTCCGGCATGGGGTTGCCTATCGTGATGACCGTGGGCAATCGCGCCATCGGCCCGCCGATCAATATCTGGAACGACTGGAGCGACTCCATGTCGGCGCGGGACGCGGCCTGGATTCAGCTCTTCGTCGAGGACAATCAGCAGGCGCTCGACGTGCACATCCAAGCCTTTCGCCTGGCCGAGGCCGCGAGCCTGCCGGTCATGGTGTGCATGGACGGCTTCATCCTCACCCACGCCTATACCCGTGTGGACGTGCCGAAGCAGGAGCAAGTGGACCAGTTCCTGCCGGAGTTCCAGCCCCGTCAGGTGCTCGACCCGGAAGCGCCGGTGACCATGGGCGCGATGGTCGGGCCCGAGGCCTTCGCCGAGGTCCGCTTCCTCGCCCACTACAAGCAGCTCGAAGCCCTGGATCTCATACCGGAGCAGGCGGCGGCGTTCCGGGAGATCTTCGGGCGCGACTCCGGGGGACTGCTCAAGTCCTTCGAGGCCGAGGGCAAGAAGACCGTGGTCGTCACCATGGGATCGGTAATAGGCAGCATGAAGTCGGTGCTGGCCGACATGCGCGCCGAAGGCACGTCCATCGGCGCCCTCGCGATCCGATCCTACCGGCCGTTCCCGAGTGAAGCGCTGCGCGCTGCGCTGGCGGACGCGGAGCGCGTGATCGTGTTCGAGAAGAGCCTGGCGGTCGGCATCGGCGGCATACTCGCCGGCGACGTGCGCATGGCGCTGGGCGGCCTGCCGGCGCGCGTGTATTCGGTGATCGGCGGCCTCGGTGGGCGTCCGATCACTCAGGATAATCTCCGGCGCATGTTCGACAAGGGCGTGCGCGACGAGCTCGAGGAACCACACTTCCACGACATCAGCATGGACGTCATCCGTCGCGAGCTCGAGCGGCTGAAGACCATGCAGCGCCCGGGCCCGAGCGCGGAGAGCATTCTGCGCGACGTCGGCCTGGCCGACACCGCTCGGACCATCTGAGGAGATCGGCCCATGACACATGTCCCCGACACGCAGCAACGGGTCAAGTTCTACCAGACCGGCACGTTCACCGTGGGCAACCGGCTCCTGGACGATGGGCAACGCACCGTGCAGGCGAACGTCGAGCGCGCCAACTCCCTCGATTCGGGTCATCGTGCGTGCCAGGGTTGTGGCGAGGCGCTCGGCGCGCGCTACGCGGTGGATGCCGCGTTGCGCGCGGCCGACGGCAAGGTCATCGCCGCCAACGCGACCGGGTGTCTCGAAGTCTTCACCACGCCCTATCCCCAGACCGCCTGGGGGTTACCGTGGATACACTCGCTGTTCGGCAACGTGGCGGCGGTGGGCGCGGGAATCGCGGCGGCGCTCAGGGCCAAGGGGCGCGAGGACATCAGAGTCATCGCCCAGGGTGGTGACGGCGGCACCACCGACATCGGTATCGGCTGCCTGTCGGGCATGTTCGATCGCAACGACGACGTGCTTTATATCTGTTACAACAACCAGGCTTATATGAACACCGGCGTGCAGCGCTCGAGCCAGACCCCGCCGTCAGCGCGCACGGCGACCACCATGGCGGTCGGGCCCCAACCCGGAAACGAGTTCAACACCGGCAAGAGCGTCCCGCTCATCGCCATGGCTCACGGCATCCCCTACGTGGCGACGGCATCGATACACGATCTCCATGACCTCGAATACAAGGTCGAGAAAGCCATGAGCTATCGTGGCGCGCGCTACGTGGAGATCTTCGTGCCGTGCCCGCTCGGTTGGGGTTCGAAGCCCGGCGATACCATCAAGGTCGGACGACTCGCGGTAGAGTGCGGCATGTTCCCGCTCATCGAGGCCGAGCACGGCGAGCTCACCTCGGTGACGAAGATCCGCCAGCGAAAATCCGTGGACGAGTACCTGAAGCTCCAGCGCCGCTTCGCCCACGTCTTCAAGCCGGAGAACGCGGGTCAGCTCGAGGCGCTGCAGTCGATTGCGGATCGCAATATCCGAAAGTTCGACCTGCTCACCCCCCGGGAGGACGCGACGTGAGCACCGACAACGTGCAGCCGACCAAACCCTTCGCGGTCACCCTCGACGTCGGCAGCAGCCTGTTGAACAGGACCGGCAGCTGGCGCACGGAGCGCCCGGTCTACGTGGACCGCCTGCCGCCGTGCAACGAGGCCTGCCCCGCGGGCGAGAACATCCAGGCCTGGCTGTACCACGCCGAGGAAGGAGACTACCGGGCGGCGTGGGACGAGCTGATGAAGAACAACCCGCTGCCCGCCATCATGGGCCGCGCCTGCTATCACCCCTGCCAGGATGCCTGCAACCGCGCGAAGCTCGACACCGCCGTGAACATACACGCGGTGGAGCGCTTCCTCGGCGATCTGGCGATCCGCGAGGGCTGGTCGGTTGAGGGGCAGGCCGGGTCCGGCGGCGCCAGGGTGCTGGTCATCGGCGCCGGCCCCAGCGGCCTGTCCGCCGCCTATCACCTGGCGCTCATGGGTCACCGGGTCACGATCCGGGAGGCCGGACCCGTGCCCGGCGGCATGATGCGCTTCGGCATCCCCAAGTACCGCCTGCCGCGGGACATCGTGGACGCGGAGGTGCAGCGCATCGTCGACATGGGCGTGACCCTCGAGCTCAACACGCGCGTGGACGATATCCCCGCGGCAATGTCCGAGGAGGGCTTCGACGCTTGCTTCGCCGCCATCGGCGCGCATCTCGCGAAGAAGGTGGATATCCCCGCGCCCGACGCATTGAAGGTCCTCGACGCCGTCAGCTTTCTGCACGGCATGGAGACCGGCGATGCACCGCTTCAGCTCGGGCGCCGCGTGGTCGTGTACGGCGGCGGCAACACGGCGGTCGACGTTGCCCGCACCGCCAGAAGGCTCGGTGCGGAGCCCGTCATCGTGTATCGCCGCACCCGCGAGCAGATGCCCGCCCACGACTTCGAGATAGACGAGGCGCTGGAGGAGGGCGTCGTGGTCAACTGGCTGCGCACCATCAAGGAAGCCGACGAGCACGCGCTCAAGATCGAGAAGATGAAGCTCGACGAGAACGGCTGGCCGCAACCCACCGGCGAGTTCGAAACAATCGAGGCAGATACCGTCGTACTGGCCCTCGGGCAGAATGTGGATCAGAGTCTCCTGACCAATCTCGAGGGTGTGGAGCTGAACCGCGACGGCGTCGTCGAGGTGGGCTCAGACATGATGACCGCGTATTCCGGCGTCTTCGCGGGCGGCGACATGGTGCCATCGGAGCGCACGGTGACCGTCGCCGTCGGCCACGGCAAGAAGGCGGCGCGCAACATCGACGCCTATCTGCGCGGCGCGTCCTATGCACCCGCGCCCAAGCGCGAGGTCGCGAGCTTCGAGCAGCTGAATACCTGGTACTACACCGACGCGGAGCAGACCATCCAGCCGATGCTCGACGATATCCGCCGCCAAACGACATTCGACGAGGTGGTCGCGGGGCTCGACGAGAGCAACGCACTATTCGAGGCGCGACGCTGCCTGTCCTGCGGAAACTGCTTCGAATGCGACAACTGCTACGGCATCTGTCCCGACAATGCCGTCACCAAGCTCGGCCCGGGCAAGCGCTTCGAGTTCAAGTACGACTACTGCAAGGGCTGCGCGATGTGCGCGACCGAGTGCCCGTGCGGTGCGATAATGATGGTCGCCGAGCAGATCTGAGATCTGTGGGCTTCCATCGATCGCCCATGGGCGAGTGATCCGCGGGGATTTGTCAGGAGATCCGAACAATGCTCGATAAAGCAGCCGAGATTCACAGGCAGATGTTGGTCGGCGGCGAGTGGGTCGACAGCGCCAATGGAGAGACCATAGCGGTCGAGAATCCCGGCAACCGCACGACCCTCGGGCATGTCCCCCGTGGTGATGCGGAAGACGTCGACCGGGCGGCCCGGGCCGCCGCTACAGCGTTCGAGTCCTGGTCCAAGGTGACACCGCGGGATCGCGGAAGAATGCTTCTTAAGATCGCCGAGGACATCGAGACCCGTACCGAGGAGGCGGCGCGCCTCATCGCCGCCGAGACCGGGAATGCCCTGCGCACCCAGGCTCGGCCGGAGGCCGCCCTGGCGGCCGACATCTTCCGCTACTTCGGCGGTCTCGCGAGTGAGCTCAAGGGCGAGACCCTGCCGCTGGGTGAGCAGGTCTTGAGCTATTCGCGCCGCGAACCCATTGGCGTGGTGGGCGCGATCATCCCATGGAACGCGCCGGTCTCGCTCGCGTCCCTCAAAATCGCGCCGGCGCTCTGCGCGGGGAACACCATCGTCCTCAAGGCGGCCGAGGACGCGCCGCTCGGGGTACTCATGATCGCCGAGATCTGCCAGGCACATCTGCCGCCTTCGGTGCTGAACGTACTCACGGGTTACGGGGAAGACTGTGGCGCAGCGCTCGCCGCGCATCCCGCCGTGCGGAAGCTCTCCTTCACCGGCTCCACCGACGTCGGCAAGCTGATCATGGAAGCCGCGTCGCACCGGATCGTTCCGGTATCACTCGAGCTCGGCGGCAAGAGCCCTTCAATCGTATACCCGGATGCCAACGAAGATTGGGCCGTCGAGGGCATCATCTCCGCGATGCGTTTCACCCGGCAAAGCCAGTCCTGCACCGCAGGGTCACGCCTGTTCCTGCATGGCGATATCTTCGATTCATTTCTGGAGAAACTCGTCGAGAAGACGTCCACATTGAAGCTCGGTGATCCGCTCGATGAAGAGACCGACATGGGTGCGATCATCAGCGAGAAGCAGTTCAACCGAGTATGCGGTTACGTGGAAGAGGGTGTGCAGCGCGAGGACGCGCGGCTGGTGATGGGCGGGATGCCGCCGACCAGTGGGCCGCTGAGCAAGGGCTACTTCGCATTACCCACCGTGTTCGCGGATGCATCGAACGATTGGCGATTGGCGCGCGAAGAGATCTTCGGGCCCGTGCTGGTAGCGATTCGCTGGGAAGACGAGCGAGAGGCCATCCGCATGGCCAACGAAAGCCACTACGGATTGGCAGCCTTCGTATGGTCGCGCGACATCGGTTGCGCGCTGCGCACCGCCCACGCCGTGGAAGCCGGCTGGGTTCAAGTGAACCAGGGCGCAGGACAGGTGCTCGGGCAGTCCTATGGCGGCACCAAGCAAAGCGGAATCGGGCGGGAATTCTCGCTGGAAGGCATGCTCGACAGCTTTACCCAAAAGAAGAGCGTCACCGTTAATCTCGGTCTCCCGGGGCCGGAGCTGCCGTAGATCTGGCTTCGAACCAGGTGGTCGGGGGTTCGAGTCCCTCTGGGCGCGCCATCGTTTCAATGGCTTAGCGTTCCCTTACCT
>Ga0070727_10005155_pt1 | contig 10808 bp, 7 predicted proteins | sample tdAd472_FD_66722 | JGI IMG/M metagenome (GOLD analysis project Ga0070727, IMG submission 66722) | Marine sediment microbial communities from the Atlantic coast under amendment with organic carbon and nitrate - tdAd47.2 | ecosystem: Environmental > Aquatic > Marine > Coastal > Sediment | place... | reverse complement strand
ACGTACCGGAGCACACGCTGACCGGACGGCGAAACCAGTTCAACGATCGCGAAGTTTGAAGCTACGCCGGGGTTGATTTCAAGACCATTCGCCACCGCTTGAACCCGGAACTCCCAGCCCGTCGTTCCAACGGGCTTCATCGCAGAGTCCGGATTCTCCAGTTCAAGTTCGGTGATCCGCGTCGAGACGACCACCGGGTCTCCGTCGCTGCTCGGAACCGAGAAAGTCAGTCGTGCCGGACCGGCATCGTCGAGTATCGCGTCGAACTGCTCCTCCGACTCCGCCCAGAAGAAACCGAGGTTGCCTTCCGCCGCGGTACGCCGGATCGGATCCATCGCGAGCAACTGAAACGTCGATGTCCGTCCGTCCGACGTGTTCAACTGCAGATCGAGCAAGGGATTGAACTCATCCCCGCCCGCAGCGAATCGCTCCTGAGCCACGGCATAGCGTAGATACCCCTGCACGCGGATCGCCTCCCCCAGCAGCGGATCATCCTCGGAGACCGCAGGCACCGACACCGAAAGCGGCTGGATCGGGTAGCGGCGCCCGACCGTCGCCCAGATGTCCTCAATCGCCGGGAGATAGTCGTTGTATCGAGGCAACCACTTGATCGGGCGCTCGATCCACTCGTCCGCGCCGACCTCACGAAGGTGCAGCGCCCAACTGTCGCGGATCCAGAACGAGTCCTGGGCCAGATAGTCCAGCCCCATCTCGATGTCCTCACGGAGCAGAACGCGCCCGTCGTACTGTTCAAGGTTCTTCACCCGCTGCATCGGACGTCCGCCATTCGAGGCCGGATCAACCGCGATCGAGTCTTCGGTGAACTGCGGGTAACTCGCCAGCAACTGACGGTAGAACTCCGTGCCATCCGGCGGTCGCACACGCACCGTCACCGCGAAGTCTTCCTCGCCGGCAAATTCACCGGTGAGCAACTTGTACTGCGGGAGCACCGAGAAAACCTCCATGGTCAGGGGCCCCGACCCGGTCTCAATCGTCCTCGTCACGCCCGGCAGCGCCGGCATAGACGCGGTCTGCCCGTCGGGCAGTTGCACCACGACCTGCCTGCGGATCACCGGCGCATCGCCCTCGATCTTCGTCGCGAAGTAGATCACGCTCCCGATGGCCATGGTGATGATCCCGGCGTGGATCATCCAAACCCCGGCCTTCAGGGCATTGAACGGAATCCGCAGAACAGTCGCCAGCGTCAGATTCACGCAGATCGCAGCGCACAGCGCGACGAAAAACCAAGTGTGGAACCACTGGAACTCGGTCATCTCGAACATCCGCCACTGGCGGACCATATCGTGCTTCCACTGGAGACCGTCCGCTCCGAAAACCGGATAGACGATGCCGGCAGAGCCGATCGACGCGTAGAGGAACAAGACGGTCAGCAGGGCGATCCCAAGCGGAACACCCGAGATGAACCCCACAACGGGGTTCTTCGGCCCACGCTTCGGCTTGCGACGCTTGGTCCCGACACCGGGGGCGGAAGCCTGATCTCGCTGTTCAGTCATCATGATGGTCCCGGAAGCAGTGAGCGAACGGAGAGGGCGATCGTTTAACGAGAATCCGCTCTCGATTATTCTTGGCAAACAGGAATTTTCCCGAAATCGCAGTACGGGAGTATAGCCCTCTGAGTGGTCTCTTATCGACAGGGGTCTCACTCACGCAGGACGATCGACGATTGCCCGTATACTGACCGCCCCCGTCCGGGCCGTCCCCTCCACATCCCCCGCCGCTGGCCGCGGCTGCACCGGCAGTCTCCGAAAAGGTTCCAGTCTCATGGTAAAGCGTTCTACTAAACCGGTCACCCGCTCCAAGAAGTCCACGCTCGACCGAGCAAAAGACCTCAGCACGAACCTCCGATGGAGCTGGCACCCGCGCTCGAAACGCTTGTTCGAGTCGCTCGACCCGGCGATCTGGGAGGCCACCGGGCACAACCCCATCCTGACCATCGAGCAACTCGCGCCGACGCGCAAGGAAGTGCTCGAGTCCGACCCGGTGGTCGCCGCGGAACTCAAGGCCTGCGAGGAGGAACTCACCGCGTACCTCAAGTCCGACAGCTGGTGGAAGCGTCTGGCAGAGAAGCAGCCGAAGGCCAAACGCATGAAGGTCGCCTACTTCTGCATGGAGTACGGCCTGCACGAGCACCTGCCGCTCTACTCCGGTGGCCTCGGTGTCCTGGCAGGCGATCACCTCAAATCCGCCTCCGACCTCGGCATCCCCCTCACCGCGATCGGCATGCTCTGGCGCAAGGGCTACTACCGTCAGGAGCTCACCAACGACGGCGACGTCCGCATCCTCTACCCCGAGTACGACTTCGCCAAACTCCCGGTCATCGACACCGGCAAGCAGATCGAGGTCGAGATCGGCACGCGGACCGTGCGCGCCAAGATCTGGAAACTTCAGGTCGGTCGCGTGCCGCTGTACCTGCTTGACACGGACTTCGAAGCGAACAAACCCGCCGATCGTCAGCTCACGCACCATCTGTACGGCGGCGACAACGAATTCCGCATCCGTCAGGAGGTTCTGCTCGGCGTCGGCGGACTCAAGGCCTTGGACGAACTCGGCATCAAGCCGACGGTCTTCCACCTCAACGAGGGTCACGCTGCGTTCTGCCAGCTCGAACTGCTCACCCGCGCGGTCGAGAAGGGCACATCGTTCGAGGAGGCGGTGGCGAAGGTCCGCTCGAACTCTGTGTTCACCACGCACACCCCGGTGCCCGCAGGCAACGACCGCTTCGATGTCAAGCTCTTCAGCAAGTACATGAAGTCCTACGCGAATCGCCTCGGCGTGAAGCCGGCCGAGGTACTCGCCCTCGGACGGGAGGATGCCAGCAACACGGAAGAGTCGTTCTGCATGACCGTCCTTGCCCTCAAACTCGCCGAGCGCTGCAACGGCGTCGCCAAATTGCACGGCGCAACGGCGCGCGAGATGTGGACCGGCGTGTACGGGGTGAAGAACCCTGATGAAGTGCCGATCGGGCACATCACCAACGGCATCCACCCAGAGACTTGGATCGCCGACGAGTGCCGCCCGTTCTACGACAAGTACCTCAAGCCGAAGTGGGTCGGCGCGGGCCCCGAGAACGACTGGTGGGCGAAGGCGAAATCCGCTCCCGACGCAGAACTCTGGGGCCTCCGTCATCGCATGCGTCAGAAACTCATCGCGGGCCTGCGCCATCACCTCCGCGCGCAACTCATCCGCCACGGCGCAGACCAGGACCAGATCAACGCGCTGTATGACACGCTCCACGAGTCTGCCCTGACCATAGGTTTCGCCCGGCGATTCGCGACCTACAAGCGTGCTCCCTTGATCTTCAAGGACGCGAAGCGCCTGGCAAAGATCATGAACGATGCGGATCGCCCCGTGCAGATCATTTTCTCGGGCAAGGCACACCCGCGCGACGCCGAGGGCAATGCATTCGTGCGCACCGTCTACGAGATGACCAAGCAGAAACCGTTCCGCGGACGGGTCTGGTTCCTCGAGAACTACGACATGTCCATAGGGCGTCTGCTCACCTCGGGCTGCGATGTCTGGCTCAACAACCCCATTCGCCCGATGGAAGCCTCCGGCACCTCCGGCATGAAGCCGCCGCTGAACGGCGGCGTGAACTTCTCCATCCTCGACGGCTGGTGGCCTGAGGGCTACAACGGCAAGAACGGCTGGGCCATCGGTCGCGAGCAACCCGAGACAACCCGCGCCAAGCAGGACAAGGTCGATGCCGACTCGATCTACTCGTTGCTGGAAACCGAGATCGTTCCCGAGTTCTACAACCGCGATAGCGCGGGCGTGCCGACGAAATGGGTGAAGCGGATGCGCGAATCCATGATGTCAGTCTGCGCGGAGTTCAGCAGCCACCGAATGGTCGCCGATTACGTGAACACCTCGTACCTGCCCGCCCACGGCTGAAGCGCCAGCCCGCTCGAGAAGCCCGCCTCGGAGCGGGCTTTTTTGCGCCCCCGCCGGAACTTCTGGACCGGAATCGGGAATCGCCCGAAACCCGCTCGACGCACGCACCGCCGCGACTACACTTGCAGAACAGCGATGAGCCACTCCGACGCCCCAACGCCCAGACGACCCGTGACGCTCAAGACCATCCGAAGGATGGTGGAGCGCGACCAACCGTTCGCCTGCCTGACCTGCTACGACGCCACGACCGCCCGCTGGCTCGAAGCGGGCGGCGTGCACATCCTCCTTGTCGGCGACACGGCGGCGGAGATCGTGCTCGGCTACGACTCAACTATCCACATGCCGCTCGATATTGCCATCGCGCTGACCGCCGGTGTCAAACGGGGCGCGCCGCGCACGATGGTCATGGGCGACATGCCGTTCATGAGCTATCAGGGCTCTCCTGATCAGGCCATGGTCAACGCGGCGCGATTCCTCACCGAGGGCAATGCGGACATCATCAAGATCGAGGCCGATCGCACGCTCGCGCCGCTCATCGAGCGGATGACCCGCGCGGGCGTCCCGATCTGCGCACATGTCGGTGCAAAGCCTCAACAGGTCGGCCTGACCGGAGGCTACTCATCCGCTGGACGAACCCCCGCCGACGCCGACGCCGTCGTCGCCGACGCGATCGAGCTCGAGCGAGCCGGCGCCGTGATGCTGCTCGTGGAAGCCGTTCCACCGGAAGTTACCGATCGAATCCTGGAGCAGACCTCGGTGCCGCTCATCGGCATCGGCGCCGGCCCGGCTCCGCACGGTCAGATCCTCGTAGTGCAGGACCTGCTCGGGCTGACCAGTTGGCAACCCGGCTTCGCCCAACCGGTAGCGGACCTTGGCGAACGCATCCGCGATGCGACGGAGTCGTATGTTGACCGTGTCGCACGCCGAGCGGTCACCGAACACCGGTTCGAGATGAAACCAAACGAGCCCCAGAAGTCGAATACGAAATAAAACGTCGCCCGCGGCGTTCTTGGCTTAGACGGACCGAAAGCGAAGAAGGAGTACGACAGCGTGAGACGGTTTTACACCTACGGCCCCGCCCTGCTCGTCCTCCTGACCGCCACGATGGCGATCGTTGCCGCGCCGCCGGTCCTCCGGCAGATCCAGATCGCACAGATCCAGGCGGATGTGACCCGGGCGCGGGCAGAACTGGACGCGTCCTCCCTGCTCGACCAGATCAACGCGGAGAAACGCGCCGTCGCCAACTCCGTCCAGCCCTCGGTCGTGCATCTCGATGTCACCTTGCAGGGCGAGGGCAACCGTCGCGGATTTCGTTCGAACGGTTCCGCGTACGTCTACGACAACGATGGTCACATCGTGACCAACGCCCACGTGGTTCGCGACGCGGTAGCGATCCGCGCCGAGTTCTTCGATGGTCGCGTCATGCGGGCCGAAATCGTCGGCAGCGACGATCGCACCGATATCGCGGTGTTGAAGGTCGACGCCGGCAGCGGCGTCATCCCGATCCGGCGCGCCACCGGCGAGCCGCTGTATGTCGGCGACCAAGTCTTCGCCTTCGGATCACCTTTCGGCATCAAGTTCTCGATGTCCGGCGGCATCGTCTCCGGGCTCGGACGCTCCGACGGCGCTTCGTTCGTCAACATGGTGCAGGGCTACACGAACTTCATCCAGACCGACGCCGCCATTAACCCCGGCAACTCCGGAGGCCCGCTCGTCGATGTGAAGGGCCGTCTCGTCGGCATGAACGCCGCGATCGCCAACAACCGCGAGCAGTTCGACCGCGATTCCGAACAGCCGGCCGTGCAGGGTCAGTCGGCGGGCATCGGCTTTGCCATCCCTCTCGAGACCATCGAAAACGTCGTGGACCAGCTGATCGAAAGCGATGTCGTGCTGCGTGGCTACCTCGGCGTGATGCTTGGCAACTACGAGTTCGTCCGCCGACGCCTCGAATCGGAAGGATTCATGGGGACCGGCGTCCTCATTTCGCAAACACCCCGGAACCAGCCTGCGGCGGAGGCCGGACTGCGTGACGGCGACGTGGTCATCGCCATCAACAACCGCGACACTCCCAACATCGATGTGCTTCGCTCGATCATCAGCGTGCAGCAACCCGGTCGGGCCGTCGATATCACGGTCTGGCGGGATGGCGAGCCCGTGACCGTGAGCGTGCCGCTCGGCGCCGCGTACGACACCGATCCACGCGAGACTGGCTCGACGCTGCAGTACGTCCCCGGCAGCGAGGACATGACCGTTGAACAAATCCGCGAACGGGTCGAAACGCGCGCATCGTCGGACGACGACGATCGCAGCTGATCAGCCGGGCGATTCCTGTTCGGGTTCGGCGGGCGGCTGCGCGTCATCGTTCGTGGGCCGGTCGGCCTGCTGATCGACGACGTAAAGACGCACTTTCACCGGCGTTTTGAACTCGGGAACCGTGTCATTGTTCGCCGTCCAGACCGGGAGGTTGATTCCGGCCTCGTGGTGGATCGGCGTGTTCCACGACAGGACCTCGGTCCCGAACGACGCCAGCCCGACGAGTGTGCCGCTCCGGTCGGCGTCGTACACCTCGCCCGCACCGAAGTCCACGAACAGCGATCCCGCGAACACCCAGCAGCCGTCGGGGAACCGTTCTCCCGTAGACTCGTGTCGGATCCAGTCCTGAGGCGTCGCGGTCCGTTCGATTCCGTCGGCGTCCGTCCAGATGAACTCGACGCGGATCGGTGGTCCTTCCGGCTCGTGGGCCTTGATCGAGCCGTCCTCCTCGGTGCTCCAGCGGACCGGCCGACCGGGCTCCAGACCGAGCAGAAGAAGTCCGGCGTGGATGTGCGAGCCCTTGGCGTTCGTTGCCACGAGCGACTCGTGTTCCTTGCCGGCTGCGATCTCCGGCGATTCACGACCGCACACGACCTGCTCGAGATACACGGTTGGTGCGTCCGGGTCGTCCACCGTGATCGGCACGATGCCGTCGATTTCGAGCCACCTTTCCTGCGTGTTGATGCGCAGGTGAGGGAAGAGCGTTCGCGTCGTTGGGGGCGTCGATGCCTCGGCAGGCTCGCTGGGAGCTTCCGACTGCGGCTGGCCGGTCCCGGCCCCTGCGATCGACAGCATCAGCACGCTTGTGGGAAGCAGTCGCATGCGAAGACTGTACGCGGCTGTCTGGATTGCGGCGCAGCAAAAAGCCCGGCGTCCGGCCGGGCTTGCAGAATCGGCTTGCGATTGGTCCGGTCAGTGGACGGTCGACATGCCTTCGACGTGCTTCATGCCGCGACGACGGTCACGCAGGCGACGCTTCTTGCCGATGCGGTCGCGGAGGAAGTAGAGCTTGGCGCGACGGGCGTCGGCGCGACGGACGACTTCGTACTTGGCGACCTTCGGGGAATGGAGCGGGAACACGCGCTCGACGCCCTGGTCCGCGACGATGCGACGGACGGTGATCGACTCCCGGATGCCGCTGCCGCGGCGGGCGATCAGGACACCCTGGAACACCTGAATGCGCTCCTTGTCGCCTTCGACGATTCGGTAGTGCACGTTGATCGTGTCACCGATGTCGAAACGGGGCATGTCGGTCTTGAGCTGCTCGGCCGTGAGGCTTTCGATGAGTTTCTGCGTATCCATGGGATCTTCCGTTTGCGCAAAGCGGCGGCAACCGGCCGCCGAGTCGGGTCGAAGAGTGTACCTCAATCCTCATCCGGCTGCACGGGCCGGGAGGCGGGATTGGCAGGAGAATCTGCCGGATCTGCCTCCAATAAGTCGGGACGGCGTTCGCGCGTCCGCTCGATCATGCGTTCCAGACGCCATCGATCCACCCTGGCGTGGTCGCCGCTGAGGAGGATCTCCGGGACCTCCCTCCCCTGCCACTCGCGGGGACGGGTGTAGTGCGGGCAGTCGAGCAAACGGCCATGCTCCTCGTGCTGGTGGGAAAAGCTGTCCTGTGCGGCCGAGTCCAGGTGGCCGAGTGCCCCGGGGAGGAGGCGGACGATCGCGTCGATGAGGACCATGGCCGGCAGTTCGCCGCCAGAAAGCACATAGTCGCCGATGCTGATCTCCAGCGGGTCCAGCGCGTCGATCACCCGCTCGTCGACGCCCTCGTAGTGACCGGCGATCATCAGCAGGCGGGGTCGGGACGCGAGATCTTCGACCAGTGTCTGCGTCAGTGGACGCCCTTGGGGCGTGAGAAGGATCCGGGTCGTGGGCCCGACCTGCGGGGCCTGAGACTCGGCATTGGCGACGGCGTCCCAGAGCGGCTGGCACATCATGACCATGCCAGGCCCGCCTCCGAATGGGCGATCGTCGACCTTGTTGTGCTTGTTGTTGGCGTGATCTCGGATGTCGTGGACAAACCAGTCGACCAACCCGGCGGCCCGGGCGCGACCGGGAATGCTCGCGCTGAGCACCGGCTCGAACATCTGCGGGAAGAGCGTGAGCACGTCGATACGCACGATCACCCTCCTCCATCGCAGAGTCCGTTCCGGCTCGCTTCCGGAACGATCACATCAGGGATGGCCTCAGCCTTCGGCCGGGGTTTCCTCGGCGGCCGGCTCGGCAGCGGCGGCTTCGGCTTCGGCCTTCTTCGCGGCGGCCTCGGCCTCGGCGGCGGCCTTGTCGGCGGCGGCCTTCTCCTCGGCGAGCTTGATCGCGGCGGCGCGGTTCTTCTGGGTCCGCGACTCGCGCTCGGCCTTCCAGGCTTCCGCGTCGATCACGCCCTCGCGGGCGAGGATGTCGTTGACGGTGTCGGTGGCCTGCGCGCCGAGCGACAGCCAATGCTTGACGCGCTCACCCTTGACGGCGAGTTGCTTGGCCGGGTCGGTCGCCATCGGGTCGTACCAGCCGAGGTTCTCGAGGATCTTGCCGTCGCGCTGGGTGCGCTTCTCGACGGCGTTGATGCGGTAGAACGGGCGGTTGCGACGGCCCATGCGCTTGAGGCGAATACGAACCATGATCTGAACTCCGTTTCCCCGACGGGACGGGGTGTGGAGCCGGGTGGATTGCCCGGCTGTGGTGAAAGCGTGCACGGATCGCCGTGCAGCAGGGCGCACACACGCCTGCGGATCCGCCGGGAGGCGGGGCCGAGCATTGTAGCGATCGCCGCGCGAGTCGCAAGCGACTGCGGCCAACGGGCTCGGAGCAAAAAAACCACCGAGGAGCTTTCGCTCCTCGGTGGGTTGACCCCGGAGGGTCAGTTTCGAGTCAACCGGAATCTCCGGTCAGTCGTTGGTCTGCTTTTAGCAGGAACCGCCGAACTGGCCGAGGACGAGGTTGAGGTCAGCGAGGTCAACGACGCCGTCGCAGTTCGCATCGCCGATGTCGGTGGTGGAACCGAAGTTGCCAAGCACCAGGTTCAGGTCAGCGAGGTCGACGTTGCCGTCACCGGTCACGTCGCCGCAGGTCGGGTCACAGGCATCGCCAGCTTCGACGAGCACGTTGTACTCGAAGCCGCAGGGAACGCCGGTGAAGTCGGCCGTGGAGACGAAGCAGATGTAGGTACCAGCGGGGAGGTCACCGCTCAGGGTAACCGCGCCGCAGCCCTCGGTGAAGCCGACGAAGTCGGGCAGGAACGCGGCGGTGCCACAGTTCGAGCCGTCGGGCAGCACGTTGAGGATACCGAAGAGGGCGTCGTAGCCAGCAGCCGAGACGGTCATGCTGATCGGGCCGCCCGGGTGAGCAACGGAGTACCAGTCGGTGTCACGGTTGCCCACACCACCGACGGTGAAGGTACCGGTGGTACCGCAGGTCGCTTCGTTGATGGTGAGCGTGCTGGTCGGGAAGGAGCCATCGCCAGCGTTGCAACCGGAGTTGAACAGGTCGACGTACTCGTCTTCGCAGATCTGCTCGCCTTCAGCGTTCTCGCTGCCGTCGCAGACGACGCAGCAGGGGCTGTCGGCGCAGAGGACGCCGGCACCCTGCGGGATACCGCCAGCGGCGGCACAGTCGGGACCGAGGAGGTCTTCGCAGGAACCGTCGCCGAAGCAGCAGGCCTCGACCTCGGGCTCGATGCAGATCAGTTCAGCGACGTAGGGCGCGTTGGCCGGGACGCCGGTGAAGACCTGAGTCGACACGAAGAGGAAGTAGGTACCCGGGCCGAGCGTGGCGATGTTGTCCACGGGCGTGCCAGCGGGGCCGGTAGCGGCCTGCTGGAGCGAACCGAGGGTGCACTCATCGCCGGGGGCGCCGGCTTCGAGGATGAACGACAGGACGTCGAACGTACCGGTCACGCGCCAGTTGATTTCGGTCGTCTCGAAGACGTCGAACTGGTACCAGTCGGTGTCGCGGACCTGGCCGCCGGCGGAGTTGAGGTGAGTACCGGAGGTACCGCACCACACGTCGCCGCAGACGGGGAAGTCGATGATGGCGATACCGGCGGTCGCGTTGCAGCCGGAGTTCAGCTCATCGTTGTAGCCGTCGAACAGCTCTTCGCCGAAGCCGCCACCCTCGATGAGGGCGCCGTCCGGGCAATCGACGGTGATGCACTCGACATCAGCGCAGACCGCTTCGGGGGTGAAGAAGCCGTCGCACTCCGCTTCGATGGTTTCGAAGCAGTTGCCGTCGAAGTCACAGCACGCACCGGGGGTGAGACCACCCTGCTGGAGCGTGGCGTTGTAGAGCAGCGAGGTGCCGTTGGGCTGACCCGAGCCGGCGGGGAACGCCGCGAACGCGACGTAGGTGCCGGGGGCGAGGTCGGCGGACACGACGATCGGCTGGCAGCCGCCGGCGGAAACGCCGTTGCCTTCACCGATGACGGCCGGAGCCGAGCAGTCGCCGGCGTTCACGAGGAGCGCCTGGACGGGCAGCTCGGAGGTCACGACCCACTCGACCGCGGTGGTCTCGGTGATCGTGAACTGGTACCAGTCGGTGTCGCGGACGGCGGCACCGGTGCTGTCGAGGTAGAGGCTGGCGGT
>Ga0070727_10005151_pt1 | contig 10815 bp, 12 predicted proteins | sample tdAd472_FD_66722 | JGI IMG/M metagenome (GOLD analysis project Ga0070727, IMG submission 66722) | Marine sediment microbial communities from the Atlantic coast under amendment with organic carbon and nitrate - tdAd47.2 | ecosystem: Environmental > Aquatic > Marine > Coastal > Sediment | place... | reverse complement strand
TGGCCGGGTGGCAGATGGTTCATTCGTTCTCAAGGGCTCACACAGGAGATCCAGTTGATGCGCCCGTATTATTATTCAGAGGTCCCTGCGGTGGGAGAGGCTTGGCGATTTGCGCGGCCTGGTCCCTCGGGAATGGACCTTTTGCCGGAAGGAGAGATTCCCCCGACAGGAAGTGAGCTGGTCGTATTTGTTCCGGGAACTGAAGTAACGGCGCATCACGTGAAGATCGCTGCGCGCCGACCTGCTGAGCTTGCAAGGCTCGCCGCCTTCGCGGTCGAGGATGAGCTGTCTGTGCCCGTGGAAAGTATTCACGCGGCGGTATCACCGGGAATGACCGACACGAGTGTTCGTCAGGTCTATGCTGTGAGCGCTGACCAGATGGAGCGCTGGCTGGAGCAGATTGCTTCACTGGGCTTTGAGACGGCGCGCCTCGTTCCAGATCTCTCCGTAATTCCTGCCGGCGCTTTTGTGGATGTTGGCGATCGTCTGCTGTTCGCGACTGGCGAGCATGCTATGGCCATCGATGCGGCTTGGCCGTCTGACGTCATGGCTGCGCTGCTCAAGCAAGCCGGGATTGATCAGGAGGCCCAGCGCGTTGATGGTCTCCTGCAGCTGGCTGAGTGGGCTGAGCAGTGCGGCAAGCTGACAGATATTCGACAGGGACGCTTCGCAAATGCCAGGGAAGCGGCCTTGCCACTCAAGCAGTTCAGGCCTCTTGCGGTGATGGCGGCTGCTGTGGTTGCCGCCTGGGGCGCGTCCCTGGCGCTCTCGACGCATTCCATGCAGAATTTGACAGAAATTTTGAAGGCGCAGGCCAAGGCAGATTACGCTGAGGCCTATCCCGGAAGCCCCGTGCCATCAAACCCCGCTACGGCTTTGCGCAGCTCGCAAGGCGAAGGAATTGGAAGGCGCGTCCCGACTTTTATGGATGCTAGCGCTGTTCTGTATGGCGCAGTCGAGGCCACGCCAGGGGCAAGTCTGATCAGTATGCGGTATGACCGCATGGCCGGTGAACTGAGAGCGACATTGACCTACCCCGCCTTTGGGGCTGACCTTGATGTCAAGAAAGCGATGGAGGCTGTCGGGCTAAGTGTCGATTTGGGCGATACGCGGCTTGAGGATGGCCGTGTTGTGGGGGATCTTGTTATTGGGGCGCAGTCATGAGCGAACTGTGGACAGAGCGGACAGATCGCGAGCGGGCGCTCATACTTTCGGCCGTGGTCCTGTTGGGGCTCATGATTTTTCAATTGGTCTTCATCTCGCCTCTACATGCATCCCATGCACAAGCAAAAGCTGACCTTGAAGTCGCCTCCCGGCAATTGGATGTGGTGAATGCCGAACTGGCCTCTACCTGGATGCAAGAACCTGCCTCCGGAGCGTCTGCCATTGTCGGCGGGGAACAATTGCGCAAGGGTCTGCTGCAACTTGCCAACACAAGAGGGCTGAAAGTCTCACGTCTCCAGACAGGTGAGAATGGCCGTTTGACGCTGCAGTTTGAAAGTGCGCCTCCGACATTAGTCTATGCGTGGCTGGCAGAGGCGGGCAAGGCATATGGCGCAGAACCGGAGCGTGCCTCTCTGTTTGCAGATGAGGCTGGTACAGTCCGCGCCAGCTTTGAGTTTTCGGGAGCGCCGTCATGATGCGCCTGCGGACTTTCCAAGCAGTCGTTTTCTCGCTTTGCCTTTTGGGTGGACTTGTGGCTTTTGCGCCGCTCTCCTTTGCCATGCGTCAGTCCGGACTGACGGGGCAGGGCATCGGCTGGCAACAGGCGCGGGGATCAATCTGGAGCGGACAGGTGACCGGCATTGTCTGGAAGGGGCAACCAGTTGGCGCGGTCGATCTGCAGGCCCGGCCTGGTCGGATATTTAGCGGTATCCCCATGCATGAGGCCCGCTGGTCTGGACCGGCGGGGCAGGGGCAGGCGCTCGTCGGCATGAAGGGACGGGCACTGAATGCCCGTGATGTTTCGGCAAGCCTGTATCTGGATCATCTTAAAGGGATTGATCCATCGCTCTCGAACCTTGGCAGCACAGTCAGGCTGTCGAACGCCCACTTGGTCATGGAAGGCGAGCGCTGTAAGGCTGCGTCAGGGACCATCACGACCAATCTCGCAAGACTGGCCGCTGTGACATACGACCGGGACTGGCCCATCTTGTCCGGCTCAATATCGTGTGAGCAAGGCGAGTTGGGCGCCAATATGATCGGACAGGCAGATGATGGCACGGTCATTTCCTTTCAGGGGAAGCTCTTGACCGGGCTCCGGCTGGAAATCGAGACATTGGATGAGGATTTGCGCGGCGCCTTGAAGCTTGCTGGTTTTAAGGCCGAGGGAACCAAATTGGTCTATGCTCGGCAGGCGGAGCGGCAGGAGAGACTTCAATGAAACGGAAACTTACCCTGCTAGGGGCCTGTCTGCTTCTGGTTGCGGCTTGCAGTTCGGTGCCGCAGCAGAAGGTATCTGTTGCGCCAGCGCCTGAAGCTCCTGAACCGGGTAACTTGCCGCCACAAACCCTGGAACCCAGTGAGTGCGGCCTGTTCTTGTGGACGCAAGGCACACCGCGGCGCTTTATTTTCTTTTCCCGCGCGGCAAGTGGACATGCGACTGCGATGCTGGAAGCAGGAAAGCAGAACGAACTTACGCTTGCGGCTCAACGCGGTGACCTGTTTGGTCAGTTCATGACGGAAATGGACTATGCCATGTCGGGAGGCGGTGCCGTCTTTCTGCACCTGACACCAGGCGAGTCGGTTGAAGGCGGACAAAAAATCTCTTCAGGCCGTATCGAGTTACTGGATGCTGGAGGTTGGTCCACGATTATTCCGGTCGTCGGGTTGCGCGCATGCCAGCCGGATCCTGAATGATTACAGCGCATAATGTCTTGTTTTCCAAAAATACATACAAAACAAGTACATAAAACTGTAGTTACTTGACGCAAAACTGTCACACAAAGTACTGTGACAGTTATGTTGCAGATAAATTACAAATATATGTCAATCTCGGCTCTGGCGCTCGCGGCGCTGGGACTGACGGCCTACGCAGACTCCTCATGTGACCTCACCAACGGCTTGTCAGCCCAACCTGCTGCATTCCAGCAGGAAACCGAAGCTTGCTTTGAGGGATTGAACGGCGTCAAGTCTGACACCCTCATGCAGACTGAGCTGCGACGTCTAACGGAAGAGGCGCGGAGTGATCGTGGCAATAAAGACCTTGCCAACCTTGTGTCACTGAGTGAGGCAGCGCGAATTCACGGCTATGATATGGCCGTGCGTGATTATGTTGCGCACGATGATCCCGAAGGCCGCAGCCATCTTGATCGTGTTCGCCTGCTCGACCGGCGCGTGCTGATCGGCGCATTTGGGGCCAACATGGCTGTTGTTGACGAGAATGCGACCGCCGAAGAGGCATTTGCTGCACTGATGGCAGACCCGGCCAATGTCGCCAATCTCAACCGCTCGGCCTTCGACCATATGGGTATTGCAGCCATCAGGGCTGATGGCCGCATTTACCTGATCCAGCTGTTCGCGCGTGTGGAAGGCCAGCTTGAGGCGCCTCTGCCGGCGAATATGTCTCAGCGTACGGACCTCAAGGCAGTCTTCGCGGAATCCCGCGCAGAGCCTGTCGGCTGGTCCGTCGTATCGGCGAATGGCGATGTCCTTGCGAAAGGGATTGGAGACACGGCGCCTGCTTCGCCCCTGAAAGGCCAGTCGGGTTATCTCAATATCGATATGGCGCTGGGCAAGGATCTTTACACGCTGAAAGGCCCCGCTGTTTCCCTTTTCTAGGCTGCGTCCCCTTTTGGCCCGGAAGCATAGGTCGGCTCTGCAGAGAGCCGACCTTTTCGTGCGCCATTGCGTCCAAAGAGCTTAGCACGTTATGTGGTCGTGGTCTGCCTACTTCACAAAGGCCTGAGAAGAGTTCCATGCGATTCAGAGCCCTCGTTACTTCCTTTTATCTGCTCTGTGTTTTCTCAGGGGCAGGCTCGGCGCATGGCGATGCGCGCAGGGTATGCGAGGCGCCAAGCGGGCCAATGATCCAGGACCTGCCGGCAGGCCGCTTCATGATGGGTAGTGAAGACTTTTATGCAGAAGAAGGCCCGGTTAATGAGATTACTTTGAAGGCGTTCCGCCTGGATGCCTTCGAGGTAACCAATGAGCGTTTTGCTGAATTTGTGGAAGCAACGGGCTATGTCACGGTGGCAGAGCGCCAACCTGATCCGAAGCTTCATCCTGATATTCCGCAGGAGATGCTGGCGCCCGGTTCGGCAGTATTTGTTCCGCCCTCTGTCAAATCGGCGAATTGGTGGCATTTCATTCCGGACGCATCCTGGCGGCATCCCGAGGGACCTCAAACCTCACTGGAGGGGAGGTGGCAGCATCCCGTTGTACATATCGCCTATGAAGACGCTGTTGCCTTTGCCAAATGGGCGGGCGGGCGTCTGCCGAGTGAAGCCGAATGGGAGTATGCGGCGCGTGGTGGCCTGGATAGGGCCACCTATAGTTGGGGCGAGACACCCCCGAATGATGAGCCTTATCGGGCCAATACGTGGCAGGGGCCATTCCCGCTCATCAATACAGGCGGCGACGGGTTTGTCAGAACATCTCCGGCAGGTTGCTATGAGGCAAACGGGTATGGTCTATACGATATGACAGGCAATGCCTGGGAATGGGTAGCCGACACGAACCTCGAGAAAAATCAGGGCCTGCTCAAAGGCGGCTCTTTCCTCTGCGCGGAGAACTACTGCCGACGCTACCGCCCCGCTGCGCGCCATCCACAGGAGCTGGATTTCTCAGCCAGCCATATAGGCTTCCGCGTAGCATATGATGTGAAGTGACCTGGAGCGGGTGAAGGGAATCGAACCCTCGTCGTCAGCTTGGGAAGCTGCTGCTCTACCATTGAGCTACACCCGCTACGCAGATGTATTTGAGATGGAATCTGCCGCCGCGCAAGAGAAAAGGCAGCGGCAGATGCCTGGAGACTATTCGAGTGTGACCACGATCACAGAGCGTGGAGGAGCGGACAGGATCAAATCGTCTCCACTCCCTTCTGTGCGGTAGGGCACAGGATGGACGCGGTTCGGTTCTTCGAACGTGTTGTGCGCATCCATGGTTTCGCCTTGGAGGATACGACCTGTAGCCGTGGAAGCACCGAAGGCGCTCGTATCCACCAGATGATTTTCTTTTGCGGATGCATTCACAATAGCTAGGACCGTCTTGCCGTCTGCGGTGCGGGCCGCGCTGACGCTGATCGCGGGGACTGTGACATCATCATAGGTATAATCCGGTGACTGAATATCCAGGTCTAGCGCTTCGGCGCCCATAAAAGGCTTATACATTTCGAACACATGATAGGTGGGCGTAAGCACTATATCCGGGCCGTCTGTCAGGATCATGGCCTGCAGCACGTTCACCATCTGGGCGATGTTCGTCATCTTCACGACATCAGAATTCTTGTGGAAGATGTTGAGGTTCAGGCCAGCGACGACCGCATCGCGGATACTGCCCTGCTGGTAGAGCGCAGGAGGGTTCGCATTCTCGTCCTGGTCCACCCACATGCCCCATTCATCGACATAGAGACCGAACTCATCGGCGGGTAGCTCATGCTTCTCAAAGATGGCTTTCTGGTCCGCGATGACATCGGCCATGCGCAATGTACGCTTCATGGTCGAGGCCCACTCGGCTTCCGGGAAGCCAGTGGCTGGTCCTTTCTTGCCCCAGTCGCCCGTCGGCAGGGTGTAGACGTGGAGGGAGATGCCTTCGGCCAGATCATCAATATAAGGATGCTGCAAAATAGTATCAGCATATTCCGGATTGCCATCATGCGCGCCAGAGATGACCCGGACGGGTTGCTCTCCGGCAGTTTTCGCGAAGCTGGCGTATTGCGAATAAAGATCGGCATAGGTCTCGGCGGTGAAGTGGCCGCCACAGCCCCAGGTTTCGTTGCCGATGGATAGATAATCGACCTTCCAAGGCGTCGGGCGGCCATTTTCCTCACGCTCTGCTGCGCGGTCGCCGGTCTCGGCGGTGATGTATTCCAGCCAGTCGGCAGCCTCTTTTGCGGTGCCCGTGCCGAGGTTGAGATTGAGATAGGTCTTCGCGCCAAGGCGTTCAGCGAAATTGAAGAATTCATGTGTTCCGAAGGCATTCGTCTCAGCTGTTCCGCCCCACACCATGTTCACGCGCAGGGGGCGTTGGGCTTGTGGGCCAATCCCGTCACGCCAGTGGTAGAGATCCGCGAAGCATCCGCCAGGCCAGCGCACAACTGGCACTTCCAGCGCTTTCAGGGCATCAAAGACATCGTTCCGGATGCCGTCAGTATTGGGGATGTCGCTATCTTCACCTACCCAGATGCCGCCATATGGCTGGGTACCGACATGTTCCAGAAACTGGCCGTAGATTTCCGGAGCAATCGTGTGCGTGGGGGCGTCAGCATGCACCTCGATGCGTGCCTGCGCTATTGCTGGCTCTGCGCTGAGCATCAGACCGGCGCTTATCAGGCCGGCCGCTATACGGATTTTCATGAGTGCCTCCCTTTGGGTTTAGTTTATTTTAGCGCTAACATTCGGATGCTCCGGCCCCTCAAGTCAAGCTGCAATCCTTTTTGCAGCAACGTCATGGCGGCACTGGCTAAGCGCGCCTGTTGAAGGTAGAAGGCGGCCATGAACGGATTTCTCGCAGTCGCAGCTGGCGGCGCCTTGGGCGCGGCTCTCCGGCATGGTGTCGGCCTAATGGCTGTGCGCCACCTTCCGTCTGGCTGGCCGCATGGCACATTCTTCGTGAATATTGCAGGCAGCATGCTGATGGGATTGCTGATTGGCTGGCTTGCGCTGCGTAGTCAGGGTGAGCCGCAGGCGATGCGTCTGTTTCTGGCCACGGGCCTTCTCGGTGGGTTCACCACATTTTCGGCATTCTCGCTGGAAGTGGCGAATTTCATCCGGAGCGGCGATGTGACCAAGGCGGCGCTTTACGCTGTCCTGTCGGTTAGCCTTGGCCTGTTGGCATTGTTTATTGGGCTCTGGATTGCCCGGAAAGTGTTCGTATGAGCGGCCAGATTGTCACCGAAACGGTTTCCGAAAAGGAAGCAGACACACGTCTTGACCGGTGGGTGAAGCGACGCGTGCAGGTCTCCCAGGGGCAGATCGAGAAAATGCTCCGCACGGGGCAAATTCGCGTTGATGGCTCACGCGCCAAGGCCAATACGCGCCTCCAGGCTGGCCAGCAGGTACGTTTGCCCATTCTGGATACGGAAGCCTCCCGTCCGGCGCAGAAAAAGGCTGACCGGGTTTCTCAGGAAGACCGGGAGTTCATCCGCGATCTCATCCTGTATGAAGATGATGAGATGATTGCCATCAACAAGCCTGCGGGTATCGCTGTGCAGGGTGGCTCCGGACAGGGGCGTCACATTGATGGTATGCTTGCGGCTTTGGGGGATGGTGAGCATCGCCCGGTTCTCGTGCACCGGCTCGACAAGGATACGAGCGGCGTGCTGCTGCTCGCCAAATATCCGAAGGCTGCTGCTCAGCTGTCTGAGAAGTTTCGCAGCCGTGACATGAACAAGGTTTACTGGGCCGTCACCGTAGGTGTACCCAACCCACCCTTTGGCCAGATCCGTTGCTGGATGGTGAAGGGCATTGAAGACGAGAATGAAGAGGGCGGTTACCGCATCATCAATCCCAAGGCGCGCGGTCGCCGCGATGCGGATCGCGAGCGAATGTTCCGCTCTGCACAAGGCGTTGAAGGCGCACGCCATTCGATCACGGATTATGCTGTGGTTTCGACCGCCGGGCAGAAAGCAGCCTGGGTCGCCATGAAGCCTGAGACCGGCCGCATGCATCAGCTACGCTTCCACATGCTGGAAATGCAGACCTCCATTCTGGGCGACTTCAAATACCAGTGCCGCCGCGAAGTGCCGCAAGGGCTGGCGCCCGGTCTGCATCTTCACGCGCGCGCGCTGGTTATCCCGCGCCAGAACGCAAAGCCGATCAAGATCGTTGCGCCGCTGCCGCCGCACATGAAGCAGACCTTTGAGGCGTTGGGGTTTCTTGAACAGGAAGCGGGCAAGGACCCGATGGCGCCATTCGTCTGATGTCGGGACTGAAGCTTGCCATCTGGGACGTGGACGGAACACTCGTCGACAGTCGTGAAACCATTCACAATATCATGGTGGAAGCCTTTGGCCTGTCTGGTCTCACGCCGCCTGAATATGATGCTACGCGCCGCATTGTAGGCTTAAGTCTGCATGAGGCGTGCGCCCAATTGGCGCCGGCTGCCAGTGCTGATGACATTGAGAAACTCGTTACTGACTATCGCAACTCATGGGTGCGGGCACGAAGTCAGCCGGGCTTTTCACAGCCTCTTTATGATGGCGCGCTGGAGACTCTTGAAGCCCTGCGGGCTGAAGGCTGGCTGATCGCTATGGCCACTGGCAAGACGCGCCGGGGAATTGCCAGCCTGTTTGAGCTTCATCAGTTGGAGCACTTCTTCGATACCATATGGTGCGCTGATGATGGCCCCGGCAAGCCGAACCCCTATATGGTGGAGCAGGCCATGGGCGCTCTTGGCGCTGCGCCTCACGAGAGCCTCATGATCGGCGATGCCATTCACGACATTTCCATGGGACGGGCCGCAGGTGTCTATACCCATGGTGTTAGCTGGGGCTTTGGCGCAGCACACGAACTGAAAGAAGCAGGCGCGCATGAAGTGCACCATGATTTCAGTACGCTGCGTAACAGCCTGATAGCCTTTGATCCAAAGCCCCGGCCCTAGTTTGGTTTTGACATGCCTTCAGGGGCAACGTCTTCAAATGAGCCCTGACCAATCATCAGTTTCACATCGTCAAAATAGGCGACCGTGTTTTCGTGCGCGTTTTCCCCACTGATCGCATAGACACCGAACTTCCAATAAGGACCTTCCTTGTCATTATAGCCAACAACAATATTGTTCTGCACGGTGTGAGTATCGTCCACCCAGACCTCCACTTTTCCCTCGCCTTTTGTGTTGTAGACATCGTGGATAACCAGATTATGCCACTTTCCACGTTCGGCAGGGGCCAGCGGGATCGTCATGCCAGGATTGGTATAGGTGGAGCGTTCGGATTCTCCAGGTGTGATGACCTTGTTGTCGCCGACAATCAGCAAAACAAATTGTCCGTCCTCGACCGTGATTGCCACAGGAGGGTGGCGCCAGCTCTCGCCCTTGGCAAAGTCAGGCTGCCCATGGGTTTGAGCAATCATCAGGCGGCGGCCTTCATCGCTTTCTTCTGTCTCATCCAGATAAAAGCGAAACCCAACCCAGTCCTGCCGGTTTTGTTTATAGCCAGGCACGCGGTCATACCAGGCAGACATCAACTCTGCGCTCTTGGTCGGGCGCGTACCATCCATGTCTTCCTTGCGATGCTCGAAACGAAGTGTGCCCTTCGTACCGTCAGGCGCGTCGGCGATCGAGCAGGCATAGTCGAACGCGCACTCCCGCAGCCATGAGTCTGGAGTGTCATAGACGGCAGGGCCGGGTTTCTCGCATGCTGTGACAGAAAGTGCAGAGAGTGCGCAGGCGATTAGGGTATGTATAGTCCGCATGGAGCAGGCTCTTTTCGTTTCGAGACAGGGGCGTTAATTCAAGCAGTAAATGTGCCATGTTTTCATGAAAATCAGAAAGGCGTTTCGCCTAAGTGCTATTCAGATGTGGGAAGTGGACAGCATATCTGCCCTTGGAAAGGCACCTATCAGAGCGTACATGCGCGGCCATGACTGACGAAATTCCAAAGCCTAAGCGCTTCTACAAAACTGCTCGCCCCGAGCAGATGCCCGGGGGCTGGACGATCCAGCTGGACGAGCGCGCGATCAAGACGCCCGCGCGTGCGGCTATGCTGCTGCCGACTGAAAAACTGGCAAAGGCCGTCGCTGCGGAGTGGAACGCGCAGGAAGAACAAATCGATCTTTTGTCCATGCACCTGACGCGTCTCGCCAATGTCGCGATCGATCGCACGCCTGAGGTTCGCTATGAGATGGCAGACGAGTTGGCGAGATACTGCGAAACAGACCTGATCTGCCATATCGCCGAAGACGATGAGGAACTGGCTGAGCGCGAAGAGGCACATTGGGCGCCGATACGGGCATGGGCCGGACAGGCGCTGGATGTCATTCTGGTGCCGGTAGAAGGTATCATCGCCTCACCGCAGCCGGATGCCTCGCTGGAGGCTGCGCGCACCTATGCGCTCTCTCTGGATGATTTTGCTCTGACAGGTCTCGTCTATGCCTGCGGTCTCTATGGCTCTGCCGTGCTGGCGATGGCTGTTGTTGAAGGAGAGCTGTCCGCGACAGACGCCTTTGAAATCTCCCGCATTGATGAAGCCTGGCAGGCCGCGCGATGGGGCGAGGACGATGAGGCAAAGGCTGCAGCCGCTCTGAGACGTATTGAAGCCAAGGCTCTGGATACCTGGTTGTCTGGCCTGAGCTGACTCTTGCTTGCGACGTCGATCACCTGAATTCCTGATGAACCGGGGTAAAACCGGCGATGAATGCGCTGGTCAGACCCCGTTCCATTATGTCGTGTTTTGCTGCACGCATGATGAAACGCATCATGAATATCCGAGTGGCTGCCGTTGCCCTTGCTGCGTCAGCACTCACCGTCGCCTCGGCAATGGCCGATCCGGTCGCCAAGATTGACACTCGTCGTGGCGCAAATACAGGTCTGGTGATTCAGGTCGATCACAATGATCACGGCTATCGCGGTCGCCCCAAGGGAGGTTATCGCCTGAATGAGTGGGGTCAGACCCGCTTTGAGGAACGTCGGCTGCGCCGCGATGCTGTTCGTACTTGCCGG
>Ga0070727_10005148_pt1 | contig 10818 bp, 6 predicted proteins | sample tdAd472_FD_66722 | JGI IMG/M metagenome (GOLD analysis project Ga0070727, IMG submission 66722) | Marine sediment microbial communities from the Atlantic coast under amendment with organic carbon and nitrate - tdAd47.2 | ecosystem: Environmental > Aquatic > Marine > Coastal > Sediment | place... | reverse complement strand
CCTCCGCGGCGAGGACCTCGCCGCCGCCTCCCTCGCCCACGTGGACCTCAGCGGAGCGATGCTCGACGGCTGCAACCTCGACCGTGCCAACCTGCGCGAGGCCAAGCTCGAGGGGGCGAGCCTCAGCGGCGCCCACTTGCGCAGCGCGAACCTCGAGCGCAGCGACCTGCGCGGCGCGGACCTGCGCGAAGCGAGCCTGCGCGAGGCCGACCTCGCCGACGCCAAGATGGACGATGCGCTCCTCGACGGGGCGGTGTTCAAGCGGACCGTCATCGCGGGGGTCGACCTCCGCCGCGTCGACCGCTCCCAGGTGGACTTGAGCCAGGCCTTCCGCCGCCGCCCCGAACGCGAGGCGCGCACCGCGCGACGCTGGGCCCCCATGGGCCGGCCTCCGGCGGCCGAGCCGCTGCACGCCAGCGAGCGCCTGCAGCGCAAGCCCAAGGAGGCACGCCCCCAGGCCGCAGAGGCCCCAGTCATCCGCTGGCCGTTCCAAGCGGCGACCGGCGACTTCGACGACGCGTTGCTCGAGCTGGCTGAGCTGCGCGATCGAGTCAGCGAAATTCGGGTGGTGGTCGGCGGTGCAGAGCGCACGCTCTACGTCTGCCCCCCCGCGCGCCGGACGGGATAGCACGCCCCGTTCGTCTTCTCTCGAGGCCCAGCAGTACGGCGTCCAGCAGGCACTGGACGCCGTTGCTTTATTTTAGGGGGCCTCTCCGAGGCCCCCTCGCCTGGTTTTCAGGGGGCCTCTCCGAGGCCCCCTCGCCCTCGCAGCAAAGCTGCTCGGGCTCACCCCCAACGGGCTGAAGGCTCGCGCTTTCAGGGGGCCTCTCCGAGGCCCCCTCGCCCTCGCAGCAAAGCTGCTCGGGCTCACCCCCAACGGGCTGAGGGCTCGCGCTTTCAGGGGGCCTCCACCTCGCTCACCTAGAACGGGCTAAATGCTTTTGGCTCTCGTTGGAGAGCGCGGTTCCAGACGTCCGCGTATGGGGTCCCTTACACTTGACAGCCCAGGCTGACCTTACACGGGCCTAAGTGCTATGATCCCGGCCTTCTCGGGTCGTCGGTCGGGCAAGAGTAGCGCGGGTTGGGTTGGCCCGTCGCTTGCGCCGGCGCGGCTCGTGAAGCAAGCACTTGCCGCAGGTGGAGCTCCGGGCGTGGCCGAGTCCCAGCTGACCTTGATCCTCGAAGAGAACGGACAGTCGCGGACCTTCCGCCTCAGCGACGACACCGTGACCATCGGGCGCACCGCGAACAACGCGATTCGCATCAGCGACGCGTTGAGTTCGCGGCAACACTGCAAGGTGGAGCGCCGAGGCACGGCCTTCTGGGTCGAAGACCTCAAGAGCCGCAACGGGACCAAGCTCAACGGTCGCTCCTTGACCGAGGCCACCCAACTCGAGCCCGGGGACCGGATCCAGGTCGGGGAGAGTGTGGTCCACTTCCTGCAGAAGCGCGCCAGCGGAACGAGCGCACGCAAGAAGAAGAGCGCTCGCCAGCGAGGCCCCCTCCAGGACGGCGTGCGCTTCCGCCTGCGCGTGCTGGCCGGGAACGCAGGGACCAAGGCGGCGGTGGTCAACGCCTTGCCCTTCGTGGTGGGGAGCAAGCCGAGCTGCGGCCTCGTGCTCGACGAAGACGACGTCGCCGGCGAACACGTCATGCTCGTGGGCGACCGCGGCACCGTCCACCTCGTCGACCTCTCGGGCAGCGCCACGACCCTCGACGGGAAGCCCGTCCGGGGGCGGGTCGTGCTCAACGAGCTGAGCACGATCAAGCTCGGTGACAACGCGGCGATCCGCGTCGAGCTCCCCGGCAAGGGGTCGGCGCGCTCCAGCGCCCGGCGCTCGGGGCGGGTCGCCGACTCCGCGCGGCGCGCGAAGGGCGAGTCGGCACGACGCGCCCCTCAGCCGGCGTCGGAGGTCGAAGAGCTCGACGAGGTCCCCGTCGACGAGGTCGAGGAGCTCTCGAGCCTCGACGACGACGACGACGGAAGCAGCATCGTCGAGGTCGTGGCCCGCGAGGCCGACGTCGACCTCGACGACGTCGACCTCGGAGCCCGGCTCGAGGCTGCGGCCAAGGAATCTCCGGGCGGTGGCGGCGGAGGCGTGGCCGGGCTGGTCTTGCTCCCGCTGATCGTGCTCCTCGCTGGCGGTGGGTTGTTCTTCGTCAGCCAGGCGAACCTCACGCCACCGCTGGCCGACCCCCAGCCCAAGTCCAACCGCGTGCGGAACTGGTCCTTCGAGGAGGTCGAGAAGGGTGGGAAGCTCCCCGGGTGGGAGCTGCGCGCCGACCCCAGCCAGGCTTCGCGCAGCGCGAACGAGGCCGGCTACGGGCGGGCCTCCCTCGCGCTCTCGGCCTCGCCCCCGGCCGAACCCATGGTTCGCTCGGAGAAGATCCGCGTGACCCAGGGGACCGTCTACCGCGTGCGCGCCGCCGCCGCCCGTAGCGAAGGGGCTGCGGCGGTGCTGCGGGTGGACTGGTCCCGCGAGAGCGACGAGTCCTGGTCTCGGCGGACGGTGGCGGTGGTCACGGACTTCCGCGAGCGCGGCTGGAAGGACATCGGCGGACTGGTGGTCGCGCCCTTCGGCGCGACCCACGCTCAGCTCGTCGGGGGCATGACCGGTAGCGGCGAGGTGCGCTTCGACCGGCTGTTCTTTGGCGAGGCGGTGGAGGTCCCCGAGGGCGGGGGCGAGCCCGTCGCCCTCGAGCCACCCTGGGAAGTGCTCAGCGGACCCCAGGACCTCGAGCTGTGGGCAGACCCCAGCGCGGTGATCACCGTCACCCGCCACGGAGAAGAGCTGCTCTATGGGCTGGGTTTGGCCACCGCGTCGCGAGTGCGTGACGCCCTCGGGCACCAGCGCAGCGCGCGGATCGATCAGCCCCTGAGCTGGCAGGCCGACGAGAGCCTGCTGGCCATCGGCGCGCTGCCCTTCCCCAGCGGCGGCGGAACCCAGTTCGACTTCGTCGGGCAGGCGGTGACGGAGGGCGTGCGCCTGCGCTGGACCCTGGGGCGAGGCTCCGAGCCGCAGCCGCTCGTGTTCTCGCTGCCCGCGATCGAGCGCATCGACGACCTCGCCCTCGACGGCCAACCCCTCCCCAGCCTGAGCGAGGAGGGGACGACCCTCGAGCAGGTGGCGGAGATGACCTGGGGGACCGACGAGAAGCAGGCCTCCTTCCGCTTCTCGGCCCCGGCGACCGTCACCGTCTACGGGCAGGGCAAACACGGGGTGTTCGTGGTCCTGGGGATCCCTCCCCGCAAGCTCAAGAACGGCGACCTGCGCCTGGGGATCGACCTCACGTCGGCCTCCCTCGGTCGGGGGGCGGCGGTCTCGAGTCGCTTCAAGGAGGCGAGGCAGGCCCGCGCACGCGGGGCGCTGACCCGCGCCCTGGAGATCTACGCCGAGATCCGCCGCGAGTTCTCCTTCGACGCCGAGATCGTCGCCCGGGCCAAGGCCGAGGCCGACGCGATCCGCGCTCTGGCCGAGCAGCTGCTGGGCGCGGTGAAGTGGGCGCGAGCCGAGTCCCAGCGCCTGGCCCACCCAGCGTTCGTGCGCGCGGCCCAGGTCGCGCTGAAGTCGCTGGAGAGCGAGTTCGCCGGGACCTCCGAGCTCGACCAGGCGCGGACGCTGACCAGCGAGATCGAAGAGCGGGTGCGCTCCGAAGAGGCCAGCGCGCTGAACACGCGCCTCGGGCGGCTGAACCGCACGGCCCAGGAGCACGTGCGCCAGGGGCGCGACGCCCTCGCGCGTTTGATCTACGGGCACGTGGTGACCCACGACCCCGGGCTGGCTGAGGTTCGCAAGGCACAGGCCGCGCTCGCGCGGCTGCGAGGGGGGCAGTAATGAGCCGCGCCCTGGGGATCGACATCGGCGCCAGCGGGACGACGGCGGTGGTCGCGCGCTACCGTCGGGGTTCGCTGGCGGTCGAACACTACCTGCACGTCAGCGCCCTCGAGCTGCGCAAACAGGGTGTGGATCCGGAGTCGCCGGAGGACGTCGCGAGCTTCGTGCGCGAGGCCCTCGCCGCGCGCGGGTTCAAGGCCAAGCGGGCGACCATCGGCGTCTCGGGGAAAGACGCGATCATGCGCTACTCCCTGCTCCCGCCGATGCCGGAGTGGCGGATGAACCTCCTGGTCGCGATGGAGATCTCCGAGATCGCCGAGCGCACCGGCGAGCCGTTGAGCTCCGACTTCCGCGTGCTCTCCAGCGGCAGCGGCGGGAACCTGGTGATGGTCGCCCTCGCCAAGGACGCCCGGGTCAGCGAATCCGTCGACGGGGTCGAGCGCACTCGGCTCGAGGTCGCGCGGGTCGTGCCTCAGCCCGTCGCCGTCGGTGACTGCGCGCGCTTCCTCGACGACGACACCCACCGCCTGACCCTCGTGGTCGAGATCGGCGGGACCTCCTCGGAGATCGCGTTGGTCGAGCTCAACGAGCTGATCTTCGCCCGCTCGGTGGCTCAGGGCTGCGACCCCTACATCAAGCGCCTGCGCCAGCTGTTCAACTACGGCGAGCGCGACGCCTGGGAGGCGCTGCGCTCGGGCCGCTCGCCGAACGGCGAATCGCTGAACGAACCCTTGGGGCCGGTGCATCGCCAGCTGGCTTCGATGCTCGAGGCGACCCTCGGCCTGGCCAAGAAGCAGCTCCACCGGCGGACCCTCGAGCTCGAGCGCGTGCTCGTCACCGGCCCCGGGGCGCAGATCCCTGGCCTGGTGGGGGTCTTGCACCGCTCCTTCGGTGGTGACGTCGAGGTCGAGGCGTTCAACCCCTTCGACCACGTCGACGCAAGCGAAGCGGACTCCGCCTCGCAGGCCGACGTGGAGGAGAGCGGCTACGAATCGCCGACCGCCCTGGGCCTCGCCTTCGCGACCCTGCTCCCCGGCGCCAGCCGCATCGACCTCCTGCCCCTCGCCCACAAGGCGAAGCTGGAGTTCCGTCACCGCACGTTGCCGATGTGGGTGGCCGGCGTCTCGCTGGTCCTGGCGCTCGTCGTCTCGGTCAGCACCGCCGTCCTCGGGCGTTCGAAGCAAGCCGACCGGCAGAAGCAGCTGCGCGGCGCCCTGAGCAACGTCGAGGCGCGCCTCGCCGAGCACCAGGACCGCGTCAACCAGAACGATCAACTCGACGAGGCCCTGCGTCACCTCGCCCTGCGCGCGCGGCCGGGGTACCACCTGCAGAACGTGCTCGTGGCCCTCAGCGAGGACCTCCCGGCCGAGATCTCCCTGAGCACCATCGAGCTCTCTCGCGAGGGCGACCCCGAGGGCGCCTTCCACTTCGTGCTCGGCGGCTACGCCGACAACGCCCAGCGCCGGGGGATCGCGGCGATGCGCAGCCTCGAGTCGCTGGTCGCCGACCACCCAGGCGTAGCCCAGGCGCTGATCCAGCCGCGCGACACCGGCGGGGTCAAGCTCGAGTTCAGCCTCACCGTCGTGCCCGAGGGCAACCCCCAGCCCCAGAGCGCGGAGGAGCAAGAGTGAGGGCCCCATGGACCTAGAAGCGATCTGGCAGACCCACAAGCCGTTCATCGTGAAGGTCGGCGCCGGCGCCCTCGTGTTCGCGATCCTCGGCTACTACCAGAGCTCGGTGACCGCCGGGGCGCAGCGGCTGGAGCGAACCAGCGTCAGCCTCGAGGGCGACCTGGTGGGGAAGCTCAACGACCTCGAGGGCGCCGAGGGCTTGGAGAAGGGGCGAAACACCGCCCTCGCCAAGGACCTGCGCCCGTCGGTGCTGGGGGTCGTGGGCTGGACGGGGGACCCCGAGTTCGCCCTCCCCAAAGGGGACCGCCCGGCGTTGTTCTATGCCGGAGCCGTCCAAGCCGCCGAGCGGCGCTTGATCGAGGCGGCCTCGACCTGGAACGCCGAGGTGCCGCGGAACGCTCAGGCCCTCGGGCTGCCCTCCGAAGTCGATGACGCGATGGTCCAGGAGACCCTCGCGCGGCTCGACGTCAGCGAGCGCGTGATCCGAATGCTGATGGACGCTGGCGTGCGTCAGGTCAGCGGCTTCGTACCCCAGGAGGTGACCTACGAGTCGCCGCCCGGGCTCGGCGGCCACCTCCGCGCGATCCCCTTCGAGGTGACCTTCGCGGGGGGGCCCTCGGTGCTGGGCAAGGTGTTGAAGCAGCTGACCGAGGAGGGGAGCTTCCTCGAGATCGTCAGCTGTCGGGTCGAGCGCACCGGCGACGGGCCCAGCGCCGGCGTCGAGGTCCAGCTCACCGCGCAGGCGCTGTCGCTGGTCGACACGATCCCCGAGCAGGCCACGGCGAAGTCCAGCGAGTCCGGTCGCAGCCGTCGGGGCCGCCGTCGGGGACGCCGCCGGGCGTTCGGGGGGCGCTAGGCATGGTGCTGACCAAGGAGAAGATCCTCGCGGCCGTGGCCCTCGCGCTGAGCGCGATGCTCCTCAGCGGGTTGCGCATGCCGCACGCCGACCCGATCCCCGAGGTGTTCGAGCCCGAGTCCGAGCGGCGCTTCCGGGTGTTGGGTGGGCTCCCGGTGGTGGGCCCCGACGTGGACCTCGAGCTGGAGCGCGACCCGTTCGTCGTGCAGGACGCCTGGTCGGACATGGACCCCGAGCCCCTCGGGCTCCCCGAGCGCGAGCCGTGGCTCCGCGCGCTCCCCGGCGGACCCCTGCCCACGCCCCTCAGCGCGGTCGACCGGGTGCGGATCAAGCGCCCGCCCGGCGCGGGGACACCCGCGGAGGTGGGCAAGTGAGGTCTGCGCAGCAGCTGCTCCTCTGCCTCCTGGCCGCCGCGGGCGTGTGGGCCCAGGACGTCGACATCGAGACCCTCGTCGACGCCGACTACCGCGTCTACGACCTGGTCAAGCTCAAGACGAACCCCAAGGCCTTCGAGTGCACGGTGATCGACAAGGGCGACCGGGTCACGATCCAGCGCAAGGGGCGCTCGGGGAGCGTGACCATCGAGCGCGCGGAGATCGAGAAGATCACCCCGCGGCAGACCCCGCTCTCCGCCTACGAGGAGCGGGCGAAGCTCGTGGCGGAGACCGCCCGGGGTGACCTGCACCGCCGGCTCGCCGAGTGGTGCCTGCAGCAGAGCCTGCAGCAGCAGGCCGAGGTCGAGCTGGGCAAGGCCGCCGAGGCCGCGAGCGCGCCGCTGGAGGCCAACCTGCACCGGGAGCGCCTGGTGGGGCTGCTCGAGGCCCGGGCCTGGGTCCAGTCGCCTACCGAGCCCAAGCTGCTGGAGCAGATCCTGCGCCTGGCCGAGGCGGCCGAGCAGAGCGGCTCCCCCTCGGCCCGCCTGCAGCTCGCCCGCGCGCGGGTGGCCCTCGAGCTGGGCCTCGACTCCAGCGCCCGGGAGATCCTCGGCTCGTGCTGCACCTTGCTGCAGGCCGCCGCCGCCGCGCCGGCCGCGGCCGACGAGCCCTTCCCCGTCGAGCTCGATCCCGAGGCGCCGCGAGAGCGCTTCCGCGATCGCTGCGGGCTGCCCTTCGTCCCCCCCCTGTCCGAGGACGACGGCGAGGAAGAGGACGGCGAGGACGAGCAAGAGCCCCCCGCCCCCGAGGACGCGACCACGCTCACCGGGTTGACCCGCGCGCAGCAGACCCTGTTCCGCGTCGCGCACACCCTGCTCGGGGAGCAGCTGCTGCGCGCTCAGCACGTCGAGGAGGCCGGAGAGGCCTTTCAGGCCGTGCTGGATGCGTGGACCAGCGACCCTCGCGCCGCCGCGGGGAAGGCGCGGGCGCTGGCGGCCCAGGGTGAGCTGGAGCAGGCCGCGGGGCTGCTGCGCACCGCCCTCGGCCCCAACCCGAACGATCGCGACCTCCTCCTCGTGCAGGGCCAGATCGACTACCTCCAGGGGAACGCCAAGCGCGCGGTCAGCACGCTGGAGAAGGCCGTGGCCCAGGCGGGCCCGGAGGGGACCCTCGCCTACCGCTGGGCTCGGACTGCCCTCGGGCTGGCCCAGGTGCTGGCTGGCCAGCTGACCGACGCCGACGCAGCCTTCCTCGCCGCCGACAGCGACCCGGGCTTCGCCCCCGCGCGGCTGGGGCGGGGTCTGGTCGCCGAATTCCAGGGAGACCCCGACGCCGCGCGGACGCACTACCAGGAGGCCACGCGGCTCGATCCGAGTCACGGCGAGGCCCACTACGCCCTGGCCCACGCCCAGCTCGAGGCGGGGCAACTCGAGGCCGCCGAGGCCTCCCTGCGCGCCGCGCTGGAGGCGGGCTACGTGCTCGAGCTCGGCGTCAGCTCGCTGGTGGAGGTCGCCTGGGCGCGGGAAGACGCCGACGCGGCGACCCGCCTGTTGGAGCTGCTGTATCGCGTCGAAGAGCGTCCGGGGCCGCGGCTGTTGAGCGCCCTCGGGAACGCGTATCTGGGGCAAGGGCGGGTCCAGGACGCGGAGGGGCTGTTCCGCAAGGCCCTCGAACAAGACGCGTCCCACGTTCCCAGCCTGCGCGGCCTGGCGTATTGCGCCTACAGCCAGGAGCAGCTGGCCGAAGCCCGCCAGCTGTTCGAGCGGCTGCTGGCCGACGAGCGCGTCGACCCCTGGGCGAGCGCGGGGATCGCGGCCCTCGAGCGCCAGGCCAGCCGCCGGGTGTGGTCCGACGGCTTCAGCGGGGGCGCCTTGCAGACCCTCTGGAAGCGGGACGTCGACTACGGGCTGCAGATCACCCCCGAAGACGACCACGTCGTGTTCAAGGGCAGCCAGCAGAACGACGCCCAGGGGATCACCTCCCTCATGCGGCGGGTCGAAGGCGAGCAGGTGGTCCAGGTCGAGGCGACCCTCGAACTCCCCGCCGGTGGCTACCGGGCGGGGGTGCGCTTCGAGGGCGAGCGCGGGGGGGTGGTGGTCTTCCGCGACTTCGACGGCGTGATCCGCTATGCCCTGGGGGCGCGCCGCGGCGACTGGAAGGACCCGGTCGAGCTGGGCACCTGGCCCGCGAGCGGGGCGCACCGGCTGGCCATCGACCTCCAGGATCCCTCCCGCGGCGGGGTGGTGTTCCGCCTCGACGGCAAGGCGCTGAACGATACGCCGGTCGAGGTGCAGGGCCTGCGCTTCAGCGGCAAGCGCAAGCAGGGGCAGCAGCCCTCGGTCCAGGTGGGCATTTACGGCCGGGGGCAAGCCCTCGGCCAGCGGGTCGAGTTCCGCTGCGACCAGGTCGAGGTCTTCGTCGAGCGGGTGACGGAGGACGGTCCCAAGCGACCCAAACGGTATTGAAACTCCAGACTTGGTTTCCGGCGTGACGTTTGCCGGGCTGGAGCGACAGGGTGATGTAGCCCCGTATACTCAGCGGGGGAGGGTTCATGAGGCGTCCTAGGCGCGGCTTTACGCTGGTCGAGCTCCTGGTCGTGATCGGCGTGATCGCGATCCTGGCTGGGATCGCGATCCCCGCCCTCTCGGGGGTGCGCCGCAATGCCCAGCGCGCCAACACCAAGAACCTCATCACCGAGCTGGGGCTGGCCATCGAGAACTACCAGCTCGACTTCGGTGACTACCCCCCGTCCACCGCCAAGCGCGCTGGGCTGACCACCAACGGCAAGAACGACGGGATCGAGTCCCTGGTCCGCTGCCTGACGACGCAGGCCAAGAGCGGCCCCTACTTCGAGTTCAAGGACGAGCGGCTGGAGAACTCCGACGTCGATGCCCTGCCTCGGGGCAACCCGACCAACAGCACCATCACGGTGCTCGAGCTGTTCGAGGTCGTCGACGACTGGGGGAACCCGCTGGTCTACTGGCACAACGCCGACTACGACAAGCCCGCCAAGTGCATGAAGATCGACGGTGAGCTGATCGAGGCCACGGCGGGCAAGGCAGGCAAGACCGGGCAGTTCGCGGACCTGACCAAGTTCCAGCTCTGGAGCGCGGGCCCCGACGGTCAGCCGGGCACCGAGGACGACGTCACCTCCTGGAGCGACGAGTAAGGGTGGGCGCCCGCGGCAGTGGCCCGAGCCCTACCCGCCGCGGGTTCACCCTGGTCGAGCTGATGGTGGTGGTGCTCATCGTCGCCGTGCTGATGTCGATTACGGTCTCGGTGCTCCGGCGGGTGGGGCAGAGCTCGACCCTCGACGCGACCGCCCACGCCGTGCGCTCTCTGCTGCGTCGCGCGCGGAACTCGGCCCTCCAAGAGCGCTACCCCTGCGTGGTCTACCTCGACCCCACCGACGGGACCATCGGCGCCCAGCTCAAGACCTCCACCACCCGCTTCCGCTTCGAGGGGGCCGCGGCCCAGCCCGAGTTCGCGGAGGACGCAGACCCGGCCAACGACCAATCCGCCTCGCTGAGCGAGCCCGACCCGACCTTCGAGCTCGAGGGTGCGCGCGGAGTGCGGATGACCGTCGAGAACGGCGAGGCCTTCGCCGGGCGCTTCGGCCAGGGGCTGGGCTTCGTCGCCGACGACCCCGAGGAGAGCTGCTGGGGCTCCATCGAACATCGTCCGGTGCTCAGCCCCCAGGAGGGGGTCTACATCGCGTGCTGGATCCAGCTCGGCGACCTCGACGAGACCCTGACGGACCGCCCGCCGCGCTACTCCCCGCTCAAGGAGGAGGCGGAGTTCGCCCGCTCCGGTGAGCCCGCGGTTCCGTACCCCGAGCGTGAGACGGACTTCGACTACGCCGACCCGCCGCGCTACACCATCGTGCGCAAGGGGAAGGCCTACGCCCTCGCGGTCACCGGCGACTACCAGCTGGAGCTGACCCTCCAGGGCGCAGAGGACCAGGTCTACCAGACCCGCACGCGGCCGCTGACCTTCCGCCCCAAGGAGTGGTACCACGTGGCCGCGATCTACGACGGGCTGCGCGTCCGGCTGGAGATCAACGGAATCCCCCGCGTCCTCGATGACGTGAAGGGCCGCGACGAGCTCCCCGAGCGGCTGAT
>Ga0070727_10005145_pt1 | contig 10825 bp, 11 predicted proteins | sample tdAd472_FD_66722 | JGI IMG/M metagenome (GOLD analysis project Ga0070727, IMG submission 66722) | Marine sediment microbial communities from the Atlantic coast under amendment with organic carbon and nitrate - tdAd47.2 | ecosystem: Environmental > Aquatic > Marine > Coastal > Sediment | place... | reverse complement strand
CCTCCCTGCCGACCGACCGGATATTCGGTCGATTCGGTACCGCGAATGATTGACATGCTAGGTCCGGATGGGCGCGCGGGCGCAGCCTGCGCCGGCCGTTGCGGCGCACTGGCGGATGGCGCGTAGCCCGCAGGGCGCGGGGCGGGGGGAGGAGCGGCATTGCCGCGCCCGCGGAGATAAATGTTCGGATTGCCAACATCGCGCGCGGTAACGGTGGTAAGTGCTCCCGGCTCCTGATTTTCGACATTGCGCAAAGCGAGCGTCAGCGTGCCAAGCCGGTGGGCAAGGACGAGCTTTTGCGCGCCAAATTGATCGACCTGGACGACGGCGGTGCGACCCACGCTCGGTGCCGTCGCCTGATCGCTGGCCTGCTGGTCGATGGCCAGGACCGGCACGCCCTCCATGATGACATCGTTCATCAAATCCTGCGCGGTGGACCCGTTGCCGGGAATTTGGCGGGTGAGGATGATATCGACGATATCGCCGGGTCGCACGAAACCGGATACACCGGTCACCGCGCCGATCGGTATCGAGACCGCGCGCATGCCATCGGGCAGCAATGCGGAAAGCACCGCGCGCCCGTCTGCTCCGCTGACCTTGTCGGCAAGGACAGGCTCGCCGGGGACGATAGGCCGCAAGGCCACGCGCCCGCCGTTTATCGCGGCTTCAATCGTGGTGAAGGAGCCTGCCGGCACGGATGCGGCAGGGAAATTCTGCATACGGAGGTTTTCGGTTGTTAGGGGTGCACCGAATTCAAGCGGCTGCGTCGCGACGACGATGCGGGTTAATTGTTGTTCTTCAGCAATTCGTTCCTGCCGTTCTTCCACACCGGAAAACCAGGCATTGGCCAACACAACAGCGATGATGCCGAGCACTACGGCGACCGCCAGAATAGCGAGATTACGCCCCCCCATTACTTTCCCCCCAGAAAGTTAATTACTGATTCATCTTAACAAAAAAAACAGCCCCCGCGAGACATTTCTCGCGGGGGCCATCATTTCGCCGATTAGCAGGTCGTTCCTGCAGTGTAGGGAGTGCCAGCAGTATCCTCGGTATAAGTCGACGTGTTGCTTCCAGTATTGCAGTCGGCAACGTCGTTAGCAGCGTCACCAACAGCCTGCTCGACGTTCTGGCCGAGAACCAGCGCAGCAGCGCCAATGCCAACGCCGACAACGGCGATGATCAGGGCGTATTCGGCAGCCGAGGCACCCGATTCGTCAGCGATGAAGTTTTTCAGAAAAGTTTTCATGTTTCGTCTCACATTCCAGTTGTTCAACCAAATGGCCCGGCATCTATTTCCGGAACCCACAATTGCCTGAGGTAGAACCCCTGTCGCCAGGCCCCCTGTTCGAAGCGTGTCGAGCAGATCTGGCGTGAGGAACGTGCCCCCTCCGACGCCATCAATGGTCGGTAAAATCGCGCAATGAATCAACGAATCTTAAGTGATCGGAAAAACATCTCTGATTTTCAATATCTTAAGGGGCATGAATCCTAACGATAATGCTTAACAGGAAATTAACCATGTTCCGGAATGCGCCAAATTGGAACGCAAAAGCCGCGAATCGGCACCAACTGACAAGTTACCGATTCGTGACCAATGTATGACAGGGAATTTTGGCAATGGATCGAAATATACGATCTTGCCTGATCAACAATTGTCGCAAATATACAATTGACGCCGTCGAAAGTCGTGTGATTTTTTCAGTCAAGCCGCTTTTGGTGCGAACTTCGCTTCGAGTCGTTTGACTGCAAACAGCGGGATGATCACTGACAAGGCAATGCCCATGAGCGAGCTTGCGCCCAGCCACAGCGCCATCATCGTGCCGCCGGCCTGGTACATTGCGTAGAAGACCGGCGCTGCAAGTATGATCCCACGCACTTCATTGAGCGCAATCAGCAGGGCTGCGGACCGCAGGATGAAACGAAGAATGGTGGAGCGGCGCTGGGTCATGCCGCTGTATTGGCCGGAAGTGGTAAATATGTGGTTAGGGAGGCGGGGATGGTTGGCTCCGTTTCAGCGCGTCCCCCTCAATCAACCAACGCATCGACCCTGATTTTGCTCCAGCAATCGGGTAATTTTTTCACGCCCAAGCGGGCCGCTATTCACTTTAACCGCCAAGAACGCCTTGCCGTGCTTGAACTGGCGCTCGATGTGGTTTTCGGCAAAGTCGTCGACATCGAGATCGCTGAGCATGGTCGCCATCGCGGCACCGGTTGCGCTGATGATCCCGCTGGCGGTTGCCACAGCCGAATAGGCTGACGCGAGCACAGCTCCCGCTGCGGCTACCGGACCTATGCCAGGCACAAACAGGATTGCAACGCCCAATGCCGCCCCCGCGATCCCGCCTCCCGACACGCTCGCAAGCACTCGTTTCCTGCTATGCCCTTCCAACTGGTCCGAGCCGGAACCCGGGACGAGGGCCGAGCGCCACAACAAGGAAATATCATCCTCCGGCACGCCTTCGCGAACAAGTTTGCCGGTCACATCGTTGGCGGCTTCGGGCGAAGCAAAGATGGCCGTGACAAGATGCTCCCGATCGGCCTTCTCATCCTCGCAAGCCTGCAGAAAATCACGTGCAAAAATGGTGCGCTCGCTCTCGGACGCAAACATGGCCCGCAAGCCCGCGGTTTCGTGCAGCTGGATGATGCTGGCAGAGGCCTGGGTCAGATGCAGCGTGCGAAACAGCTGTTCGACTGTCGAAGGCGACATGACCCTGTCGGTCGCCCGATTGATCCACTCCACCCGCATCGGGCGCGGATGGTCCCGAGGCAGATAGTTGAGCGCCAGCAGCTCTTCGGCCTTGACCACATAGAAAAAACTCGATGGTTCGAGCGTGTCCATTTGCGTTTGATACCCCCGGATCGCCACCCCCGTGGCGGTGAGCCGTGAACTTGACACAATTCTCACGAGCTCAAGAAATCATACCATAATCCAATTACTTGTTCACTTCAATCCTGGGCCATGTCTCAACTTGGGATATGTAGGGATTGGAGCCTTAAGGACTTGCACGAGAGCGATGTTATGAAACTATAGACTGGATTTTCTGCGGCTTGCAGCGCAAGGTGTAACCTTGGCGAGCACCGGGGGGAAGCGAGTCGATGGGGCAATTCAGCAGAACGCTATTGGGCACATGTGCAGCAATTGTTTGCTACCCACCGCATTCCATTGCCGCTCAGGATATTGCTGCGGCAGCTTCGGTTTCCGAGCCTTCGCTTGTTGGCAGCGATGCACCCGTGGTCGCAGTGATCGGAACCCCGATACCTGGCGGCGAGGAGGCAAGGCCGAACGTCAGTGTCGGGTTCGACACGGTTGCGGGCGAACGCCGCTATGCAAACCGCTCAACCTCGGACAACGGCATTGCCAATGTGCGCTTCTCTTCTGTTCGCCCGAGATCGAACGGCGCTTTCGGCGATATCCCGGGTCGCTTGCCGGTCAGCCGGGTGCGGTTGACCAGCCGATACGGCTACAGGGTTCATCCCATTTCCGGTCGCGGATCGACCCATAGCGGGATTGACCTTGCTGTCCCAAGAGGGACACCGGTTGTGGCCACGGCCGATGGCGAAGTCAGAATTGCCCGCTTCCAGGGCGGCTACGGCCTGCTGGTGGCGGTCGATCACGCGGATGGCGTGCAGACACGCTATGCGCATCTCTCGGCCATATCGGTTTCGCCAGGGCAATCGGTCAGCGAGGGGCAGATGATTGGCCGATCGGGCTCGACGGGCCGATCGACTGGTCCGCATGTCCACTACGAAGTCAGAATCGATGGCGTCTCGGTCAATCCGCTGCCGTAAACGCAATTCCAGCCAATCGTTGCTCCGGACGGGGTGGATGATGGCAATTGCGCGAGACTGCGTCCGACGATCCGCTGCCGAGCGGGCTTTCCAACATCGCCAGCGCGCTCTAGGGCCAAAGTTGAAACTTATCAGGAGAGTTGCGTGAGCGCCGAAGACAATGATGATGAATGCGGATTGACCGAACACCGCTTTTACCATGCCGATAGCGAGGCGAAATTCGCCGACTCGATACCCGAGCAAACTCCGCAAACCATGCATCCGGCCTACAAGCTGGCCTTCCGCGATACCGATTTCCTGCTGCGTGAGGAATTGCGCCCGGTCCGCTTCCAGCTTGAATTGCTCAAGCCCGAGATGCTGCTCGAAGAGGCTGGCGTCGGCTCCACGCTGGTGATGTATGGCTCGGCGCGCATCCCGCCGCCCGAAGCGACCGAGGCCGCGCTCGCACAGGCGGAAAACCTGCCCGATGACGAAGCTCTGATCGTGCGTAATCTCGCGGCCAAGGCCAAATATTATCAGGAGGCCTATAATCTCGCGAAGCTGGCGGGCGATAAAGCGATTATCGAAGACGGGCATCGCCAGTTCGTCGTATGCTCGGGTGGTGGCCCCTCGATCATGGAAGCGGCCAACAAGGGCGCAAGCGATGCCGGGGCGGAGAGTATCGGCCTCAATATCGTGCTGCCGCATGAGCAGGCGCCCAATCCCTATGTGACGCCCTATCTCAGCTTTCAGTTCCACTATTTCGCACTGCGCAAAATGCACTTCCTGATGCGCGCGCGCGCGGTGGCGGTGTTCCCCGGCGGGTTCGGCACATTTGACGAGTTTTTCGAGTTGTTGACGCTGATCCAGACCGGCAAGATGAAGCCTATCCCGATCCTGCTGTTCGGCAAGGATTTCTGGAACCGGGTGGTGAATTTCGAAGCGATTGCCGAGGAAGGCACGATTTCGCGTTCGGACCTCGATCTCATCACCTGGTGTGAAACCGCCGAGGACGCGTGGGCTGCAATTGCCGAGTTCTACGATCTGCAGCGATAAGGCAGGACGCACTGGCCTCGCCAACCGACGAGAACCGACATGACCACGCCCGTCACTCCGGATTCGTATATTCTCACGCTGTCCTGCCAGGACCGCGTGGGGATCGTCGCAGCCGTTACCGGTCATCTTGCCCGGATCGACGGCTTCATTCTCGACAGCCAGCAATATGCCGATCTTGACGCGGGCAATTTCTTCCTGCGCATGGAGTTTACAGCAGCGGGGGAGCGGTTTCCGGGCTCGCTCGATGGACTTCGCAACGGCCTGCGCCCGATAGCGGACCAATTCGAACTCGACTGGGAGCTGGTGCCGTCATCGCACAAGCCCAGGATACTGATCGCGGTGTCGCAAGGCAGCCATTGCCTCAACGATCTGCTGCACCGCTGGAAGACAGGCAATCTGCCGATAGACATTGCCGCAATAGTCTCGAACCACCCGGACCTGCGCGATCTGACCGAGTGGCACGGCCTGTCCTACCACCACTTGCCCGTCACGCCCGAAACGCGCCGGGCGCAGGAAGCCGAGCTGTTGGCGGTGTTCGAGCAGAGCGATTCGGATTATCTTGTGCTGGCCCGCTACATGCAGGTCCTGTCGCCGCAACTGGTTGAGACGCTGGCGGGGCGCTGCATCAACATCCATCACAGCTTCCTGCCCAGCTTCAAGGGCGCGCGGCCTTATCTGAAGGCCCACGAACGCGGTGTGAAGCTGATTGGCGCGACGGCGCATTTCGTCACCAGCGATCTGGATGAAGGGCCGATCATCGAACAGGATGTCGAGCGTGTGGATCATCGCGCGACCGAACGTGATCTTGCCCGGATCGGTCGCGACATCGAAGCCCGCGTGCTCGCCCGTGCGGTGCGCTGGACAGCCGAGCGAAGAGTCTTCCTCAACGGCGCGCGGACGATCGTATTTCGGTGATCCCCCGACAAGCATGTCTGTGCGGCGATTGCCGGACCTTACCATCTGCAGCGCCAACGCCGACGATTTGCGACCTTCGGGCGCTCTGCAAGCGCCGCGCGATCAGCTATACGGTGTGTAGACCGTCAAGATTTCCTGGGTGAAGGAATTTGTGCCGGTTTCAATTCGCGCGCCATCGATATCGGTGATCGCGGGGGTCGTGTAAGGTTTCCTCGCTTTGCTGGCGTGGCCTTTTTGGATTTCCGACATTGCGTCTCATGCTCCCTTGAAGATTCTAAGCCTCGATAGCCATTGGGAAAGTTGGGCGATTCGGAAGGTTGTGTCAATGTAGAATCGCGTGACACGTCTGGCACCTTCGCCCGCATGAGCGCCCATTTCCGCGTGCAGATTTCGCAGGCGTTGCGGGTCGATATGGTCGAATGTTGCAGGATGAAGCGCCTCGATAAATCCGTCGATGTCGCTGGCAAAGGCGGGCGCGGTGGGGATTGGTGTCGAACCCATGGATTTGCCGCGCTGCTGATTGATGCTGTCAGGGATCAGGCCGCGCGTCGCCCGTCGATGCAGCCAACGCCCCATCAGGCCGCAGCTCTTTTCGATCGCGGGAGTGTCGAGATAGGTCTGCACAAGCTCCTGATCGAGCAGAGGCCAGCGATAATCGATCCCATAGGCTGCAGCGATGAGCGTACACCCTTCGAGACGTGCCTGCATATAGGGCCGCATCCCGCGCGCGAGAATTTGGCCGTTAACGGTATCAGAGGCATCGCTTTCAGCCCGACTGGCATTGCTTTCATGCAACTTCTCATCGTGGCGCCACCGATCCGCCAACACGGACCGATCCCAGCGCCAACGGAACAGTTCCGCAAGACCTTTGGCCGGGCGTTTGCCGTGCCGCAACCATTCGGCAAGCGCCCGGAATTGCGGCAGGAATTGTCCGCGCGAATGGGTCAGGTTTCGTGCAAGAGCGACAAATGCCCGGTTGGACCATAGCTCGCGGTTGAGCTGGAAGGCCTGCGCTGTGACAATTTCATCGCCACCAAAGCCGGATAGCAGAGTGCGCAGACCAAGCCGTTCGCATTGTCGATAGAAACTGTCGTGCATCTCGGCATTGGCATGTTCGGACGGGTGCCCGAGGGCGTCGAGTGTCAGACCGATCAAACGCTCATCTCGCTGCGCCATAGCCTCGTGCACGTGGCTGTATCGAAGCCCGCAGTGACGCGCGTTTTCCTCGATCAGACGGCGTTCGTGCGCGGCTATTGCAAAGCCAAAACCGTGCAAATTGCGCTCGCTCCCGCCAAGAAAGTGCGCGGCGCTGGCGGTGATACTCGTTGAATCGAGGCCACCCGAATTTTCCGAGGCAAGATCGAAGTCGCTGCGACACCGATCGGCAACCGCTCTGTCCAACTCTGCGCGATAGCGCTCCACCGCGCGTCTCGTGGCAGTTGCGGTGAAGGGTGCAGTGTCTTCAAAGCGGTGAAAGCGCTTTTCGGCAATTTCGCCGTCAGGCTTCAAGACCAGAAGATGTCCAGGGGCGAGCCGTGACACATTGCCAAGAGCACTATGACGCGCGTCGGGCTGAAATCCGATCAGGAAGTTGGCAATCCACTGCTCATCGGGGACTACGGATTTCAGACCGAGCGTCGGAAAAACGGCGGCAGAGCTGGCCACAACCAACTGGTGTGCATCGCAATACCAGTAAAGCGGGCGCACTCCGAAAGGATCGCGAGCGCACAAGGTATTGCCACTGTCCGGCTCGTGAATGGCGAAGGCAAAATCCCCTCGCAGCCTGCCGCAGGCGGCGTCTCCCCAGCGCAGATAGGTCGCGAGAACTATGCCAGCATCGCTCGTATTGCCTGCCAGCCCAAGCTCTGCTCGCAAGGCATCGCCATTGTCCAGCCTGATCCACCCGATCAGGAAATTCCCGCTTTCGCGGCATTGCAGCGGTAATGGTCCAGTCGGATCACTGGGCAAATTCCGGTGCAATGCCTGCACCAGCGTTGCGTGCTTCGCTTGCCATTGGCCGGTGGTATCCGCTGGGCGCCTTGGTTGCAGTGCCGCGAGCATGGATGGCGCGGCTTTCGGGGTGAGATTCAAAGGAGCTCGTGCTCGACCTATAATCCCTGCAAACATCTGTTTAGCGCACGGCCTGATGGCCGAGCGGCCCATTGCCAAGGCCGAAGCCGGGCGCGTTTTTCAATGCTTCTCTCACAAACCGGCGGGCTTGGTTGACAGCATCTTCAAGCGGGGCACCTTGCGCCAGTTTGGTGGCGATCGCGCTCGACAGTGTGCAGCCCGTGCCGTGGGTGTGTTTGGTGACGATGCGTGCTTCGTTCCACACGACATCTGCCATGCCGGGACGCACAAGGCGATCCTCGATCATCGGGCCATCGGCATCGCCGCCCTTGGCAAGGTAGGCGATTTTGCGTTGTGCCATACCCGCAGCGCCGCCCAGTGCCTCCAATTCGGGCACATTGGGGGTGGTGAGTGTCGCCAGCTCCATCAGCCATTCGAACACTTCCACGGTCGCCGCGTCCGCCAGCAGCGATCCGCTGGTGGCGACCATGACCGGATCGAAGACAATCGGGCAGGGCAGATCTTCCAGCCGGTCTGCCACGACTTCGGCAATGTCGGCGCTGCCGAGCATTCCGATCTTCACCGCATCCACGCCGATATCCTCCATGCAGGTATCCATCTGCGCTGCCACGAAATCGGGCGACATCGTTTCCACGCCATGCACCCCGCGTGTGTTCTGCGCGGTAAGCGCAGTGATCGCGGACATGGCGTAGCCGCCCGACATGGTGATGGTCTTGATATCGGCCTGAATGCCAGCCCCGCCCGAGCTATCCGATCCGGCAATGGCGAGGATACGGGGCGGCCTTGCGCTCACGGCTGGAACTTGCGCTCCGTGCTCGCCGGATATTTCGCCAGCAAGTCCCGGTCGCGCGTCGGGCGGTCGAGCAAGCCGCCGCCGCAATTGGAGCAGATATCGTCCAGCGCCACTGCGCAGGCCGCGCAGAAGGTGCATTCAAAGCTGCAGATGAAGGCACCGGGCAATTGCGCGGGCAGGTCCGCGCCGCAACGCTCGCAATCGGGGCGCATGTCGAGCATCAGGCGACCTGCTCGACCGCCGCACAGATCGCATCGACTACGCGCTCGACCTGCGCGCCATCGTCGCCTTCGGCCATCACGCGGATCAGCGGTTCGGTGCCCGATTTGCGGATCACGAGCCGCCCGTTGCCAGCCAGCTCGTTTTCGGCGTCGGCGATCGCACGCTTGACGCTGTCTGCCTCCAGTGGATCGCCGCTTACGTAGCGAACGTTCTTGAGCAATTGCGGCACCGGATCGAACAGATGCAGCAGCTCGCTCGCCGGTTTGCCCGAATGCACCAGCGCGGCGAGGACTTGCAGCGCCGCGATTGTGCCGTCCCCGGTGGTGGCGTGATCGAGCAGGATCATGTGGCCCGATTGCTCGCCGCCGACATTGTAGCCGCCAGATTGCATAGCGCCCAGGACGTAGCGGTCGCCCACCCTGGTGCGCACCAGATCCAGGCCCTGGCCTTGCAGGAAGCGTTCGAGGCCGAGATTGGACATGACCGTAGCGACCACGCCGCCGCCTTTCAGCCGACCATCCCTGGCCCAGCGCGAGCCGATCAGCGCCATGATCTGGTCGCCATCAACCTGTCCGCCCTTTTCATCGATCACGATCAGCCGGTCGGCATCGCCATCGAGCGCAATGCCGATGTCGGCCTGTTCCGCCACAACCCGTGCCTTGATCGCATCGAGCGAGGTGGAACCGACACCATCGTTGATATTGCGGCCATTGGGTTCGACCCCCATCGCGACGACCTTCGCACCCAGTTCCCAAATGGCGGTGGGGGTTACGTTGTAGGCCGCGCCGTGCGCGCAATCGACGACGATCTTCAGACCGTCGAGCCGCACATCTTCGGGCAGCGATTGCTTGACTGCGTGGATGTAACGTCCGCGCGCATCCTCGATCCGCCGCGCCCGACCGATGGCATCGCCCTCGGCCAGCGGTTGCTCTTGCTGCATGGCCCGTTCGATCGCCTCTTCATCCTCATCGGACAGTTTGAAGCCATCGGGGCCGAACAGCTTGATGCCATTGTCGGGAAACAGATTGTGACTGGCTGAAATCATCACACCGATATCGGCGCGCATTTCGCGGGTGAGCATTGCGACCGCCGGAGTAGGCAAAGGACCGGTCATGATCACATCCATGCCGACGCTGGTGAAACCTGCGACCAGCGCGTTCTCCATCATATAGCCCGACAGGCGGGTGTCCTTGCCGATCACCACGCGGTGCTTGTGATCGCCGCGCAGGAAATGCCGACCGGCGGCCTGTCCCACTTTCATGGCGATGGCGGCGTTCAGCTTCCTGCCATTGGCGCGACCACGAATGCCGTCTGTGCCGAAATAGCTGCGTTCCATAATTCTCTCTTGCCACCCTTGATTTGCGCCGCTTCAATGCCGCCTTGCGCCCATATTGTCACGCCTCAAGCTGGCAGGCACGGTTGCGCTGGATTTTTCCACCCGTAAATGCAACTTCACCGCGTTTCGGGCGTTGCCACCGCAAGACTCGAGTTTCACTCACTGGAAGGACGAACACCCATGGCTTTCACTCTCATGCCGCTGCCCTATGATGCCGAAGCGATTGCTCCGGCGATCACGGCGGAAACCTTCAGCTACCATCATGGCAAGCACCATCAGGCCTATGTCGACAAGACCAATGCCGCGATCGATGGCACCGCCCATGCGGACAAGTCGCTCGAAGAAATCATCGCCACCTCGCGCGGGAGCGACCAGGGTCTGTTCAACAATTCTGCGCAGGTCTGGAACCACGGCTTCTACTGGCACTCGCTGGCTCCGCAGAGCAGCGGCCCAAGCGGTGATCTGGCAGCGAAGATCGATGAAGGCTTCGGCTCGCTCGACGCGCTCAAGGATGAGCTCAAGGGCAAGGGTGCCGGCCACTTCGCCAGCGGCTGGGTGTGGCTGGTGGAGAGCGACGGCAAGCTGGCGGTGGTCGATTCGCACGATGCCGACACCGTCGTCGATCAGGGCATGAACCCGTT
>Ga0070727_10005144_pt1 | contig 10825 bp, 10 predicted proteins | sample tdAd472_FD_66722 | JGI IMG/M metagenome (GOLD analysis project Ga0070727, IMG submission 66722) | Marine sediment microbial communities from the Atlantic coast under amendment with organic carbon and nitrate - tdAd47.2 | ecosystem: Environmental > Aquatic > Marine > Coastal > Sediment | place... | reverse complement strand
GCCGCTTCCTTGAGATGCGGGGTCGCCATGACGCGCCGTCCCTGCGACGTCCAAGTGATGCCGGAGCCGAGATGCGGCAGCCCCGGCAAGGGCAGCTCGGCGATCTTGCGGCGAACGTCGAGATGCACGACCACGCCCCGCTTGCCGTCACGGGACGAGCCCATCAGGCGTTTGTAGCGCTGGTCGAAGAAGAAATCGTCCAGCGGTTCCTTGAGAGGGGTCCGTCGGATAGGAAACCGCCCCTTCTGTGCGACGGCTTCAACCATGCCTTTCTCATAGGTATGGACCATGCCGCTGTAGACCGGTGGCGGGTCTTCCTCATAGGAGATTTCCCAAAGTTCGGGCAGGTCCTTCAGCGCCACGATGAAGCTCTTTCGAGGGGCGGCCTGATAGACGGCGCTGACCCGGGAGCTTTCCTTCTTCCACTCATCGAGCACGGGGATGACCTTGAGGACGGAGAGATCGTCCGCGGACAGCAGAGTCAATGTGTGCGGCAGGTAGTTCGCGACGGCGAGCACTTTGCCGTCGTGGGAAATCGCGATGTTGCGCGTATTGATGCCGGCCCGCGCTTCGGCGACCAATTGCAGGCCCCAAAGATCGTATTTGCTGACCCAACCGTCGCGGGAACCGAAATAGACGAAGCGACCGTCGGGGGTGAACTTTGGTCCGCCATGAAGCGCGAAGCGGCTTTTGAAGCGGGTGATCGGCTCGCAGGTGTCGCCGTCGAGGTTTGTCACGTGATGATCGCCGCTCTCGACCACGACGAAGAGGTTCAGCGGATCAGCCTTATGGATGGGACGCGAGGCCAGATCGGCGGGGTGCAGCAGAACGTCGCGGCTCGCCTCGATCTCGGCTGCGGTCCAGACCGGCATTTCGGCAAGCGGCGTGAAGACGTAATCGGCGAGAGCGGTGATCTCGTCCGGTGTCAGTTTCTCTGCAAAGCCCGGCATTTGCGTTGCGGGGCGACCCTTGGAGATGACACCGAGGGCCCTTTTCTTGCGCAGGCGCTTCAGATTTTGGGGGATCAGTGCCGGGCCGATGGCGCCGAGACGGGAGACGCCGTGGCAGGACGCGCAATGTTCCTGGTAAAGTGCAGGCGCATCCTCGGCCGATGCGGGGCGGACCGTCGCCAGCAGCGCGAGCGCCAGGAGCAAAACGCTATTCCGCGGCCGCCACATTCGGAACCTCCGTTTCCGGTTCGGATAGGCCGATTTCGGCATCGTTCAGATAACAGGCCGGATCTTCGGCCCAGGGGTCGTCCAGCAGTTGCAGCGCCCGCACACGGGTATTGCCGCCGCAGATGTCGAACTGCCGGCAAGCGCCGCAACGCCCACCGATTGCACGGGGAGAGGCCTTGAGACCCGCCATGATCGGGTCGCTGGTGTCGGGCCAGATTTGCGAGAACGGCCGTTCTTTCACGTTGCCAATGGAATAATGCCACCAGAAGGTGTCCGGGTGCACGTTGCCGAGATTGTCGATATTGGCGACATTCACGCCCGAGCTGTTGCCGCCCCAGGCGACCAGTTTGGCGCGGATATGGGCGGCTTTCTCTGGGAAATTGCGCTCGACCCATTGCAGGAAATAGACGCCGTCCGCATCGTTGTTGCCGGTCACAAATTCCTTGTCGACGCCGCGCCGGGCATAGTCCCAGCAGCGCTCGAAGATTAGGTCCATGGCCTGCCGCGTGGTGCGATGGACGGCATCGTCATCCCGATAGCGGTTGCCGCGCCCCGCATAGACGAGATGCGAGAGATAGAACTTGTCGATGGTCTCGCGGTCGAGGAGGTCGAGCAGTTCCGGCAGCGATTCGATGTTACGCTCCGTCATGGTGAAGCGCAGCCCGACCTTGATGCCGCGCGCCTTGCATCGGCGCATGCCGTCGAGTGAGGCGGCGTAGGCGCCCTCGACCCGGCGGAACCGGTCGTGTACCGCGCCGATACCGTCGAGGCTGATGCCGACATAATTGTAGCCGATCTCACCGATTCGGTCGGCGGTCGGCTCGTCGATCAGAGCGCCGTTGGTCGAGAGGCCAACATAGAAACGCATGTCCTTGGCGCGTTGCGAGATTTCAAAGATATCGGGGCGCAACAGCGGCTCGCCGCCCGAGAGAATGAGCACCGGGACATGGAACGCCTTCAGGTCGTCCATGACGTCAAAGACCTGCTGCGTCGACAGCTCGCCCGGAAAATCGACGTCCGCCGACAGCGAATAACAGTGGATGCAATTGAGATTGCAGCGCCGGATGAGGTTCCAGATCACCACCGGACCGGGCGGCGTCGCCGGCCGGACAGGCGTTGGCGCGATCAGTTCCTTCATGTATTGGCTTAAACGGAACATGAGGTATCTCCTATCGTGCCAGCCGGAGGCCGGTCTTTTTCAGGATGCGGCTGCTATAGAGCACGTCGTGACCGCGGTCCGCCTCGCCGAGAACGGTAGCGATCTCTCCGACTTTTGCTTCCACTTCCTCGCGGGAGCGTCCGTGCACCATGGCGAAAAGGTTATAGGGCCAGAGCGGCAAGTGCCGGGGACGGTGATAGCAGTGGCTGACGAAGTCGAGGGCGCCAACCTGCCGCCCCAATGCCGAAATTTCGCTGTCCGGCACGTCCCAAACCGACATGCCGTTGGCTCGGTATCCGAGTTTATAGTGATTCGGCACCGCTCCGATACGGCGGATGATTCCAAGCCGCAGCATCCGGGCGAAACGGGTCAGCACCTCGTCCTCCGAGATGCCGACTTGCTCGGCGACCGCTTGATAGGGCCGCGATGAAAGTGGCAGGCCTTGTTCGGTCGCGGCGATAAGCGCCCGGTCGACGGCATCGAGCGGTTCGGTCGGCACATGATCCGTCATGGCGGCGAGGGACGTCATGCCTCGAACCTCAGGCCGATGAAGAACTCCTCGATTTTCGGCATGTCGTGGACCGTGAGCCCGGTTTCTTTCTCTATCTCCCCCAGAACTTCCGCTATCCGTTCGGCCCGCTCGGTGGCCACGACGAACCACATATTGAGCGCGTGTTCGCGGGCATAGTTGTGGGCGACTTCAGGGAAGGCATTTACACGGTCCGCTACGCTCTCGTAGCGGTCGTCGGGCACGGACATGGCCGCTAGAGTGAGGGCGCCTCCCATACGCTCCGCATGGAACATCGGGCCGAACCGGCTCAGGATTCCTTCGTCGAGCAGGCACTGCAGGCGATCGATGAGATCATCCTCCGTCAATCCAAGCTCCTGCGCGACATCGGCGTAGGGCGTGGTTGAGAGCGGAAAACCACCCTGCAGAGAATTCACGATGCGGCGATCCACGGCGTCGATCATTCCGCCGCCTCCAGTTTTGCGGCGGGAACATCGAATCGGGCGCCCCGTTGCTTGAACCGGCGCCGACTGAACAACACAGCGAGCGGACGGTCCTCTATTCCGGCGGCGCTGCACGCGTCCGCGATCAGTTCTTCGACCCGTTCGCGCGACCGGCCGTGGATCATGCAGAACAGGTTATAGGGCCACTGGGGCAATCGGCGCGGCCGTTGATAGCAGAGGGTGACGAACGGCAAGCGGACGAGCGCGGCGGCAGTGTCGTCGATGCGACCTTCGGGCAGGTCCCAAACGACCATCGCGTTCGCCCGGTAGCCCAATTCCCGATGGCGGACGATCACACCGAATCGGCTGACCACGCCCGTCGCGGTCAACTTCTCGATGCGTTGGATGACGTCGTCTTCCGCCAGCCCGATGCGCGCGGCGATTGCCGCATAAGGGCGGGGGGTGAGCGGCAGGCCTTCGGCGATTTCCTGCAACAGGCGCTTGTCTTGCTTTGTTAGTCCCATTGCAGTGGAAACCCCAGATCGATGCGATATGGTTTGACGAGCGGTAGGATTATCACCTCGAGACCGGCGGCCAGCTCGATATCGGCGATGGTTCCGCGGACAGCCGCTTCGTCCTGGCCGGTGACGACGAACCAGAGATTGAAGCGGTGTTCGCGTTCGTAATTGTGATTCACCTGCGGATAGGCGGAGACGAGGTCGGCCACGCGAACGAGGCGATCATCCGGCACGGCCATGGCGGCGAGCGTGCTCCAGCCGGCGGTGTGGGGGCGCACAACGGCTCCGACCCGCGTGACGACGCCGTCGCTGACAAACCGTGCCAGCATGTCGATGACGTTCTCTTCGCTGATACCGAGGTCGGCGGCGATTGATTCGTACGGCCGAGGGCAGAGCGGGAAACCACGCTGATAGGCATCGAGAAGGCGTTGCTCGACCGTACTGAATGCACGGAGGGTGGTCATAGCCCAGTCCTCGCGGCGCGCGCGGAGAGGAATATTCCGCTCGGTTTATCCACGGGCAGGGATCTTATTTTTCGGCGAGTGCGGGTGTCGTAGACATCGACCCGGTCCTCGTCGCGCACGGAAATCCAGACCTGTTCGCCGCGCGGCGTGAATTCGAGATGCAATACGGCTTTGCCCACTTCGAGGGTGTCGATGATCCTGCGTGACGGGACGTCGATGACCTGTACGACATCGTTCTTCGGATGGGCGAAATTGACCCAGATCTGGCGGCCGTCGGGACGCGCAACGGCGAAGATCGGTTGACCATGGACCGGGATACGCCCTACTTCGCGCCAGCTGCCGCGTTCGACGATCAGCAACTCGTGATGGCCGACGGCGGGCAGAAACATCAGATCGCCGGCGCTGGCCCAGCCTTCGAGATGCGGCATCTTATAGACCGGCAGTTTGCGCTCTCCCCGGCCATATCCGTCGAGGATGCGGCGAGGGCCCGCCTCCAGATTCCACAGGTCAACTAGGACCAAACCGTCCTCGCCGAACAGTCCCGCAATATAATGGCGGCCGTCGGGGGTGATCAGTCCGTCATAGGGCAGTCGGCCGATATCCGTAAACTTGGTCACTTTTGGTGTCGCCGGGACAGTCATGTCGGCAACCCAGATTTCGCCGGCGTCGTAAAGTGTGAAGACGAATTTCTGATCTGGCGCGTCCACGAGGCCGACGACTTTCGAGCGGGCGCCGTTCGCGGCATAGACCGCCGGTATGTCGGCGACGAGGTCGAGGGTGTCGGCGTCGAATACTTTTACCCCGCCCGGCTTGTAATTAGAGACGGCCACCAGTTTCCCGTCCTGCGAAATGGCGCCGCCGATGCTGTTGCCGCTCTGGATGATCCGTTTGGCGATGCGTTGCGACAGCAGGTCGACCTTGGTAAGGCCGCCATCCCGTCCGAAGACATAACCGAAACGTCCATCTCGCGAGTAGACGATAGAGGCATGAGAGAGATCGCCGAGACCGGGAATCGTTGCGAGACTGGTCTTTCGGGTCGTCTCCACGATCTGCACTTGTCCGGCCGCGCGTTCGACAACGAGGCCGAGATCGCCGGTCCCCCGTGCCGTCGTCTGGCACCCGGCGGCGAGCAGCAGGGCGACCGCGATGGTGACGAGTTTTCTAATTCGCATTGTCGACGCCCCGTTTCATCCGCCGGACCAGCCATACGGCTTCCTCCTGACTGAGTTCGAAATCCCAGGGCGGCATCGGAGTGCCGGGCACGCCGTCCGTGATTATGGCGGCCAGGACGTCGTCGCTCCGGTTGGCAAGCGCGGACGGCAGCAAGGCCGGGCCCAGGCCGCCTTTCATTGTCATCCCATGGCACGATCCGCAATCGTGCTTCAGGCGGTGGATCAGGGTGGACTGGCGTTCGGCCGTCGGATCGGCACCGGCTGCGGCAGCGAGAACCAAGCCGCCAAGTGCCAATACCGCTAATCTGACTGTTCGGCCCCCCATGACGGTCCTCAATCCGCCTCGGCGTAGAGGTTGTGCCACGAAGCCTCCGACCGTTTCTGCGCCAGCGAGACGACCCGTCCGATGATGAAGAGTGCCGGCGCGGAAAGCGCGGCGGCCTCGACCTCCGCGGGTAATGTCGCGAGCGTCGCCAGGCAAGATTTCTGGCGGTTCGTGGTGCCTTCGGCGATTGCCATGGCGGGAGTCTCTTGCGGCAGTCCCGCCGCGATCAGGCGTTCGCTGATTTCCTGCAAATTGGCCAGGCCCATATACACCACAAGGGTCGTGTCCGGATCGGCGAGGCTTTCCCAGTTCATATCGAGGGGACGGTCCTTTCGGCAATGGCCGGTGACATAGCGCACGCCGGTGGCGAGGCCGCGATGGGTGAGAGGAATGCCGCTGGCAGCTGCACAGCCGGCGGCGGCGGTGATGCCGGGGACCACGTCGACCGGGATGCCGTGTCGCTCAAGCCATGCGGCTTCTTCGCTGCCTCGGCCGAAAGTGAGGGGGTCGCCACCTTTCAGGCGGACGACGGTGCGGCCGCTTTGCGCGAGCTTTACCAGCAAGGCATTGATTTCGTCCTGCACCATAGTGTGCCGGCCGCTTTCCTTGCCAACGAATATCCGGCTCGTTCCAACGGGAATGAGGGCAAGCACCGACTCCGAGACCAGCCGGTCGTAAACCACGACGTCGGCGTTTTGGATAAGCCGTAACGCTTTGACCGTGAGCAAGTCCGGGTCGCCGGGACCGGCGCCGACGAGATGGACCGGCGAAGGCCGATTTAAGGGATGTCTCGTTCCGGCGTCATTCATAATCGATTTGTCCCGCGCTGAAATCTGTAAAGAAAAAGCGGGCGGGCTCTTACTATCGAACCCGCCCGCAATGCTTTAGTAGACGTCTTTTCGGGTATTGAAGACGTTGAATTTACCAGTCGGTGTGATCAGGCGTTTGTCCTTGATCACTGCCTTCAGTTTCCGAGTCTTGTCGTCAACCACGACAATGGCCGATTCCTGGTTCTTGGCGTTCCAGACGGAGAACCAAATCTCGTCTCCGGCCTGATTGAATTCACCCTGGACGACCCGGCGCACGCCTTCGGTAATGCCCGACCATTCACCGATCGGAAGAACGTCATACGGCTTGTCCAGATTGGTCAGGTCGAAGACCGCAACCGAGGAGGCCAGTTCGGCTTCCGGATTGAGGGGCGTGTCGACATAGAGGTTCTTCGACTTCGGATGCGTCTTGATGAACAGCGATCCGCCGCCTTGCCCTTCCAACGTCTGTACCACTGTCCAGGCCTGTTTCGGATGGCCTTTCGGGTCAGTGCCTATCAAGGCGATGGTCTCGTCGCCAAGGTGACTGGTGGCCCATACCGGCCCGAACTTCGGGTGCACGAAGTTGGCACCTCGGCCCGGGTGTGGTGTGGCGCCGGTCTTGATCAGCTTGACCAACCGGTCTTCCTTGGTGTCGATGACCGCGATCGTATTGCGGGCGTTCGCCGCCACCATGAAGTACCGACCCGTGGAGTCGAAGCCGCCATCGTGGAGGAACCTTTCAGCCTCGATCGCCGTGACCTTCAGGTTCTTGATGTCGGAATAGTTGACCATCAGGATGTGGCCGGTTTCCTTGATCGAGACCACGAATTCCGGGTTGTAGTGGGATGCCACGATAGAAGCGACCCTGGGTTCCGGATGGAATTCCTGAGTGTCGATGGTCATCCCCCGCGTCGATACGATCTTCTTTGGCTCAAGGCTGATGCCGTCCATGATCACGTATTGCGGTGGCCAGTAGGCGCCGGCAATGGCGTACTTGTCTTCCCAGCCCTTCATCTTCGAGGTTTCGACAGAACGCGCTTCCATGCCGACGCGGATTTCCGCAACCGTCTGTGGCGGGTCCATGTAGAGGTCGACCAAATTGATCTTGGCGTCGCGGCCAATCGTGTAGAGATACCGGCCGGAAGCCGAGATCCGCGAGATGTGGACGGCGTAGCCCGCCTTGAGGATCACGGCGATCTTCTTGGAAGCACCGTCGATCAGTGCGACTTCGCCGCTATCGCGCAGCGTGACCGAGAAAAGATTGTCGATATCGATATTGTTCATCTTTTTCTTCGGACGCTTGTCCACCGGAACGTGAACCTTCCACGTCGCCTGAATCTCTTTCAGTCCGAACTCGGGCGGTTGCGGCGGCTCGTTAAGCAGGTACTTGACCATGTTGTCGACATCCCGCTCCGTCATGTCGCCGGAACTTCCCCAGTTCGGCATGCCGGCGGGTGACCCATAGGTGATGAACGCCTTCAGATGCTCGGCGCCGAGCTCGCGCGTAATGTCGGTGGTCAGCGGCTTACCCGTCGCCCCCTTGCGCAGCACACCATGGCAACCTGCACAGCGCTGGAAATATATCTGTTTAGAGCTGTCGAACTCCGCCTTGGTCATGCTCGGAACGCCGGGCTTCGCACCCGGCTGCTCGGTCTCGACGTCTTTCATAACGTCGAGGCTGGGCACATACCGCTCACCTGGTTTTGTGCCGTGTTTTTTGAGGTCCGATTCTGACGGTTTGTCCGCGGCGTTAGAGAGGCCCGCCGCAAGAATCATCGCGGCGAAGGCCGCGACTGTCGTTTGTAGCCATCTAGGCATAACTCATCTCCCACGTTTAGAGCCTGGGAACCTTATGGAGGGGAGCCGCTCACTGCCTTGACCAAAGTCAAGGTTCACCGCGATCGGAGGCGCTTGAGCTTGGTCAAGGACGCATATCCCTGGCGTGACTAATCTCCGGTCCGATGACAAAGATCGATCATGCAATACGATACGTGGCGGTGTGGCTTGTTGCGACGGCTCTCTGGTTTCCGAGCGGTGTTGCGGCAGCGGAGGAGACAGCGCGCGCGCCTGCATTCGACGCCGAGGTTTTTCCCGGCGCCACCCGGTTCGGGCGCTATCAGGGTGAACCGCCCGCCGCCCTTGCCTATGACGGCGACCGGGCTGTCGGTTATGTATTCTCGACCCGCGCGGTGGTGGCCTCGGTAGGGTTTTCTGGAAAACCGCTCGATGTCTTGGTGGGAATAGATCTCGATGGTGTGATCACCGGCGCGAAAATTATGCACCAGGAAGAGCCGATCCTGGTGGTCGGCGTGAGTCCGGATATGCTGGGAGATTTCGTCGCCCAATTTCGCGGTCGGGACATCAGACAACCGATAAAGGTGACGGCGCGCCCGGGTGCCCAAGGTTCGGTACTGCATGCGGTGGCAGGCGCCACGGTCTCCTCGGTTGTGATCAACGATTCGATCCTGCGCGCCGCCCGCGCGGTCGCCCGCAGCCGTGGCTTGATAGGGGGCGGCGGATTGAAGCTGACCGCGTTCGAGCCCCTCGACTGGCCCGCTCTGGTGTCCGACGGGTCCATTCAGCGCAAACGCTTTACCGTCGATGAAGCATCGGCCGCCTTGGCGCGGCGCGGCGGCCGGTTGTCTGTGCCGGACGGTGTAGCCGGCGGGAAGACCTATATCGACCTGCATGTCGGCCTCGCGACACCGGCACGGATCGGACGTAATTTACTGGGCCGCCGCGACTACGAACGCATCCTTGGGGAGCTCGAAGCCGGCGCGCATCTTCTCTTTATCGCTGCCGACGGTTTTGCCTCCCTCAAAGGTCGGACATGGCGCAAGACGGGTCTTTTCGACCGTTTCCAACTGATTCAGGAAGACAGGAATTATCTGTTCCGTGCCGAAGATTATCGTCGGGTCGACCGGATCAAGGCCAAGGGAGCCGGGGAAGAGCGGGAGATCGGATTGTTCGTCGTCCGGGCCGGCACGGATTTTGACCCGCTGGCGCCCTGGCGATTGGAGCTTGCGGTGACCGGTGAAGGCGTCGGCGGTTCAACTGCTGTAGCTTTTCTGGCCGTCCCTTATGAATTGCCGGAAGTGTATCGCAGTGCCGCTCATCCGGGGGTCTCCGGTCTGGAGGATGCGAAGCCGCTCTGGCAACGCAACTGGGAAGGGCGGATTTGGGAGATCGCGCTGCTGCTCCTGGGGTTGGCGGTCTTGTCGGCGATCCTCGTTTTCCAAGACGCTCTGGCAGGGCGGGCCAAGCTCTATACAGCGGTGCGGTACGGCTTCCTTGCCTTCACCCTTCTGTTTCTCGGCTGGTACGCGGGCGCTCAGTTATCGGTGCTCAACATCCTGACGTTTATCGATGCGGTCCGAACCGATTTCAGATGGGAGTTTTTCCTCCTTGAGCCTTTGATCTTTATCTTGTGGGGGTATGTAGCGTTGGCGTTGATCTTCTGGGGGCGCGGCGTCTTCTGCGGTTGGCTGTGCCCTTTCGGCGCATTGCAAGACCTGAGCAACCGGCTTGCGCGGCGCATCGGCATTCGCCAACTGACGATTCCTTTCGCGGTGCACGAACGGTTATGGCCAATCAAATACATCGCCTTCATGGGATTGTTTGCGCTTTCCATAGGCGGCATCTCATTTCTTTACATTGCGGCGGAGATCGAACCCTTTAAGACGGCGATCATCCTTGGGTTCCAACGCAGTTGGCCGTATCTCCTCTTTGTCGGGGCGCTGCTTGCCGCCGGGCTTTTTGTCGAGCGATTTTTTTGCCGCTATCTCTGTCCGATGGGAGCTGCCCTGGCGTTGCCCGCGCGTATGCGAATGTTCGACTGGTTGAAGCGGCGCTGGCAGTGCGGACTACAGTGCCAGGTTTGTGCCAATCGCTGCCCTGTTCAGGCGATCCACCCCGATGGCCGGATCAATCCGAACGAATGCATCCACTGTCTCAACTGTCAGGTGAACTACTTTGACGACACGGTGTGTCCGCCCCTGGTCGAACGGGCCAAGCGCAAGGGATCCCGCCTCACAAAGCGGTTGATCGACCGCTACAAGGAAGCCGAAGCGAAGGGCGAGAACGGAGAGACCCCATGATAGTTCAAAGACCGACACGGAGGCGTTTCCTCCGACTGATGGCCGGCGCGGCGGGGATGTCTTTGCTACCGGCGGGCTCTGATGGGCCTGTTGCTCAAACCTATGATTGGGAAGGGCGGGCTCTGGGCGCCTCGGCCCGGATTACGGTGCAC